>Ga0255181_1000554_pt1 | contig 12369 bp, 9 predicted proteins | sample Atl_Colum_RepC_8_FD_183621 | JGI IMG/M metagenome (GOLD analysis project Ga0255181, IMG submission 183621) | Freshwater microbial communities from Altamaha River, Georgia, United States - Atl_Colum_RepC_8d | ecosystem: Environmental > Aquatic > Freshwater > River | place: USA: Georgia | collected...
CCGTATTGATGACGTGCTCAATGTCTCAGGTCATCGCATGGGTACGATGGAGATCGAATCGGCGTTGGTCGCAAATCCGATTGTGGCTGAGGCGGCTGTGGTGGGCCGTCCCGATGACACGACAGGCGAGGCAGTGGTGGCCTTCGTGGTGCTGAAGACCGCGCGTCCTTCGGGCGATGAGGCCAAGAAAATTGCAACTGATCTGCGCAATTGGGTCGGCAAGGAGATTGGTCCGATTGCAAAACCGAAAGAGATTCGATTCGGTGACAACCTGCCCAAGACCCGATCCGGAAAGATCATGCGCAGGCTGCTGCGCACGCTCGCGAAGGGTGAAGAGATCACCCAGGACACCTCGACCCTGGAAAACCCGGCGATCTTGGATCAGCTCAAGCAGTCCGCCTGAGCCTGTGGACCGAGGGTGTGGCCACCCTCGGTCTCTGCTACACTTTCGCGGCTGAACCTGCCTAGCCAGATGTTTCCGGGCTGCGGCTTGTCTTCCTCTCGCGGAGAGATGGATGAGTGGTTTAAGTCGCACGCCTGGAAAGCGTGTATGGGTTAATAGCCCATCGGGGGTTCGAATCCCCCTCTCTCCGCCACAACACTTTTATTTATGAATACGGCCCTAGCCAAACAAGTACTTGAGGCCGCCTTGCTCGCACACACCGAACCTATGCCGGTGTCCGAACTAAGACGGTTATTTGACGATGAACTCGATGCCGAGACGATTCGCCTGTTGCTCGAAGATCTGCAGCGGGAATGGGTCGGCCGTGGTGTGGAGCTGGTGCCGCTTGCCTCGGGCTGGCGGTTTCAGACGCGTCCGGAGATGCGTGAGTATCTGGATAAATTAAAAAACGAAAAACCGCCGCGATATTCGCGTGCCACGATGGAGACCTTGGCGATCATTGCCTACCGTCAGCCAGTCACGCGCGGAGATATTGAAGACATTCGTGGTGTCGCAGTGGCCACACAGGTGATCAAATCGTTGGAAGATCGTGGCTGGATCGAGGCCATCGGACATCGTGATGCACCCGGTCGTCCGGCGCTCTATGCCACCACGCGTCACTTTTTAGATGATCTGGGATTGAGATCCCTCGAGGAGTTACCTGCATTGGATGCCAACTGGAGTGACACGGCGGCTGCACTGCTGCCGGGTGTGTCGGAGAACACCCCGTGAGTGATCAGGAGCAGGACATCAAGGTGGATGAACCATCGGTGCCACCGCTTGACAGTGAGCAGCCCGAGCCCCCCATCGCGCTGCAGCCGGGGCAGCAGGCACAGCCGCAAGACGAGCCGCCGGCAGAACCGATTCCGTTTTTTGCCCAGCAGGGGGTAAGCCCGAAGGTCGATGGACCATCACGAGCGGGTCTGGACTACGATCCTCCGAAGTTGCACAAGGTGCTTGCAGATGCGGGCGTGGGCTCTCGTCGCGAGATGGAGGAACTGATTCTCGCGGGCCGTGTTTCGGTAAACGGTACCCCTGCCCATATTGGCCAGCGAATCCTGCACTCGGATCAGGTCAAGGTGAATGGAAAGCCGATTCGCATTCGCGTTGCGCCGCCGCCTGTCCGGGTCCTGGCGTATCACAAGCCGAGCGGTGAGATCGTTACCCGCGATGATCCGCAACAGAGAATCACTGTATTTAAGAAATTGCCGTCGGTGCGTTTTGGCCGTTGGATTGCGGTGGGCAGGCTGGATATGAATACGGAGGGACTGTTGTTATTTACGACCTCCGGTGATTTGGCCAATCGCTTAATGCATCCGCGATCGCAGGTTGAGCGTGAATACGCGGTTCGTCTGCTGGGTGAATTGACCCCGGATGCGCGCGCCCAGCTGCTTGAAGGAATTACGCTCGATGATGGCCCCGCCAAATTCGAGTCGATCGAGGATGCGGGCGGAGAGGGTGCGAACCACTGGGTTCGGGTGGTCATTACCGAGGGCCGCAACCGTGAAGTGCGCCGTATGTTTGAAAAGGTGGGCCTGACGGTCAGTCGGTTGATCCGCATTCGATATGGCCAGGTGGCACTGCCGCCGGGCCTGCGGCGCGGCCAGTCGGTCGATCTCGGAGAAGCAGAGGTTCAGTCCCTTTGTCAGTCGGTCGGTCTGCGTTCTGCCGGTCAGGATGCCGGCCGCGGTCAGGGGCCTCGGCGTGGTGCTGGCCCGCGTGGCGGCCGTCCGCAACAGAAACGTCCCGGCCGGCCCGGACCGCAGGACTGGCACTCACCCAGCAGCGTGGCCCGGGTGCGCACGGATGATCGTCCCTTGATCGATGATGAGGACCTCTCCCAGCCGCATCCGGATGATGAGTGGCAGCCCTCCGGGCCAGACGCCCATCTTTCGCACCTTGGGGCTGGACCGAAGAAGCGCCCCCAAGGTCCGAAAAAGCCAAACCCCTTGCAGACGTCCTGGGGTGCAGCTAAACCGGCGGGTGCCTCTTTATCTGCCCCTCAGCGTCCCGATGGCGGCAGCCGAAAACCACGCGGTGCGCGGCCTGGAAAGCGGCCTGGATTCAAGCCCCGCAAAACCCCGTAGCGCCTTGCGCCCGGGCTGAGTCTTCAGTAAAATCAAGCACATACGACGCGATGTGAGGGCGAGATCGGCGTCATAAACAAGAAATGGGCTTCACAGAGCCCATTTTTTTTTGCAGTTGATTTTGTTTCGGTGGTCGATGCGGTGGGTAATCCGCCGGTCCTCGGAGAGGCGTTGGAGGCATGGCAGATCTCTGGCAGGTCGTGGAGTCAGCGGCCCGTGATGTTGGTTTCGAACTGGTCGACTTGGAGCGCACGCCGGGTGGCATCGTGCGGGTGTTTATTGACACGTGGGACCACGATCGCATGGTCACGGTGGATGACTGTGAATTGGTCTCTCGGCAGCTCGTGCATCAGTTGCCGGTTGAGGGATTCGATTTTCAGCGTCTGGAGGTGTCGTCGCCCGGCATGGATCGTCCGCTGACCAAGCAGGCGCATTACGAGCGATTTGCCGGTCAGCAGATCAAGCTTCGGCTGAAGATGCCGCTGGAGGGCCGACGAAATTTTGAAGGACTGTTGTGCGTGTCACCAGAGGGCGTGCTGTCGTTGCAGTGGGAGAGCAAGCCGGGTGAGATGCTGGAGTTGAAGTTTGAATTGCAGGATGTGGAGCGGGCGCGGCTTGTGCCCCAGATCAAGTTTTAGGAGAGTTTGAAATGAGTCGTGAACTATTGATGCTGGCAGATGCCTTGGCCCGAGAGAAAAATGTTGAGCGGGAGATCGTATTTCAGGCACTGGAAAGCGCCCTTGCATCGGCCACTAAAAAACGCTTCTCTGAAGAGGTGGATGTTCGCGTCTCGATCGACCGGGAGTCGGGGGACTACGAGAGTTTTCGCCGGTGGCAGGTGGTGCCGGATGGCGAGCTTGAGGACCATGATCTTCAGATCATTCTGACCGAGGCCCGTAAGCAGATCTCCGATATTGAAATTGGCGAGTTCATCGAGGAAGAGCTTGAGCCGATTGAGTTCGGCCGAATTGGCGCCCAGGCTGCCAAGCAGGTCATTCTGCAGCGTATCCGTGAGGCCGAGCGTGAACAGATTCTGAAAGATTTTCTCGAGCGTGGCGAGGTCATTATCAACGGAACCGTCAAACGCTTAGAGCGTGGTGATGTCATTGTGGAATCCGGGAAAATCGAAGCTCGGCTGCCCCGGGATCAGATGATTCCCAAAGAAAACCTACGGCCGGGTGATCGTGTGCGGGCCTATATGTTGCGCATCGAGCGGACTCAGCGTGGCCCCCAGATCATTTTGTCGCGGACCGCCCCGGAGTTCATCATGAAACTTTTTGAGCTCGAGGTTCCTGAGATCGAACAGGGCATGCTCATCATCAAGTCTGCCGCCCGTGACCCCGGCGTGCGCGCCAAGATTGCAGTGTTTACCGCCGACCGCCGAATTGATCCAATTGGCACCTGTGTCGGCGTTCGTGGATCCCGTGTTCAGGCGGTGACCCATGAGCTCGCGGGTGAGCGTGTCGACATCGTTCTCTGGTCAGAGGATCCTGCTGAGTTCGTCATTGGTGCGTTGGCGCCGGCGAATGTCTCCTCGATCGTGGTCGACGAGGAGCGGCATGCCATGGATGTGGTGGTCGACGAGGCCGAGCTGGCAGTGGCTATTGGCCGCGGTGGACAGAATGTGCGCCTTGCCTCGGAGCTGACGGGCTGGCAGATCAACATCATGACGGCTGACGAATCTGCAGAGAAGACCGAGGTTGAGCGTCAGAAGCTTCGCGAAAGCTTTATGGAAAAGCTTGATGTTGATGGCGAAGTTGCCGACATCCTGATTGACGAGGGCTTTTCAACCCTGGAAGAGGTGGCATATGTTCCGGTGGCAGAGATGATGGAGATCGAAGCCTTTGACGAGGAGACCGTCAACGAGTTGAGAAACCGCGCCCGAAATGCCCTGCTGACTGCAGCAATTGCGCAAGAAGAGAAACTGGAAACAACATCCCAGGATCTTCTTGATCTGGAAGGCATGGACCGTGATCTGGCCGTGAAGTTGGCAGATGCGAAGGTCTTTACCCGCGATGATCTTGCAGATCTCGGCGTCGATGAGTTGATCGATATCGCGGGCCTAGACGAGGAACGCGCCAAGGATCTCATCATGAAGGCGCGGGCCCATTGGTTCGCCTCGGAAGAGCAGGCCGAGGCAGGAGGTGCTGCTGATGGCCGCTGATAATGTTGAAAAGTTTGCCGCCGAGTTAAAGCTGCCCGTTGAAACGCTGCTCGATCAGCTGCGTTCCGCTGGCGTTAACAAGTCATCGGGCGGAGACGCCCTAAGCGAGACCGACAAAGAACAGTTATTGACTTCTTTGCGTAAGGCCCATGGTTCGGATGAGGCGCCGAGAAAGAAGATTACGCTGACTAAGCGTCAGACGACGGAGATTCGCCAGGCCGATGGCTCGGGCAAGTCCCGGACCATTCAGGTCGAGGTTCGCAAGAAACGTGTTTTCGTCAAGCGCGAGGCAGGCGAGGCGGAGGCAGTTGCCGCCGAGCCGGCTGCACCGGTTGTCACGGAAGAGGAGCTTGCCCAGCGAGAGGCCGAGAGCCGTCGACAGTCGGATTTGCTTGCCCGTCAAGAGGCGGAGCTAAAGGAAAAGCAAGAGCGTCTTGAGCGCGAACGCGAGCGCGAGGCACAGGCGCTGCGTGAGGCGGAAGAGGCTGCCCGCGCTGCAGAAGCCTCTGCAGCATCGGCGTCTGGCGCCGAATCGCGCGAGACGGCGGAGCAGGCCAGTCAGGTGCAGGAGCGCGCCCGTAAGGCTGCCGAGGATGCTGCGAAGACGGTCCAGGCCCGACGGGCTGTCGAGGACGAGGTTGCAGCGATTAATAAGCTGATGACGGCAGCGCGCACAGGAAAACTTGCGGCAACTGCGAAGGCAGCAGAAAAGCCTGCCGAGACACCTGCCTCCACAACCCTGCATAAGCCTGCTGCCAGAAAGACCGATGAGGCTGAGCGGCCAAAAGAAAAGAAGACTGAAAAACAGCTCAAAGCATCTCAGCTGTCTTCGACCTGGCAGGATGAAAATGCCAAGAAACGCGCCATCAAGACCCGTGGTGACCTCACCGGGGGTGCCGGCGGATGGCGTGGTGGTCCGAAATCCAGATCGAAACAGAATCATGCCGATGCATCGGCGTTTGTGCCGCCTGCAGAGCCTCAGGTTCGAGAGGTGCATATTCCCGAAACGATTACCGTTGCCGACCTCGCCCACAAGATGTCAGTTAAGGGTGCCGAGGTCGTCAAGACGCTGATGCAGATGGGGCAGATGGTCACCATCAATCAGGTGCTGGATCAGGAGACCGCCATGATCGTGGTCGAGGAGATGGGCCATAAGGCGTTTGCGGCCAAGCTCGATGATCCGGAGGCATTCCTCGAGGAGACCGAGGCAGAAAAAATTGCCCAGGCGTCTGCAGTCACACGTCCGCCGGTTGTCACCATCATGGGCCACGTCGATCACGGCAAGACATCGTTGCTGGATTACATCCGGCGTGCGAAGGTCGCCGCAGGAGAGGCGGGAGGCATTACACAGCATATCGGTGCGTATCACGTTGATACACCCCGGGGTGTTGTGACGTTTCTGGATACACCGGGCCACGAGGCATTTACCGCAATGCGCGCCCGTGGTGCGAACGCGACCGATATCGTGATTCTTGTTGTGGCGGCCGATGATGGTGTGATGCCACAGACCAAGGAAGCTATTGCCCATGCTAAAGCGGCCCAGGTGCCGATCGTGGTGGCGATCAATAAGATTGATAAGCCCGAGGCCAATCCTGATCGCGTGAAGACCGAGCTGGTTGCAGAGGAGGTCGTGCCTGAGGAATATGGTGGCGAGTCTCCGTTTGTCTCGGTATCGGCAAAGACTGGCCAGGGTATCGACGATCTGCTTGAGAATGTGCTGCTCCAGGCCGAGGTGCTGGAACTAAAAGCGCCGGTCGAGACGCTGGCCAAGGGCCTGATCGTTGAAGCCCGTATTGATAAAGGCCGAGGTCCCGTGGCCACGGTGCTGGTGCAGTCCGGTACGCTGCGCAAAGGTGATGTGATTCTTGCCGGTGCTGCGTTTGGCCGTGTGCGGGCCATGCTGGACGAGAACGGCCGACAGGTCGATGAGGCGGGTCCCTCTATTCCGGTAGAGATTCTCGGTATGACCGAAGTGCCCCAGGCCGGAGACGAAATGATGGTGTTGGGCGATGAGCGTAAGGCCCGTGAAATCGCACTTTTCCGTCAAGGCAAGTTCCGAGATGTCCGTCTCGCTAAGCAGCAGGCCGCGAAGCTCGAGAATATTTTCGAGAATATGGGTGAAGGTGCTAAAACCCTGTCGTTGATCATCAAATCAGATGTTCAGGGATCTCAAGAGGCGCTAGCGGCTGCCATGCAGAAACTGTCGACCGATGAGGTCAAGGTCAGTATCGTGCACGCCGCGGTTGGTGCGATCACCGAGTCGGACATCAACCTGGCAATCGCCTCGAAGGCAGTGGTCATTGGATTTAATGTCCGGGCAGATCAGTCCGCCAAGCGCCTTGCCGAGGGCAACGGTATCGATCTGCGTTACTACAACATCATTTATGACGCAGTCGATGACGTGAAAAACGCGATGCAGGGCATGCTGGCGCCAGAGCGTCGGGAAAATGTCATTGGACTGGTGCAGATTCGTCAGGTCTTCAAAGTCTCCCGTCTGGGCAATATTGCGGGCTGTATGGTCGTTGAAGGCTTGGTGCGTCGTGGTGCCCAGGTTCGGCTGCTGCGCGATAACGTTGTCGTCTGGACAGGCGAACTGGATTCGTTGAAGCGATTTAAAGATGACGTGAAGGAAGTCAAAGAAGGCTTCGAATGTGGTCTGACGTTGAAGAACTACGACGATATTCAAGAAGGCGATCAGCTCGAAGTCTTTGAGATCCAGGAAATTGCGCGGACACTCCAGTAGACCCTCCGAGCGTGGACATCGAATTGCGGATCAGATTCAGCGGGATCTTTCTGAACTGATTCGTCTCGAGGTGAAGGATCCGCGTCTCGGCCTGGTGACCATCACGGATGTGGAGGTCACGCCCGACTACGCACACGCCCGGGTTTTTTACAGCGTACTTCCTGACGATCCCGCCCAGCTGGCCCGCACAGCCGAAGGCCTTGCAGCCTGCCGTGGATTTCTGCGGGCCAAGCTTGGTCGCATGCTCAAGATTCACCAGACACCGGAGCTGCATTTCACCCGTGATGACTCTACCGCCCGCGCAATTGCCATGAGCGAGCTCATTGATCGGGCAATTGCCGGGAGGGCGCATGATTGATGGCGTGCTTCTGCTCGACAAGCCGGTTGGACCCTCGTCGCAACGGGTGCTGGGCCATGTCAAGCATCTGCTGGGTGCAAAAAAGGCGGGCCATGCCGGTACGTTAGATCCCATGGCCAGCGGGCTTTTACCCATTCTTTTGGGTGAGGCTACGAAATACGCTGCCCAGGGGCTGGATGCGGACAAGACCTATCTGGCTGAAATTCATCTTGGCATTCGCACCACCACCGGCGACCGCGAAGGGGATGTGCTGGAGGAGTCGTCGGTCCCGCCGCTATCGCACCAGCAGGTAGAGGCGGTATTGGCGACATTTCTTGGTCAGAGCACCCAGGTGCCGCCAATGTACTCTGCAATCAAGAAGGATGGCCGTGCGCTCTATGACTATGCACGGAAGGGCGAGCATGTCGAACGTGCGCCACGCACGATTACCATCCATGAGATTCACCTAATATCGATACAGCATCCGATAATTGCGATTCGAGTGGCCTGCGGTAAAGGGACTTACATCCGCACCCTTGCCGAGGATATTGGCCGCGCGCTCGGCAGTCCTGCCCATCTGCAGTCGTTGCGTCGTATTGGCGTTGGCACGCTCAAGCCCCAGGATATTGTCCCTCTCGAATTCATTGAGCGGGCCGGGCAGCGTGAGCGGCTCGAGTTCCTTAAACCGGTGGATTGGCTTATTCGTGATTGGCCCGAAGTGGTGCTCTCGGCGGACGATACGGTTCGGTTTACCCATGGCCAGGTGATCCGGTGCTCTGGCCAGCCGGCAGTCGAGCACTGCAGAGTCCGTAGTGATATCGGAAGTTTTCTTGGCACGGCGCGCATCGATGCGTCAGGTCTACTGCACCCAGAGCGGGTGCGATCTTTAAATTCATAGGAGTTTTACATGCGTGCCCTGCGCAACATCGCCATCATTGCCCACGTCGATCATGGCAAGACCACCCTGGTGGATAAGCTACTTCAGCAGTCGGGTACGTTTGCCCGACATCAGCAGGTTGCCGAGCGTGTGATGGACTCTAATGATCTCGAGCGTGAACGGGGTATCACCATTCTTGCGAAGAATTGTGCCGTCGAGTACGAAGGTACCCATATCAATATCGTCGACACACCCGGTCACGCCGATTTCGGTGGCGAGGTGGAGCGGGTGCTATCAATGGTCGATGGTGTCCTGCTGCTGGTGGATGCGGTCGAAGGCCCAATGCCCCAGACACGATTCGTCACCCGTAAGGCGCTCGCCCAGGGGCTTCGGCCAATCGTCGTGGTGAATAAGATTGATCGTCCCGGTGCGCGTCCGGATTGGGTGGTGAGCCATACCCTGGATCTGTTTGACAAGCTTGGCGCCACTGAGGAGCAGCTCGACTTTCCCGTGGTCTATGCTTCGGCGTTAAATGGATACGCGACCCTTACCCACGATCAGCCCGGCGCTGATATGCGGCCCTTATTCGATGCAATTCTTCGTCATGTTCCGCAGCGTGCAGATGACCCCGAGGGCCCGCTCCAGCTCCAGATCTGTTCACTGGACTACTCAAGCTATGTCGGAAAGATCGGTATTGGCCGGATTAATCGTGGCCGCCTGAAGTCTTTGCATGACGTGATCATCCAGGATGGACCGGATGGTCAGCCTAAAAAGGCGAGGGTGAATCAGATTCTGAAATTTAAGGGACTGGAGCGTGAAGTGGTACCGGTCGCGGAGGCTGGTGACATTGTGTTGATCAACGGCATTGAAGATCTGAACATTGGTACGACAGTCTGCGCGATCGATCAGGCTGAGCCTTTGCCAATGCTGCAGGTGGATGAGCCTACCCTGACCATGAACTTTATGGTCAATGCCTCGCCCCTGGCTGGCCGAGAGGGCAAGTTTGTGACCAGTCGGCAGATTCGGGAGCGTCTTGAGCGTGAGCTGAAAGCGAATGTGGCGCTGCGGGTTGAGTTTGGCGAAGACTCGGACACCTTTGTCGTATCTGGCCGGGGGGAGCTTCACCTCACCATTCTTTTGGAAAACATGCGTCGCGAAGGCTATGAACTTGCGGTCTCCCGCCCTCGGGTTGTATTTAAAACAGATTCCAATGGTGAGCGGCTTGAGCCTTATGAGACGCTCACACTAGATGTCGAGCAGGACCATCAGGGCCCGGTCATGGAAGACCTCGGTCTGCGTAAGGGCGAGCTTTTGGACATGGTTCCGGATAGCCGCGGTCGGGTTAGGCTCGACTATCGGATCCCCGCCCGTGGTCTGATTGGCTTTCAGGGCGAGTTTCTTACGATGACGCGCGGAACGGGATTAATGAGCCATGTGTTCGATGACTATGGCCCCTTTAAGGGATCGATGATCGATCGCCGAAATGGTGTGCTGGTCTCTCAGGATGACGGCAACGCTGTGGCCTATGCGTTGTGGAAACTGCAGGAGCGCGGCCGTATGTTTGTTCGGCCGGGAGATGCCCTATACGAGGGCATGATCATCGGGATTCATTCTCGGGACAATGACCTCGTGGTGAACCCAGTGAAAGAGAAGAAACTCACAAACGTGAGGGCCTCGGGTAAGGACGAACATATCGATCTCACTCCGCCGATTGAATTAACACTCGAAAAGGCTGTGGAATTCATTGCCGATGACGAACTGGTGGAGATTACGCCCAAGAGCATTCGGCTGCGCAAGCGTCATCTGAAGGAGCACGAGCGTAAGCGTGCCCTGCGCGAGGAAGCGGCCTAGACTGGCCGTGATGAATTCGGCACTATGAATCTCGGGGAATAAATCATGCAAGATGAGATCCGTGTTTCCTTAATGGCCACCCGGCAGGTCATGGAGGATATGCTCGCCGATAGCGGTCTGCAGAAAGCGCTTACTCACGCAGTAGAGTCTTGTGTCGCTGCGCTGAATGCTGGGGGAAAACTCATGTTTGTAGGCAATGGCGGTAGCGCTGCCGAGGCACAACACTTTTCTGCTGAGATGGTGGGGCGTTTTCTTCAAGAGCGTCGGCCACTGCCATCGATTGCCTTGACCACGGATAGTTCCGCAGTTACCGCAATCGGCAACGACTATGGCTATGACCAGGTGTTCGCCCGCCAGGTTGAGGCCCTTGGCCGTCAGGGCGACGTGTTAATTGCGATGTCGACTTCTGGCCGAAGCAAAAATATTGTGCTGGCGTTGCAGGCTGCCCGGTCATGCGGTGTAACGACGATTGGGCTTACTGGCCTGCACCCGCGTGATATGGCTGAAGTGTCCGATATTCTCTTAAAAGTGCCCTCATCACATACCCCACAGATTCAAGAGGGCCATCTGGTGTTAGGACATCTGCTGTGCGGGATGGTGGAGAAACAACTCCTGTCGTAGACCGGGCACTGCAGCTGCTGCAGTCGCTCGGTGTCGATGCGGCCACAGAGACCGCAACCCGGCTTTCGGCCGCATTTGATGGAAGCCAGCGGGCGATCGAATCCTATCGAAAACAGTGGGGTGCTGATGTCTGCGGGCTGCTCATCGCATTGCATCGTATGGCAGGCGTGGGCCATCGGATTGCTGCAGACCCCGGGGAAGATACCCCCCTGCAGATTGAGACCTTGCGCCGCATGCTGCTCGCACTCGCAGATGATGTTCGGGTAGTGGTCATACAGCTGGCGCTTCATATCGCGACTCTCGAGTCTATTGCTGATGACATCAAGATGGGTGATCCCGCCGCCCAGCTTAAGGGCAGAAGGCTTGGCCAGGAGACGCTGAAAGTGCAAGCGCCTCTCGCGAATCGGCTCGGTATATGGCAGCTCAAATGGGCAATGGAGGATCTTGCGTTTCGCATGACCGAGCCCGATGCCTACCGGGAGATCGCCCGTCAGTTGGATGAGACACGGCAAGAGCGTGAGGCGTTTGTCGCGACCACGATTGCCCGTCTGCGACATTTCCTGCTTCAGGCAGGCATTGATGGTGAGGTCGCAGGCAGGCCGAAGCATCTGTATAGCATCCACCGAAAGATGCAGGCCAAGGCCCTGGCGTTTGATCAGCTCATGGATCTTCGTGCATTTCGAATTCTTGTTGGCACTGAGGCCCAGTGCTACACAGTGCTGGGATTTCTACACGATCACTGGCGACCGCTTGATTCTGAATTCGACGATTACATTACTCGGCCAAAGGCCAATGGGTATCAGTCTCTGCATACCGTCTTGCTCGATGGCCTTGGCAGACCATTTGAGGTCCAGATCCGAACCCATGATATGCACCAGCGTGCGGAGCTCGGTGTTGCTGCGCATTGGAAGTACAAAGAATCGGGCGGCAGTCATGCCTCGGAGGGCGATTATGCGGCCCGTCTGTCGTGGATTCGGCAGATGCTCGACTGGGAGCGCGCATCGACGGCACAGGTCCGCCTGGAGGATGATCGTGTCTATGCGCTGACACCCAAGGCCCGCATTATCGAACTGCCCAAGGGGGCGACCCCGCTAGATTTTGCCTACCATCTGCATACGGAGATTGGCCATCGCTGCAGAGGCGCGAAGGTCGATGGCCAGATTGTGGCACTCAACTCCGAGCTGCAGACCGGTCAGACTGTTGAGCTGATGACTGTCAAACAGGGTGGCCCGAGCCGAGACTGGATG
>Ga0255181_1000567_pt1 | contig 12233 bp, 12 predicted proteins | sample Atl_Colum_RepC_8_FD_183621 | JGI IMG/M metagenome (GOLD analysis project Ga0255181, IMG submission 183621) | Freshwater microbial communities from Altamaha River, Georgia, United States - Atl_Colum_RepC_8d | ecosystem: Environmental > Aquatic > Freshwater > River | place: USA: Georgia...
AGGACTTTTTGCTGTTGCTATAGGAAGTACTTCTGGTTGTAAAAACCAAGGAACAGGCAGTGTTGCGATTGGGTATAGAGCAGGTTTTACAGGACAAGGAGCTGCATCTGTTGCGGTTGGTTATCAAGCAGGAGAAAATCAACAAGGATACGACTCTGTTGCCATTGGTAATAACACAGGACAAACAGGACAAGGTAACCAATGTGTAGCGGTTGGATATTACGCGGGACAAAACGGGCAAAAAACAGGCGGTATTGCCATTGGTACATTAGCAGGTCAATCAGAACAAGGAGAACTTAGTGTAGCTATTGGATATCAAGCAGGACAAGACGGGCAAAAATCAGGCGGTATTGCGATTGGTTATCGAGCGGGAAATTCAGGACAAGGCGAATATTCTATAGCATTAGGTGGTTTTTCAGGACAAAACAATCAACATAATTATAGTGTTGCTATAGGTAGTTCTTCGGGAAATCTCAACCAAGGAGTAGGTTGTATTGCTATTGGTGGAAGTTCAGCTCAAGAAAACCAAGGAGACTACGCTTTTGGTTTTGGTTTCGCAGCAGGACAATATAACCAAGGAACTGATTCTATAACATTGGGTAATTTTTCAGGACAATATAACCAAGGAGTAGGTTGTATTGCTATTGGTAGTTATTCGGGACGCACAGGACAAGGTCAGTTTTCTATTGCTTTAGGAAATACAGCCGGGGCAAATCAACAAGGTGATAATAGTATTGCTATCGGTTTTAGAGCTGCACAAACAGGACAATCACAAAATAGTATTGCTATCGGATATTATGCCGGATCATCAGGGCAAGGAACTGGTAGTATTGCTATTGGATATCAAGCAGGAGAAACAAATCAACATCCAAATAGTATTATTTTAAATGCTGATACAGGAGCGCTAAATTCTCAGACAGGTTCTGCTTTTTACGTATCTCCTATTAGGTCTGATACTAATCCTACTGGAGCCACTGGTTGTTTAATATATGATACCACTACAAAAGAAATATCTTGTAATACATCAAAAACTTTTGTAATTCAACATCCTGAATACGAAAGTAAATATTTAGTTCATGCTTGTTTAGAAGGACCTGAAGCCGGTGTTTATTATAGAGGAGAAGGATATTGTGAAAAATCTACAATAATAGAACTACCTTCTTATGTAGGAAAAATAGGTTCTGAACTAACAGTTCAAGTATCTATTATACAAGATGAAAATAAAGAAGAAATAACTAATATTTCTTGTAGTAAAATTATAGATGGAAATCGATTTAAAGTATTTACAAGTTCGCCTACTAGTTTTAACTGGTTAGTTATAGGTAAAAGGCAAAATATAAAAGTTGAAGTCGATAAAAAAGATGCAGAATTACAAGGATATGGTCCTTATAAGTGGATAAAAGTTTAATTAAAATATATAATAAACAAATATTTATATATTTTTAATATTTTCTCAATGATTTTCTTGGCTTTCTTGATTTTCTCAATGATTTTCTCAATGATTTTCTCAATGATTTTCTCAATGATTTTCTCAATGATTTTCTCAATGATTTTCTCAATGATTTTCTCAATGATTTTCTTGGCTTTCTTGATTTTCTCAATGATTTTCTTGGCTTTTTCTTTGTAAATTGACTTTCTGGACCTTTTTCATCCCTTTTCTTTTGTTCTGCTTCTTTTTTTCTTTGTTTTTCTAACATTTTTTTTCTTATCTGTTTTTCATACATTCGTCTTGCTTCTTTTTCTTTATCCATTTATTATATAAAAATTTAAATAAAAATTTATAATTTTATTTTATCTTCAAATAATCTGCCAGATGAAACAAAAGATACCATTCCATGATTTATATATTCTATTTTATTAAAACTATCTCTAAATTCTTGAATACTTAAATTACCTCCAAAATCTCGTAATAATCTCCAATGAGGTGCTGGGATTATTTCTTTTATATCTATATTGTTCACATCTCTATATAACTGATAAAGTAACATTTTTGAAAATCTATACATAGAATTATGTTTTTCTTCCTCGATATAACTTAAACAACAATTAAAAGAACAAAATATACCATCTGTTTCATAATATCCTTTTTGTTGTGTTGTTATACGTTTATCATTTCTATTGTTTATTTCATAAAAACGCTGTTCTGATATATTTTCAGATATTTTGTATTTATCTTTAGTTATTTCTGAAAAATAAGTTTTTACACATTTGTCAGGAACATATTTAATAGGACAGCCAATCGGTGATGTTCCAGTAGGAATTTCATTTTTATCCCAGAAGCATTTATATGAATTATCTACTGAAAAATCTATAATAGAAACACAACATTTTTTCATTGATTTAGACTCGTCTAAAAAAGAAATAATCTTATCTTTTTTAGACGAGTCTAAATCAATTATTTTTGTTGTGTTTGAGGGTATTATTTCTAGTGCTTGCGATTGAGCAAAATTATAATTTTGCTCAATTTTTTCTATATTAATACCTCTTAATGAAAATATATATTTTTTAGACATTATTTATAAATAAATATTATAACGATTTTTATTTTCATTTTTAAAAACTAAGCAAGTATATATTTCATATAATAAAAATATGAATATCATTCCAATGAATAATATGACTTTGATAGAACAACTAATAACTTCTCTAAAACTGATATTTACAATTTCTATCATTTTGTTTCTCTTTGATTTCAAATATACTTCTTATTTTTTAACGATTTGTTTAGGATTTATAATAATAATGTATTATATAAAAAACAAAAATAACAAGATGAATGAAAATTATATAAATGATATAATAGAAACACCTATACCCCTATCTTTTTGCAATGATAGTGTGATAATAGATCAGCCAAATACACAAATATCATTAAATCAAAAATTAGCTATGACTAATGCGTATAATGATAAAACCTGTAATAACAGATTATTAGGTGGTGCAAATCCAAAAACTAATATTAGTCCTGTTGTCGTACCACCAGCATATGATTTAGAATACTGGAAAGATAATAATTTTATAAATTTTTCACAAATAAACTCAGCGGGAACCGAAGAAAATATGTATCTTTCAGGATATGCAGAAACTGATTGTTGTGATTATTTAAAACCGGGGACAAAATTAGTACCAAGAGTGAATAAAATTAATACATCTAATAGAATTCCTGTAGAAAATTATTCAAACAAAGTTCAAATAAAAGCTCCCATACCAACTCAAGATATTCATTATGTTCCAACTATAGAAAATTATTCAAACAAAGTTCAAATAAAAGCTCCCATACCAACTCAAGATATTCATTATGTTCCAACTATAGAAAATTATTCAAACAAAGTTCAAATAAAAGCTCCCATACCAACTCAAGATATTCATTATGTTCCAACTATAGAAAATTATGAACAAACCAAAAAAGTTTATATCACTCCTAATCAACCAGGATATGTAAATAGATCTTGCGGATATAATCCAGAGCAAATTTACACATCTAATTTACCATCTAATTATCCAGCTGGTAATTGTCAACAAAATCCAAAATTAAATAATTACAACAAAAATTTATTTACTCAAATAGTAACGCCTGGTGTATATACGAGAAATCAAGTAAACGAACCTATAAATTCAAATATAGGTATTTCATTTCAACAGCAATTTGAACCTCTAACTTGCGAAACAGACGAAGACGGAAATGAAGTTCAGTATATACAACACGATCCTAGAATTATCGAACCTATAGATTCATATAACGAAAAAACAAAAATTGAACAAGCACGATACGATAATATTTATGATCCGAGATTTTATGGTTATGGTACATCCTATCGTTCGTATAACGAACCTGTTACAGGTCAGACAAGATTTATGTATGATGATATAAATTCAATTAGAATGCCAAATTACATAACACGTAGTAAAATAGACCATCTTCCTTACGCGGATAAATATGGTCCTATGGAAGAAGATTCTGAATTCGGAAACAAACATACTTCAAACATAAGAACATTAGCACAGGATAGTTGGTTAAGAAATTCCCTTCAATTTAGAAATGATTTAACAGAAAGACTGATGAGAAAAAAGAATTCAGAAGCTTGGCAAAGACGTCAATCTCCTTTGGGACCTTACAGAGTTTAAAAAATTTATAAAAAAATATATATTATTAATATAAAAAATGGAAAACTTATCACAATTATCCGAATTTTCTTTACCAGTATATTCATTAGCCGTTTCATTAAGTTATTCTTTTATAGCAAGTGTTGTTGCGTCTTCTGAAAGCGCGGGAACAGTGTATATGAATGGTAGTTGTCTTTTACTTGGTGCTATGACAATTATGTTTTTATTATTTACCACATTAGCCAAAGATAATTACACAAGAATTTATTTATTAGTAAACGCTGTTTTAGCTGGACTTCAATCGTATTTTTTGTCTAAATATATTCAAAAACCTGGAAATCAAGTTCTTTATTTATATGATAAAAGGCATAAAGACATTATCAATATAATAACATCTTTTATAGTAGTATCAAGTATTATATATATATTTATGCAAGTATCTCAACGTAAAATGGATTAGTTATTTTATATAAATAAATGTCAAGATTATACATTATATATATTATTTCGGGTATAATATTTGGTTATACATTCTTTTTATATACAACTGGGACAAAAAAACAAGTAGGTAAAAAACCAAAGGTTGGTTATCTTATACAACTGTATTTACATCAAGGTAAATGTTTTCATGTACATCATTGGCTTCAACTAAATGTTATATTAGTGATACTTTCAATTGTTTATTTTTTAAAAAGAAACATAGTTTTACTACCATTTATAGGATTTTGTATTGGAGGAATTATACAAGGATTAACATTTCCAGATAGATTTTCTTTTATAACAAAATGTATTGAACAATAGATTTTTTTTAACCATTATAATGGTTAAAAAAATTATAACTTTACAACTTTATATAAATCTAAAACCAAACTTTTTTGAAAGACGTTCTCCTGAACTTAACATACTCATATTTACAGGCGAAGAAGGCGGTGAATAAGATTCAGAAGAATTATCATCATTCTTTTTCATAAAATAAACTATTATAACAACAAGTAAAACTAATAACAGACCAATAATAATATATAAAAATATATTTGATTTTTTCTTTTTATCGCCACCGCTACTTACAGGGGTAGACGAAGTCATATTAAAATTTTCTACTATTCTATTACCATTTTTATCGAGATAATACATTTTTATTAAAAAATATGATATTTTTTTTTAATTAATAATATCTTTTAATTTTGAAAAATTTTTAATCATAGCGTCAAACATAACTGTATTGTCAAACATAATTTTATCTATTTCAAGTATAGTATTTTCTTTTTTATTTCTTATATTCATTATATTTGAAGTTATATCTGCTTTGATGTTATTAATTTCTGTCAGTTCAGCTTCCAGATTTGCTTTTCGGTGAGCAGTTAAAATATCATTACTTATACCTGCTAATTTTTCATTATGTAATTCTTCTAATTTTTCAATTACCTTACGTTCTGATTGGTTCATCGTGTTTATCATTATATTTAATTCTTCTAATAAATTATCATAGTAATAATTTCTAATTTCAACCTGTTTTGGGATATTAATAATTTCTTTTTTATTTTCTATCATTTTATCTATTAATTCAATATGTCTTCCTTGATTTTTTTGAAGAATGTCGTAAATACTAGTTCTAACTGAAATAATATCATTTATAATATTATCATTTTTTTCAAAAAAGTTTTCAAGGTCTGTTAATACAAGCATTTTTTTAACAATGTTCTTACCGAAATGTTTGACACTGAAACAAGAAATTTCATCTTGTCTATTTATTGAACATATATAATTTAAATAAAATATAGCTACTTTATATTTAATATTTTGAAAACAATATTTTAATCTTTTCAATTGTCTATAAATTTGTTTTACAGAATTTAAATCTTCTTCTGATATATTATCAAGTGTTATTTGTTGTTTATAATTATTTTCAAGGTGTTTTTCTAATTCTTCGCCTGTATCAGGTTCGACATGTATATTATGATTTTTATATTTTTCAGAGTTTTCTCCAGCGTAATCATCAGTTATATTATCATTTATATTAATATTAAGTAATTTTAATTTGTAAACATTCTCAAGTTTTTCATGTATTTCTATATGATATTTAGAAGGTATATATAATAAAAACATATCACAAGTTTTTATAGAAAACAATTCAACGTAAAAACATCTTTTTTGAAATATAAAGTATTTGACAGGTATAAAACCTTTTGCTTGTAATAGCACTTGTAATTTACTTAAACTTAATGTCATTTATATTTAGTATTGAGACTTAAAATTTATATTTCTTTATAAAAAATGTCTATAAATTCAGCAAAAATAACTTTCGGAAACAATAATATTTCAGGAGATATTATTGATAATTTACCAATAGATCAGTCTACACCTTCACATAATGAAATACAACTTGTAGATACATTGTTTCAAAAACAAAAAACAATGTTACAGATGATTATGTCTGAATCGAAAGATGTAATATTAATAGGATTTTTATTTCTATTATTTTTATTACCTCAAATTGATGAAATTATAAAAAAAATTATATACAGTGCGAATAATTCGGAATATATACTAATGATTTCAAAGGTATTATTGTTTATGTTGGCATATTTTTTACTCAAAAATATGTATTTAGTACGTAAAAAATAAGTGAAAAATAAGATATTTTTATCTTATTTTTCACTTATTTTATATTTATATACATAATATCCAACTACTAATATTGTAGAAAAAATCATTGTATACATTAATAACTTTTTATATGAAAAAACATTCTTATTTTTATTCTCTATATATAAAAATTTTGGTTTAAATATAATTAATAATAGAAATGTTATAGATATTAAAATAGGTATTATATATTGCTTTACAATTTGTAAATCAAAATATTGAACTTTTTTATCGCTTGAAAATTTATTTACTCTTTCTTTTAAATTGTTTATTTTTGTAAAAATATCATCATCCATTTATTTTAATTTATTTTTTATTTTATTCTTCATCAGATAATATTTCTTCTTCATCATATCCGAGCGCTTTTTTAACTACCTTTTTAGAATTACTTAGTTCTTGAACAGTTTTTTCAAGAATATCATCTGGAAGTTTTTTTGGAGGTTGTGGTTTTATTGATTTTTCTTCTTCTATATCATCATCACTATCCTCTTTTTGATTATATTTTGAATTTTTGAAAATAGTTTTTGTATTTTTCTTTTTTAAATCTTTTACCTTGTTTTCGAAATCTTCATCGTCACTATCTTTCTTATATGTTGAAGGTAATTGTAAATTTCTAACTTTTTCTTCTAAATCTTCAAGATCACTGTCATCGTCAAAAAAATCTTTTTGTTTAGGTTTTTCTTGAATAACTTTAGTTTTCTTTTCATTATCTACTACTGGTTTTTGTTTAGGTTTTTCTTGAATAACTTTAGTTTTCTTTTCTTGTTCTATATCATCGTCGTCATCATTATCTACTACTGGTTTTTGTTTAGGTTTTTCTTGAATAACTTTAGTTTTCTTTTCTTGTTCTATATCATCGTCGTCATCATCATCGTCGTCATCATTATCTACTACTGGTTTTTGTTTAGGTTTTTCTTGAATAACTTTAGTTTTCTTTTCTTGTTCTATATCATCGTCGTCATCATCGTCGTCGTCATCATTATCTACTACTGGTTTTTGTTTAGGTTTTTCTTGAATAACTTTAGTTTTCTTTTCTTGTTCTATATCATCGTCATCTTGTTCTATAAATTTAAAACCATATTTTTTACAAGTTTCTATATCGTTATCTGATAATTTTTCTATTTTATCATTTTCATATATACCATAAACAACTTTTGATTCATTAAATACAAGTTTACTTTCAGCGTGCCAAAATTTACCCAATTTTTTATTTAAATTTAAAACAGGTTTTTTAGGGTTTGAAATAGTTGGTAAAATTTTCTTTTCTTTTTGCTCTTGACCTTTGTGTTTTTTGTGAATAGAACAATATGTACCATCTTTGGCACGTTTACCACACATTAATCCTATTTTATCACCTTTAGAAAATTTATAAGGACAGCCAGATATTTTAGATAAAGGTTTTTCAGGTTTTTCAAGTTCAGGTTTTTCAAGTTTTTCAGCTTTTTCAAGTTCAGGTTTTTCAGGTTTTTCCCTGCTAACACTTGATTTAATATCATTATTTGTCTTGATAACTACAGTGTCTAATTTTTTCCAATCGTTATAAAGATCATCTTTAGATAATTCTGGATGTTTAGAAACAATACGAGAAATAAAAGCAATAATAGCTTCGTCGATATTTTTATAAATATTATTCATAAGATTTTCCATCCCTTTGACAAAACTAAGAAATATTATAAAAAAAATCAATTTTATATTCATTAACAAAATTTAAGAAGTTATTATATACGATTAAAATGCTTGAATATATTTTAAAAAAATTTAAAGAAACCGGTGATATTACTATTGTTATTGACGCTCTAAAACTATGTGAAAAAGAAAAAAATTACGAAATAGGTATACTTATTTGTGAATACTTTTTAGAAATATTTGTAGAAAATAGATATATATTAGAATATTATGCAAATTTCTGTTATAATACTTCAAAATACAGATTATCATATAATATATACGAAAAACTTATGTGTAAAAATCAAATGCCTATTGAAAATATTGAATCCTATATGAATATGAAAAATAATTGTATAGATTTTATTAAAGATGATTTTATAACATATAATAAAACTCTTGTAAAAAACCTGTGTAAACAAAAAAACAAACCTCATTCACTTATAACATTTACTATCACCACTTGTAAAAGATTATCTTTATTTTTAGACACAATTAATAGTTTTTTAAATTGCTGTCTTGATATTCATTTAATAGATAAATGGATCGTAATCGATGACAATTCAAATGAAGAAGATAGAAAAATAATGGTTGAAAAATATCCATTTTTTGAGTTTATTTTCAAAGATAAAAAAGACAAAGGGCATCCAAGAAGTATGAACATGCTTTTAGATATAGTTGAAACTCCATATATGTTTCATATGGAAGACGATTGGAAATTTATAGAAAAAAGAAATTATATAACTGAATGTTTAGATGTTTTATCTACAAATAATACAATCGGACAATGTTTAATTAATAGAAATTACGGAGAAACTTCAAAAGATAACAATATTCCAGGAGGATTTCATTGTATAACGCAAAACGGAATTAAATATGTTATTCATGAATATTGTTATAACAACGAACAATATGTTGAGTTTAATAAAAAACATAATAACAAACCAAATTGTGCTTACTGGCCTCATTTTTCTTTCAGGCCTTCTCTTATAAGAACAAGTATATTCAAAAATTTAGGTAAATTTAACGAAAAAGTTTCTCACTTTGAAATGGAATATAGTAATAGATATATTCAAAAAAAATATATATCTGCTTTTTTAAATGGAATATTTTGTCTTCATACAGGTAGATTAACTTCGGAAATAAATGACGAAACCAAACTTAATGCTTATAAATTAAACGATGAAAAACAGTTTAGTGGCAAAGAAGAGAATAAACAACTAGATTTTAAAACTTTTGTTATAAATTTAGACAGACGTGAAGATAGATGGAAAAATATTAAAAATTTATTAGATATTCCTGTAGAGAGATTTTCTGCGATTGATGGAAAAAAATTAAAAAAGACAGAACAGCTACAAAGAATTTTTGATGGAAATGATTATGATATGAGAGACGGAATGGTTGGGTGTGCATTATCACACATTAAACTATTCATAGACCTCTTATATTCTAAAACATATAATGTATATTGTATTTTAGAAGATGACATAACACCTGTTCCAGATTTTAAAAAAAAAATACAACATTTATATTTTACATTGCCAGAAAATTGGGAATTTTGTTATCTAGGGTGTCATCTTTGGAAACAATATCAAACTGATGAATTTTTAAATAAAGATAAATTTCCTATATCTGAAAGATGGAATTCTCAAAAATCTTTAATGTATTCTATAGGTGGCACAGGTGGATATTTAATAAACAAAAAAGGTGCTCTTAAACTTTTAGAATATATAAATACTTATGGTATGACAAACTGTATAGACACTATACAACAAAAAGCTTCAGATTTTATCAATCTATATTATGCTAAACCTCATTTATATACATCTGAATGTTATACAAATAATAGGTTTGTAGATTCAGATGTATCAAATAATAACAATCAATATATTTCATTAACAATCAATATAAAAGATAGACTAGAAGAAGAAGTTAAAAAATATGATAAACCTATAGTTACACAAGATTACGAATTTTCAAAAACATATATTCAAAATTTAGAAAACAAAAAGACACTATTTTTCGTTTCACAAAATTTTATTAATATACTTGAACAAAATATTTTAAAAATACCATTTTATACAATGGGTAAAAACGTAATTGTCTTTGTTCCAACAGAAAAAATATTATATCCCTTCAGATTAAATAAAGGAATAGAATATAATATAGATGATGCAATTCAATACATAGATGAAACAACATACATATCTTTAGGAGATAATTACTACGTAAGTGATGCTATTAAAGGTTCAGAAATTTTTCCTTTTGATTATATTTCAGGTATAAATTTTTATAAAAATTTACAAGACATTTTCAATATAGTTTTAGGTTGGGATGATAAAAATATGAGAATCTGGGCTGAAAAGTTTTGTCAATACAATTACAACAAAACATATTATAATAAAGATTTTGATATAAATATAAAAATTGATTGTATAGATGATATTCAAAATACATATGTAAAAAGATTTAATCTATTAAAATCTGTAATCTTATCAGGTAAAAAAATAACTTTTGTTTATGCTTCTAGATGGTGTGATAAAAATTCAAATCATGAGATATATTTAAAAAAATTTTTATCATATGTGTCAAAATATAATCAGAATGTCAAGTTGTTATGTATAAATATAAATATTAATTCAGAAGATAATATCATTGTTAAAAATATTGATTATCCACAAGAATTTCAAAATAACAATGTAAATCTTGAAAAAATTATTTATGATAGAGATGTTTATAAAAATTCAATTAAAAAATGTATATATAATATAAATGAGTAAATTTCTCGAAAAAATACCATATCTTGAAGACAGTGATATTAATGACGACGGATCCCTTAAACCCATCGTCACGAAAGGTAAACCTGTTTTAATTATGATACAAGGAAATTTCTGTGGTTATTGTACTAAAGCTAAACCTGAATTTCAAAAATTACGAGATGTTTCTGATTTTACAATAGCAACAGTGCAAATAGACGCTGGAGAAACAGATAAGAAAGCAAATACTAAACTTTCAAAAGTTGCATCTTCACAAGGTGTTCCAGCTTATGCTTGTTTTAATAGTTCTGGAAAATTTGTTAAGATGCATAACGGGGGAAGAGATGCCGATAGTTTAAAAAAAACAATGAAACAATTGTAAATATTAAATCTTAATATTATTAAAAATATTAAGATAAAAAATTTATATAATAAATGATACAGGTAAATAATAAAAATTTTCCGATCTACGACTTTGATACAGAAGATAGTATAATATCCAGAATAGCTTACAATATGAAAACTAAACCTATATATATTTATAAAAACGAAGACGAAAAACGTAATATATTAGCAGAAGATATATTAGAAATAATAAAAAAAGATGGCGAAACAAATTCAGATTTTAATTTATTTAAAAATAATAATGAACATAAATTTGGAAAAAACATAGATTTTAAAAAAGATATATTATATATTTGGATAGTTTACAATAAAAAATTAAAAGAATTAGCGGAAATAAATACTATTATTCTAGAGGATATAGCAGAAAGATTATACGAAGACGATTATTTAAACTCTAAAGAAGAGTTTGAAAAAATATGGAAAGAAAAAGATAATATTAAAAGAAAATTAAACGCTGAAATAGAAAGTCATAGTATTAAAGTTGAAAAATATAACAAGTTATTTAAATTTTTTGATGAACTCAAAGAAGATAATGTATATACTGATTTTATAACAGAAAATTTTGATGTATTTTTTAATATAAATTTAAACTACACTTTGATAGAACTTTTTAATAAAATTATAGTAAATAAAAGTGTACCTTTTGCAACCTTTAAA
>Ga0255181_1000573_pt1 | contig 12153 bp, 9 predicted proteins | sample Atl_Colum_RepC_8_FD_183621 | JGI IMG/M metagenome (GOLD analysis project Ga0255181, IMG submission 183621) | Freshwater microbial communities from Altamaha River, Georgia, United States - Atl_Colum_RepC_8d | ecosystem: Environmental > Aquatic > Freshwater > River | place: USA: Georgia | collected...
AACTTCTTATTTGCAGGTTCCCACGAGGGAGCAAAGAGGATCGCCATGATGTATTCCTTTTTTGCTTCCTGCAAGGAGGCAGATGTCAATCCCTACGCGTGTATGACAGATACCCTTAACCGGATTGGAAATCATCCTATCAATAAACTATCTGAGTTACTCCCTAGTAATTTCCAGAAATTATAAAATATGTACTTGGACAGACGGATACACAGATTCTAATAGTATTCTATAATCATCTTCGGAAATACCTTCCAAACCTTTTATGGTGGATTCAAACTCGTTTATTAATTCTTTACTGGCGATTTCTTCATTGAGTGTCATTGCCATTAATTCACTTAATCCAACTGATTTTACTTTCTCAATTAGTTTTGTTGGATTCTTTAACCACAATAAACCAGTAAGAGCATCAGGCATTACTATTTCAGTAATTCCGCTATTTGGATTTAGTTCTCGGTTAAATTTTAGCAGTTCCGTATTGTTAGAAAGGAACCATGCTTTTGCTTTTTGAAAAAGTGAGATTGCGCTTCCTCTTAATTGTCTTACAAATAGATAGGCTAAAACATCATGCAGGGCATTTCCTTTTCTAATACGTCTTTCTTGTAGAACTTTTACGTCAGGAGAGGTTTGATTTTTTTCAATGAATGCTGGTAGGATCGTTTCTTTCTCGATATTAAGTATTTCAAGAATGTTCTTTTCAAGATTGCCATTATAAGTAATTAGCCAAGCTTTATTTTTACCAAGTCTTATGCAAGCTTCGTTGATTGTAGATGTTGGCGTTGTGGCGTTATAATTACCTATAGCACTTTCAATAACTTTGCAAATCTCCTCAATGGTAATGGAAAGTATTTTTATTTGACCGCCTGTGCTTTTAATGATTTCAAGAAGCTCCTTAATTGGTTCGGTTTCTTCTTCCTTTTGCAAGTCAAGTGCTCTTAATACTATCGGTGTATCAAGAAAATAAACTTCGTTTGGCTCAAATTTCGGCTCTAAGTCAATTCCGGCTTCTAAGAAACAGGCTACAATAGAACCAATATAAAGCCCCTTTGCTATTTCAAATAAATCATTATTACTAGCGTCAATATGTTCCAAAAATGTAACATGGTGTATATAACTTGCTTCAATACTTTCGCCATTAATGCTTCCCGTATTTTTGAAAAAAGCAGCAAGGTGTCTTTTATTCTTTTCCAAGAAGTTTGCAAAGTTTGGTAGTCCTGCTGTGTCAATGCCTTCGGAATTCAGGTAAGCTTCAAATGCTTCCTGCAATGCCTTTGCATTTCGTTGACCCTTTTTATAATGAAGTTCCAAGTCGCTAAAAGCATACTTTTGGATTTCAAAAGTTTCACCATGCTGAAAGACATTGAAACTGTATTTTTTTCTTGCTCTATTTGAGAGTGATTTAAAAGTGGCGTTGATAAGCTTTTTGACAACCATTTGCGGCACGTCAATGCCATACTCTGATTTGATAAGCAGTTTGATGTCGTTCGCATTACCGTGGGTTCCACCACGTAAACTGTATAAACTTAAAGCCCTTTTGCAAATAGGAACATACACATGATTGTATAAGTCATTTTGATTTTCGGTTAATGCGGCTAAAAAGCAATAGCCCGTCAATATATTTTCATTGTTGTTCATGCCATTTCTTTTAGTTCAGTTGATACTTTCACCTGCTTCTTTCCACTCAGCAAATCTTCCATCAACCCCTTTTTAAGGCTTTGCATTTTCTGTAGATAGGTTTGCTCAGTTTGGAGTTTGTTGTCTATGGCTTTCAATCTTTCAGCAATTTTCTGTTGTTCATCAAATGGCGGTTTTTTGAAAGTTGCTTTCTCGAAATCTGCTTTGCCAATGTTTCCTTGTGCTCCGGTATTTACTTTATTAAATATTTGGGTCAATAATTCTCCGGCTATTAGCAAGTAGTAAAGGAATTCTTTGTCAATATCATTTTCCTTTATAATTGGTTCAAATCTTCCTACACGGTAGTTCTGCAATACTATTCCGTTTAATCTCTTTACCAAACAAGCCTTTCCAAGTGTAGCTCCAGTTAATGCCATTAACACATCACCGTTTCTGATAATTTCATTTTGAAATTCATCTTCTCGGCCATAAGCCACAAAAGAGCAACTTGAAAGGTCCACATTTTCGGGTTTTACCTGTCCTATTTTTACAACTGGAATTCCAAATTCTGTAAAGTCGTAATCTCTGAATTGATGCCCATGAATTAAAGCAACTTCTTCTCCAAAATCCTTTTCATTCCATTCAATTGGTATCATCCCCAACTTACTTTCCTTATACAACTCCGGTGCATCTTGGCAGCGGGGGCGGAGTTTGTTGGTGTTTAGGTCTATGCCACGGGTAAACAAATCCTGCAACAGGCCTTGCTTAATGGCTTTGTATTTGGCAATGGCGGCTTGGGTTTTTTCTATAATTGAATCTGCCTTTGTTAGTATCTCAGAAATTTTCTTTTGTTCATTTTCAGATGGAAGCTGAAGTTTTAATTTTTTAAGCAATTCAGTTTTTGGAAGATTAATACGAGTATAACCCTGCCCTAAATTAATGATTTGCTTTCTTACTTCATTGCCACGGAACAAATAGGGTGCAAACTCAGGTTGTAAATCTTCAAAATTGTATAGTCGAAATCCGAAACAAAAACTATTCAAGTAACATTCGCCAATTTCTTCTAATAAAACTGATGTCATTCCAACTTCTTCGGGTGTTTCAGAAGATGTAGTAAAAAATAAATCACCCTTTTGAACAGCGTTTTGCCTTTCATTTTGGGTTACTTCGACCAGTCCCATGAACTTTGGGTCAATTTTTCCATTTGACATTATGTTCATAAATGGAATAAATGGTTTCCCTCTCCCAAAATCTTTTTGAGTTTTGCCGGACAGTCCTGCATAAGTGAAACCAAGTTCCCCTAATATCTTTTCCTTCCGTTTACTCATAGCCCAATTCGATTAAGAATTTATTTAGATATTCTGTATCTGTTTCTCTTGAATTTAATATACCATGCAAGGTGTCTGTGTATTTCTCCCAAACATTCTCTATCGCTTGCAACAATTGGCGTTGGTGGGCTTGCAAATAATCGTTCACAGTTTGCTGCAAGGTTCTCAGCCAGCGTTGCATAATCAGCTCCTTGGCTTGTTCGGGTGTAATGAGCAGGCGTGCCTGGTCCACTAATGCTTGTTTGCGTTCTTTTATTTCTTTAATTTTTCTTTTGCACACTTTTAGTTCTTCTTCCAGTTCGCTGTGCTTGGCTATACGGTTTTCTTCCGTTTCAAGCCGTGAATCCAAACTTTGCACTTCGGCAAGCAGTTTTTCTGCTTCCTTGGTCAAAGTGGCAACTTCTTCTGCCAGTTCGGGCTGTTTCTTCAATGCCTTTTCGTTGGCTTTTAATCGTTTGAGCAGCAACTTATATCCCTTATCGGTTTCTTTGCGTTCGCCTTTTAGTTCCTTAATGCTTTCCTTATGTTCTTTCAGTTCCTTGCTTCGCCATACTTCGTAATCGTCCTCGTTCCAAACATCATCTTCCAGTTCGTTTACTTCGTCAAATTTGGCTTGTAGTTCGTCACGCCTCGCTTCGTTGTCTTTCAGTTCTTTCAATACTTCGGGGAACTGGCTTTGCAAAATTTCATCATCGGGTATCAGTTCGGCATTCCAACCGCTGGCAATCACACTTTTTATGTCGTTGGTAATGCTGTTCCAATAAGCAGCAAAAGAGCCACGGCTTTTAAAGTCATCTAAAATGGGGAGTGCATTCAGCTTTTCGGTCAACGTTTGGGAAAAGTCATGGTATAGGTCAAACACATTGGCTTGTCCTTGGGGCAATTGTTCAATAACAGGAATTTGCAGTTGCCACCACTCAGCAATGGCTTGGGCGTATTGGGCAAAAGCGGTTTTTATTTCTTCACTTTCGTCAAATAGTTTTTTAATGTCCTCTTTGTGCGTAAGGGTTTTGGTAAATTTCAGGTAACTGGGCTTTAATGACTCAAACAATCTGGCTTCTAAACCTTCATAGCAGTTGAAATAATCGGTTAATGCCATTACTTCACTTTCAGGAATGCCTCCTTGTAAATGAGCATGCACATCTTGCGGTTCCGGTGGTGGTGCGTTGTCCACAAACCTTCGGATGTTGAAATTGAAATCTTCGTTTTCCAAATTATTGTCCTCATCTATGAATTTGCTTTTTGCCACCAACTTACTGTATTTGGGCGTTTCCTTTTTGTGTCGGTAGGTGTAGGCAATCTTCTCCAAATCTTCCGGGCGAAGTTTGTTTTGGTTTTTACCTTCTTTGTATTCACGGTCGGCATTGATAAAAAGCACATGGTCTCTTTCGTGTGAACCGGCTTTGTTAATCACCAAAACACAAGCACCAATTCCTGTTCCGTAAAACAATGCAGAAGGCATTCCAATTACAGCTTCAAGATAGCCACGGTTAACTAGCCATTGACGAAATTTCTTTTCTTCACCCCCACGATACAAAACACCGTGAGGCATTACTATGGCCATGCGTCCGGAATTCTTGAGCGAAGCCACCATGTGTTGCACAAACATGAAATCGGCTTTGTCTTTGTTGGGCATCCAAAAACTAAACCGTTCTTTAAATTTCATGTTGGTTGTACTGTAATCCTGCGAAAAGGGCGGATTGGCAATCACAATGTCAAAGGTTTTCAACTCGCCATGCTCCTGATGCAAAGGATTAAGCAATGTATCGCCATTTAAAATTTTGCTGTCGTAAATATTGTGGAACAGCATATTCATTTTACACAAGCCCCAAACCGTTCCGCTTTTTTCCTGTCCGTATAGCGTGATATTCCTAGCTGAGCCATATCTACTTTCAACATAGTTTTTGCACTCAATCAACATACCTCCACTTCCTACTGTAGGGTCATAGATTTCAGCATCTTCGCCTGGCTCTAAAATATTCACTAGTAGTTTTACAATTTCATTTGGAGTGTAGAATTCTCCTGCTTTCTTTCCGGCACTATCGGCAAAATGCTTGATGAGATATTCGTACGCAGCACCCATCAAGTCAGGAAACTCTAAATTGTCATCCCGCAAATTCATTCGGTTGAAATGCTGAATTAGTTTTCGCAAATCTTCATCACTGATTTGCTTATTGTTTTTTCCAAATGTTTTGTTGAAGTTGATGTTATCCTGATTGAATACACCGTCTAGTTTGTCAAGGTTAGCTTCCTGTAAAGCAGCTAAAGCCTTGTTGAGATGGTCACCAATTTCTTCGGTCAAATCTTTGATGAAATTATAACGCTGTTCGTTGCCTTCGCTGTCAATATAATTTTCAGGGTCACCGTCAAGTTTTTTCCATCTTGCAGCAAGGGGAACAAAGAACTCATATTCAGGTGCGTTTTGTCTTTCCAATTCTCCATACAGAATTTCCGGGTCACTCACACCACGAACATCGGTCAGGGTTTTCTTTCTTCTGTCACGGTGCACTTCAAACTGATCGTTCACCCGTTTTAGAAACAACATTGAAATGATGTACTCCTTATATTCTGATGCGTCCATGTTACCTCTTAGGATGTCACATGCATCAAACAGAAAAGTTTCTAATCGGGAAAGTGAAATTTTATTGGCCATTTTTTTAAGTCATTTTTATTCGGAGGGTTCGGAATCCTCTCTCTCCGCTGAGTACAGTTCGCAACTGTTCGAAAAGTGTGTAAGTCGTTGATTTACACACTTTTTTTTGTTCTTTACTTTCCGAAAATGTTCGCGTTTGTACGCCGATTGGGTTTCCTTCTGGTGACCCCTTTTCAAAAATCAAAAAGGGGTCAACGGTGTACGAACAAATACGAACATAATAGGACTGAAAATCAACAAGATAAGCTTGATTTAGCCGAGGGGTAAACGTAGTTTTGTAATCAAAATGGGGGGCACAATTAAACACAATTGCGCCTTATGTCGTCAAAAACAACATTCAGTCTGGTGTTCTACATCAACCGGACAAAAGACAAGAAGAACGGGGAATGCCCCGTGATGCTACGCATCAACATCAACGGGGATAAAGTAGCCCTGAGATTAAAACGCTTCATCCAGCCCGACCAATGGGATCCGGTGAGGTATCAAATGAAAGGCCGAACCACCGAGGCCAAGGTCTTTAATGACTACCTGGAAGCGGTGCGCATCCGTGCCCATCAGAAGTACAATGACCTCCTCATGCTTAAAGAGGAAGTCCTAGCAACCGACCTTCGGGATGCCATCCTGGGCATCAACAATGCCAAAGCCAAAATGATTATCGAGGTCTGGGATGATTACATCGCCAGCTTGAAATCACTCATTGGCAAGGAGACCACCTATTCGACCTACCAAAAGAACACCACCGCTCGCAACCACCTCCAGAGTTTCCTCATCAAGAACTACCGGTCAGACGATGTGTCCCTCAAAGCCGTGGATCATTACATGATTACCCAGTTTGCACTCTACTTGAAAACTGAGAAAGGTTGCAACCACAACACGTCCAATAAATTCTTGCAGAACGTCAAAAAGGTCACCACCATGGCCATCAGGCACGGTTGGTTGTTAAAGGATCCCTTCTCCGGAATCAGTTTAGGTATGAAGGAGGTCGTTCGCCCGTATTTGACCGAGGATGAATTGAAAAGTCTAATGGAATTCAACTCCCCTTTCGAGCGACTGATCCGGGTGCGTGATTTCTTTGTGTTCTCCTGCTTTACTGGGCTAGCCTACATCGATGTAAAGCAACTCCGCAAGTGCGAAATTGAATACCACGAGGAGAAGTATTGGATTCGCACTAGACGCCAAAAGACCGGAGGTAGAGCCAATATTCCTTTGTTGAATGTCCCAATGGAAATCATTCGGAAGTATTGCAACCTGGAAGCTTTGAATCCAGAGGATACCGTAATTCCGATTCTGACCAATCAGAAGATCAATGCCTACTTGAAAGAACTGGCCGACCTGTGCGGAATCTCCAAAACCTTATCCTTCCACGTGGCACGGCACACATTTGCGACAACTGTTACCATGATGAATGGAGTGCCCATTGAGACGGTGAGCAAGATGCTTGGGCATAAAAACATCAACAGTACCCAGCACTATGCCCGAATAGTCGACCAGAAGGTTGGTGAGGACATGGAACTGCTCTCACGACGATTAGGAACCAGATTAGCACTAGCGAATTAAAACGAAGCCCCGGGATGACCGGGGCTTTTTTGTGAACACATACGAACAAAAATGAAATGGAAAAAGAATTTGTAATACGATCATACAGCTACTGCGAGCTGGCGATGCTCTATTTCCCAAATAGTACTAAGAAGAGCGCCAGTGCACAGCTAGGTAGATGGATTCGGGAGAATCAAAAACTGAAAAATGAATTGACGGAAATGGGATTGAAGCCTGGAAAGAAGATTCTAACGCCACGTCACGTCAAATTAATTGTAGAATTACTGGGAAATCCTTGACAGTTTGCTGCTTGGCGTAGTGGCGGATTTTTAACACAAAAGTTCAATCCCCTTACAGAAGAAAGATGCAGCTATAATGCGATGATTGAACTTGTAATTATCAAGAAGTTAAAGGGTTGAACTTCGTGTCAAATTGCAGAAAGTATGATTGACAAATTAGTCGCCAAAAACAAGTTTATTCTCTGCCACAATCTGCCATCGTTTCTGTCTGTATTGATAAAATTTCTTGGCGAAAGAAGTAATAAATCTGGTCATTATTCCCGCATAAATTGTAATGGCATCTTCATAGTAGATGGTTCCATTACCTAAGTCTCTCATTGTTATAGTGTGATTCCAAACTTTCGCTCCACTATCCCATTCCCTGGTAGAGAGAACAAAATTATTATCATCAATTTTTTCTATAAAAAGGTAGTGTATCCCACCAAATGGAATTAATCCGAATACACGAGTTTTAATCCCATATGTTTTACCAACTTCCCATTGTTTAGGGAGTGGCCCATCTACAGATTTGAATTTCAACATTCCTTTTGCCACAAACTCTAATAAGGCAGGGGTTTTTACATTGTTCCAAGCAATATCCATCCTCATGGGTATCTCAGAATGGACGGTTAGTTTTTTTGCCTTAACCTTAATGCCATTATAATTAATGATGACAGGTTCAACATTAGCAGCCAGATTTAATTTTTGAGCATTTACATTCATTCCCATCCCTAAAATTCCTGAAATAACAACAAGATTTTTAATAAATCAACTTCAAGTTGTAAGAAAGTGATATTTTTTTGAAAACGACAAAAAAGACAAAAGGGTTACACTATACAAGTATAACCCTTTTTCTTTTATAAGTTCTCGAAGAACCGCACTTGAACCTACCACAAAACTGTCAAACGAAGCACTGCACCCGCCATTAAGTCAAACCGCTGTTATCAGCTGCCCTTCAGTCTTTCCGATGTGATGTCGGTTGAGTTTTGCAGGGTCTGTCTGCTGCGAACGAGTGCGGTTGCTTGCACTCTCTTTTACTTTTGCAGCTTTGGCTTGTGTGGGGTGGCAAAAGCAAATGTAAGTGCAAATGTGTGGGCTTTGTAGGCACTGTCGTTACGATTGCAGGTTTCACTTTCCGCTTACAATTTTACTTTCAAATTTCATTAAATTCAAACTTGTCAAAATTACTATCAGTGTGACTCCAACGTCTGCGGCTATGGCGAAAACCAAATTGCTGAAACCGATAAATGCAAGTGTTATGAAGATAAGTTTTACGGCTATTGCGCCAATGGTGTTGAATTTTATTCTGCGTAAAGTTTTTTGACTTAATCGAATTAAAAACGGAATGAGTGAAAGTTTGTCGTTCATCAATGCAATGTTTGCAGTTTCAATGGCGGTGTCGCTTCCTGCTGCTCCCATTGCTATGCCTACGGTGGATTGTGCTAATGCTGGTGCATCGTTTATGCCGTCACCTACCATTGCCACTTTGCCGTATTGCTGCAAAAGTTCCTTTATTTTTTCGGCTTTGTTTTCGGGTAACATATTCCCGAATATTTTTTCTATGCCTACTTGATGTGCTACATAGTTTGCTGCTTTTTCGCTGTCGCCTGTGAGCATTACGGGTTCAATGTTGAGTGCTTCCAACTCTTTTAATGCTGCTTCACTGTCGGGTTTTATTTCGTCCATCAAACCTATAATTCCTGCAACTCCATTTCCGAAACTAACTACTACACTTGTTTTGCCTTGCGATGAAAGTTGCTCTACAATTTTTACGGCTTCGTTGTCTATGGTTTGCGTTTCTTGAATAAAATCTAATTTGCCTACATAAATTGTTTCATCCTCACAAACTAAACATTTTGCTGTTGCCCCTTTTCCCATAATGCTTTTGAAACCTTCGGTTTTGTGTGGTTCAAATCCTTCTTTCTTACTTGCATCCACTATGGCTTGTGCCAAAGGGTGTTCGCTGAAAATTTCTGCTCCTGCTGTGCAAGCCAATAGTTTTTCACGGCTTGTTCCATTCAATGGGAAAATATCTGAAACAATCGGGTTACCAAAAGTGATTGTGCGTGTTTTGTCTAATGCAATTGCTTTTATTGATGCCAATGCCTCAATGTATTTTCCACCTTTTACCAATGCCCCTTTTGCCGAAGCGTTTCCGATGGCTGCATAGATTGCAACTGGTGTAGATATAACTAATGCACAAGGACAAGCTATAACCAAAAGTGTAATGGCTTGCTGTAACCAATGGTTAAAATCTAAATTCAAAACGAAAACTGGAACAACAAACAGTAAAATGGAAAGTGCAAGCATTACAGGCGTGTAATACTTAGCGAATTGTTGAATAAATTTTTGTGTTTCACTTTTGTTTGCCGTTGCTTCAAAAGTGAGGCGAATGATTTTAGAGAATGTTGTATCAACAGAGAGTTTTGTTGTTTCCATTTCTACGAATCCATTTTTGTTGAGTGTTCCAGCAAACACATTATCGCCTTGTCGTTTGTCTTTTGCAATTGGTTCGCCTGTAATGGCTGCTTCATCTACCATCGTTTCACCCGAAATAATTTTACCATCAAGCGGTATCATTTCGCCTGCTTTAATTTGAATGATTGAACCAATCGCAATTTTATCAATGGGAACATTTTGGTTTTGCGATTTTACAAAAGCAGTTTTAGGTGCTTTGCTTACTAATTCATCTAATGCTGATTTTGAATTTTCTATCCCAATATCTTCCAACCGTTCGCCCAATACATATAACACAATCAACACAGCGGCTTCGGGAAATTCCTTTAAGTAGAATGCACCAATTACTGATATAAGCATTAGCAAATTGATATTGCTGAACTGAACCTTGAAAAGAGCTTTTACCCCGATCCACAAAACGTTATAGCCAATTCCCAGAATGAAAGCAGCGAATACAAAAGGTGCGTACGGCATTGGTATTTGTATGCCGATGATAGATAAGACCTCTAAGACAACCACTATTGTGATTGCCAAAAGAAGAAAGAGAAATTTTTTATCGTTTAATGGTAGTTTCATTATTAGAATTATTTTGTATCACGAATAATAAATCTTCGGGTATTTCCATTAATTGCAGTGGCGGAACATTTGCTCCGCCTGTATTTCCAACGGGAATATTCCCAACAAAAGATTTTACTCCACCTACTAAAAGGCGTGGAATTTGTCCGAGTATTTCCTTTGTATTTTTGGTTCGGATACCGAATAACAGCATTTTCCAATGGACAAAGGAATGTGCAAATGGATAGGGCTGTCCAAGTATGTGTGCCCTTTCCAAGTGTTGCCAGCTTTGCTGCAATTGCCCTTTGCAAAAGGTATTTTCAGCTTCGGTTAGTTTTTTTTGATAAAATGGTTTTAGAGCCGTAGGCATTGAAGTGTTGAATTTCATAGTTTTAATTTTTAATGTCCATGTGCTTCACCTTTGTTGTTCATTTTAGCCAATATAAAAAAAGCTCCGTTCACCACTACTTTACTGTTTGCAGGGATTTCTTTTAGCAATGTAATTTCGCTGTAACCTACATCGGTAGTGCCTTTGCGAACAGGTATTTTTTCAAAGGTTGTTCCTTCTTCTTTGTGTTCTGGTTCTTCGTTTTCGCTATGCTCGTGTCCGTGTTGCTCGTGTTTGTGTTCTGCTGTTTCGGTTTCGCTGTGGTGTTCTTCTTCCTTGTGAGCATCGGTAACAATAAAAATATAGTCTTGCCCTTCGTGGTTTACAATGGCATTTGTTGGCACTGCATCAACAGTAGCGTTTTCTAAACTTACCAATGCGGTGATACTCATTCCGTCAATCAGTCCTTGCTTGTTACCTTTTACCATTGCGTGAACGGCAACGGCTTTGGTGTTGGGTTCAAATGTGTTGCTGATGGCGTAAACATCGGCATCGTATTCTTTACCCGGATTGTTGGTAAGGGTAAAATGTATGGTTTGTCCGACTTTTAGTTTTTGTAAATCTTTTTCATACACATACAAATCCAAATGCAGTTGGCTGTTGTCCACTATTTCGGCTATGGGATTATTGGCATCTACATAGCTGCCAATGTTTACCATTACATTGCTGATACTGCCGTTTATGGGGCTTGTAATGTTTACAACGGCTTGGATATTTTCGTTTGTGAGTGAAGTGGTGTTAATACCAATTAACTCTAATTGTTTTTGCAAACTTGCTTTTCGTGCTTTTAAGGTTTTTAGTTCTGCATCGGCTGACTGTAAGTTTTTCAACGCACCTGCGTTGCCTTGTTGCAATTCTTTTTGACGGGTAAATTCTAATTGTGCCAACTCTGCTTTTGAAGAAATGCTTAAAAATTCTTCCTGCATTGTGATAAAAGAATTGTTTGAAATGGTTGCAATAACTTGTCCTTTGCTTACTGTATTCCCCGTTTGCACCAGAATAGATTTGATAACTCCGCCCAATGATGCTGTGGCGTTTGCTCTGTTTTGGTTAGGCACTTTTAAAATACCGTTGGCTTTGAGAGAAGCGGTGAGTTGCTTTTTTTCAATGCTACTCAACTCTATTTTTATAGATTTCATTTGTTCCGCTGTAAGCATTGCCGTGTTGGAGTTTTCGTGTTCCTCGTGAAGCTCGGTTTCTTCACCGTGCGTTTCTTTTTTGCTGTTGCAGGATGCAAATACTATTGATGTTGCAATCGCTGCTATGAAGATTATATTTTTCATCGTTGTGAATTTTATTTGTTAGTTAAGAAATTGATATTGATAATGGATTGGTTGATTTGAT
>Ga0255181_1000582_pt1 | contig 12093 bp, 12 predicted proteins | sample Atl_Colum_RepC_8_FD_183621 | JGI IMG/M metagenome (GOLD analysis project Ga0255181, IMG submission 183621) | Freshwater microbial communities from Altamaha River, Georgia, United States - Atl_Colum_RepC_8d | ecosystem: Environmental > Aquatic > Freshwater > River | place: USA: Georgia...
TGAGCTGCTGCTTGAGTTGCCGCTGGCCCCCAAGCACGAGAATTGTCAGGCGCCCCTGACACAGGCCCCGCCGGTACCCGAGAAGGCCAATCCGTTTGCTGGGCTGAAGGACCTGGTCAGCGGACCCTCAAAAGGTAAAAATACCTTATAATTCAAGGTTTTCCGGAGTCTGAACATGGCTGTCCAGCAGAACAAGAAATCGCCGTCGAAGCGCGGCATGCATCGTTCGCACGATTTTCTGAGCAATCCGTCCACCGCGGTCGAGCCGACCACGGGCGAGATTCATCTTCGCCACCACATCAGCCCCTCGGGCTACTACCGTGGCAAGAAAGTCGTTAAGACCAAGGCTGCATAAACTCTTCGCTTTCCTGCTGTGACTTCGTCGCAGTCAGTCTGTATCGCCATCGATTGCATGGGTGGCGATCATGGCCTTACCGTCACCATTCCCGCAGCGTTGAATTTCCTGGGCCACAGCCCAGGCCATCGGGTGCTGCTCGTGGGTAAGGAGCCTGAGCTCTCCAGTGCGCTGTCGGCCCGCGCCCCGGGTGCGGGGCTCAGCGCTCGGATCGAGCTCTTGGCTGCCGAAGAGGTCGTGCTGATGGACGACCCGCCTGCAGTCGCGTTACGCAATAAGCGCAGGTCATCTATGCGGCTCGCGATTGAGGCCGTCAAGGACGGCCGCGCCCATGCCGCAGTCAGTGCCGGTAATACCGGGGCCCTCATGGCGATCGCCCGTTATGTGCTCAAAACGATGGAGGGCATTGATCGCCCCGCAATCGCCACAGCCATGCCCAATCAGCGTGGCGGTGTCACAACCATGTTAGACCTCGGCGCAAATGTCGATTGCAACGCGGACCATCTATTGCAATTTGCCTCTATGGGTGCAGCGCTGGTTTCGGTAATTCACGGAAAAGCTCAGCCCAGCGTGGGGCTACTGAATATTGGTGAAGAGGTGATTAAGGGCAATGACACGGTCAAGATGGCCGGGGAGTTATTGCGTGCGAGTCACCTAAACTTCTACGGCAATGTCGAGGGTGATGATATTTTCAAGGGCACCACAGATGTCGTGGTCTGTGATGGCTTTGTTGGAAATGTGGCATTGAAGACCTCTGAGGGTCTGGCCCAGATGCTGCGCAGTTTTATTAAAGAAGAATTTACCCGTAATGCAGGCACCCGTCTGATGGGGTTGTTAGCGATGCCTGTACTCAAGAAATTTTCCCGTCGGGTGGATCATCGCCGCTACAACGGTGCCGCGCTGCTGGGGCTGCGTGGGATCGTGTTCAAGAGTCATGGCTCTGCCGACGCGGTTGCCTATGAGCACGCGTTACAGCGCGCCGCAGATGCGGCTGCCCATGGGCTGAACGAAAAAATCGCTCAGGCGATCGCTCTGGATCGGCCGGAGGCCATTCCGCATCCTGACCTAAAATCGTTATCGTCGGAACCCCCAGAGGACATCAGCTGATGGAGATCTTCTCGCGCATTGTTGGTACGGGCCGGGCTTTGCCGGGTAACCCCGTAACCAATGCAGAGTTGGCGACTCGGCTAGCGCAGTCGGGGGTCGACACCTCGGATGACTGGATCCGTGAGCGCACGGGTATCTCGCAGCGCTACATTGCGGCCGATGGTGTGCACACCAGTGATCTCGCCTTCGAGGCCTCTGGTCATGCACTGCAGTCAGCAGGTGTCTCTGCGAAAGACATTGATCTGATCATTCTGGCGACTTCAACGCCCGACATGATCTTTCCCTCGACTGCCTGTCTGTTGCAGAAAAAGCTTGGCGCCTCCGGTGGCGCTGCGTTTGATGTTCAGGCGGTGTGCAGTGGTTTTGCCTACGCGATGGCAACCGCGGATCTATTCATCAAGGCCGGCAAGGCCAAGACTGCCCTCGTTGTCGGTGCAGAGGTTTTCTCTGGAATTCTGGATTGGAGTGATCGCGCGACATGTGTGCTGTTTGGCGATGGTGCCGGCGCTGTTGTGCTGAAGGCCGATTCAACGCCGGGAATTCTGGGGCACCGGTTGCATGCGCGCGGTGAGTTTGAGTCGATTCTTCGCACACCGGGAACAGTCAGCCACGGAAAAGCAGTGGGCCATCCGTTTCTCACCATGGATGGCCAGTCTGTTTTCAAGCTTGCGGTACAGGTGCTCGATAGTGTTGCCCGAGAGGTGCTGGCCGATGTTGGCCATCAGGTCAGTGATATTGACTGGCTGATTCCGCATCAGGCCAATGTCCGGATCCTCTCGGCCACGGCCAAGCGTCTTGGAATAGAGGAGTCCAAAGTGGTCGTTACGGTCGATCAGCATGCCAATACGTCGGCGGCATCGGTTCCGCTGGCACTTGACGTTGCGGTTCGTGATGGCCGGATCCGATCCGGCCAGCGATTGATGCTTCAGGGGGTGGGTGGTGGCTTCACCTGGGGTGCGGTTTATCTTCAGTTTTAGAGTACGAGTCTCAAACCCTGCGATGGAGGCGGTGCTGTCATCATGAATTCTCTTGCGTTCATATTTCCCGGGCAGGGGTCACAGACGGTGGGGATGCTTGCTGGATTTGCTGGTAACCCAGCAGTCAGCGATGCGCTCTCGGAGGCGTCCTCGGCGTTGGGGCAGGATCTCTCAGCGTTAATCGCAGATGGTCCGGCAGAGTCACTCAGTCTTACTGTCAATACCCAGCCGGTAATGTTAGCCACATCTGTGGCGTTTTATCGTGCCTGGTGCGCAGCGGGCGGGCCTGTGCCCGCTTGGGCGGCCGGCCATAGCCTTGGCGAATATTCGGCGCTTACGGCGGCCGGTGTTTTTCCGCTTGCCGACGCGACACGTCTTGTGCGCTTTCGTGCTCAGCAGATGCAGTCGGCTGTACCTGTGGGGGTCGGCAGTATGGCGGCCGTTCTGGGGCTTGACTCTGCAGCGGTGATTGCAGCCTGTGCCGATGCCGCCCAGGGCCAGATTGTCGAGGCGGTCAATTTCAACGCGCCTGATCAGACGGTGATTGCAGGCCACAAAGAAGCCGTTGATCGGGCCTGTACCTTAGTAAAAGAACGCGGTGCAAAACGGGCATTGCCGCTTGCGGTGTCGGCGCCATTTCATTCAACCATGCTTAAACCTGCAGCCGATGCACTTCGCGCGCATCTTGCGCAGATCTCATTGTCCTCGCCAGAAATCAAGGTGATTAACAACGTGGATGTTCGGGTTGAAACTGATCCGGATCGGATTCGGGATGCGCTCTCCCGTCAGGCCATGAGTCCTGTGCGATGGGTCGAGCTTATTCAGCGTCTTGTGGAAAACGGCGTAGGTACCATGATCGAGTGCGGACCTGGCAAGGTGCTCACAGGACTCGTGAAAAGAATTGCCCCCGAGGTAGTGACCTATGCCATCAATGATCAATCGAGCCTTGATGCGGCCATTACTGGGCTTAAGTCGTCGTAGGCGTGCTGAGTGGTTTCATCGCTTCAATCATGTAAGGAGTGGCCGTCATGAGTGAGTCTCCCCGAGTTGCCTTAGTGACAGGCGCTACACGCGGTATTGGCCAGGCGATTGCCATCGGCCTGGGCACGGCTGGCCATATGGTGATTGGGACCGCTACTACCGCGCAAGGTGCAGAGAGCATTTCGGCGTCGCTCTCTGCCCATGGCATCACGGGCGAGGGACGGGTGCTACAGGTCAACGATGGGACAAGCTGCGATGCGTTGATCGATGAGATTTCGCAGAAATTTGGCCCGATTGGCATCCTGGTCAACAACGCGGGGATCACCCGCGACAATCTGTCAATGCGGATGAAGGACGAAGAGTGGGATGCGGTGATTCAGACCAATCTGACTGCGGTCTTTCGACTGTCGCGTGGGGTGTTGCGTGCCATGATGAAGGCCCGTTGGGGACGGATCATCAATATCACCTCGGTGGTGGGACTCTCCGGTAACCCTGGCCAGATGAACTACGCAGCCGCCAAGGCGGGCGTGGCAGGGATGTCGCGGGCGCTTGCCCGCGAGGTCGCAAGCCGCGGGATCACCGTGAACTGCGTGGCTCCGGGATTTATCGATACCGATATGACAAAGGCCCTGTCCGAGGAGCAGATCAAGGGCCTCACCAGCCAGATTCCCGCTCAACGTCTTGGAACTCCCCAGGATATTGCGGCATCTGTCGTCTTTTTGGCCTCTGATGGGGCCGGCTATATCACCGGTGTCACCCTGTCTGTGAACGGTGGAATGGTGATGTCCTGATACAATTCGGCCTAGTTTGACCCCTAAGGAAAAGGTTCATGGAAGACATTGAAAAGCGCGTCATTGGCATCGTTTCGGAGCAGCTTGGCGTCAAAATCGAAGACGTCAAGAAAGAGTCCAAGTTTGTCGATGATCTCGGCGCTGACTCCCTTGATACCGTGGAGCTCGTGATGGCCTTGGAAGATGCCTTTGGCTGCGAGATCCCTGACGAGGAAGCTGAGAAGATCACCACGGTCCAGCAGGCCATCGACTACGTCACGACCCATCTGAAAAAATAAGCGGACTTTTTGTCGATGAGCGGTCCTATAGCATCGGGTGCCGCAGGTCGGCGCCGCGTTGTCGTTACCGGTTTAGGTTGTATTTCCCCCCTGGGAAACGATGTCTCATCGTCTTGGGCGGGGCTTGTCGCCGGTCAGTCGGGCATTGCCACCGTCACCAAGTTTGACCACAGTGGTCTGCCGGTGCATTTCGCCGGCGAAGTGAAAGGATTCTCCGTAGAGGACTTTCTGCCCGCTAAAGAAGCGCGGCACATGGATGTCTTCATTCACTACGGCATTGCCGCTGGGATTCAGGCCCTAAAGGACTCCGGCCTTCAGGTCACGGAGGCGAACTCGGAGCGCATTGGTGCGTTTGTGGGTTCGGGCATTGGTGGTCTTCCTCTCATCGAAGAGACGCATGCGGAATACACGAATCGTGGCGCCCGTCGTATCTCGCCATTTTTCGTGCCGGGATCGATCATCAACATGATCTCTGGCCATCTCAGCATCCTTCACAACCTAAAAGGCCCGAACGTCGCTGCGGTAACTGCCTGCACGACTGGTCTGCATAGCATCGGGCTTGCGATGCGGTTGATTCAATACGGCGATGCCGACGCCATGCTTGCAGGTGGCGCCGAGTCCACCATCTCGCCCTTGGGCATTGGCGGTTTCGCGGCAGCGCGTGCCTTGTCAACGCGTAATGATGATCCGTCGACTGCATCCCGTCCATGGGATAAAGACCGTGATGGTTTTGTATTGGGCGAGGGTGCTGGTGTGCTGATGCTCGAGGAATACGAACACGCCAAGGCTCGCGGTGCAAGAATCTATTGTGAGCTCGCGGGGTTTGGAATGTCAGGCGACGCCTTTCACATGACCGCACCGAACATGGATGGACCGCGTCGTTGTATGGCCAATGCATTAAAAGATGCACAGGTTTCGGTGGATCAGGTCGACTATGTCAATGCCCATGGCACGTCTACCCCTTTGGGGGATAAGAACGAGACGGATGCGATTAAGGCCGCCCTTGGGGATCACGCTAGAAAAGTGGTCGTGGGGTCGACTAAGTCGATGACCGGCCACCTGTTGGGCGGTGCGGGTGGTCTCGAGTCGGTATTTACTGTGCTGGCTTTGCATCACCGTGTGAGTCCACCAACAATCAACATTTTTAATCAGGACCCTGAGTGCGATCTGGATTACTGCGCGAACGCTGCGCGTGATCTTCCGATTCGGGTAGCGCTGAAAAACAACTTTGGATTTGGCGGCACCAACGGCACGCTGGTCTTTCGCGCTGTTTGAGCGATTCTGGAGGCGGTCCTGGGGTGAGCGATCAGCGTGAGACTGACGCCGAACTGGTAGAACGGGTTCAGCGGGGTGACAAACGGGCGTTTGAGCTGCTTGTTGCGAAGTACCAGCGCCGTGTGGAACGTCTGCTTTCCCGTCTGATCCGTGACCCTTCTGAGATCGAGGATGTTGCCCAAGAGGCCTTCATCAAGGCCTATCGAGCGCTACCGCAATTTAGGGGCGACAGTGCTTTTTACACCTGGCTGTATCGGATTGCGGTCAACACCGCCAAGAACTACTTGGTCAGCCAGGGCAGGCGGCCAAAACCATTTGCGGATACCCAGACGGACGAGGATGGGGAATCTTTTGACGCTGCCGATGTCGTAGAGGACATCAATACGCCGGACGCGGTGCTGCATAGCCGCCAGGTGGCCGAGGTGGTGAACGCCGCCATCGAATCGTTGCCCTTGGATCTGCGCACGGCGATTACGTTACGGGAGATTGAGGGACTGAGCTACGAGGAAATTGCCCAGGCGATGGACTGTCCAATAGGCACAGTCCGATCTCGGATATTTCGGGCGCGAGAGGCGGTGGCTGAGCAGCTTCGGCCACTACTGGGAACGGTCGGGGGTAAGCGCTGGTAGCGAGATGATCAAGGAAGAAAACATGAAAAGAACTCAGAGCAAACGAGTCCGGGGAGGGGGCGCATGAATCCGCACGAGGAACTATCTGCCTGGATGGATGGAGAGGCGGGCGATGGACGGACCGAGGCGATGACCAAAATGGTTCTCCAGACTCCCGAGAGCAGGGCACGCTGGAGCGAGTGGCATTTGATTGGGGATGTCATGCGAAGCTCAGCATTATCCAAGCCCTCCAGAGTTGCCGATGCGGTTTCCAGAGCGCTGGAGCATGAACCCAATCACATTCCTCTAGCCCAACACAGAACGGTGCCGGCTCGGGTGTTGGCCCGTCGTCGGGTGACCCGAGCCCTGTCAGGCGTGGCTGTTGCTGCCGCTTTGATGTTTGTGGTTTTCATGGCGGTTTCTCCTCAGATGCAGGAAGAGGGCGGAGCCGGACAGTTGGCCGCCCAGGCCCCCGCCACAACAGTGGCAGGTTCGCTACCCGAAAACGCCGCGGTCCTGCAGGATGCTCGACTGAGAGAGCTTTTCGATGCCCATGGATCGATGTCGATCCGGCCCGTCTCCACCGAGGTGCGTTAATGCGCTCGGGGCTGTCTAGACTCTGCCTGCCCGCCGTCTTCCTGGCGGTATTTGTCACCAACTTGGCCCATGCCCAGTCGGTGGGGGCTGCGGGCGCAATCGCATCCCAGGAGTCCCCCGTCATCGCATTGATTGAGCGTATGCGGGCAGCCGGCCAGAGCCTGAGCTTTACAGGAACCTATGTGCATCAGCAGGATGCCCTGCTTCAGTCTTCCCGGATCACTCAGATTCGGGACTCTCGCCAATCCGTTACGCGGCTACAGACCCTGGAGGGGCATCGACAGGAAATCATCAAGGTCCCTGGGGAGATTAGGGTCTATATGCCGGATGAGCAGCGGGTAAAGATCGACCAGACCGGCCAGCCCCGGCCCGCCTTCCCGGCCATGATCGTGGGCTCTGCCGCGACGGTGCTGGGAAGCTACGAGGTCATCCCTGGCGGCTCCCTGCGGATTGCGGAGGTCGACGCACAGGAGATCCTGCTTCGGCCCCGGCACGACCAGCGGTGGTCGGTAAGGCTCTGGCAGGACAAGCGGACTGGGCTGATCGTGAAATGCCAAAAGCTTGACCGGGAGGGCCGCACCGTTGAGCAGGCCGCCTTCACTTCCTTGAATTTTTCTGTCAAGCCCGGTCCTGCCAGCGGCAGCCCCAGCTATGCTGGTGCCAAGGACTGGGCGGTGCATAACGCCTCCTTTGCGCCCGCGGTCTCGGCACCCCCTTTAAAATTCAAGCCTGAGGCGCTCCGAGGGTTTGATCTGGTGGGCGTCTACGAGCGCCACGGCTCACAGGGCCTGGAAATGCGGCGGTATGTGCTGTCCGATGGCGTGGCAACCGTTACCGTGTTCGTTGGGCCCAAGTCCAAAGAGAGCCCCCTGGGCGATCGGCCGCATCGGACCGGGTCAGTGAGTATGTTGTCGAAGGAATTTCAGGATGTTCGGTTAATCGTGTTTGGTGATGTACCCCCCGAGGCGCTTAGACAGTTTGTGCAAAGTATTGAATGGAAAAACACCCTATGAGGCAGCACGCAACTTTGATCGGTTTGCATCAATATTTTTCAGGTCACCACTCAGGCCGATGGGGCGCATCTCTGCTTGCCGCATTGATGTTGTTTTTGTTGCCCATGGCCTTGGTTCATCCTGTCAAGGCGCAGTCGGCAGCAACGACCAGCCGTGGCCTGCCTGATTTTGCTGACCTTGTTGAAAGCGCTGGTCCTGCGGTCGTCAATATTAGAACGGTTGAAAAAGTTCGCGTTCAACAGTCCCAGTCGGGCTCGCAGATTCCGGAGCTAGACGAGAACGATCCGTTTTATGAGTTCTTCCGAAGATTTTTTCCGCCACGCCCCAACGGCCCGCGCGGACCACGCGGAGCGCCGCAGCCCGAAGAGGTGCCACGTGGCGTTGGTAGCGGATTTATCATTTCGCAGGACGGCTTCATCCTGACCAATCATCATGTGGTCGATGGTGCTGATGAGATCCTGGTTACCCTTGCAGATAAGCGTGAATTTAAGGCAAGACTGATTGGTTCAGATCGCCGCACTGATGTGGCCTTAGTGAAGATCAATGTGACGGGCCTGCCTTCGTTGCGATTTGGGGATCCAAATAAGCTTCGCGTCGGTGAGTGGGTCTTGGCGATCGGATCGCCATTTGGTCTTGAGAATACCGTCACTGCAGGTATTGTGAGTGCCAAGGGCCGCGATACCGGCGATTACCTTCCCTTTATTCAGACCGACGTCGCGGTAAACCCTGGCAACTCAGGCGGGCCACTGCTCAATATGCGTGGCGAAGTGGTGGGTATCAACTCCCAGATCTACAGCCGTACGGGCGGATTCATGGGCATTTCGTTTGCGATTCCGATTGATGAAGCAAATCGTGTTGCCGAGCAGTTACGCACACAGGGCCGGGTGACCCGTGGACGTATTGGCGTTGGAATCGGCGAAGTCACCAAGGAAGTCGCCGAGGCGTTGGGCCTGTCTAAAACCTCCGGCGCGCTGGTTCGAAGTGTGGAGTCGGGCGGCCCCGCCGAAAAAGCAGGCCTTGAGCCCGGCGATATTCTGCTGCGTTTCGATGGCAAAGTAATCGATAAATCCTCAGATCTGCCGCGAATTGTGGGCAACACAAAACCTGGCGCGCGAGTGACTGCACAGGTATGGCGTAAAGGCGGAATGAAAGAACTCACTGTGTCGGTTGGAGAGATGGAGCCGGATCGGGTCGCAAAAGCAGCCGGTAAGCCGGGTCCACCGGCGCCGTCAGTCGCCGCTAACTGGATAGGCCTTGCCGTGGTTGATCTCACCGAGGCGCGGCGCACGGAACTCAAGATCAAGGCGGGCGTGCTGGTCGAGGTGGCCGATGGTGCCGCCGCACGCGCAGGCATCCGACAGGGAGATGTTCTGATCAGCGTGAACAACACCGATATTACTTCTGCAAAACAGTTCGGTGATGTTGTCAATAAATTAGATAAAACGAAACCGCTCGTGGCGCTGGTGCGCCGCGGAGATGGTGCCCTCTTCATTCCCGTTCGGCCGACTGCGACGAAATGAAAAAATCACAACTAAAACAACGATCGCTGGTGCGCCTTGGAGAACATCCGTAACTTTTCAATCATTGCCCACATCGATCATGGCAAAAGTACACTCGCAGACCGCATCATTCAGCTCTGTGGCGGCCTTTCGGAGCGGGAGATGGAGTCGCAGGTGCTCGACTCTATGGCGCTTGAGCGTGAGCGCGGCATCACCATTAAGGCTCAGACCGCTGCGTTAAGTTACAAGGCGCGTGACGGCAAAGTTTATGCCCTCAATCTGATCGATACGCCGGGCCATGTGGATTTTTCTTACGAAGTCAGTCGATCGTTGTCCGCATGTGAGGGCGCATTGCTTGTTGTGGATGCATCTCAGGGGGTAGAGGCCCAGACGGTAGCGAACTGTTACACCGCCATCGAGCTTGGTGTTGAGGTGGTTCCGGTGCTCAACAAGATTGATCTTCCTGCTGCAAACCCCGAGCAGGCGATACAAGAGATCGAAGATGTGATCGGTATTGATGCGCAGGATGCGGTCCGGGCAAGTGCGAAGACGGGCGAAGGCGTGCCCGACATTCTTGAAATGTTGATTCGTCGTGTGCCGCCGCCCAAGGGCGATCCTCAGGCGGCACTCCAGGCGCTGATTATTGATTCCTGGTTTGATAACTATGTGGGCGTGGTCATGCTTGTCCGTGTCATTAATGGAACTCTCAGGCCCAAAGATAAGATTTTGTTGATGTCCACTGGAGCGAACTATTCGGTTGAACATGTGGGCGTCTTTACTCCGAAGTCGAAGAACCTGGAGGCCCTCTCGGCGGGAGAGGTGGGATTTGTAATCTCTGGGATCAAAGAGCTGAAGGCTGCCAAGGTGGGCGATACCGTAACCCACGCAGGCCATCAGGCTGCTCGCCAGCCGCTGCCCGGATTTAAGGAAATTAAGCCCCAGGTATTTGCAGGGCTGTATCCGGTTGAGGCCAATCAATACGAGGCCCTTCGGGATGCCCTGGATAAGCTCAAACTCAATGACTCCTCATTGCAGTATGAGCCGGAGGTCTCGCAGGCGCTTGGTTTTGGCTTTCGATGTGGATTCCTTGGCCTGCTGCATATGGATATTGTCCAAGAGCGTCTCGAGCGAGAGTACGACATGGATCTGATCACGACCGCCCCTACGGTGGTCTATCAGGTATTGATGCGTGATGGAACCTTCATCGATGTTGATAATCCATCAAAAATGCCGGATCCATCCCGGATCGAGGAGATCCGCGAGCCGATTGTCACGGTGACCCTGTTCATGCCGCAGGAGTATGTAGGTGCAGTCATCACCCTGTGTACCAGTAAGCGTGGTGTGCAGACGGCCATGAACTATCACGGTCGGCAGGTGAACCTGACCTACGAGATTCCGATGAACGAGATCGTTCTGGATTTCTTTGACAAGCTGAAGTCAGTCTCACGTGGCTATGCCTCGATGGATTATGAATTTAAAGAGTATCGGGCTTCTGATGTCGTGAAGCTTGATGTGCTGATTAACGGAGATCGCGTAGATACGCTATCGGTGATCGTGCACCGTGCGAATTCCCAGAGTAAGGGCAGAGAGCTTGCCTCGAAGCTGCGTGAGCTTATTCCACGTCAGATGTATGACGTTGCTATTCAGGCGGCGATTGGGTCAAACATCATCGCCCGTGAAAATATCAAGGCGTTACGTAAAAACGTATTGGCGAAGTGCTACGGTGGGGATATCTCTCGCAAGCGCAAGCTTCTGGAGAAGCAGAAGGCTGGAAAAAAACGTATGAAGCAGGTGGGCACTGTTGAAATTCCCCAAGAAGCCTTTCTTGCAGTCTTGCAGGTTGAGGGCTGATCATGAACTTTGCGCTGATCATTTTTCTTTTGTGCCTGGCTACCGGCCTGCTCTGGGCGGGCGATCGTTGGGTATGGCGAAAGCGGCGCCCGGAGGGCGCGCCCCGGCCGATCTGGCTGGAATACACCGCTGGATTTTTTCCGGTGATATTCGTTGTCTTTATCCTGCGTAGCTTTATTGTTGAGCCGTTTAGCATTCCATCGGGATCAATGATTCCAACGCTGCGCGTTGGCGATCTCATTCTGGTCAATAAATTTTCCTATGGCATTCGCCTTCCGATTATTCACACCAAGGTCGTCGCAACAGGCCTGCCCCAGCGTGGGGATGTCGTGGTGTTTCGTTTCCCCGAGGATGAAACCGTCGATTACATCAAGCGGGTGATTGGCCTGCCGGGCGATGTGATCCGATATGAAAATAAGCGGATCTATGTCAACGATCAGCCGATTGCAGTCAAGGCAATGGATCCATTTTTCGACGCGGGCCGAATCTCTCTTCAGTTCGAGGAGCAATATGGCGGGAAAACCTATCGCACGCTTAACGATGACGATCGGATGGCCGTCGGATTTATTCCGAATTCTGGCGCAAGGGGCTGCCAGGTCTCGGACAGGGGCCTGCGTTGCCAGGTGCCGGCCGGCCAGTATTTCATGATGGGAGACAACCGGGATAACAGTAGTGATAGCCGCTTTTTTGGCTTTGTCGAGGAGCGGCTCTTGGTGGGGCGTGCGTTTTTTATCTGGTTTAACGCAGGCGATGTCATGAAC
>Ga0255181_1000594_pt1 | contig 11986 bp, 12 predicted proteins | sample Atl_Colum_RepC_8_FD_183621 | JGI IMG/M metagenome (GOLD analysis project Ga0255181, IMG submission 183621) | Freshwater microbial communities from Altamaha River, Georgia, United States - Atl_Colum_RepC_8d | ecosystem: Environmental > Aquatic > Freshwater > River | place: USA: Georgia...
GATCGGCTGATGTTCAGACGACATTCGACCTTTCCCCGATTGATCTTTGCCTGAAGCCGATCCCGAAGCATCGCCTCGGCCCATCGGAATTCCTCTTGGAGTCGGGGGTGAAATTCAAAAAACCGGCTATTGACACTGCGAATCTCCAGGCCAAGGCGGCCGGATGGGCAGTCAATTTGCGCGCTGCCAAAGCCGGTCATGCTGGGGTGGGCCATCGGAGTCTTCTCGAAATTGAATGGGTCGAGGTATTGTAAGGGTCTCAAACAAAGGAAATTCAACATGACACAGTCATCACAGCATGCGCGGGGTGCCGCCGCTTTGTCTCAGCCGGTTCGGCCCAGTGGCAGGCTGGCCAGCCAGCTGCGGCCGGTGAGCCTTCAGCGCCGGTACACCAAACATGCAGAGGGATCGGTACTCGTGAGTTTTGGAGATACCAAGGTGCTCTGCACTGCATCGGTAGAGGAGCGGGTACCTGGGTTTCTGAAGGGCCAGGGCTCGGGCTGGGTCACGGCGGAGTACGGCATGCTGCCCAGATCGACACACACGCGTAGTGACCGTGAGGCGGCCAAGGGAAAGCAGAGTGGAAGAACGCAGGAAATCCAACGGCTGATTGGCCGCTCACTCAGGGCGGTCACCGATCTTAAAATGCTTGGCGAACGAACCATCACGATCGATTGCGACGTGATTCAGGCTGACGGTGGAACGCGCACTGCAAGCATCACGGGGGCCTGCGTGGCACTCGCAGATGCGCTTCATGGCCTGGCGCGAGACGGTTTGATTCATCAGAGCCCATTACGAGAGTCCGTCGCGGCGATCTCGGTCGGCATATGGAAAGGCCTGCCCGTTTTGGATCTTGACTACGAGGAGGATTCCTCCTGTGATACTGATATGAACGTTGTGATGACCGATGCGGGTGGCATTGTGGAGCTGCAGGGCACTGCCGAGGGAGAGCCATTTTCGCGGGCACAGTTTGATGAGCTTCTGCTGCTCGCCTCTCAGGGTATCAGCCAGCTGCATGAGTTTCAGCAGGCGTTGATTCAGGATCCAGAGAGACTGTCGGTTTTGGTGGAATGAAATCGACCTGGGTATTGGCCTCGTCAAATGCCGGAAAGCTAAGGGAATTTGAGCAGGCGCTCGGGCCTGTGCTGGCTGAAAGAAATATTGCGCTTGTCAATCAATCTTCTCTCGGCATTGAGGCCGCAGAGGAGCCCCACGACTGCTTTGAGCAAAATGCGCTCGCCAAGGCACGGCATGCGAGCCGTCTGTCGGGACACCCGGCGCTTGCAGATGACTCGGGAATCTGTGTGCCGATATTGGGTGGTGCTCCCGGTGTGCGTTCCGCTCGGTTTTTCTCGGATGCAGTCGCCCGTGCCGACCCATCCGAAGCCGACGACATCCACAAGATTCAATCCGCGAACGTCTCCATCGACGAAGCAAATCTCAGGTGGCTCTTACGCTGTGTGTGGCATGCCCTTGGTCGGCAGCCCGCTGTTACGCATCAGCCCATGACAGAGGCGGGATTTCAGACTGTGATCGCCTTTGTTCGGTTCGCAGATGATCCAAATCCGCTTTTGGCTGCGGGCCACTGGAGCGGCCTGCTGCTATCAGCGCCCAGGGGCAGTCAGGGTTTTGGCTATGACCCGATTTTTCTGGATCCTGTCCTGTCGATGACGGCAGCAGAGATGTCGCTTGAGCAGAAACGCCAGGTGGGTCATCGGGGCAGGGCGCTCGATGCCCTGCTGACAAGGCTTGCTCAGTGATTCGGTTTGAGCAACTCCCGGAGCTGTCACTCTATGTCCACCTGCCATGGTGCGTACGGAAATGTCCGTACTGCGATTTCAATTCGCATGAGCAGAAAAGCCAGCTTCCCGAGCAGGCCTATATCGATGCGTTGATTCAGGATTTGCAGTCAAGTCTTCCTCAGATCTGGGGTCGGCCGGTGGTCAGCGTCTTTATTGGCGGAGGAACACCGAGTCTTTTTTCGGCGCAGGGCATGCAGCGGTTGCTATCGGAGATACGGTCTTTGGTGCCGTTAATTCCGGATGCAGAGATCACGATGGAGGCCAATCCGGGGACATTTGATGCTGAGCGCTTTGCCGGGTTTCGGGATGCCGGCGTGAATCGGCTATCGCTAGGCGTTCAGTCTTTTATGGATTCCCAGTTACATGCCTTGGGCCGTGTGCATGATGCCGAACAGGCGCGTCGCGCGATTGCGCAGGCAAAGCCACTGTTTGATCGGCTTAATATTGATCTGATGTTTGGACTGCCCGGCCAGAGTCTTAAAGCGCTTGAGGCAGAGCTGGACATTCTGAGTAGCTTCGCGCCGAGTCACGTATCGCTCTATCAGCTGACATTAGAGCCGAATACGCTCTTTGCGGTCAGGCCACCGTCCGGGCTTCCCGACGATGATCTCCTCGCTGATATGCAGTCCTTGGTCATTGAGCGACTGGCCCAGCGTGGGCTTGTCCGTTATGAGATCTCCGGCTTCGCAGCGCCTGGACAGGAATGCCGACACAATCTGAACTACTGGAGTTTTGGTGATTATCTGGGCATCGGCGCAGGGGCCCATGGAAAGCTCTCCTTTGCAGACCGGATCGTTCGTACTGTGAAGCCACGGCATCCCGACGGGTTTATGCGACAGCCCTCGGAGGGCGGAACCGAGACGCCCGTTCGCTCGGAAGATCTGCCGTTTGAGTTCATGCTCAATGCCCTTCGCTTAATTCAGGGTGTGCCCTCCGGCCGATGGGCACAGACCACGGGGATTCAGGTCGGATCCCATCCGTTTCTTCTTGACCGGATTGGCGTCGCCCAGTCCCGAGGGCTGATGTCGTTCAGGCCGGATCGATTCCAGGCCTCGGCCCGCGGCATCGAACTTTTAAATGATCTTCAGTCGCTCTTTCTCCCCTAAAACCGGTATTGAACCAGTTTGGTGCGCATATTTTGAAGTGACGGTATGCTGCACTATAATTGTGCATTAAATGCACCATATTGGTTATATTTTTTCAATTTTATTTTATAAAAACATTCTAAATTATTGATTTTTCGTACTTTATGAGCAGGCACGGTTCTCGCTCATAGAAACCCATTGTTGGTTCGTTTTTTCTGGAATTGCTATTACAAAAGGAGAAGTTGCTATGCCTACCCCTCATGAAGTCATGAAAATGGTTGCCGATAATGAAGTGAAGTTTGTGGACTTCCGGTTCACGGATACCCGCGGCAAGGAGCAGCACGTGACTGTTCCGGTCAGCCACTTCGATGAGGACAAGTTTGAGTCGGGCCATGCTTTTGATGGTTCGTCAATCGCAGGCTGGAAAGGAATCGAGGCCTCCGACATGCTGCTGATGCCGGATCCAAACACGGCTGTGTTGGATCCCTTCCGCGAGGAAGCCACCCTGAATCTGACCTGTGATGTGGTCGAACCCTCCGACGGCAAGGGCTATGACCGGGACCCCCGTTCGATTGCCAAGCGGGCCGAGGCCTACCTGAAGTCCACGGGCATCGGTGACACCGCGTATTTCGGGCCGGAGCCTGAGTTCTTTATTTTCGATGGCGTGACCTGGAATGTGGATATGTCAGGCTGCGCGGTGAAGATCAAATCCGAGGAGGCCAGCTGGTCCACCGGTATCGAATACGAGGGCGGAAATCTTGCCCACCGTCCGGCGGTGAAGGGCGGCTACTTTCCAGTTCCCCCGATCGACTCATTTCAGGATATTCGCTCCGAGATGTGTCTGATCCTCGAGCAGATGGGTGTGCCCGTTGAGGTGCATCACCACGAGGTAGCGGGCGCGGGCCAGTGCGAGATTGGTACCAAGTTCAGCACGCTTACCCAGCGTGCCGACTGGACACAGATCCTGAAATACGTCGTTCAAAACGTGGCGGCAAGCTATGGCAAGACCGCAACATTTATGCCCAAGCCTGTCGTGGGCGATAACGGTTCTGGAATGCACTGCCATCAGTCGGTATGGAAAGATGGGCAGAACCTGTTCGCGGGCAACGGCTATGCTGGGCTCTCTGAGTTTGCGCTGTATTACATCGGCGGCATCATCAAGCATGCGCGCGCGCTCAATGCGATTACCAATCCAGGAACCAACAGCTACAAGCGTTTGGTGCCCGGCTTCGAGGCCCCTGTTAAGCTCGCTTACTCGGCTCGTAATCGTTCTGCATCGATTCGAATTCCTCACGTCAGCAGCCCCAAGGCGCGCCGCATTGAGGTCCGCTTCCCGGACCCGACTGCGAATCCCTATATGGCATTTGCGGCCATGCTGATGGCGGGACTCGATGGTGTAATGAACAAAATCCATCCTGGCGAGGCCGCAGATAAGAATCTGTATGACCTGCCGCCCGAGGAAGACAAAAAGATCCCGACGGTCTGCTCATCGCTGGATCAGGCGCTCGAGGCCCTTGATAAAGACCGTGAGTTCCTTACCCGTGGTGGTGTCTTCAGCAACGACATGATCAATGCGTTTATCGATCTCAAGATGGAGGAAGTCACTCGTTTTCGTATGACGACCCACCCGGTTGAGTTCGACATGTATTACTCGCTGTAACCGGGGCCTTGCCCCTGATCGTGCCGCTCTTCTGTCTGATGTGAGCGCCCGGCGATTTCGCAGCCTTGATCTGATTGCCACTGCGGTGGTGATTCTCGATCAGGGGCTGCGAGTCCACCACATCAATCAGCCTGCAGAGGCCCTGTTTGGGGTCTCTAGCCGGCAGCTGGAGGGCGCCTGTCTGATGGATGTGCTGGAGGTTGCACCGGAGGTTGAGCAGATGTTGAGAGAAGCATCAGAGCAACTGTTTGAATCCAAGCGACAGCAGTGCGATTGGCCTTTGGCGATGCGCGGGCCTGTGGAGTTCGATGCCACTGTAACGGTTCATCCCGAGGAAGAGGGCCTGATGCTGAGCCTGGAACTTAGAGAAATTGCCCAGCAGCGCAAGGCCGACCGAGAGGTCCATCAGGCGGATCTCACCCATGCCAACAAAGAGATGTTGCGTAACCTCGCCCACGAGATCAAAAACCCCCTCGGGGGTGTCCGGGGGGCTGCCCAGCTCTTGGATCGTGAGCTGCCCAGTGATGAGCTGCGCGAGTACACCCAGGTGATCATCAAGGAGGCTGACCGGCTCCAGGGGCTGGTGGATCAGATGCTTGCTCCCCATCGACGGCTCCGGGTGATGGAGTCTGTGAATATCCACGAGGTCTGCGAGCGTGTGCGGAGTCTGATGCTGGCTGAATTTACCAGCGGGCTTGTCATTCGACGGGACTACGACATCAGTATTCCAGAGATCCGTGGCGACCGAGAGCAGCTGATTCAGGTTGTTCTGAATGTGGTGCGTAACGCCGCTGAGGCCTTACACGGCGAGGGCGAGGTTGTGCTCCGGTCCCGGGTCTCGCGGCAGGTTACGATCGCGAAGAAACGCTATCGGCTCGCATTGGATCTGCACGTGATCGATAACGGACCCGGTATCCCAGAAGCGCTTCGCGAGCGGGTGTTTTATCCGTTGGTGACAGGCCGTGCGCAGGGCCATGGACTTGGACTCACGCTTGCACAGAGTTATGTGCATCAGCATGGCGGTGTCATCGATGTGGAAAGCCGTCCTGGCTATACCGACTTTCTGATTCGCATTCCTATCGAAACGGAGAGGCTCGCGGCATGAAACCCGTTTGGATCATTGACGACGATCAGTCCATTCGTTGGGTGCTGGAAAAGGCATTGAGTAAGCAGCAAGTGCCTTGTCGCGTATTTTCAGATGCCCGCTCTGCGCTCGCTGCGCTCGATTCCGAGCAGCCCCAGGTTCTCGTCTCGGATATCCGCATGCCGGGCGACTCCGGATTTGATCTTTTGGAGCGGGTGAAACAGCGCTGGCCCGATATTCCCGTCATTGTCATGACCGCTTACTCAGATCTAGACAGTGCAGTGTCCGCTTTTCAGGGCGGTGCCTTTGAGTATCTCCCCAAGCCGTTTGATGTAGACGCTGCTGTCACCCTGATCCGCCGCGCGCTGGCCGATGGAACGCCAGCGGCCGGACATGGGGCTGGGGTATCCATGGAGACGCTTCCAGAGTTGCTCGGCCAGGCATCGGTCATGCAGGACATGTTTCGCGCGATCGGCCGCCTTAGTCAGTCGAGTGCCACGGTGCTCATTACAGGCGAGTCGGGCACGGGTAAAGAACTGGTGGCACGGGCGCTTCATCGTCATAGCCCGCGAGCCAAGATGGCATTTGTTGCGCTTAACACGGCAGCAATTCCGCGTGACTTGCTGGAGTCTGAGCTCTTTGGCCACGAACGCGGTGCGTTTACTGGCGCCCAGAGTACACGTCGCGGCCGGTTCGAGCAGGCCGAAGGCGGCACCCTTTTTCTGGATGAAATTGGGGATATGCCGCTTGATCTGCAGACGCGTCTCCTGCGTGTGCTTTCCGATGGGCACTACTATCGAGTGGGCGGACATGCACCTCTGAAGGCCGATGTTCGGGTGATTGCAGCAACACACCAGGATCTAGAAGCACGCGTTAGGGCAGGGCAGTTTCGAGAGGATCTGTTTCATCGGCTAAATGTCATCCGTTTAAAGCTGCCTCCGCTCAGAGAGCGTCGTGATGACATTCCATTGTTGATCCGTCATTTTCTGAAAAAGAGTGCGCAGGATCTCAAGGTCGAGACAAAGCAGCTTTCCGCAGAGGCGATGGCCGCTGTCACGCAGATGTCTTTTCCGGGTAATGTGCGTCAGCTTGAAAACCTCTGCCATTGGCTCACGGTGATGGCGCCTGGGCAGGTGGTGCGCGCGGAGGATCTTCCCGAGGAGGCGCAGCGTCCAGCAGCAGTCCAGGGGTTGGCGTCAGTCGCGCAGCAGGACAGTCTGCCGCGCTCGGCCGCAGGAATCGAGACTGCAAGCGCTGCTGTTATCGGTGCTTCGGGGAATGTCGATGGCGCTGCTGCACAGGCGTGGCAGGACATGTTGCGTCAGGAGGTTGCAAGGGCGCTGTCGGCCAATGATCCTTTGCCTGCCGAAGGCCGTATGCATGCATGGGCAAAAGAATTCGAGACGGCAGTTCTGGCAGTTGCCTTGCGGCATACCCGCGGACGCAGAATTGAGGCTGCGCAGTTACTCGGAATCGGCCGCAACACCATGACCCGTAAGATCGCAGAGCTTCATTTGGAGGATGACATCTAGGGTTTTTTTCCTTTATGATGCCTAGAGGGATGGCACTCAGAGATAACAACGATGCAGCGTAGTTCAAAGGGGATGCTCGGGGGGGCATCCACCGCCGTGCCAATCAGTGTTGGCTCAATCGCGACAAGCTGTGCGAATTGCTCAATGCACGAGCTCTGTCTGCCGGCGGTGGTAACCGATGATGATCTGGATCGGCTCGAGAATATTCTGTCTAAGCGGGTTCGAATACCTCGGGGCGAGACACTCTATCGCTCGGGAGATGTATTTACGTCACTATTTGCGGTGCGTCTTGGACATTTCAAGACCATTTATTCAGAGGGCCCAGCTACTAAGCAGATTATTGGCTTTCAGATGTCTGGCGAGATTCTCGGCATGGAAGGCATTAGCCATACCCGGCACAAATGCAGCGCAATTGCCCTCGAGGACAGCGAAGTATGCGAAATACCGTATGCCCGACTGGAATCCCTGCTCACAGAGCTTCCCAGCCTTCAGGCGCACTTCCATCGAATGATGAGCCGAGAGATCGCTCGTGAGCATCAGATCATGCTGCTGTTAGGCTCGATGAGTGCCGATCAGCGGGTGGCTGCGTTCTTATTGAACTTATCCCGTCGTTACGAGGTTCGAGGATTCTCGCCGCATCATTTTGTTCTACGAATGACCCGCGAGGATATTGGTAACTATCTCGGACTCACCATCGAGAGTGTCAGTCGGGTGTTTAGCCGTTTTAAGAAAAACGATTGGCTTGAAGGCTCTCCGCGAGATGTGAAGATTCTCGATCGGGCCGCCCTTGAAGACCTCTGCGTGAATCTCTGAGGACCATTTGGGCTTAAAGCGAATAGGGCGAGCGTCTTTCGATCGGCTGTGATTCGGCGGGCCGGGTGAGCGACCAGGTCATGAAGCTTGAGATCGCGGCAAATACGAAGCAGATCAGAAACCCGATGGCGTAGGCGGCGAGCCGGTCGATTTCGACGGGTACGCCATGGACCACCAGGTCCTGTGGATCGATCAGGGAGAAAAACAAAGCGTTCAGTGCCGCAGCAGCTAGAAATGCAGGCCATAAAATCATCATGGCCGCCTTGGCGCCACGGGAGGGTAGATGCGTGGGCGGCGGCGGTGTGTATGGGACGCGGGGCATTTGATTCTCCTCTAACGGAGTTTATTGCACGAACCAAGTGGCTTTTACACGCCAGGTCGACTGGTCATCCTCCATCTGGGCGTACCAACGGCCAGCGGCGATGCCGGGAACTTCGGAGCGATATCGCTGGGGGCCAGACTGATCAAGCGTGGCCAAGATATCCATATGATTGAGCGTGGGGTGAGAGAGTCGAAGGCGAATAAAGGCGGGCGGCTTAACGCCTTGGGCAGCACTGAACACAACTTCGATACGCTGACTGCCTGAAGGCATGGGCGTGATTGTGGACTGCAGTACGACTGCCTGATCCATCGCGGTCTGATCTTTCTCCAGACGCTGATTAATGGCTCGGCCTTCCTTGTAGTAATCATCGGCCACCAGGCTGTCTGCGGTGCTGACCGCGATCCAGATAGTGATGCTGCCCGCAATGATGGCGGAGGCTGGAATTCCGATCAGAAACCAGACCCAGCCATGCCGATACCACGGACGGTGATCATGTGTGGAATGGTGTTGGGCGGACATAAACATGATTATCTCGGAATAAAGAAGGTGGCTTTCTCATCGACGCTGACACCCGGGTGGCTGACCGAGTCGATACGAACAAAAATCTTGTGGGGCCCCTGGGCAACTTTTTGCAGATCCGTGATCGGGGCATGCATGCGAACGACCACCAGTTGGGTGGAAGTGGCTGGGATATCAACGGTATCGCCACTAGCAACAGCCAGGCCTGGCAGGCCGGTAACGGTGAGCTTATAGGTGTGGGGCCTTTCATCGGTGTTGATGAACTGGAACTGATATGTGTTTTCAATCCAGACGCCTTCGACCTCTCTGGCCAGGGCACCACGGTCACGCATGATGTCCACTTTCAACGGGGTTCGCATCCACAGCGATGCCGAGACGGCCGATACGATCAGGGTCAGGATTACGGTGTAGATGATGACCCGCGGGCGGAAGATATGCGCCCGCAGCTCCTTGGGCGAATAGCCCTTGGCTATGGCGTTCTGGGTGGAGTAGCGGATCAGTCCTCGCGGGTAGTTCATTCTATCCATGATGCTGTCGCAGCCATCTGCACATAGGCCACAGCCGATACACTCGTATTGCAGTCCCATTCGGATATCGATGCCGGTTGGGCAGACGTCGACACATACGCCGCAGTCGATACAGTCGCCTTTTCCTGCGGCGCGATGGTCGATTTTCTTTGATCGTGACCCTCTGGGCTCGCCGCGTGTTTCGTCGTAGGTCACGATCATCGTGTCGTAGTCGAACATCACGCTCTGAAAGCGTGCATAAGGACACATATATTTACAGACCTGCTCACGCATGAATCCTGCCTGCAGCATCGTGAAGCCGGAGTAGAAAAGAATCCAGAATGTCTGCCAGGGGCCAAGCGTATTAGATAAGACGAGTCCGCCCAGCTCCCGAATTGGCGTGAAGTAGCCTGCAAATGTGAATCCTGTCCACAGCGCGACCACCGACCAGGCGAGTATCTTCAGGCTACGGCGAGTGAGCCGCTCACTGACGGGGCCTTTGCTGTCGAGGCGCATGCGTTTAGCCCGATCGCCCTCGATCCAGTGCTCAATTTTCATAAAGATCTCGGTGTATACCGTCTGCGGGCATGCATATCCACAGAAAAGCCGGCCCGCGATTGCGGTGAACAGGAATAATCCGAATGCGCTGCAGACCAGTAAGGCCGTCAGGTAGATAAAGTCTTGTGGCCAGAGCACCAGGCCAAAGATGTAAAACTTTCGCTCAACTAGGTTGAGTAAAACGGCAGGCCGGCCTTCCCAGTTGAGCCAGGGCAGGCCGTAATAGAGCAGCTGGGTGGCCCAGACCAGCAGCCATCGGCGGGTGTTGAATGTGCCCTTAACCTCCCGCGGATAGAGTTTTTTTCGCGGGGCGTATAAAAGAACGGTCTGTTCCGCTGATCCCGTAGGGGTCTCACCGGGCATGCTGGCTGGCCATGGTGTCGGCTAAATGAGATCTCGCTCGGGGCTCTATTTTTGTTTTGAAAGACTCAGTACATAGGCAGAGACGATGTGGGATTTCTCCTCGCCAAGGAATTCTTTCCAGGCGGGCATCACCCCGTTTCTGCCCTCGTTGATGGTCTTGGTAATTCCTGCCACCGTGCCGCTCACCAGCCAGATCTTGTCCGTCAGATTGGGGGCGCCCATGGCGATGTTTCCTTTTCCATCTGCACCATGGCAGGCGGCGCAGGCAGCAAAAAGGGGCTTGCCTGCGGCTGCCTTGGCCTCGTCGTGCGTACTGCCAGACAGGCTCAGCACATAGTTGGCCACGTTCTCCACGGCCTGTGGGCTGCCCAACGCTGCGCCCATCGGAGGCATCACACCCTGACGGCCTGCCAGAACACTGGTCTTGATCGCCTCAGCGGTATTTCCCCATAGCCAATCATTGTCGGCGAGATTCGGAAAACCTTTTGCGCCGCGTCCATCAGAGCCATGACATTGTGCGCAGTTATTGAGAAAAATCCGCTGACCAATGGCAAGACCAGCAGGATCTTTCGCGACATCATCAAGGGTCATCGATGCATATTTTGCGTAGATCGGTCCATATTCTTTGGCGGCTTTTTCGAGCTCCCTGGTGTGCTGACCAGTGGATGTCCAGCCCAATGCGCCAGAGCTTCTGCCAAGTCCCGGATACAGCAGCAGGTAGACGATTGAGAAGACAACCGTGATGTAAAAGAGCATCATCCACCAGCGTGGAAGAGGGTTGTTATATTCCTGAAGGTTCTCATCCCAGACGTGTCCGGTGGTGCCTGGGTCTGCGCCGGGCTTCACCTTCTGTCGTGACAGCATCCATAGAAAGACACCGCATCCAATCACCGATACGACGGTGATGATCATCACGTAGAGGTTCCAAAACTCGCTGGTAAAGTCTGCCATAGCGTTCTCGCTTATCGATCGTGGTTACTTCTTGGATTGCTCCGTTGGCGGGGGCGCATCGTCTTGCAAGGGAATCATTGCGTTGCGATCCATCTCCGCCTTCTGTTTTTTTCCAAAGACCCAGAAAACCATCGCAATGAAGGCCACAACGCCCACGAGAGTGAGAACGCTGTGAAAGTTGACGGTGTTCATTCCGGTGATTCCTCTCGCTGGTGCTTAGCTGCGTTTATCTTTGAGCGCCAGTCCGAGCGACTGCAGATAGGCAATCAGGGCGTCCATCTCGGTCTTGCCTTTGGTCTCTTCTACTGAGGCTTTGATCTGCTCGTCGGTGTAGGGATGGCCCAGGGTGCGCAGAACACTTAGCTTCTTTGGCATGATTTCCGCATCCACCTGATTGCTGGCAAGCCAGGGGTATGCGGGCATATTCGATTCGGGTACGACATCACGCGGATTCATCAGGTGCACGCGATGCCACTCATCGCTGTAGCGGCCGCCGACGCGGTGAAGATCCGGTCCGGTGCGTTTAGATCCCCACTGGAAGGGCCGGTCATAGACGAACTCGCCGGCCACCGAATAGTGTCCATAGCGCTCAGTCTCTGCGCGGAAGGGCCGAATCATCTGTGAGTGGCAGTTGTAGCAGCCCTCGCGGATGTAGACATCGCGGCCGGCCAGTTGTAGCGCCGTGTATGGCTGAAGGCCTTTCACTGGTTCTGTTGTGGATTTCTGGAAGAACAGCGGAACGATCTCCACCAAGCCACCGATGGCCACTGTGATCAGCACCAGCACGATCA
>Ga0255181_1000599_pt1 | contig 11949 bp, 10 predicted proteins | sample Atl_Colum_RepC_8_FD_183621 | JGI IMG/M metagenome (GOLD analysis project Ga0255181, IMG submission 183621) | Freshwater microbial communities from Altamaha River, Georgia, United States - Atl_Colum_RepC_8d | ecosystem: Environmental > Aquatic > Freshwater > River | place: USA: Georgia...
GTGTCGCCACCCCCCCCCGGGTCGTCCAGACGGACAACCCGTTATGGTTGTCCTATGTTATTCTGCGGCCACTGCCATAGTGTCTACCGACACATATTTGCGGCCGAGTTTGCCGGCGTGGAATCGGACGCGACCTTCGACGAGTGCGAAGAGGGTGTGGTCCTTGCCCATGCCAACGCCAGCGCCCGGGTACACCTTGGTCCCGCGCTGACGCACGATAATATTGCCGCCGATCACTTCCTGACCGCCGAACTTCTTCACGCCAAGGCGACGACCTGCTGAGTCGCGACCGTTACGGCTGGAACCACCTGCTTTTTTATGTGCCATGGTCTAAACTCCTGAATTCTTATTCGGCTTTTTTGGCAGCGGCCTTTTTCGGCGCAGCCTTTTTGGCGGGAGCTGCTTCAGCAGCAGCTTCGGTCTTTTCAGCCTTGGGGGCAGCAGCCTTTTTCGGCGCGGCGCCACCAACGGCAGTGATGCGCAGCAGCGTCAGCGACTGGCGATGACCTTGCTTGCGGCGATAATTGTGCCGACGGCGCTTCTTGAAGACGATGACCTTTTCGCCACGCTCCTGCGCAATGATCTCGGCCGAAACGACCAGACCCTTGGCGTCCTTGATCTCGCCACCGTCGCCCGCGAGCAACACATCGTCCAGCGACACGGTGTCACCAGCGTTTCCAGGCAGTTTTTCAACTGCGATCTTGTCTCCGGCGGCGACGCGATACTGCTTGCCGCCTGTGCGCACGATAGCGAACATGGCTTGTCTCAATCTCTTTATATCTGCTTTTCACCCGTTTTTTGGGCTTTTCCAACGCGCAACAACGAAACACGAGTCCCGAAGGCCCGCATTGGAAGGCGCGCAGCTAGTCGATTGAGTCGGCTTTGTCAACGTGCCTTTCGGCTTTTTTGGCGGGTTTCGGGCTATCGATGCGCCAGCGCTTGCCTGCACGTTCAGCGCCGCCTAAACCTGCTGCATGCATCGCGTCAACCGCAAGACTATCTGCCTTTTGCTGGGCTCCAGCCTGTTATTGGGGGCATGCGCCCTTCCCGAGGGTGAGTTTCCTTCGCTGGCGAAGCGGCCCTACGAAACCGAGGCTCCAATCGTCGAACCGCCTGCTGAGGCAGAAATTTTGTCGACCAGCCTGCCCGATTCGCTGCGCGCACAATTGCAGGCGCTTACCGATCGGCACAACGCTGCTGACGCGGCCTTTCGCAATGCCCTGCCAGCAGCCCGCCAGGCAGCACAGCTCGGCTCCGGCGCTGCCGAAGGAAGCGAAGGCTGGGTCGTTGCGCATATGGAAATTTCCAAGCTTGAAAAATTGCGATCGGATTCGCTATCGGCGCTAGCCGAAATTGATCGGTTGATAGCAGCCGAGCGAGACAAAGGGGCGGATGAAGGCATCATCCGTCTGGCAGCCCCCTATCAAGAGGCGGTGCGCAAGGATGTCGATGCGCAAACCCGAACGATCGTCGAGTTGAGCAACCTTCCGGGCTAAACGCACGCATAGCGGCCATCTTTGCATAGCTATGCCGCTTGACCCGGGGGCGAAGCGCTCGCAATCGTCCAGCCCATGAACCGAACGGCGCCCCAACCCATCCAGCAAAATCCGGATATCCGCTTTCTTGGCAGGATGCTGGGCGATGTCATTCGCGCCTATGGCGGTGAAAAGCTGTTCCGGCAGACCGAATATATCCGCGCGGCGAGCGTTGATCGCCACCGCGGCGTCGGCGGCCAGGTCGACACCGGGCTGGAAGCGCTGAATCTTGACGATACCGTTGCCTTTGTCCGTGGCTTCATGCTGTTTTCGCTGCTGGCCAACCTTGCCGAAGACCGGCAGTCGCATGCCCAGGATGGCAGCGCGACCCTTTCTGAAGCGGTGGCGCGATTGCAGGCCGAGGGGATCGGTGCCGAGAAGATTGGCGAACTGCTGGGCCAGAGCCTGATCGTCCCCGTGCTGACCGCGCACCCGACCGAAGTGCGCCGCAAGAGCATGATCGACCATAAAAACCGCATAGCTGCGTTGATGCGGTTGCGCGATGCGGGGCAGGATGTGACCGATGCCGGCGATCGCGTCGAAGATGCCATCCAGCGCCAGATCGCCCTACTCTGGCAGACCCGCCCATTGCGCCGCGAAAAGCTGGTCGTTGCGGACGAGATCGAAAATGCTCGCGCTTATATGGAGGAAGTGTTCCTCGTCGCATTGCCAAAGCTGTACGCGCGCTGGGAACATGAACTCGGCCATCGCCCGCCATCCTTCCTGCGGCTGGGAAGCTGGATCGGCGGCGATCGTGACGGTAACCCGTTTGTCAACGCGCAAACGCTTGACCATGCCCTGACGCGCGGCGCGGGAACAGCGCTCAGGCATTATCTCGACAGCGTCCATTCGCTGGGTGCAGAGATTTCCATCTCTTCCGAACTGGCCCATGTACCGCAAGCCGTGCTGGACCTTGCCGACGCCAGCGGCGATTCCGCGCCCAGCCGTGTCGATGAACCTTATCGCCGTGCACTTTCGGGTATCTATGCCCGCCTGTGCGCGACATACGCGCAGCTTGTCGGCGAAGCGCCACCGCGCCCGTCGCGTTTATCTGGCCAACCCTACGCATCACCCGAAAGCTTTCGCCGCGACCTCGTTACCATCGCCTCTGCGCTCGCCTCCGAAGGCCAGGGTGCCTTGTCGAGCGGAGGCGCTCTCGGCCGGTTGATACGCGCGGTCGAGACATTCGGTTTCCACCTCGCAACGCTCGACCTGCGCCAGAATAGCGATGTTCATGAGCGCGTTGTTGCCGAATTGCTGCGCGAGGCTGGCGTGGCGCCGGCTTACTTGGAAATGGACGAAGCAGCCCGGGTTGCCCTGCTGTCGCAGGAATTGTCGCACAACCGGCCACTCGGCGGAGCCGCGACCGCCCTGGACGAAGAAGCATCGGGCGAACTTGCCATCGTCCATGCCGCCGCCCATGCGCTCGAAACCTTCGGGCCGGGCGCAATCACCACTTATATCATCAGCAAGACGACCAGCCTGTCGGACTTGCTCGAGGTCTATGTGCTGCTGAAGGAGGCAGGGCTCTATCGCATCGAATCCGACGGAACGCCCGTTGCGCCGATCATGGTGGTTCCGCTGTTCGAAACCATCGGCGACCTTGAAGCCGCGCCTGACATCATGGCGGCATTTTTTGCGCTGCCCGCGATGAAGGCGCTGGCCCATGCGCGTGGGCATCAGGAAGTGATGATCGGCTATTCGGATTCGAACAAGGATGGCGGCTACCTGACTTCCACCTGGGGACTCAACCAAGCTTCACTGGCGCTGGCGCCGGTATTTGAAGCTGCGGGCGTGACGATGCAGCTTTTCCATGGCCGTGGTGGCGCGGTCGGGCGCGGGGGTGGTTCGGCATTCGGCGCAATCCAGGCGCAGCCGCGTGGCACAGTCAATGGCCGCATCCGCATCACCGAACAGGGCGAAGTCATCGCCGCCAAATATGGCACGGTGGACAATGCCGTTGCCAATCTGGAAACGATCGCTTCGGCGACGTTGCTGGCGTCGCTTGAGCCTGATCCGGTTGCGGCAGCCGATGCAGCCCGCTTCTCGGCAGCAATGGACGAACTGTCCGCGACCGCATTCGCGGCCTATCGCGGTCTGGTTTACGAAACGCAGGGCTTCACCACCTTTTTCCGCCAGATGACGCCAATCTCGGAAATCGCCACGCTCAAGATCGGCTCGCGCCCTTCGAGCCGCAAAGCCAATGATCGGATCGAAGATCTGCGCGCCATTCCATGGGTATTTAGCTGGGCCCAGGCGCGCGTTATGCTGCCTGGCTGGTTCGGCGCAGGTCAGGCACTTGCCTCGTTCGAGGATAAGGGCTTGCTCAAGGCAATGGCGCAAAGCTGGCCATTTTTCCAAACCATCCTCGCCAATATGGAAATGGTGCTCGCCAAATCCGACATGGAAATCGCAGCCCATTATGCCACGCTGGTAGAGGATCAGGCGCTGTCCAAGCAGCTTTTCGGTGCGATCCAGTCGGGCTGGAACGCTGCGCATGACGGCCTGTTGGAGGCAACCGCGCAATCGGCGCTGCTCGAGGCAAGTCCTGCGCTCAACAACTCGATCCGGCTCCGCATGCCCTATATCGAGCCGCTCAACCATTTGCAGATCGAATTGATGAAACGCCATCGCGCTGGCGAAGATGACCCGCGCATCGCAGAGGGTATCCAGCTCACCATCAACGCAATAGCAACCGCGCTGCGCAACAGCGGCTGACGCCCAGCTTCGACCAATAAGGCTGCTGCTTCGACAAAGGGCGTGTTTTCACGCTTCACCTTGCGCGTGCCGCTGTTAGAGCATCGAGCCAGAAACATTCTGGAGAGCTTTCGATGCGCATCAAAACCACTGCCCTTACTGCAATTGCCTTGGCGCTTTCCGTGCCATTGGTTGGTGCACCTGCCATGGCGCAGGCTGCCCCTGCCGCCACCACGGCTGAAGTTGACCAGAATTCAGCGCTGAAAGCCTTTTTTGACGAGCAGGATAAGGAAAGGCTGGCCCGATCACCGCTTGGCAAATCCTATCGCGGGATCAAGGATGCCGATTATGGCCGCTGGGATGATTATAGCGAAGCCGCGGAAGCAAGAGATCATGACGCTGTTCAAGCTGCTTTGAAGGAACTCAGAACCCGTTTTGACCCGGATAAGCTGAGCCCTGAAAACCGCCTTTCATACCGTTTGTTCGAAAAGCAGGCGGAACGCTCAATTGCTGCCTTCCAGTTCAGTCACAATGATTATGTGTTCGACCAGATGAACGGGGCGCAAAGCCAGATTCCCGCCTTCCTGATCAACATTCACCGGATCGATAGCAAGGCCGATGCGCGCGCCTATATCAACCGGCTCTATGGTATCGGTACCGTGATGACGCAGGCGATCGCTACGTCGAAGGAACGGGCGGCCAAAGGCGTGATGCCGCCCAAATGGGTTTTCCCCTATGTCATCAGCGATGCCCGCAATGTGATCACCGGCGCTCCCTTCACCGATGGAGCCGACGCGCCGCTCTTCGCTGATTTCAAGGCTAAGGTCGGCAAATTGAAGATCAGCGATGTCGAAAAACAGTTGCTGATCGAAGAAGCTTTGCAGGCGCTGCTGAAAGGCGTGAAGCCCGCCTATGAATTGCTGATTGCCGAAATGTCGGCGCAGGAAAAGGTGGCGAGCACGGACGACGGCGTATGGCGGTTCAAGGACGGTGCGGCCTATTATGCGGAGCGGTTGGCCAACTACACCACCACCGACATGACGCCTGATCAGATCCACGATCTTGGCCTTTCCCAGGTTGCGCGCATCCATCGCGAGATGGACGTGATCCGTAAGAAAATGGGCTTCAAGGGCAATTTGCAGGCCTTCTTCAAATATATGCGTGAGGACAAGAAATTCTATGCGCCCGAAAGCGATGAGGGTCGGGCACTGTATCTTGCCGAAACGCAAAAGGCCTATGACAAGATCAAGCCGCTGCTGCCGCAATGGTTTGGCGTTCTTCCGCAAGCCCCGCTGGTGGAAACGCGTTGAGGAATTCCGCGAGAAATCGGCTGGCAAGGCATTCTACCAGAGCCCGGCACCCGATGGATCGCGGCCCGGCACTTATTATGCCAATCTCTATCGCATGTCAGACATGCCGCTGACCGAGGTCGATGCGCTGTTCTACCATGAAGGTGTGCCGGGCCACCATCTGCAGCGTGCCATCCAGACAGAGCTGAAAGACGTCCCCGCATTCCGCCAATTTGGCGGCGTCACCGCCTATTCAGAGGGCTGGGGGCTTTATTCGGAGAAGCTCGCCAAGGATATGGGGCTCTACACCGATCCGGCCCGCGATTTCGGGCGACTGCAACTAGAACTGCATCGTGCCATCCGGCTGGTCGTCGATTCGGGCATTCACCACAAGCGCTGGACCCGCGAACAGGCGATCAAATATGTCGAGGATAATTCAGCCGACGCCCCCGGCGGGATCGTGAAGGCCATCGAGCGCTACATCGTCTATCCGGGACAGGCGACCGCCTATATGGTCGGTCGCCTGAAAATCAGCGAGCTGCGAGACAAGGCGCAGAAAGCGCTGGGCAAGAAATTCGACGTGCGCGGTTTCCATGACACCGTGCTCAAGTCGGGACCTGTTCCGCTCGATGTGCTCGAGGAACAGGTCGACGCCTGGGTCGCCTCACAGAAATAAGCTTAGAGCGGAACCATCCGGACCCGGAGCCCGTCCTTGGGCTTCGGGATCGGCCAAGCCTGCCATGCAGGATCGTAGCCCTCGGCGACCTCTACACGCACCTGCGTGAGCAAATGGTGCATGAACAGCTTCATCTGCATATAGGCAAAGTGCAGGCCAAGGCACATATGCGCACCGCCGCCAAAGGGCACCCATGCATATTTGTGCCGTCCTTTTGAATTTTCGGGCGTGAAGCGCATCGGATCGAATATTTCCGGGTTTTCCCAATATTCAGGCATCATGTGGGTGACCGTCGGGTTGATGCTGACGGTGGTTCCCTTGGGGATGGTATAGCCCATGAATTCAAAGTCGCGCAGCGCGCGGCGCGGGATTGAAGGCACGGGCGGGATCATCCGCAACGCTTCCTTGAACGCATATTCGGTGAGTTCGAAGGAATCGAGTTGATCAGGCGAAATCGCACTGCCGGCAGGCGCGATCGACAGGCATTCGGCGCGCACCTTTTCCTGCCATTCAGGGTGCTTGGCGAGCAGCCAGATCATCGATGTTACTGACGAGGTGATAGTATCGTGCGCTGCCATCATCAGGAAGTTCATATGATCAATGATTTCGCCATCGGTCATATATTGCCCATCGTCGCGGGTGGCGCGGCAGAATTGGCTGAACATATCCTGCCGGTTGGGGTTGCGGCGACGTTCCTCGATCTGCGGTCCGAAATATTTGATAAGGTAATTCCGGCCAGCGACGCCGCGCCCCATTTGCGTGAAGGGCAACGGGCGGCGCACCGGTGATATCGATGCGGCAACCATGTCGACAAAGGCCTTGTTGATCTTGTCCGCCTCTGGCCCCAGCGGCACGCCAAGGAAAGCATCAGCAGCCACATCAAGCGTCAGTTGCTTGATCGCAGGATAGAACAGCATGTCGCCGCGCCATATGGGCAGTTGCTCGGCGAAGATGCGGTTCATATCGGCAACATAGCCGCGCATCGGCTCTGGCTTGAAGGCGATGCCCAGCGCGCGCCGGTCCATGCGGTGATGGTCGAAATCCATCAGCATCAGCCCGCGCGGGAAAAGCAGGTTGAGCACCGGGCCCCAACCCTGTTCAGACGAGAACAGCTTGTCGCGATCAAACAGCATCAGTTCGTTCGCCTCTGCCCCAATCAGCGAGAGGTTGACTGCTCCAAAGGCGCTCGAGCGATACACCTTGCCATATTTGCCGATCATATAATTGATGAAGGCCGGTGGATCGCGCAGAATGCGGAATGTGTTGCCAATGAAAGGCAGGCCATTTTCACCGGGGATATGATCCAGCGCTTCAGGTTTCGCGCGGGGCGTCCAATGCGGATTTGCGGCTTCGCTGCTGGCAAGTGCCATGGGGGAGGTCTCCGGTCTGTTTTAATTATTCGATTAATGCCGCTTACTGCCATTAGTGTTAACAAGGCGCAAGCGGGTTGCTTCACGCTTGTTTACGAAGCTGAACGCCAGTCAACGACGCCATTCAGATGCAATTCAACTGGCGAAGCGCAATCCCGCACCTACGATGGACCGTGCCTGCGAATCGGCCAAATGAGTAACAGAAGCTGCGGGCACCAATTGGGGTAATTCTGATGAGTGGATTGCGCGCAAAAATGGCCGCCCGGATTGCGGCTTTGGGGCTGGCTACAATGGGGCTTTCAGCCTGCTATTATGATGCAGGTGTTGGACTTGGCTATTATGACGATGGCTACAACTATTATGATCGCTATGACTGCGATCCTTACAGCCCGTTCGATCGCTATTATGACTGTGACTATCGCTACGGCTTTTACAATATCGGCTATGGCGGTGGATGGTACCAGGATTACTGGTACCCCGGCTATGGCTTCTACATCTTTGACCGCGGCGGAAAGCGCTATCGGATGTATGACCATCACCGTCGCTATTGGGCCGGAAAGCGGCACGAATGGTATCGCGAGCATCACGGGCGCAGCGGTAACAGGGACGGATATCGCGATGGCGACCGTCGCCGCAACTATGGCGGCGCCAATGGCAATATCGGACGGGTAGACGATCATCGCGTGCGCGACGGTTACCGCGATCCGAACGCTGTTGGAAGCGGACAGCCGGATATCTGGCACCGCGATCGCAGGCGCGAAGATCGTCGCGGCGATGGGCGCGGTGAACGTCGGCGCGACTGGCCGCAAAACGGCCAAAACGCGTCGCCCTCCGTACCGCCCGTCGCGATACCGCAAAGCGAACAACCGTCAGGTCGCGGAGATGGCCGCGGCTGGCGACGGGGGGCTGAAGGAAGCACTCCTCGCATGCGCGATGGCAATCGCAGGGGCTGGCAGGCACCGCAGCAACCCCAGTCGCAACAGTCGGCTGCACCTGCACCCGCAGTTGCCCAACCCAGAACTGCAAGGCCAGGTCGCGATTATGAACGACCGCGCCGGGTCAACCAGACCGAGCCGCAGGAAAACTAAGGCCGCAAAAACAAAGGGCGGTCGTGCCGGGGGTACGACACGACCGCCATTCACCGGGGAGCGTTGCGGAGCCTAGGGAGAGGCTTTCCGCAGGTGGACCAGGACGCCCCCGATTCTAACTCAGTTTATCATCTTCCCACCGCCCCAGCTTTTTGCCGTTGCGACGTGCTTCGATGGCTTCATCGGCAATACCCGTCAGATATTTCAGGTGGGCAAGCTGCGCCTGCTTGCGCGCGGCCGGGGTCAAACTTGCGACCGACGACACCAGCGACTTTGCGTCGCCATCGCTGAGGCCGATGACCAGCGCGAGGAACACCGACGCAAAACCGAGAGCGGTGACGGCTACCAAGGCGGTATCGGGCGACATGTTCATTTCCTCCTGAACAAAAGACCATTTTTTCTAGTGAAGAAACATATCGCGAAGGCTGGTTAACTTCGTGCCCAGAGGCGGGGTTAAGGCAAAATTAGGCACAAAAAAATCGGGGCGCCCGATTGGACGCCCCGATTTGTCCGCAAAAATTGGGCGATGCTTACTCGGCTGCGATCGCCATTTCGACGCGTTGCGGCCCACGGATCAGGCCGCCCGGATACACGCCGGTGCACACGCCGTCCTTGAAGGTCACTTCGCCCGACTTGATCGTATAGCGATAGCCCTCTGCCTTTTGCAGAAGGCGCTTGCCACCCGCTGGCAGATCGAAGGCGAGCCAAGGTTTACCCAACTTCAGCTTGTCGAAATCGATGATGTTAATGTCAGCAAGATAGCCAGGTGCAAGCACGCCGCGATCTTCGAGGCCATAGAGCACGGCTGTATCGCGGCACTGGCGCTTCACGGCGTTTTCAAGGCTGATACGCTTGCCGCGTTTGCGATCACGCACCCAATGCTGCAGCATGAAGGTGGGTGAGGCTGCATCGCAAATGGTGCCGCAGTGCGCGCCGCCATCGGAGAGCGAGTTCACCGTGTCATCCGATTCCTGCAAAGCTTCGAGGAAGTCGAGATTGCCGTCGGCATAGTTGAGGATGGGGAAATAGATGAACCCCTTGCCGTCATCCTTCATCAGCAGGTCGTAGGCATATTCGATGCCCGACTTGCCAGCCGCAGCCGCCCGCGCCGCGATACTGTCCGCAGCGGTAGGCTCGTAATCGAAATCGGGCCCCATTTCATATTGGACCATCCAACCACCAGCGATGATCCGGTACAGGTCGGCGACGTCGACATCCGGGATTTCGGACGGTGTGTCGATCATCCGCTGGCGGAACTCCGGATCCTTGAGTTTCGCCAGTTGCTGATCCCATGGCAGCGCGTCAATTTCGGCCCAGACGGGTGAGAAGCGGAAGGGGTGCACGGTTCCCTGCCACGCCATGATGATACCATTGCCACGCAGCGCGATCTGCGCGACGATATTGGCGCCATTATCGTTCTGCGCACGCATTTCGGAAATCTGCTCGTCGAGCGGCAGTTCCTTGGCAATCGACTGGAGCGCGGCGAAAGTCACCGGCAAGCCGGTTTCGCGGCTGAGCGCACCCATCCATTCAAATTCGTTCCACTCGCGCTTCAGGTCAGAAGCCATTTCGAACACGCCATAGCCGACCCGGCCCATACCGCGCCCGATTTCAATCAGCTCCTCTGCGGTCGCAGTAGTGCCGGGCACCAGTTCGCCATCGATGGACTTGTGCAGGATGGTCCGCGATGTCGAGAAACCCAGCGCCCCGGCACGCACGCCTTCCTCAACAATGCGTGACATTTCGGCGATGTCCTCGGCAGTGGGTACGGCGCCCGGCTGTTCCCGATCGCCAAGCACATATGCACGCACCGCGCCGTGCGGCACATGCGTGCCAATATCGACGGTGCGCGGCAGCCGCTCCAGCTCGTCCAGATATTCAGGGAAGGTTTCCCAGTTCCAGCTCATCCCCTCCGACAAGGCGGTGCCCGGAATATCCTCGACGCCTTCCATCAGGCTGATCAGCCATTCGTGCCGGTCAGGCTTGGCAGGCGCAAAGCCGACGCCGCAATTGCCCATGACGACAGTGGTCACGCCATGCCAGCTTGATGGGGCCATTTCCTGGTCCCAAGTCGCCTGGCCGTCATAATGGGTGTGCACATCGACCCAGCCCGGTGCGACGATCATGCCGGTGGCATCAATCTCTTCCTTGCCGCTGCCGCTGACCTTGCCGACCTGGCTGATCAGGCCGTTGTCGATTGCAATATCCCCCGTAAAACGCGCTGCGCCCGTGCCGTCGACGATCGTTCCGCCGCGAATAACCATATCATGCATGGCCGACTCTCCTCCTCCAAAGTGGGGAGGAGGCTATCACATTAATCGCGCGATTAAACCCCTATTCGGCGGGGTGCCCCGGAGCGTTTGCCTTGACCCGTGAGCCGAGCAGCCTGCGCAGCCGGTTGAAGCCGCGCGTGATCGGCGCATGGCGATCCATCCATGCCGCATATTCGGCATAGGCAGGATCAGCCATCAGATGCTTTTCCTCGGTCTTGGCACGCCAGTAATAGACCGCACTCACCAGTGCGAGCAGCGCTGTATTGCGCGCCATGTCGGCGATGCTGCCGCTGGTGACAAGGAAGGGCAAGGTGGCGAGCCACCAATAGGCATTTTTGCTGAGATAGGCGGGATGCTTGGTCCAGCGATAGGGGCCGTGCGTCAAAATCCCGCGATGCGTCAGGTTTGAAAAGCGCAGGCCAAAGGCAACGGTCGCCCAAGCATAGACAGCGGTCAGGATGACGAGGATCGCGCCCCAGACCCACAACAGCCCCGTCTGCCCTTCGAACCAAAAGGCCCAATCGCTGGTGGCGACATGGTAGTCGAGCGGCCCGCCATTGTTCATGAGGATGAAGGGCGGATAGCAGATCAGTGCCGCTACCCAACCGGACAGATATGGGTTGGCAGTTCTGATATGCGCATCAAGCGGCTTCATCGTCAGCGCATAACCGACCGTTGCGAACTGCACATCAACCACGAACATCGTCGTGATCAGCGCGTTCGCGAGCCACACCGGATTTTGCCAGACCTCGGCAAAGTTCATGTTTACCAGATCGCGGAATCCCGGCGGGACAATCGAGACCATGAAAGCCAGGAAAAAACCTTTTACCGCCCATGCGCGCAAATGATGGCGAATTTCCTCTCCATCCCAATCGTCACGTCCAGCGATCCACGCGCCAAAGTGCCAACCGCCATCGCGGGGGTCGACCATGTAGCGATCGAGCCAGACGACATAAGGCACCGAGACGATCACCAAGGGAATGGCGATGAGGGTGAAGACCTCCATCGAAAACCGATACTG
>Ga0255181_1000607_pt1 | contig 11834 bp, 7 predicted proteins | sample Atl_Colum_RepC_8_FD_183621 | JGI IMG/M metagenome (GOLD analysis project Ga0255181, IMG submission 183621) | Freshwater microbial communities from Altamaha River, Georgia, United States - Atl_Colum_RepC_8d | ecosystem: Environmental > Aquatic > Freshwater > River | place: USA: Georgia | collected...
CAAACATAAGAATCTATTGGTTGTAATACTCCATTAAATGTCCCATCCCAAAAATCAGTTTCGTCAAAGCTTTCAAATAATAATTGTCCCCACCTATTAAACACCCTGAATACTATAAATTTTGAGATGCCAATTGGAAAAAATTCTAATTTATCATTATTTCCGTCATTATTTGGTGTAAAACTATTAGGAACAACAAAATCTTCTAATTTGTGCAAAGATATAGCAATGGTATCAGTGGTTATGCATCCTGATTCTTCTTCAATTTTAATGAAATATTCTATATCTTGCCCATATTTAAATACTGGATTATAAACGTTATAATTACCTAAGCCAACTTTAGGAAACCATGTATAATTTATACCAATTTCTCTGGCTTTAATTTGAAAAGGCGTATTATAAACTATATTTTTATTTGGATATCTTATACCAGCTACAGGCTCATTTACTGTTATTTTCTGAGTTGAAATATTATTTAATTGAGGACATTTTTTGCTAATACCTTCTAATTTTACAACAAATACATCAGATTTCGAATAAATATGTTTTGGATTAAAACTATCAGAAAAATTACCATCTCCAAAATCCCAACGCCATATAATTGTATCACCTTGTTTAACAATACTTTTATTCTTAAAATCGAGTGATAATCCGACGCACGAATAATCATTGACTTGAAAATTTATAGTTGAATTCTCAAATAAAGATAAATTTATTATCTTATCAAGTGATTGAATACAATTATTTTTTGAAATAATTTCTACCTTATATGAACCAGCCAAATTTGCATCATAATATGGATTTTTTGTTTCTAATATAACTATATCATTTTTATACCATCTGTAATAATCACCTCCAGTCGCATTTATTCTTTGAATACTGCCATTGCAAATAAATGTGCTGCTAGGTTCAATTAAATTTCCATTTGGTTTTGGATTTACAATAACAGTTAATAAAAATGAAGACATTTTACAACTAGCAGGAAAAGTGGTAACAGTATAAATAATTTTTTGAGGTATGTCAGAGAGGTTAATTAAAGTATTGTTTATGAAATTTAGACCTACTTTTTCAATAACTTGACCTGAAATTTTTGCATTGTCAGCGAATGACCAACTATATTGAATATTTTGGGGTAGAAGTTTACCTAATTTATCAAATGTGGGTTTAAAATAAAAAGAATCTCCTGAACAGATTTCTATTGTCGCAGAATCAATAAAAAAATCTAACCCTATTATAATTTCAACAGAATCTCTATAAATGTTGCCAATACTATCTGTAATGGTAACATAATAAAAACCACTATTTCTCTCGTCTACCTTATAAATTTTGGGGTTTTTAACATTTGACGATGGCACAAATATGCCAGGTCCAGACCATAAAAATGAATGAGGTATTTCAAAATCTAATTTTGACACATCTAACTGCAAATCTTCGCCAATACATAAATTTTTTGTGAAAATAATTTTTGTAGGAAAACCTATATGAACATCTTCGAAATTTGGCCCAGTTGTAGAACCATCGTAATTCTCTCCAACAACTACTTTTCCAGCTTCTGAGCCACTTTCATAAGTTGTATTCAGACCAGTAATTGAATTATTGAATGGAGAAATTAACCTATTTGGATTTTTTACAGTTCTTGAAGGGTCTAAATATAAAACTTGTGCACCATTGTGGTAAATACCTGATTTTACTTCCTTGTCAACTAAAACAGTTATGTACAATATTACTTTTCCTGAATTTGGGATAAAAAATGATCCTAATTTTAAATCCACTGAATCACCGTAATTATTTGGAATAGCAGGCCCGCTTGCACCACCCGAGTAAATTACATCACCTTTTATATATTTAAAGCCTTCAGGTAGTTTGTCGTTAATTTGAACTCCTTCTGCACCCCCAGCAGTTATTGAGTTTTCAATTGTTATTACATAAGTTGCATTAGAACCAGGAGCCCTTAAACCATTTTTTCCCGCATTTAATTCCTTTTTAAAAATTTTTAATTCAGGTAAACAATTTAATTTTATATCAATAGAGCTGGTGAGTGAATCCCTTTCGTATAAACTAATAAAACCTTTTGTTCCACTTTCTGAACCAAAAGATTTGGAGCCAGTATTGCCTTTATTTGTAAGACCATTCAGGCCTCCGGAAATTTCAAAAAAACTTTTGTTTAAGTTACTTGTGTACCAAATAACTCCACCTCCTCCACCTCCTCCAGGGCCATGTTCATCATTTAAGTCATTTTCAGTATTACCACCATTTCCACCTGTAGTTGTCACTATTAATTCCTCAAAATATGTTGTATCTTGAATATTTAAACATATTGTGCCGCCAGCTCCGCCGCCACCAGCACCATCGGGTGCATTAGCAAATATACCTCTGTCACCATCGGCACCATTGGAGAGAATTTTTCCATTTCCCACTAATCTACCAGCATTAATAATAATTATACCACCACCAACACCACCCTTAGTACCAGTCAGGGCATTATTGGCATCACCACCGCCTCCCCCACCGCCCAAAAAAAGCCTGTTTGGTGTTAATAAATTTATTGATGAACCTGGCCGGCCTCCAGATAAATTTCCATTATTTTCCGAACAAATCCCTGCGCCTTGCCACCCTATTCCTCCTACTCCTCCGTAACCTCCATTTCCTCCTCCTCCGCCACCAGAATTATGATCATTTCCCCCTCCACCTGCATTCCCAGGTGCTCCTCTACCAAAAGATGAACCAGGAAAACCTAACCAAAATTCTCCATTATCAACTTCATTAAATCCATCCCACATATATCTAGGGCTACCTGCAATTCCTTCCCCTTTTCCTGATGCTAAAATATCCGTAGCTGTTTCATATATATTTGTAGTGTTACAACCTGATTCTTGAACTTTTTGATATCCACCTCTAAAACCTCTTCCAGATGCATCAATGGTGTAATTATTAAAATTAAGATCTCCAAAAACATTAAAAATTATAATACCCCCTACATTACCGTTAAAAGGAGGTGCTGAAATATTATCTGATAAGGTTAAAGAGGAAAATTGAGAAATTCTCACCACTTGAAAAGTTTTTTTTCCTGTCTCCTTGCCATCTCCCATATCATTAAAATAATCATTTATCAGACCACTATTTTTGCTTTTACCCTTTATTTTTAATACTCCTCCAGATAATGGTACGTCATTTAGGGAGGTAACATACTCGTATTTACCCGCGTTTCCAAGTGAAATAAAACCAGTTCCTCCTAATTTATCAGGGCCAGACATTGAATTTCCACTACCATATAAATTTGAATTAATCGTATTGATAATGCCATCCTGCATTTGAATTATCAATAATATATCACCCGAAGAAATTGGGGTAGTTCCAAAAGAATTTCCATATTTATCTACGCTTGGAACAGGACCTAATTCAATTATAGTATCTCCATAAAATACCTTAGTATTTTCGATAGGGGGATAATAAGTATTAACTATATTAGTTCGATTAGTAGAACCATCTTTACCAAGTGTACCACAGTCTTGGGACTTTAAATTATTTATATTAATAAAGAAAAAGCAAAATATAATGGTTACACTTAGACTAGTCCCAGACAAATATCTCGAAAATACGTAAGTTAAGACTATCTCCATGGGCACCTAATTTTTCCTCTTATACGAGTCATATCGCGCCAAATTAATGAGACCTCAAAACTTTGAGGATTTACAGATCCTAAATTTTGTTTAGAAATGGTAATATCATAGCTTAATCCAAATTGTAAATTATTAATTAACATTCCGAAATAAGGATAAAAAGCATCTCCCTCTCTAAACCAGGTTCCAACATACATAATCTTTTGATTAATACCCTCTGACATATCAAAACCTAATATACCACCAATCGAAAAATAATTTTGTTTTGATTGAATCCTAAAGATTACATTACCACTAAGAAAAATATTATTAATCAAACTTAAATCGTAACTACCATGAATTACTTTCTCAATGGGGTATCTTTGCGAAGCATCCTTTAAGAATGATTGAGAAGGCTTATTAATATTAAACATTGAAATTCCAATATCGAAATAGCTAAATGTAGATTTGTAGGTATATAAGACGCCTGAATTAAAGCTATAAAACATAGGCATGTTACCTAAGTCATTTTCACCACTTGACTTAAATAAATCAAACCCATTTTTTCCAAATTGACTTCCAAATGTAAGATTTACAATATCAAGATATCTCTTTCCAAGAGTAGCTTGAAAGCTTGTTCCAATGCTACTATGTTCGTTTATATTTTGATGGTAAGAAACGGTACTGCTTATATAAGAACTCTTCAGTAAACCATAACTAGATTGATCACCCATAAATAATAACCCTACTCCTAAAATATTTTTCCGTTTTTTATCCTTAGCAAATAAATTAGCATCTAATCCTACAGTGTAGGTGCTGTAAGGTGTTCTTCCAATATTCCATTGGCTTCTATAATTGCTCATTAGCCTGAATTTACCATAACCAGTTCCAGCTAAAGCTGGATTAATTGTTAATGGTGACATGAAATATTGAGAAAAATGTGGATCCTGAGCATTAATTATATTGAAATAAATCAATAAAAATAACCCATTTAATAAAGTAGCTTTCATATTTATTTAATTAAAATAACTTGTCCTCTTTTTGAAACTAGATATTCACTTTTATTTGAGACTCCTTCAGCTATCCAAACATAAGAATCAATTGGTTGTAATACTCCATTATATGTACCATCCCAAAAATTAGTTTCGTCAAAGGTTTCAAATAATAATTGTCCCCACCTATTAAACACCCTGAATACTATAAACTCTGTGATGCCGATTGGAAAAAATTCTAATTTATCATTAACACCATCGCTGTTCGGAGTAAATGCTTTTGGAACTAAAATATCAATACCATCAAATACATAGACTTGGAGCGTATCAGTAAATTTACAATTACTAGCCGTTTTGATATCAATTAGATAATCTCTATTTTGTTTAGAATCAAAAATAGGATTTGAAATATCATGAGCTGAGAGTCCAATTCTAGGTCTCCAAATATATTCAGCGCCTAATTTTCTTGCATTTAGAATCTGTGGTAAATCTCGGCTAACACTTATGACTGGATAACGAATTCCTTTAATTGGCTCCTCTATCTTAATTTGTGCAGATTTTTTTTGTGATAAATTTGGACATTGCCCTATCTTAACTTCTAATGTTACGTCATAAACCCCAGCTTTTTCAAAAAGCTGAATTGGAGATGTTTCCGAAGATGTTTTTCCATTTCCAAACGTCCAAAGATATTTGGGTTGATTATTATCCTTTGTTTGGTTCTGAAAAAAAACACTATCCCGGATACATGAATTTTTAAAATTAAAAATTGGTTTAGGGATGTTTATATTTTCTAATTTTATCTGTTCAACACTAGATACTATGCATCCATTTACAGAAATAGCCTGGGCTTTATAAATACCTCCCTTAACAACTTTTAGCTGATTACCAACATAACCAGATATTCTAATATCATTCAAATACCAATAAACCAATCCATTGCTATTAGCATTTAATGTAAGAGGAATACTGTCGCAAATATATTCAGTTATTGGTTTATTAACTATAAGACTTGGATTTGCAAAAACCTCAATTGGTATGTTATCTGATATGCTTTTACAAAGGTATTCATTTGTGACCTCAACCAAATAATTTCCAGATGATCTTATTAAAAGTTTATTGTCACTTGTATCCAATAAAAATTTGTTATCCTTAAACCACTTTATTTTATTGGAGGAATTACCTTCAATAGAATTTATGGTAACCAGTGTAGAATCTCCCTCACAAAATTTAGATTTACCTAAAAGTGAAATTTTAATGTCCGGAGTAGGTAAAATGATAACAGATTTTTGAACTTTGTCAATACATTTATTCTCATCTTGAATTAATAATGTTATACTATAGCTTCCAGTATCTTTAAATGTATAATTAGTAATTTCTGCATTATTTTTTTTAACGTCAGAAATATACCATTCTTTTTTTATGATTTTTGAACCATTTAAAGATATTGATTGGTCTATAAATTCAAATTGATTTCTAGCTAAACATTGTGAATCTTTATTTATTTGAAATTCAGCTTTTAATGGATTAATCTCTGGATTAGATACAAAAATTCTTTTTTTTGTTGTTCCACAAACACCTCCATTTACCGTTAAAGTATAATAACCCGCATCTTCTTCTGAAAACTCCTTTATATCAAGGATTAAATTATTAGATTGAAAATTGTTTGGACCCTCCCATCTATAAGTTACTGTTGAATCAATTATAGGTTTTAGAGAAATTGAAGAACCATAACAAATTGATTTGTTTACTTCACAGTCAGTCTCGAAAATGTTTTCAAACTTAATTACACTATTTGAGAAATTTGAAAAATAACCAAATCTTGTGGTTGAACCTCTATCACCGTGTATTATGCCTAAATGAAATAAACCTTTTGTATTTGCTACATTACAGGATTCTCCCTGATCTAACAAGTTAACAGGAATAGATTTTCTACATATCAGCCAATTTCCGTCTGTTCCATTTACCTCCTCAAAGTCTGCGCTTGTAATAATATTAGATAAGCCATTGAAAGTAAAATTTGCAATATTCTCTTTTTTTGTGATAAGATTAATGAAAAACTCCTGTTGAGTGGCTCTTGCAACATTTACTGCATTTGAACCAGTACAAGTTATGCCTGGTAATATTCCTCCTCCAATTTCACAACCAAAACCAGATAATTGAAAAATCTGTACTGGAAAATTGGTTTTTACATAACATGAATTTTCTGATAAAAAACCTTCATAATATTCGCCTAATACTAAAGTATCTTTAAGAATTCCATTTATATAAATTTTAGTTGAATCAGTTAATGGATAAATATAATAACGATCTTCAATATAAAAATAACCTCGCATAATTATAAATTCATTTCCTGCTAATTCATCAGGTATAAGTTGATCACCAGCCGTATCCGCACAACTATAACCTGGTAATTGTATTGAGTCATCTTTTATCGTTATCGCCACAGGTTTATTTGATTTGACAATTGTTCCACCAGCTCTTTGATTTGGCAAATAAGAAATATTTTGAAATGTATAGGTTTCTCCTCTATTAAGATTGATAATAATCTCCTTTGCTTTTAAATAACCTTCTAAATCTTTTGTTGGATTAACTGTTATTTTAGTATTATTTTCCGTTGCCAATATAGTAAATGTTGACGAATATGCTGGATAGCCATATGAACCATGACTCGTTTGTTGCGGAATGGTAAATTTTAGTCCAAGAGCATTTTCCCCTTTCAATGTAAAAATATCCCCATTATACATATCTGCAATATCATAATAACAAGAAATTTTGCAGGTTGATTTTATTAATAATGCCTTGTTTTGTACTTTATTAATGATATTACATTCAATAACATCTTTAAGATATGTTAAATCAATGGATTTAGAAGTATTTGCTTTTACATTAATCTCTATTTTTTTAAATCCAATATTTCCAGGTTGAGTAATTGTTATTTTTGCATCTTCCTCAAATGCAGAAAATCTCATAATTATTGGATCATCACCATGGGCTACTTGTAAATCTGGTGCAGCAAACCAAAATTCATTTCCAATTTGGGCATAGCTATTTAAACTGAATTTCATCAAAAAGCAAAAAAACATAATGTTTCTTTTGCTAATAATAATTTTGATATAATATCTCATTAGTATAAATTTATAGTTAGTATCCATTGTCTCTTATTGATTTTAATTTTATTTTTAATCAATTTTTAAATTATTTTAAAAAATAAAATTATGAAACAAATATTAATTTATAACGATTTACAAGAGACATATTTTTTCACTTTATTACGCATTTTTTATCCTATTCTATAACTTAATATTATAGGATAAAAAATAACATAATTCTAAAATATAGGTAGTTTCAAATAAAGTATATAATTTGCCTGGAAACATGTTTAGACCTTATTTCCTCCATTGAGTATTTTCAAAAACATCTTGACGAGAAAAAATAATGTACAAATAAAAATAAATATATGTTATTCTACATAATAATTTCTTGGCAAAAGAAAGGTTTCAAAAACAGAAAAAAGGTGAAATCTCCAGCTAATTTTCTCCAAAAAATAGTAGTCAAAAAATACACCATTAAATAACATTACTCCGTAAATTCTATTAAAGTCCCGCTAACTGTAGTTTCAAGTCTAAAAAATAATGGAGGTAAAATGTATCGCACTTTAAATTCTACGTGCTCATTAATTATTGCTTGAGCTCCTTTCATTTTAGCATTTGCAAACATTTTTGCTCTAACTTGTGATACTAATGTTCTTTTAGATCCCATCCCTAAAAATAATTTAGTTTCATGCGATTCAGAAATGAACTTTACAACTTTGAAATTTGCTTTACTTAAAATAACTTCCGAAACAGATTGGTTCATAGTTGTAATATTGGGATACCAAAGTGTTGCACAACCTGTCAGATAAAAAGAAAGAATTAAAAATGGGAAAAGTGTTTTCATCATGTTTTTTTTTAAAAAAGTGTTGAAAATTATTTATAAATATTTGTAATAAATGCTTGATTATTAATTTTTCCTTTTACGGTCTTAAGAATTAAATTAATATTTTCAGTTTTTTCTGGAATTATATAAATTTTATAAAATTCTTCTCTGAAATTAATTTTAACATTATATCCTAAAACATTTGCTTTTGCAAAATATTTTTCAGCATTCATAAAATCATGAAATGCAGCAATTTGAATAACATTATTATATAAAATTTCGAGTACAGCATTATTTTTAGATTCATCATTACTTTCTGACTTATTTATGTCTTTTTTGTTATTTATTATATTATCGTTAATAGCCAAATCAGCATTAGCTTTTTTACTCTCAATTTCATTTAGTTTTTTATTGAATTCTGTAACTTGATTTAATTTATTAGTAACGTTATTTTCAGCAATCTCATCTTTAATTACTTTTTCAGTCAAATTTAATTCCGCCACTTTTTCAAAATTTGTAGCAATTGTATCTTTATATTCAGACGAGTTATTTGTACATAAAATGAAACTGTTATTATCTATTGTAACGTTTATTATTTCAGATAAATCATTTTTTTTAATTGTGAAAATTATTTCATCTGTATTTTTTAAATTTGGATTAAAAACCAAAAAGCCTTTAGATTCATTAGGTTTTTTTCTTAAATTCCATTCACCCTCCTCAATTTTTTTGTTTTTAAAAATTAATTTGAAGTCATTTTTAAAAAATTTAATTGAATCATATTTAGATACTGAATTTTCAGCACAGAAAATTTTTCCCTCAAGAATATGACTTGAATCTTGACTGTAAATACAATCAAAGAGGCAAACCAAATAAATAATTGTAAGAAAATAGTACTTCATATTTTTTAGTTTTTTTTAAAAACTCTACCCTAAAATACAAATATAAACTAAGACACTCATTCGATCAGATATTTGATGAATAGAAATTTAATTCACTCATTTTTTTTATTAACTAAAGTTTTTTAGTTAATAAAAAGCTGATTATCCATAAAATACAATCATAAAAAAGTTATTAAAAAAATATCTGAAGTAGGTAAATATTCATCAGATTCAAATATTTTATTAAAAATGTTTGAAAAAAACATCGGACAGTTCCGTCTCAAACAGGTCAATAAATGGCTTATTAAAGCTAAAACCAAAGGGGTTGAAGGTGAGCATGTTTTCAACATATTATTCGTTTTAGTCTTCGTTGATCTCAAAATATTTGTTAGTTGATGTATTCAGTCTTCGGAACTAAACTGAATCATGGTAAGGATGTCTTTTATGCCTTCCTAAAAAACGAATGGACTGCTTAGGGTAAAATACTAATAAAAATTTACAGGTAATTTCTAAAAATCAGGAAATATTTGCTGAAAAGGAGGTGGAATGGGAAATATTCCTGAACAAGCTCGCCGAAAATAAAATTACTACCGAAAAATTGGTACATATTCAATTTGAATTTTTAAAATGTCCAATTTAAAGTACCGCTTAATATACTCCGAAACTTTAGTAAAATAAATTGAGAATATTTCATTTTATGAAATCAAAGGATCAATATTTTTTAAAAAAAATCAATACAGTTGACAGCTATTTTGGTTCTAAAGTACCTGATGCAGTTACTTTGTAGAATTGAACAATACCCCATTCCCTAATGGTTAAAACAGTTGCTATATTACCTTTCACCCCTTTATTTTTTAAATCATAAGTTGTCTTTTCTACCAATCCTCTTGGAACTCCTAAATGAAGAAAGCCTAAACCTGAGGAAGAAGCTTTAACATATTTTCCAGCATTTGGATTTACATCCGAAATAGAAACACCTTGTATTGTTATACAACTATTTAAGGTTAAAAAAACAATGGTAATCAGTAAAGTAATGTGTCTGAAATTCATTTGATATAGTTTAAAGATTTAAAATAATAATCTTTCTGATGGAAGACCAATAACAACAATTATGGCAATGATAATAAACAAAATGATAGAAAATAAACAGGAACAACCAGCTTTAAGGATATCCAAAAAGCCATCACCCTTACCGCTGAAGATGAGACCAATTACAAAAAGTAATAAAATAAAACCAATGATTTCCATAATTGAAAATTTATTTACTTTTTATTAAAAAAAACGCCCTTGCAAACTTATCCTTCCGCCGGTGCGAAACCGCCAGTTTCTTGCCATTCTTCAATACAACAAAACTGTTACCTTCCTTAGAAAATTCCTTGATTTGAGACATATTGACCAGATGCGATTTATGGATACGGTAAAAGGTGGAACCCAGGCTTTCTTCCAATTCTTTTAAGGTCTTTGCAATCAAATAATCTTTTCCCACTTGCAAATGGATGCGGCTGTAATTGATCGCTCCCTCAAAATACATGATGTTGTCCATATTTTCCATGACAAACCCATTATGCGTGGGGATAAACAATTCTCGCCTCGCAGCCTGATTTGCATTCGGCGATTCTTTCCACTTTTTTTCAAGGCGATCAATTGACCCAGTCAGTTCCCTGGTGCTAATGGGATGAACCATGTAATCAAATGCTCCCAATCGAATGGCCTCCAGCGCGTTATTTTTATCCGATGAGGTGATAATGAGCTCAAATTGATACGGTGCCTTGAATTTCTCCAGAAATTTGAAGGGTTTACGCTTAAAAATTTCCAGGATAACCAGATCAGGTACCTCTTTATTTATCAGTAAAATGCCTTTCTTTATCGTTCTCGACGTGCCAATCAACTCCAGTTTATCAGCTAAAGATTCCTTGATTTGATTTGACATATTGGATATCTCTCTTTCTGTTCTTCCAATGATAACTGTTCTTAACATAATTTTTAAATAATTATAAGGCTTCGCCGCCGATAAGTCGCAATGATTTATCTACACAAATTTTTTCTTGAATATTAATCCCCAATTTAACTTAAATACCCTGTATTAAGTAGTAATCAGGAAGTTATGATGTTCACAATTCATCTAATAAGCCTATAAATTTATTAACCGTAGGCTTATTTGAATTAAGCGTAGGTTTTTTCACTTCTTTAAAATCATTTTCCAATAAAATAAGGGGGTCTAATAGCTCGTAGGTCAATCCGTTCTCTTCAAAAATGGCCTTATTTCCCTTGTTACTAACCAAAAACCGTATATCGAGCGGTTCCTCTGTCGAAAACGCCGCACAATCCACTTTCAAGTATCTCCCACAGGTCACGACGATAGCTCCTTTATTTCTATTTTTCTTTATATCCTGAGCGATAATCGAAAGGTTTTTTGACTCCGTTCTTTCCAAAGCTAATCGACCCTCCGG
>Ga0255181_1000609_pt1 | contig 11824 bp, 7 predicted proteins | sample Atl_Colum_RepC_8_FD_183621 | JGI IMG/M metagenome (GOLD analysis project Ga0255181, IMG submission 183621) | Freshwater microbial communities from Altamaha River, Georgia, United States - Atl_Colum_RepC_8d | ecosystem: Environmental > Aquatic > Freshwater > River | place: USA: Georgia | collected...
GACCATCGTCGGTCCGCTCGCGTGCTACCTCGCCGCGGTGGAGCGGCACCAGGTGCACGTGGTGACCGTGAACGACTACCTGGTGCAGCGCGACCGCGACTGGACCTTCCCGTTCTTCCGGGCGCTCGGGCTCACGGTGGGCGCCATCCACCCGATGCACATGCAGGGCCCCGACGAGAAGCGCGACGCCTACGCCTGCGACGTGGTCTACGGCACGACGTCGGAGTTCGGCTTCGACTACCTGCGCGACAACATGAAGACGCGCCCCGAGGACCAGGTGCAGCGCTCGCGCGACTTCGCCATCGTCGACGAGGTGGACTCGATCCTGATCGACGAGGCGCGCACGCCGCTCATCATCAGCGGCATGGCCCACGCGAGCAAGCCCCGGTACGAGCTGGCCGACCGCCTGGCCGCCGCGCTGGTGGCCAAGCAGGCGCCCTGGGACGCCGCCAACGAGGAGGTGCGCGCGTGCCAGGCCCGGTGCGCCGGGCTCGAGGGCGACATCCGCAACACCCGCGACAAGTCCGCCGTGCCCGGGCTGCGCGCCGCGCTCAAGGAGGCCCAGTCGCAGCTCAAGCAGCTCGAGCGCACGCGCGACCGCAACCCGCAGTACTACGAGGTCGAGCACGACAAGAAGCGCGCCACCCTCACGAGCGACGGCATCGCCGAGGCGCAGCGCGAGGCGCGCATCGGCAGCTTCTACGTGGGCGAGAACGTGGACATGCCCCACCTCCTGGAGCAGGCGGTGCGTGCCCGCACCGTGTACATGCGCGACCGCGACTACGTGGTGGCCGCCGACGACACCGGGCAGCCCTCGGTGGTCATCGTGGACCAGAACACGGGCCGCAAGATGATCGGGCGGCAGTGGTCCGACGGCCTGCACCAGGCGGTCGAGGCGAAGGAAGGCGTCCCCATCAAGGAGGAGACGCAGACCATGGCCACGATCACCATCCAGAACTACTTCAAGCTCTACAAGCGGCTGGCCGGCATGACCGGCACGGCCGACACCGAGGCCACGGAGTTCCACGAGATCTACCGCCTGGGCGTGGTCAGCATCCCGACCAACCGGCCGGTGGTCCGCGAGGACCGCAATGACCTCGTGCACCTGAGCCAGAAGGACAAGTGGGCCGCCATCGTCGACGAGATCAAGCGCTTCCATGACGCGGGCCGCCCCGTGCTGGTGGGCACGACCAGCGTCGAGAAGAGCGAGACCCTCAGCCGGATGCTCAAGCAGCGGCACGGCATCCCGCACGAGGTGCTGAACGCCAAGCAGCACGAGCGCGAGGCCGACATCGTGGCCGGCGCGGGCCGGCTGGGCGCGGTGATGATCGCGACCAACATGGCCGGCCGCGGCACCGACATCAAGCTGGGCAAGTGCGACGCGGCCGCCCTGGTGGAGCACTGGAAGCGACGCGACCTCTGCCCGAAGGAGGCGGACGCCTCGTGGGGCGAGGAGCGGCTGGTGCAGGCGATGCGCCGGCACATGGCCCGCCGCTTCCTGCGGCGCGACGAGCGGCCGCTGCCCGCGGCGGAGCTGGACGCCATGTCCGACGAGGACGTGCGCCTGGCGCTGCTGCGCCACTGGGCGCTCGAGCTGGTGCCCGGGATCGACGCCCGCAAGGTGGCCACCGCCACCGCCGCCGACCTCGAGGACACGCTGGACGGGCTGGGCAACTTCATGCTGCACCGGCTGCGCCTCTTTGCGTCCGTCGAGGAGATGGGCGGCCTGCACATCATCGGCACCGAGCGGCACGAGAGCCGGCGCATCGACAACCAGCTCCGCGGGCGCGCCGGCCGCCAGGGCGACAACGGGTCGAGCCGGTTCTTCCTGGCGCTCGACGACGACCTGATGAAGATGTTCGCCGGCAAGGCCACCCTCGCGCTGCTCTCGCGGCTCGGGATGAAGGAGGGCGACGCCATCGAGGCGCCCATGCTCACCCGGGCCGTCGAGAAGGCGCAGCGCAAGGTCGAGGAGCGGAACTTCCAGTCGCGCAAGACCATCCTCGAGTACGACGAGCCGATGGAGTACCAGCGCCGGAAGTTCTACGGCATGCGCCAGCCGGTGCTCGAGCACCGCGGCGTGCGCGCGATCGCGCTGGAGTACATCGAGGACTCGGCGCGCGACGCCGCGCACCGCTTCCTCGGGCCGGACCACGCGGCGAAGGCGATCGTCGACTGGGTGCGGCAGCACTACAACGTCACCCTCGAGCCCGAGCGGTTCGTGGGACGCGACGCGGACCGCGTCAAGCGGATGATCGACGTCGAGGCGCTCGAGGAGGCCTCGGTGACCATCGGCAACACCGTCGGCGAGTACATGGAGGCCGACATCGATCCGTCGGAGTGGAACGTCGAGGAGCTCCAGGCCTGGGCCCGCACGAACTTCGGCGCCGAGCTGCCGGAGGACCTGGTGCGCGCCGGCGATCCCGAGCCCGTCAAGCGCCTCATCGAGGAGGCCGCGGCCCGGCGCTTCGGCACCATCGACAACTCGCCGGTGGAGGCGTTCCTGGTGCGCAACTACGGCGCCGAGGAACTGGCGCGATGGGCGACCGCCAAGTTCGGCGCGCCGATCGAGGCGTCCATGTTCGCCGACTGCAAGACCGCCGAAGACGCCGGCGAGCGGCTGGCCGCCCGCGCGCGAGAGATCTTCCACGAGCGCGAGCTGCGGTACCCGATCGAGTTCGCGATCGAGAGCACCTCGGCCCGCCTGCAGGCGGCGCAGCAGGATCCGGCGGCGCAGGCCGACCCGGCGGTGCTTCGCGAGGCGTCGATCGCGGCGCTGGGCGAGTTCTGCGACTGGGCCCGCGCGCGCTACGGCGTCGCGTGGGGCCCGGAGGCGCTCCCTTCGCAGAACCCGGCCGACCTGGCCCGGCTCCTCCTCGAGGAGGCCGCCAAGGTGGACGATGCGGCGATCGCCCGCCGCGTCCAGGCGTGCCTGGCCGACGGCCGCGACCCGGACGCGGTGGCCGCGTGGTTCGCACGCGAGTGCCGGCTGACGCTCTCGGAGTGGGAGCGCGAGCAGTGCGCGAAGGACCCGCAGGCCTTCACGGAGCGGCGGCTGCGGACCTTCATGCGTCAGGAGCTCGAGCAATTCGAGCGCTGGGTGCTTCTGCAGATCTACGACGAATGCTGGAAGAACAACCTGCACGCCATGGACCAGCTGCGCGACTCGATCGGCTTCCGTGGCATCGCGCAGAAGGACCCCCGCATCGAGTTCAAGAAGGGCGCGGCCGAGGCCTTCAACGAGATGCTCGAGCAGGTCCGCGAGCGGGCGAGCGACATCCTCCTGAAGGGCCGGCTGCAGCCCCGCGCACCGCGACCGGCGGCACCGGTGCTGGCGGCGGCGGCATCCGCCGATCCGGCGCCGACCGCCGACCAGGCGGCGCAGGTGGCCCAGGCCGAGCGGGCCGGGACCCCGGAGGAACCGGTGCGTGCGGAGTTGTCCCAGACGGCCATGAAGGCGGTGGGCCGCAACGAGCCCTGCCCGTGCGGCAGCGGCAAGAAGTACAAGGCCTGCCACGGGGCGAAGGGCTGACGGGCGAGCCGGTTTGCGCTATACTCTTTCCCTTCCAGCCGGCCTCGGTAGCTCAGCTGGTAGAGCAGCTGACTCTTAATCAGCGGGTCCAAGGTTCGAATCCTTGCCGAGGCACCTGTCGCGCCCCGTCTCCGGACGGGGCGCGGCGCTTTTGCGCGCAGCGGCGCCACGCGCGGTCATCGCCGCAGGAGCGATTGCAGGATGGGGATTCCCGCCGCGGTCAAGAGGCCGATCACCAGGAGCACCACCACGGTGATTCGCAGCCGCCGCCGCGCCCGAGCCGCCGGCCCGTCCGCGACTTCACCTCCGAGGAACGCGTAGCACTTCGGGCACACGTCCGCCTCGCTCCAGACCGGGGTGCCGCAGTCGGGGCACCGGGCATCCGACGCCGGAACATCCTCGCCGAAACGGTCGAGGTCGTCCTCGGAGGGGCCTTCGTCAGGGTCAATGCGCCGGGGCACGGGACAAAGGTACCGCCCGCCTGCTCGGCACCCGCACCGGGGACCGGCCCGTGGCCCCTTGCGTCGACCATTGGTTTGGGTATCATTTCCCGTCCGCACGTGGCCCCACCGGTCCCGTGCGGGCCCGAAGGGGCGGTAGCTCAATTGGTTAGAGTACCGGCTTGTCACGCCGGTGGTTGCGGGTTCGATTCCCGTCCGCCTCGCTTCAGTTCACGGCCCCGTCGAAGGACGGGGCCGTGGGCGTTTTGGGGTGGCCGCGTGGCGCTCGTGCAGCCGGACCTCCCTTCCCGCCCTCCGATCACGCCTCCGCCCACGTCGCCCCGCGGCCGGTGCTCACCTCGAGCGGGACGCGCAGTTCCATGGCGTGCGCCATCCGGTCGCGGACGAAGGCGTCCAGCGCATCCGCACCCGCCTCGGGGACCTCGAACACCAGCTCGTCGTGGATCTGCAGCAGCATGCGCGCCCCCGGGACGGCGGCGGGCAGGTCGCGGTGGATGGCCAGCATCGCCAATTTGATCAGGTCCGCCGCGCTCCCCTGCACCACCGTGTTGATGGCGATGCGCTCGCCGAGCGCGCGCTCGGCCGGGTTGCGGCTCTCCACCTGCGGCACCGCGCGTCGGCGACCGAGGATGGTGGCCACGTGGCCGTGCTCGCGCGCCTCGCGGACGCAGCGCGACAGGAATGCCTCGATCCCGGCGAAGCGACGCTTGTAGTCCTCGATGATGCGCCGGGCGCGGTCGGTTCCGGTGCCGCCGCCGAGGCGTCGCGCCAGGCCCCACGGCGTGATGCCGTAGATGATGCCGAAGTTGACCATCTTGGCGGCGCTGCGCTGCTCGTCGGTGACCTCGGCCAGCGGCACGTCGCACACCTCCGCGGCCACGGCGCGATGGATGTCGGCGCCGGACTCGAACGCGGCGATCAGGGAGGGATCGCCGGAGAGGTGCGCCAGCACGCGCAGCTCGATCTGCGAGTAGTCCGCGGAAAGAAGCACATGGCCCGGCTCCGCCACGAACGCACGGCGGATGTCCCGGCCCACTTCCGTCCGGATCGGGATGTTCTGCAGGTTCGGGTCGCTCGAACTCAGGCGGCCGGTCGCGGTGACCGTCTGGTGGAAGCTGGCGTGGATGCGTCCCGTTCGTGGGTCGATGGCCTCGCGAAGCGCCACCAGGTACGTGCCCACCAGCTTGGAGAGCTGGCGATACTCGAGGATCCGAGCGGGAATCGGGGAGTCGACCTCCGGGTCCATGGCCAGCCGCTCGAGCACCTCGACGTCGGTGGAGGCTCCGGTCTTGGTGCGCTTGACGACCTTGATGCCGAGCCCGGGACGCGCCGCGTCGGGCGCGTTGAAGAGCACCTCGGCCAGCTGCTTCGGGCTGTCGACGTTGAAGGGATGGGGCGCCGCGGCCTCGATGTCCGCCTTGTGCCGCGCGATGCGAACCTCCAGCGCGCGGCGCTGGCGCTCGAGCTCCTCGGCGTCCACCCGGATGCCGTTGAACTCCATCTCCGCCAGGACCCCGACGAGCGGCACCTCGACCTCGCGATAGAGTCGGCCGAGCCCCATGGCGTCGAGCCGGGCCTCCAGCACCTCGGCCAGGCGCAGCGCCACGTCGGCGTCCTCGGCCGCGTACGGAACGGCAAGCGCCAGGTCGACTTCGTCGAAGCGGCGCTGGTGGCGTCCCACGCCGATCAGGTCGGTGATGGGGATCGGCCGAAGGCCGAGCTCGGCCTCGGCGAGCGCGTCCATCCGGTGGGTCCCGCGGGTGGCGTCGACCACGTAACTCGCCACCATGCTGTCGCCTGCCAAGCCGTGCACGGCGATCCCGGCCGCGCGGAGCGCGACCAGGTCGAACTTGGCGTTGTGCGCGGTCTTCGGGACCGACGGATCCCCGAGGATCCCGCGCAGGAGCGGCACGGCCGTGGCCTGGTCCAGGTGCGCACCGGGCGTGGGCGACCGCAGCGGCACGTACACGGCGTGCCCACCGCGGAACGACATGCTGACCCCGCAGAGATCCGCAGACACCGGGGACAGCGAGCTGGTCTCGACGTCGAAGGCCAACCGGCCGCCGGCCGCCGCGGCCGCGCGCGCCTGGTCGATCCACTCCTCGAGCGAGGCGCGATCGGTGATCGATCGGTAGTCCCCGCGCGCGAACGCCTGCATCGCGGGTCCGTCGACCGCGGGGGCGGCGAACTGCTCCTGCGGCGGGGGGTTGAACAGGCCGAACTCCTCCGGCGGCTCCGCCGGCCGGGCGGCGGTCGGGCGCACGGTGCCCGCCTTCGGGCCGCCGGTCGCGGGTCGGGCGGACTCCGTGACCCCCAGCCAGGCCCGCAGGTCCTGCTGGTGACGATTGAAGCCGAGGCGATGCACCTCGTCGAGGACCGGCCCGGGATCGACGCGCGACGGATCGACCCGGGCGTCCTCGAGCGCGAACGCCACGTCGACGTCGTCCTTCAGGGTGACCAACGCTCGCGAGAGCGGCAGCACGTCGCGCTGCGCGGCGATCGCCTCGCCGGTCTTCCCCTTGACGCGGTCGAGGTTCGCCAGGAGCGCATCCAGCGACCCGAACTCGGTGATGAGCTTGGCCGCGGTCTTGGTGCCGACCCCGCGCACGCCCGGCACGTTGTCGACGGGGTCGCCCATGAGGGCCAGCATGTCGACCACCTGCTCGGGCCGCACGCCCTTGGACTCGAACAGCTGCTCGACGCCGAGCACCGTGTCGGTCTGCGGGTCGAACAGGTGCACCATCGGGTCCACGAGCTGCCCGAGGTCCTTGTCGCGGCTCACGATCCGGATCTCCAGGTCCGGCCGATCGCGGCGCAACCGGCGCACGACCGTGGCGATGGTGTCGTCGGCCTCGACGCCCTCCACCGCGAGCACCGGGATGCGCATCTGCCCAAGCAGCGACACGCAGCGCTCCACCTGCGGATCGAGGTCCTCCGGCGGAGGCTTGCGGTTGGCCTTGTACTGCGGGTAGATCCGGGAGCGGAACGTGCCTTGGTCTCCGGATGCATCGATCACGACCGCGAGGTAGTCGGGACGGTCGCCGCGCAGGACCTTGAGGATCATCCCCAGGAAGCCGAACGTCATGTTGGTCGGCTCGCCCGTCACCGGGCTCTTCATCCCCGGGCGGATGGCGTGGTAGGCGCGGAAGAACTGCGCGTGACCGTCGACGAGGTAGAGCGTGGGCATCGGTCAGCCGTCGCCGTGGAGGGCCGCCAGGCGCGAGGCGCATGCGGGGCCGGGAGCGGCGCCGCGCCGCGCCATCACCGTCTGCGCGACGTCCATGAACTTGCGCAGGAGGAACCGGCGCTCGCCGTCGTCGGTGACCCACGCGAAACGGGCCACCGCCCCGGAGATCGCGGAACCCGATGCCCACATGACGCCCGTCCCGATGGAGGACCCGGTCATGATGCGCGTGCCGATGGCGAGCTTGGCGTGGTCGCCGACGATGCACCCCATGAACTGCCGGCCGGTGCGCTCGAGGCCGGACTCGGGGCGCAGGCGCATCGCCACCTCGCCGTAGGTGTTGAGGAGGTTCGAGTTGACGGTGCCGGCGCCCAGGTTCACCCATTCGCCGAGCAACGCGTCGCCGAGGTGACCGTCGTGGGCCTTGTTGGTGCACGCCTGGAAGATCACCGAGCCCACCTCGCCGGCGATGCGGCACTGGGGGCCGAACGCCGAGCGCGGCTTGACGAGGGTGCGCTCGGCCACGATGCAGCGTTCCCCGATGAATGCCGGGCCGTTGATGACCGCGCCGTGGCGGATCTCGGCGCCGGGCCCAACCAGGATCTCGCCGGCGGAGGTGTCGAACACGACGCCGATCCCGATGCGCGCCGTCGGGTGCAGGTGCACCTTCCCGCCACCCGCCACGGACCCCGCCGCCGGCGCCGGCACCGCGTCCCATCCGGCCGCGACGACCGCGGCATCGCCATGGATCGCGTCGGTGAAGCGCCGGTCGTGAAGGAAGTCCCACGGCCGGGACCAGAGGTGCGCCGCGTCCGCCACGGTGCCGGGGTGCCCGGCGCACGACTCCGCGGGATCCTTGCCCGAGCGCACCGCGGCCACGAACGCTTCGAGCGCGGCACCGGAGAGGCGGGCCGCGACGATGCTCCCCTCGGCCGAACGCAGCACGCTGCCGTGCGGCAACGGCAGCACGTGATCCGCGATCCACCGGGCGCCGGCATGGAGCCGACCATTCACGAGCAACGCGCCGTCGACGCCGACGTTCGCCGGGACGCCCGAGCGTTCCGCGGCGAGCTCGGCTGCGGCGTCCGGAACCACCACACCCTGCACCGCGCCCAGCAGGCGGCAGCGCTCCAGGACCGACAGTCCCCCGGAGCGCTGCTCGTAGCTGGCTCGGAGGTCAGAGAGTGGTCCCAGGTCGCCCTGGCCGTCGTCGAAGGGCACCAGCACGGGGTCCATGGGCCGGAGCGTAGCGGTGCGGGGATTCAGGCGCGACCGGGCCCGAAGCGCGGACCCGCGGTGGCGAAATCCCACGCACCGAGCGTGGCGTGCAGTCCGCGGGCCGGCACCAGCCCAAGAAGCGCGGCGTACCCGGCGCCAAGGAGGAGCCGCCCCAGCGCACCGCCGGCACCGGACGCACCCCAGAGCGGCGCCGGATCCGCGTAGGCCGAGCGGAGCCCGGCCACGGCCAGGAAGGCGACGCCGGCCACCACCGCGCACACCAGGGCCGCGAAGGCGATCGTGGCCGTGTTGCGCCGGTAGAGCAGGCCGCGCAGCTCAAGCACCGCCCACGCGCCCGCAGTGCATCCGAGCATCCAGGGCCCGAAGACCGGAACCGCCTGCTGCACGCCGTCGGCGGACACCGACAGGCCCGGGGACGCGGCGTCGAGCAACGCGCCGGTGGCCAACCCGGCCAGGAGCGCCGACTCGCGCGAGGCATACATCGCCACGAACCCGAGGAGCACCGGCCACAGCGCAGGCGACGTGCGGCCGATCGCCAGCGCCGGCATGAACGCCACGTCGATCGCCATGACGACCGCCAGCACCGGAAGGAAGATCCACCACCTCATGGCGTGCCTCCCGGGCCGGATACCTTCACCACCACCCGGCCCAGACGCGCCGGATCGACGTCCATCCGCACGTCGATCCTCCGCCTGAGTGGGTTGGAGTCAAGCGTGCCCACGCGCTCCACGGTCCCCACGCGCATGCCCCGCGCCGCCGCGGGCCACGTGGCGTCCTCCAGGAGCACCGGGTCGCCCGCGCGGATGTCGTCCCGGGACTCGAGCTCGCCGATCAGCAGGCCGTCCCGCACGGCCCGCAATTGCACCAGCACCGTGGGGCGAGCTGCGGCTGCCCCATCCGGTGCCGGCGCCACGATGGCGTCCAGGCGGCCGATGCGGGCGTCGTCCAGCGGCACCACCAACGACCGGGCATCCTCACCGCCGGCGGCCACCCGGCCCACCAACCGGTTGCCCCCGACCACCACCGGGTCCCCGGCGACGACGCCCTGCGATGCGCCCAGGTCGATCCGGAACAACCCGGCCGGGCGCCCGACGCCCCGCGCGATGACGGACGCCAGCCGCGGTCGCCAGCCGTCCTGGCGACCAGGACGGAAGCCGGTGAGTTCCGCCAGCTCGGTCTCCACCTCGCGCAGCCGCAGGAGCGCGGCGTCGCGTTCGCCTTGCACCCGGTCGCGCGCCTCGAGCGCCTCCTGCAGTTGCTCCGGAAGCGCCGCGTACGGCACCTGCGGAGGGCGAACCGCGTCGCGCAGCGCCGAGAGCGGCGCGGTGATCGGCCACAGCGGGATCCACAGGACGGCGGCCACGGCGCGCGACCACGGCGCCTGCGCCGACTGCGGCAGCGCCGCCAGGAGGGCGGCCCCGAGCACGGCCCCGGCGATCAGTCGATGGGCAGGCGGCACGCGCATGGCTCACCCCGCCACCCCAGGGCGGCATCACACGGCGTCGGCGTCCGACTCCAGCGTGTCCTTGAAGAGGTCGAGGTTCTCGAGGTAGTTGCTCGTTCCGCGGGCCACGCAGGTGAGCGGGTCATCGGCGATGCGCACGTCGAGGCCGGTGGCGCGGTGGAACACCTTGTCGATGCCGCGGAGCAGCGCGCCACCGCCCGCGAGCGTGATGCCGTTGTCGACGAGGTCGGCGGCCAGCTCGGGCTTGGCGCGCTCGAGGACGCGCACCACCGCCTCGGCGATCAGGTTGACCGGCTCGGAGAGGGCCTCGCGGATCTCCTGGCTGGTGACCTCGACCTTGCGGGGGAGGCCGCTCTTCATGTCGCGGCCGCGCACGTCCATCTTCATCTCCGGCCCGGTGGAAGCGGCCGAACCGATCTCGATCTTGATGCGCTCGGCGGTCTGCTCGCCGATCAGCAGCGAATGCGCGCGCTTCATGTGGTTCACGATCGCGTCGTCGAAGTCGTCGCCGGCCACGCGGAGGCTCTCGCACTCGGCGATCGCGGCGAGCGAGATGATGGCGATCTCGCTGGTGCCGCCGCCGATGTCGATGATCATGCTGGCGGTGGCGTCGGCCACCGGCAGGCCGGCGCCGATCGCGGCGGCCATGGGCTCGTGCACCAGGTACACGCGCCGCGCGCCGGCGCGCTGGGCGCTCTCGAGCACCGCCTGCTTCTCGACGCTGGTGATCCCGGACGGGATGGCGATGACCACGCGCGGCCCGAAGATGCGGGTGCTCTTGCCGTTCACCTTGCGGATGAAGTAGCCCAGCATCGCCTCGGTGACCGCGAAGTCGCTGATCACGCCGTCCTTCAGCGGACGAATCGCGCTGATCGACCCCGGGGTCTTGCCGAGCATGTCCTTCGCCGCGAAGCCCACGGCCTCACCGTCGTTGAGGACGATGTTCGTGCCCTTGCGGACCGCCACCACCGACGGCTCGTCGAGGACCACGCCCTCGCCGCGCACGCACACCAGGGTGTTGCACGTCCCGAGGTCGATCCCCATGTCGACGCTGAAGAGGCGCGAAAGCCAATCGAATTCGAGTGCCACGCGGGCGCTCCTTCCTGAAGCTGGTTCCGTCGCGGACTCCGCCGCGTCGGGGGCCGTTGCGGCCCATCGCGCGGAGGATAGCGGGAATCACGGACGCCGCGTTGGGCGCATCCGGCGCCGAGCGCGAAGGTGAACCGCGTGGGTTCGCCCCCCGCCCGGGCGAGCGTCAGCGGCCGGAGGCCATGTCGAACGGACCCTGCCCGGTGGCGTCCATGTTCATCAGGGCGACCACGGTCGTGCCCAGGATGGCGATGAGCAGGGCCACGAGCATGAGGCTCGTGTAGACGTTGAGCTGCGGCTTCGCGCGCTTGACGTCAGAGGTGGCGGGGGTGGCGGCCATGGCGATCTCTCCGGGGAAAGGCGACGGGGATCACTCGCCCTTGCGGGCGATGGCGCGCTGGCCGGCGCGGACCTCGCCGCGCGTCTCGATGTCCTCGAGCTCGACCACGCCGACGGCGCGGTTGACGTCGACCTGCACGATGCGCAGGTTGCCCATGAAGTCGGAGCCGTCGGCGATGGTCATCACCCAGCCCTCCTTGATGCCGTCGCGGCTGCCGGCGTTGATCTCGGCGAGGATCGCGTCGGGCTCGCGCTTGACGTCGATGACGGTGGCGCTGAGCGAACGGTCCGCCACCACCGGGAGGGCGGCGTCGGACGTGGCGCCCGCACGCGGGGCCATCGAGCCGTGCAGGGCCGCGTAGCGCTGCACTTCGGCCATGGCGCGTTCCTTGTCGTCGCTCACGCGCTGCAGCTGCTCCTGCAGCTGGCGGCGCGCGGCGGTCTCGCTGTCGAGGTCGCCCTGCAGGCGTGCCAGCGAATCCTGGAGCTCCATGCGGGCCTTCTCGGCGGCAAGG
>Ga0255181_1000639_pt1 | contig 11558 bp, 9 predicted proteins | sample Atl_Colum_RepC_8_FD_183621 | JGI IMG/M metagenome (GOLD analysis project Ga0255181, IMG submission 183621) | Freshwater microbial communities from Altamaha River, Georgia, United States - Atl_Colum_RepC_8d | ecosystem: Environmental > Aquatic > Freshwater > River | place: USA: Georgia | collected...
GCTGGACGGGCAGCGCGGCGACCACATCTGACCCGAGCTGGAACGTGACCTACTTCGACACCGACATCGAAGAAAACGTCACCGTCAGCGCCTTCAACACGCCGTCCAACGAGGCGGGCTTCACCAACCCCTACACCAACAGCGTGCCGGATGCCGCCGGCTTCTTCGTCGCCGGCCCCGGCACCGGCGTCGCCGCCCAGACGGCGCGCAGCCTGGCGGGACTGACGAACCGTGCGTTTAGCAGCTCCGAGGCCGCCGCCGCCGGCACCACCGGCATCATGGTGGCGCAGATGTACGTGGCGCAGCTGGGCCTTGAGGGCAACGGACAGACCCAGGTCATCAACTGGCGTCTCGGGGCGTCCATCAAGAACGCCACCACCGGCGTCCTGAGCCAGGCCTACGGCGAATTCGTCATCGGCATCCCCGCCCCCGGCGCCGTGGCCCTCCTCGGCCTCGCCGGACTCGTCGGCCGTCGCCGTCGCTGAGCCCAGACCCGTCGCACGACTTCCGCCGCCCTTGGCTTCGGCCAAGGGCGGCGTGCGTTACCGGACGCTATGAGCCCACAATCTGCGGTTCTGGCGGCGGATTCGGGCGTCCCCCGGCCCGCCACCCCCCATGCCCAGAAATCAGTGCTAGTTTCGTGATCACCAGAACCGTTGGTTCACGCCACGCCTATAAAGGTCTGACGCTCCCATCGAGTCGTCGCCAGTCTGCCCGCCGCCCCCACGCGGCCGTCCCCCGAAAGAGGAAACCCCAGAGATGAAGACCCGCGTCCTGATTGGTTCACTGGCCGCCACCGGCCTTGCCCTCGGCCTCGGCCAAATGCATGCGAACGCGGTTCCCGGCGGAGAGGGCGACCCCCAAGGTGCGCCTTCAGGCCCCGACGTGATTGTCGGGGACATTCCGGACGTGGCCCGCTACACCGCGGCCACGTTCAACGGGGTGCAGTACGCGTCGTACGCCATCGGCTCCACCAGCTGCAACGTGGGTGACACGCAGTTGCAGTGGCAGCCGATGCCGAGCACGAACCACCCGACCATCCCCCAGAACATGTACCGCATCAAGGACGGCGCGATCGAGCAGATCGGCCTGAGCTGGTGCAAGCACGGCTTCTGCGCCCTGCAGCAGAACATCTGCGGACCGTGCACCCCGGCGGGCGGCGGCTGCCCGACGGTGCTGGGCATCGGATGCTCGGACCCGTACACCGCCAGCCTCAACGGCGCGCAGAGCGACCTCAAGTCCCGCGGTGCCATCAATCCGTCGACCGGCGTGTTCCCGAGCAACTACTCGGACCCGGCCGCCAGCAGTTCCATGCCCAGCTCGCTCCGCGAGCGACTGATCATCGCGCGCACCGATCTTGACGCGGCTTCGAACGCGGGCGCCCGGTACGTGGCCGAGTGCCAGTACGTGCACCCGGAGGACGCAGCGTCCGGCAACGGCAACAACAACGCCTCGTATCGCTTCGTGAACGTGGGCACGTCGTGGGGCACGCAGGGCTATTCGCTCAGCTTCGCCGCGCCGACGGTCCGCCAGGTGCCGGCGATCTTCGCGTGGCGCGCGGTCGACTCCAACGTGGTGATCCGTGACGTCGACGTTGCCGGAGACGGCCGCTTCCACGTGGCGTTCCGCGCCACCGACAACGGCGATGGCACGTGGCATTACGAGTACGCGATCCAGAACCTCAACTCGCATCGCGCGGGAGGCTCGTTCTCGGTGCCGATCCCGGCCGGCGTGACGGTGAGCAACGTGGGCTTCAAGTCCCCCAAGTACCTCAACAACGAGGGCTACACCAACGCCGACTGGACGGTCACGCAGACGGCGAGTGCACTCACCTGGACCTGCGAGCCGAATTCCAACGCCAACGCCAACGCGTTGCGCTGGTCCACGCTCTACAACTTCCGCTTCGACGCCGATGCGGAGCCGGGCGCGGTGACCGCCGCTCTCGGACTATGGCGCGCCCCGACCTCGGGCAGCCCGGCCCTCAGCATGCCGGTGGCCACCATCGGCCCGATCCCCACCACGCCCCCGTGCATCACCGGTGACCTCAACTGCGACGGCGTCGTGGACGGCATCGACCTCGGCGTGCTGTTGGCCAACTGGGGCAGCAGCAACCCGACGGCCGACCTGAACGGCGACAACTTCGTCGACGGCCAGGACCTGGGCGCGCTGCTGGCGGTCTGGGGCTGATCCGCCCGCGCTTCGTTCTCTTCCCGCCGCCCGGCCCCGCCGGGCGGCGGTGCTTTTGGCTACCGTTCCCCTCCCCGTGACCGACTCCGCACCGTCCGCCGCGCCCCGCCGACTCGAACCACTGGCCGTGGCCTCGCTGGTGGTGGCCTTGGTGGGCGGCTGGTGCCCGCTGACGGGACTCGTGGCGATCGTCCTTGGCGGCGTGGCGCTGCGGCGCATCGCCGGGGCCCGGGATCGGCTGCGGGGCACCGGGCATGCCGTCGCGGGCATCCTCCTCTCCACCGCCATCATGCTCGCCGAAGGCTGGGCGCTCGGCGAACTGCAGGAGACGGTGATTGCCTCGATCGATGACCAAGCGAGCACCATGGTGGACCACGCGCTTCGCGACGGCGAGGTGCGGTGGGCCGCACCGGCGCCCGAGCCGGGCGCGGTGGCGCAGTTTCGCCAACGGGTGCAGGACACGATCGGACCGGTGCGAACCGTCTCGATCACCCGCCGCGATGCCTCGGGGTTGGCGTCGCCCGTGATCTCGGTGGCGTTCACCGTCACCGGCGAGCGCGGCAACGGCTTCGGCGTCGCCACCTTCGGCACCGTGCCGGGGCAATTGCCGCCGCCGCTCTCGATGCGGACCATCACGCTCCGGCACGGCGACGAATCGTGGTCGATCCCGACGCAGGACCCTGCCCGATGAACCTCACCGAACCCGAGATCGACGTCGACGCCCCGCCGCCCGCTCCACGACGGTGGAGTCCGCTGGCCGCCATCTCGCTCATGCTCTCGGTGCTGCCGATCGGCAGCCTGGTGGCGCCGTTCATGGGTGCGGCGGCGCTGTGGCAACTGCGATCGCGACCGGACCTCCGGGGCCGGGGACTCGCGTGGGCGGGAATCGGGATCGGCCTGGTGGCCAGCGGCCTCATGGTCGGTGGGGCATGGGTGCTCGCGCAGTCGTTCACGCAGCTGGCCAACCGGCCCGCCGACGCCATCCGCGCAGCGTGGGCAGGCGATGCCGATGCCTTCCGCATGCACCTGACCCGCCCCGGGTCGGAGGCCACGGCCGCCCGCATCGCCGCGTGGGTCGCCGAGGTCTCCGGCGGCGTGGGCACGCCGCTCGAGGTGAGCATCGACCGCAATCCTCCCAGCGCCGCCGATCGGCCGCCCCTGCCGGAGCGGGAGATGCTCGCCGCGTACCGCGCGCGCGTGCAGGCGCCGGACGGATCGGAACGATGGATCCCGCTTGAAGTGGTCTTCGAACGGCCCATGGCCACCGAGGCCATCGGGGCCATCCGCATCCGCCGACTGGCGTTCGTGGGCCCCGACGGAGCGCGTATCGTGTTCCCTGACGATGTCGTCCCCGCAGAGCCCACTCCCTCCGTCAAGCCCGCCGACTGAGGCCGAAGCCGTCATCGAGGTCCGTGACCTGATCATGCGCTTCGGCACGCAGACCGTGCTCAGCGGGCTCGACCTCAACGTCCGTCGCGGCGAGACCCTGGTGGTCATGGGCGGCTCAGGCTGCGGCAAGAGCACGCTGCTGCGGCTCATGATCGGCGCGATCGTCCCCACGCAGGGACGCATCGCCCTGCTCGGGCAGGACATCGCGCGAGCCACCGAGAACGAGATGGACGCCCTGCGGCGCCGGTTCGGGATCCTGTTCCAGAGCGCGGCGCTCTATCAATCGATGACCATCGCCGAGAACGTCGCGCTGCCGATGCGTGAACTGACCGATCTTCCCCCCGACCTCATCGACCTGCAGGTCAAGATGAAGCTCGAGGCCGTGGGCCTGCGCGAGCACGCGAGCAAGTTCCCCGCGCAGATCTCGGGCGGCATGAAGAAGCGCGCCGGGCTGGCGCGCGCCCTGGCGCTCGACCCCGAGATCATCTTCTACGACGAGCCGAGCGCCGGCCTCGACCCGGTGACCAGCGCCGAGATCGACCAACTGATCATCACGCTGACCCGAAAGCTCGGCGTGACCAGCGTGGTGGTGACCCACGAGATGGACAGCGCATTCACGATCGCCGACCGCATGGTGATGCTCGACAAGGGGCGCTGCCTGAAGATCGCGGCGCGCGACGAGTTCGAGCGGATCCGCGTGAGCACGCGCGAGGAAGCGCAGATGCTCTCCGAGGATGACCGAATCGTGCGGCAGTTCATCCGCGGCGACGCCTACGGGCCGATCACCGACCGCCGGACGCTCACGAGCTACGCCGACGACCTGATGGGGCTGCTGGCGCCGTTGCCGGCATCCCCATCGATCACGCCGACGCGCTGATCGCGCGGACGCGCCGGTGACGCGCGCGTCGAAGACGCAACGCAGGGAACGCGAATGCGAGACATCCCGAACAGGCTGAACGGAACGCGGGTCACGGTCATGGGCCTTGGTCGCTTCGGCGGTGGCCTGGGGGTGACGCGCTGGCTGGTGGGCCAAGGCGCGCAGGTGCTCCTCACGGACCGGGCCGATGCCACCGCGCTTGCCGCTCCGCTCGATGCGCTTCGTTCCGAGGTCGACGCCGGCCGCGTGCGGCTGCGCCTCGGGGAGCACCGGGACGCCGACTTCATCGACACCGACCTGGTCATCGCCAACCCGGCGGTGCCCGCTCCCTGGGACGACCCGCTGCTGATGGCCGCGCGGCACGCGGGCACCCCGGTGACCACGGAGATCCGCCTGGCGATCGACCGCCTCGATCGCGATCGCACCGTGGGAGTCACGGGGAGCGCCGGCAAGAGCAGCACCAGTTCGATGATCGCCCGCGCCCTGTCGGGACATGGCGCGGGATCGCGGCTCGGCGGCAACATCGGCGGTTCGTTGCTTGGAACGGATCCGGTGCCCGGCCAGTGGACGGTGCTGGAACTCTCCAGCGCCATGCTGTGGTGGCTCGGACCGGGCGCGTCGCTCGCGGGGCTCGAGCCATGGAGCCCGCGCGTGGCCGTCCTCACCAACCTGGCGCCGAACCACGTCGACTGGCACGGCAGCGAGCGGCACTACATGGCGAGCAAGGGCGCCATACGCAGTGCGCAGCACCCCGGCGATGCGTTCGTGAGCCTGTTCGGCCACGAGCAGCCGGCCGCCGCCGAGGCCGCGGCACGCGCTGCCGGCGCCGCGTGGTGGGACGCGCCGCTGCCCGACACGGCCGAGGCGCTCGAGTCGCTGCTCGAGCGCATGGACGTTCCCGGCGCGCCGGGCGAGCACCAGCGTCGCAACGCACGGCTCGCCGTCCTGGCCGCGGAGGCGGCCATCCGATCCGCGGGCGATCGCCCCGACCGTGCGGCGCTCGAGGACGCCGTTCGCGGATTCGAGGCGCTTCCGCACCGACTGCAGTTCGTGGGCACGCACGCGGGCATGCGCTGCTACAACGACTCCAAGAGCACCACGCCCGAGGCAACGCTCCTTGCCGTGGGCGCGTTCCCAGACCCGGCGCGCATCCACCTGATCGCGGGCGGCTACGACAAGAAGGTGGACCTCTCCGCGGTTCGAGACCTTGCTCCTCGACTCGCGGGGCTCTACGCGATCGGGGCCACCGAGGATCAACTTGCCCCCGCACCGCCGGCCGTGCGATGCCGGACCCTGGACGCCGCGGTGCGCGCGGCGGCGGACCGGGCGCGGCCGGGCGACGTGCTCCTGCTCTCGCCCGCGTGCGCGAGCTTCGGGCAATTCACCAACTACGAGCACCGCGGCGACGCCTTCACCGCGCTGGTCCGCGCCCTGTAACATTCCGCGCCATGGCCACCCTCGTTGCCTCGTCCCGTGCGGGTTCCCGACGCCTTGCCGCGATCGCCCTGGTGGGATGCACCACCGTCGTCGCCGGTTGCTACAGCACGTCGGGCGGGTTCATGCCCCACACCGGCGGCGGATTCACGTACGAGTCGACCTCGATGCTGCCGACCACGGTCACCGTGCTCAACACCTGCGAGCGCAGCCGGGATCACCCCAACGGCACCCCGTTCTTCATCATGGAGATCCCGCCGGGCAAGCAGCTCACGTTCAACTTCGAGGAGACCGGCGGCGATGACCCGATGCTGCGCCCCTCGCGGATGACCTACAGCCTCTGGAAGGCGGGCACGCAGTCGGGCAAGCTCGAGAACGTGCTCAGTTGCCCCGCACCGGCGTGCCGACGCATCGAGGTGTCCTACCGGCCGGCGCCCGAACAGCCGCGAGCCGACGAGTCGTATCGCCTGCAGGTGAACGAGGACGCCACGAGCCCCGTGGCCCAGCCGCGCGCGCCCAAGGCGGATCGCCCCGCGCCGGATTCGTGACCGTGGGGAACGGTGCGCCGCCCTCGGCCGACGGCAGCGCGGCGCCCGCCGCGTTCCGGGTCGGTCACGGATACGACCTGCATCGCCTCGAGCCCGTCGCCCCGGCGGGATGCGGACGCCCGTTCGTGCTGGGCGGGGTTCGCTTCGACCACGACCGCGGTCCGGTGGCCCACTCGGACGGGGACGTCCTCATGCACGCGCTCACCGACGCGCTGCTCGGGGCGATCGGCGCGCCGGACATCGGCCAGCTGTTCCCCGACACGGCGCCGGAGAACGACGGCCGCGACAGTCGCGTGTTCCTCGAGGCCGCCATGGATCGCGTCCGCCGCGCGGGATGGCGGCTGGTGAACGCGGACATGACCGTGATCTGCGAACGTCCCAAGATGGGCGCCCGCAAGGGCGAGGTGGTCGCCGCCCTCTCCCACATCTTGGGGGTCGCCGCCGCAGACCTCAACCTGAAGGGCAAGACGCACGAACGCGTCGATGCCGTGGGCGAGGGGCGCGCGATCGAGGCGCACGTGGTCGTGCTGCTTGCGCGCGACGCGGGCTGACGGATCCCCCTAGGATCCACGCCCCATGAGAGCGATCGTCACCGGCCAGATCGGCGTCGACAAGAAGCCCTACCTCCAGGCGGTGGTCGACGCCGCCGAGCGGGCCCATCGGCGCGTCGAACTCTTCAACGTGGGCACGATGATGTACCGCGAGGCGCCGGACGTGCGCCCGGGGCGCATCCTGGACCTGCCGTGGTCGCGCCTGGCCAGCCTCCGCCGCGCCGTGCTCAAGGACGTGATCAGCGCCACGACCCCGGCAGCCGAGCACCCCAACGTGATCGTGAACACGCACGCCACGTTCCGCTGGCGGCACGGACTGTTCAGCGCCTTCGACTTCGACCAGCTGCGCATGCTCGAGCCCGAGATGTTCATCTGCCTGGTGGACAACATCGAGGTGGTGCACCATCGCCTGCACCAGGAGCACGAGATCGACGCCACGCTCAAGGACTGCATGGTCTGGCGCGAGGAGGAGATCCTGGCGACCGAGCTGATGGCGCAGGCCCTGGGCTGCGGCCAGAACTTCTACATCCTGAGCCGTGGCCGGCAGAAGGACACGGTGGAGACGGCCCTCCGGCTGGTCACGCGCCCCGAGATGCGGAAGGTCTACCCGAGCTTCCCGATGAGCCACGTGGTCGACATGCCCGACGTGCTCGCCGAGATCGATCACTTCCGCGCGGAGCTCGCGCGCCACTTCATCACCTTCGACCCGGGCGACGTCGACGAGAAGCTCTTGCTCGACCGCGGCATCGAGGCCGCCCGCCAGGGCCGTGACTTCGTGGAGGTGGAGGCCCACAGCTTCGGCGGCCGCGCGGGAGGTCCGCCGATCAAGGTCCCCGTGCGCGAGATCCTCGACATCGCGGGCGACGTGGACGGCCAGATCTACATGCGGGACTTCAAGCTGATCGACCAGAGCGACATGATCGTCAGCCTGGTGCCGGAGCTTCCCGGCGGCGTCCCGGGCCTCTCCAGCGGCGTGGAGCGCGAGCTGCACCACGCCTTCGAGCACACCAAGGAGGTCTACGTGGTGTGGAAGCCGAAGAAGAACCCCAGCCCGTTCATCACCGAGACCGCCACCAAGATCTTCCGTTCGGTGCCCGAGGCGCTGCAGTACTTCGAGGACAAGGGGATGTTTGCCCCCGGCGACCTGTTCGGGCAGTGATCACCGGCCCGGGAACCGGGAATCCGCCACAGAACTCCGCGTTGCCACTACCCCCGGCCGCGGACCCGGGCTACTCTTGGGGCGTTCCGATGATCCGTCATCGGTCATGGTTATGGGTCTAAGCCAAGCCGCCAGGAGCACCCCGTGAAGAGCGCACCTTCGTCGATCCGATGCGTCGTCACCGCCCTCGCGTCCGCGGCCGTCGCCGCGTCCGTCGCTTCCGCCCAAGTGTCGACGCGACCCGGCGTCGGCGCCATCCCCTACCAGGGCGGCGCGGGCAACTACGGCGTCACGTTCCGCACGTGGGCACCCAACGCGAGCAGCGTGTTCGTCGCGGGGTCGTTCAACAACTGGAGCAGCACGGCGACCGCGCTGTCGAGCGAAGGCAACGGCTGGTGGTCGCGCGACGTCGGCTTGGTGCCGACCGGCGCGCAGTACAAGTTCGTGGTCAAGCGCGGCACCACGTCGTACTGGCGCAATGACCCCCGTGCACGGCGGATGACCAACTCGGTCGGCAACTCGATCGTGTATTCGCCGTCGTCGTACCAGTGGCAATCGCCGGCGTTCCAGATGCCGGGATGGACCGAGCTCGTCCTGATGGAACTGCACATCGGCACCTTCCACCGGCCCGCCGGCCACTCCGGGGTCGGGACGTTCGCCACCGCTGCGCAGAAGCTCGATTACCTGCAGGACCTCGGCATCAATGCCATCGCGCTGATGCCGGTGAGCGAGTTCCCCGGCGACAACAGCTGGGGCTACAACCCGTCCTACGCCTACGCGGTGGAGAGTTCGTACGGCGGGCCCGATGCCCTGAAGTCGTTCGTCGACCAGGCGCACGCCCGCGGCATGGCGGTGCTGGGCGACGTGGTCTACAACCACTTCGGGCCCAACGACATGGATCTCTGGCAGTTCGACGGCTGGAGCACGAACAACCGCGGCGGCATCTTCTTCTACCAGGACGATGCGCGCAGCTTGACGCCCTGGGGCCCGCGTCCGGACTACGGCCGCGGCGAGGTGCGCAGCTACATCCGCGACAACGCGATGATGTGGCTCGACGAGTTCCGGATGGACGGGCTGCGCTTCGACGGCACCAAGTTCGTGCGCCTGTGCGACTACCAAGGACCGTACGCCAACGTGGAGATCCCGGACGGCTGGAGCCTGCTGCAGTGGTGCAACGACTCCGCCGACGCCGCCTTCCCGGGCAAGCTGATGATCGCCGAGGACCTCGGCGAGAACGAGTGGATCGGCAAGCCGACGGGCGCCGGCGGCGCGGGCTTCGACTCGCAGTGGGACGGGGCCTTCGCTTATCCGGTGCGCAGCGTGATCGAGGCGGTCAACGACGCCGACCGGAACATGTTCACGATCCGCGACGCCGTCACCAAGTCCTTCAACGGGCAGATGCAGCAGCGCGTCATCTACACCGAGAACCACGACGAAGTGGCCAACGGCCGCCAGCGCGTCCCGGAGACGATCTGGCCCGGCAACGCCGGCAGCTGGGCCAGCCGCAAGCGCTCCACGCTCGGCGCGGCCATGGTGCTGACGGCCCCGGGGATCCCGATGATCTTCCAGGGACAGGAGTTCCTGGAGGACGGCTGGTTCGCGTCCGAGGACCCGCTCGACTGGTCCAAGGCCACCACCTACGCCGGCATCCGCCAGCTGTACAAGGACCTCATCGGCCTGCGGCGGAACCTCGGCGGCAACACCAAGGGGCTCTCGGGCTACCACACCAACTTCTTCCACGTGAACGACGGGGCCAAGGTGGTGGCGTTCCATCGCTGGGCCAACGGCGGCCGCGGCGACGACACCGTCGTCATGGCGAACTTCAGCGCGACGTCGTTCCCGAACTACCGGATCGGCCTGCCGCGCGGAGGCATGTGGCGCGTCCGCTTCAACAGCGACTGGAACGGATACTCGGCCGACTACGGCAACTTCGGCGCCTTCGACGTGGCCGCGGACTCGTGGGGCTACGACGGGCTGCCGTTCAGCGGCAACTTCCGGATCGGTCCGTACACGACCCTCGTGTTCAGCCAGAACGGCCCAAGCCGCTTCGACCTGAACGGCGACTGGAGCGTGGACGGCAGCGACCTCGGCATCATGCTCGGCCAGTGGGGCGGCAGCGGGTCATCCGACTTCAACGGCGACGGCGTCGTGGACGGCGTGGACCTGGGTGCCTTGCTGGGCGCCTGGGGCCAGGTGCAGTGACGAGCGCACGGACTGGCTCGGCGCGCTGACGGAGGCGCCTCGGCGCCACCCGCGCGACGCGCTCCTCAGCGGGTCGAATCGCGGTGGGCCGGCAGGTAGGCAGCGTCGTAGTACTCGCCCACCATGCGGTCGGTGTTGAAGATGGCCGGCACCGTGACCACGGACCGAAGTGCCCGCTGGATCCATCGATCCGGGAGACCGGTGGGGCCGCGCTCGTAGAACTCCGGGACCACCTGGGACTCAAGAAGCTCGTACAGGCTCTCGGCATCCCGGCGCGCCTGGACCTCGTGATCGGGATCCTCGGTGCCGTCGCCGATCGCCCAGCCATTGGTGCCGTCGTAGGACTCGGGCCACCAGCCGTCCAGCACGCTCAGGTTGACGCCGCCGTGCAGCGGCGGCTTCATGCCGCTCGTGCCGCTGGCTTCGTAGGGCCGCAGCGGGTTGTTGAGCCACACGTCGCAGCCCGAGGTCAGCATCCGGCCGACCTCCATGTCGTACTCCTCGATCAGCGCCACGCGGCCCATGAAGCCGGCATCGTGCGCGAATCGCCAGATCATCTGCGCGTACTCCTGGCCGCCCAGGTCCTTCGGGTGGGCCTTGCCGGCGAAGACGATCTGCACGGGGCGGTCCTTGCTGGTCAGGATCCGCAGGATGCGCTCCACGTCATGGAAGATGAGCGGCGCACGCTTGTAGGTCGCGAAGCGACGCGCGAAGCCGATCGTCAGGGCGTCGTCGCGGAAGGCCTCGCCCGCGCAGAGGAGATCGAGCGGTCCTTCGCCGCGCGCCATCGCCTGGCGCCGCAGCCGCGCGCGGACGAACTCGACCAACCGGTGACGGAGCGCCGAGCGCATCGCCCAGAAGTCCCCGTTGCCCACCGTTCGCGCCGCGGCCCATGGGTCGGCATCGGGCGCCGCGCGGGACAGGTCGATGCCCACGGAGCGCCGCCAGAACGACCGCGCCTCGGGCGCGATCCACGTGGGGACGTGCACGCCGTTGGTGATGCTGCCGATCGGCACCTCGTCCACCGGGCGGTCGTAGGTCTCGCGCCACATCTCCCGGCTCACGCGACCGTGGAGCTTCGAGACGCCGTTGATCCGCTGCGACAGGCGCAGCGCCAGCACGGTCATGCAGATCGGCCCGGTCTCGGGCTGCTCACGCCCGAACTCGGCGAAGCCCTCCTGCGTGAATCCCGCCGAGTTCGGGCGTGAGCA
>Ga0255181_1000653_pt1 | contig 11333 bp, 13 predicted proteins | sample Atl_Colum_RepC_8_FD_183621 | JGI IMG/M metagenome (GOLD analysis project Ga0255181, IMG submission 183621) | Freshwater microbial communities from Altamaha River, Georgia, United States - Atl_Colum_RepC_8d | ecosystem: Environmental > Aquatic > Freshwater > River | place: USA: Georgia...
TTTGGATTGTTGGGCCGTCTGGCCGACTTTAATATCTTCAATATAGAAAGCGGGATGAATGATGGACATGATGCTTCCTGATGGTGGCGTTATAGTGGGGCCCTCGTTGGTCCAGATCATCTTCAGGCAGAAGACATAGGGATTTTACGATGAAAGAGTTTGTTGAACGATTTTTTGTTGCGCAGCTGGGGGCCGAGCTTCCCGTCTGGGCAAAGGGTCTGGTCGCCCTGACCAATGTATTTCTTATTCTTTTGATTTCTTGGGCACTCCTGTCGGCCTCGGGCCGTCTGATTCGAGCGCTGGACTCTGGCTGGGCAGTCAAGCATCCCAATCCAGAGGACCGAAAGCGCCTTGAGACACTGATGCGCGTGTTTCGATATATCGCATCGGTGATTATTGGTGCGGTCGCCGTCATGCTGGTCTTGTCGGAGATTGGTATTTCAATTGCCCCGATTCTCGCGACTGCAGGGGTTGCCGGTCTGGCCGTGGGATTTGGCGCGCAGAGCCTGGTCAAGGATTACTTCACAGGCTTCGTGATGCTGATCGAAGACCAGATTCGTGTCGGAGATCTTGTGGATATTGGGGGGAAGTCAGGCACCGTTGAAGAGGTCACTCTTCGTTATATCCGACTCCGAGATCTTGAAGGAGCAGTACATTTTGTTCCGAACGGTGTGATTGCGTCCGTGACCAATCGCAGTCGCGATTTTTCATATGCAATGATGGATCTGCGTATTGCTTATTCATCTGATCTTGATCAGGTCTACCAGGTCATTCGCGATACTGGGGCTGATTTTTCGCGTCGTCCAGAGTGTGCGCAACGAATCCTGGCTCCGATTGAAATTATGGGCGTTGATCAATGGATGGAGTCACACCAGATCGTCCGCTGCCGCTTCAAGGTAAGACCATCGGAGCAGAGTGCGGTGCGCCGCGATTTTTTAAAGACGCTCAAGCAGTCCTTTGATGCCAACGGTATTCGGGTGCCATTTAAAGAAGGCTGATCGGGTCAAGCCATCCCAGGATCATCATGAGCAGTGTGCCGGTGATAATGGCCGGGACAAGCCTATTCTTTTTGCTCATCATGATGGCAACAGCAGTACCAGCGGCGACCACCCGATAGGCCATTGGGGTCTGAGCAAGCACGCCAACGGGTAGCACGATGATGCGCACGACCAGTGCGGCCACCATGGCATAGGTCACGCAGGTAATCCAGCCAAAGAGTGGGCTATGTTGTTGAAGTCGGCCCGACAGCAACACGCCGAGTCCGCGCCAGGCATAGGTACCAAGGGAGGCACCCACCAGAATGCTCCAGGCCCACAGGGCAGATCCCGGGGCTAGATGAAGTAATTCTTCCACATTCATGTCCAGTCTTGCCAGTTACGGTTTTCTGCCCAGCGCAGCATCGAGAAAAAACGCGGCGGTGCCCCCCGCTAATCCGCACAGCAGAATGCTCCATCCGGGGGCCCATCCATAGACGATGGGACCGGACAGACCGCCGATCAAGACAGCGAGGCGGCTCGCGCGGGCCTGCACCTCAACAAAACTGAGGAGAAAAAATAGCGGATTGAGCATGACCAGACCGATGGTAATCGGTGCCGGGACATACCCTGCCAGTAGATAGCCCAGCATGGTTGCGGGCACGCTTACGGCCCAGCAGGTCATACCGAATCCTGTGAAATACGCCATGCGATCGCGTGGAGAGATACTCGCGAAGTCGCGCATCATGACCGCCCAGCTGGTCATCGAAATAAAATGAGCGGCCGCATAAAGGCGGGGCCTGCGATCTTCTTTTGGAATCTGAGGAATAAGTGTCAGTGTCATCGGCAGAAATCTTGCTGCAGTAAGCGCTGCCGCTAATGCGATCGCAAAACCCGAGGCACCGAGTGCAACCATTTCTACAAACACCACCTGGCCAGGTAGCGCATAAATAAAAAAAGTGGTGGCGGTTGTGATGCCAAGTGACAATCCGCTCGCGTGGCCGAGCGCACCGAAACCGATCATCCCGGCAACCAGCACCGCCGCCGGTATGCCGAATGCATCTCTGCAGCCGGCCCACCATGGATTGCGTGCAGCGTGGGGATCCAAATGAGACATAGGTCTCATTGTAGGCGGCCAGAGAAATTCGGGATAATCCGGCCATGAATCCCGATAAAAGTGAGCAAAAAATTCGTGTCTGGGATCTGCCGACACGCTGTTTTCATTGGATGCTTGCCCTTTGCATCCTCGCCTCGTTTGTCTCGGGAAAAATGGGTGGTGATGCCATGGTCTGGCATGGCCGGTTTGGCGTACTTGCGCTGAGCCTGATTGTGTTTCGACTCGGCTGGGGTGTCTTCGGCCCACACTATGCGCGGTTTGCGCAGTTCGTAAAAGGTCCTCGGGCGATCCTGCAGGAGTGTCGGGGCCAACGTATCCGTGAGCCCGGCCATAGCCCGTTGGGCGCTTTATCGGTGCTGGCGCTGCTGCTGACAGTGGCGTTCCAGGCGGGCCTCGGGCTCTTTAGCTCTGACGACATTGCCTTTGACGGCCCATGGTCTCGGCATGTCAGTGATGACATCGTAGATCTTGCGACCCGTTGGCACTTGAGACTTCAGTGGCTGTTGGCTGCGTTAATTGGATTGCACATTGTGGCGGTACTCTGGCATCAGCGTGTTCGCGGCCACGATCTATTGACGCCAATGTTCACCGGAGATCAGCGGTGCGGCAGAGATCAGGCGCCTTCTGCGCGAGATGACTGGGCCATACGTGCCAGGGCGATGGTGCTATTTGCCCTGGCGATGTTGTTGCTGTCTTACTTGTCTCGATAGTCGTCGTGGCAGGCCTTGCAGGTCTGCTGGGTAGCACCAAAGGCTTTTTTGAGCTGCTCTAGATTTCCGGATTTGGCAGCGGTACTTAATTCTGCAGCAGCCTTCATATATTTATCTGCCCCCGCCTTTACTTTGTCCATCTCTTTCCAGATGACTGGTTTCGCTTTGCCGCCCTCTGTGCCCGGCCCAAATGCCTCCCAGGGGAGGGTGGACAGCGTCGCAATCAGGGCAGCGCTTTTCTGTACCTCGGCAGCGTTAAAGGCCACCTCGCCTTTTACAACCGCACCAATTCGTCCCATATGTTGACCGGTGAGTGCGAAGGCACTCTGACGGTATTTGATTGCATCTTCTTTCTTGGCAAATTGGGCTGATGCGGTCATCGGGACAGCAGCGACCAAGCTGGCGGTAAGGCCAAGGCGTAGCAGACAGTGGATATTCATTAGGTGCTCCTTCACGGATATCGGGTGGATAAGGACATCAGGCGGTTTTGGGGCTTGTATTGACCTTGGACACCACCCACCACACGCCCCAGACGGTTAACAGGGTGCCCATGACTGTCATCAGTGTAATCGGTTCATCAAAAATCAGCCACGCCATCACAGCAGTGGTGGGTGGCGTGAGATAGAGCAGACTGGTCACCCGTGTCGCGGCACCTTCTCGGATCATGATGAACAGAAGTGAAATTGCACCAATAGATATCCCCAGCACGCCCCAGAGTAGTGACCCGATGACTTCGATATTCCATTGGATCTCGCGGGTCTCCAGCAGGAACATCATGGGCAGGCAGGCCAGTGCCGCCGCACCAAATTGAATGACCGAACCGGCCCGCAGATCAAAACTGGGGCAATATTTTTTTTGGAACATCGTTCCTGACGTGATACTTGCCAGAGCGACGAAGGCGATGATCAGGCTAAACAGGGTCATATTGGTCAGCGATAGTTTCGCGAAAACGACAAGACCCACACCAGATAGGCCCAGCAGAAGCCCAATCCATTGTCGCGAGGTGATCCGTTCGGATAGCAGCGCTGCGAACCAGGCGGTGATGATGGGCTGAAGTCCAACGATCAGGGAAACCAACCCTGCGGACATGCCATCTCGGACGGCCGACCAGACGCAGCAGAGATAGCACGCCTGAAGCAGTATGCCGGCAGTCCCAATGTGGAGAATCTGCCGCCGGGTGGGCCACACCGGGGGCCACAGCAAGACCACTGGCACCATCACTACCAGGACACCCGCAAAACGCAGGAACTGGAACGTAATCGGCTCCGCATACGGCATGCTGTAGCGGGCGATGATGAACCCCGAGCTCCACAGGAACACAAAAGTTGCGGGAATCAGCTGTCTAAGGATGGGCTGCATGGCTCTTTGTCGCGAACATCGTGGATAATGCCTGAATGAGTTTTGATTCCTTTGGCCTGCATCCCGATCTGATGCGGGCGATCGCCGACGTAGGCTACACCAGTCCCACCCCGATCCAAGCCCAGGCCATTCCGATCGTGATCGAGGGTCGGGATGTCATGGGTGCCGCCCAGACTGGAACCGGCAAGACCGCTGCCTTTACCTTGCCCATTTTGCAGCGGCTGATGCCGACCGCGAACACAAGTGCATCGCCTGCCCGGCATCCTGTTCGTGCCCTGATTCTTGCGCCAACGCGTGAACTGGCCGATCAAATTTCACAGAACGTCACGCTCTACGCTAAGTATGTTCCTTTGCGCAGCGCGGTTGTTTTTGGTGGTGTGGACATGAATCCTCAGACCGCCGCCTTGCGCGCGGGCGTGGAAATTCTGATCGCTACACCGGGACGACTCCTGGACCACGTGCAGCAAAAGACCGTGTCGCTATCGTCGGTTTCGGTGCTGGTACTCGATGAGGCCGATCGGATGCTGGATATGGGGTTTCTTCCCGATCTGCAGCGAATTGTTAATCTTTTACCCGGCGCCCGTCAGAGCCTGTTGTTCTCGGCCACGTTTTCCCCGGAAATTCGCAAGCTCGCGAAGACATTTCTAAATGACGATCCTACTGTGATTGAGGTAGCCGCAAGAAATGCAGCCGCAGAGAACGTGTCTCAGGTGGTTTATGTGGTCGACCGGCCAGAATCGAAACGGGCTGCGGTAGCGCAGCTGGTCAGAAGTCAGGGACTGCGGCAGGTGATTGTCTTCACCAATACCAAGATTGGCGCCAGTCGGCTCGCCCGTGAACTGCAGCGCGAGGGCATCCCTGCGGATGCCATTCATGGAGATAAATCTCAGCCCGAGCGTCTTGCCACCCTAGAGCGGTTTAAAAAAGGCGAGGTGGAGGTCATGGTCGCCACCGACGTGGCCGCACGCGGGCTGGACATTGCCGAGCTTCCTGCTGTGATCAATTACGACCTTCCCTATTCTCCTGAAGATTACGTACATCGAATCGGCAGAACTGGCCGTGCGGGCGCAAGTGGTCAGGCGATGTCCTTGATGGTCCCAGAGGACCAGCGGCTTCTTGCTGAAATCGAAAAGATGCTGCGTCGATCGATCAGCAGGGAGACCCTGCGCATCGATCGGGGTGCTGATCGTGGTGGGCAGCGCACCTCCGAGCGTGCCGATGGCCGCGCTGCCACAGAGCGTGGATCTCGGGTTGCCCCGATTGCCGCAGGGCAGTCCTCAAGACCAGCGAAGGCGGGCCCCCAGGATCCAATTTTTTCCCAGCCATACCAGCCCAAACCGGTCGCAGCACCTGCACCGAGTGATGCCGCATCGCCAGCCAAGCCTATCGGTTCCGGCAAAGCAGCGCCAGCGGGTATCCGGCGCGCGCCCAAGCCCGTGCCTGCCCTGCTCGGCGGTAAGCGTAAGGCCTCCAGCTAAAGGGCCGGAGGATAGGTCCGAATAGGCTGCTGCAGGAGCCGCTTCCAGCTCCCGCTGACCCGAGCAATCCAGCCTCGGGGCATCTGAAACTCAAGATGGGACCAGGCGAACTCGAGCTGTAGCCGAATGACCTCTTGGCTGTCGGTGCGCAGGGGAGGTGCCTTGGTCTGTTTGGAGAGTTTTTCACCCTGATCATTTTTGACGACCGGTACATGTTGAACAGCAATTGGCGGTAGGCCGAGCGCCTCGCGCAGTGCCTGGTGCCGGGGAGCTGCATGCAAAAGATCATCGCCGCGCAGGACGTGGGTGATGCCCTGATAGCCATCATCAACAACAACCGCAAGATGATAGGCCCAGAGTCCGTCTGCCCGCCGGATAACAAAATCATCTCCGGCAGGACTACGAAAACGCCAGGCGCACCCGTCGCGATCCTGCTGGCTGAATATCAGCGCGGCCTGTGGCGCTGACAGGCCTCCCGGCTGGGCGGGCCTGCAATAGCCGGGGTAGATGATCTCGCCGTCAGGATTGTGGGTGGTCTTTCCGGAATCAATTGCATATTGAAGTTTTTTTCGGGAGCAGGTGCAGGGGTAGGCCTGGCCCTGGGCAATTAACTGTTCAAGCGCCGCAACATAAGCATCATGCCGGTTGCTTTGAAACAGTGCGCCCGAGCGGGCATCGCTGCCCGACCATACATCCCATTTCAGTCCATGGGCCTTGAGCTGCTGCATGATGAGATCCGAGGCACCTGGCTCCTCTCGTGGCGGATCAAGATCCTCAATGCGCAGATACCAGTACTGGCCGTTGGCGCGCGCATCCAGCCAGCTCGCAAGTGCGGTCACCAGAGAGCCTAAATGGAGGGGCCCGGTCGGCGAGGGGGCAAAACGGCTAGACGCACGCATACGACTTAGTCTGCAGGCGTTTAAGCGATTTCAGCGAAACTCTCTTTGGCGGCCTGTAGTGTGTATTCAATCGGTGCGCCTGCATGTGCAATTGAAACAAAGCCAGCTTCAAATGCGGATGGCGCGAGGTAAACGCCGCGCCTGAGCATCGCATGAAAGAAACGATTAAATTTTTCCCGATCCGAACGATTGACGTCTTCAAATGTCACAGGCGGGGTTTTGCTGAAATAGATTCCAAACATTCCACCCACACTATCTGTGCAGAAATTTTCTTCGCCCTGATCCCGTGCGATGGATGTTAAGTCGCGCATGAGCTGGGCAGTCAGTGCAGTCAGCTGCTCGAAAAATCCGGGCGCACTGACTAGCCTCAGGGTGGCCAGCCCGGCAGCGACCGCGACCGGGTTGCCGGATAGCGTGCCGGCCTGATACACCGGACCAAGCGGGGCAACGCATTGCATGACATCTTTGCGGCCGCCAAAGGCACCCATTGGCATTCCACCGCCAATCACTTTGCCTAAGGTGGTCAGATCAGGTCGAATGCCGCTGAGTCCCTGAACGCCCTGAGGTCCAACTCGAAAGCCCGTCATGACCTCATCGAAAATAAGTAACGCACCATGGGCATCACACTGTTCGCGAAGGGCCTCCAGAAAACCTTTCACAGGCTTTACAAGGTTCATGTTTCCAGCAATCGGCTCGACGATGACGCCGGCGATAGATGGCCCATGCTCGGCAAAACAATTCTTGACCCCTTCAATGTCGTTGTAGTCCAGCACCAGGGTCTCTTCCGCAAAACTCTTGGGAACGCCTGCGGAGGTTGGGTTACCGAACGTCAGCAGCCCCGATCCCGCCTTCACGAGCAGGCTGTCCACATGCCCGTGGTAGCAGCCCTCAAATTTGATGATTTTTGAGCGGCCTGTGTGGCCTCTGGCGACTCGTATTGCCGACATGGTGGCCTCGGTACCAGAGGAGGTCAGCCGGAGCATCTCCATCGAAGGCAGATGGCTACGAATCCATTCTGCAATTTCGACTTCGGCAGCGGTTGGGGCACCAAATGAGAGCCCATGTGCTGCAGCCTCCTGCACGGCTGCGATTACCTCCGGATGGGCATGGCCCACAATCGCGGGTCCCCACGAGCAGATATAGTCGACATAGCGATTCCCGTCGGCATCCCAGCCGTATGCGCCCTTTGCTTTCGCAAAAAATCGTGGGGTTCCTCCGACCGATCGGAAGGCCCGGACAGGGGAGTTGACCCCCCCCGGAATTGTGTTTTGCGCCTGCGCAAAGAGCGCTTCGCTCGTCTTGGTCTGTTGCTGCATGTCAGCCTCTCTCTGGGCGATTCGTTATGGTCTCCCGCGGACATATTTTAAGTCGTTCGTACTTGAATTTGATGATGCTGGTACAGTCATGGATGAGGGGATCGTAAGTTCATGAAAACATACATGTGTTTGATTTGCGGATGGATCTACGACGAGGCCAAGGGATGGCCCGATGACGGCATTGCGCCCGGTACAAAATGGGAAGATATCCCGATCACCTGGGCCTGCCCGGAATGCGGTGCCCAGAAATCCGACTTTGAAATGGTCGAGATCTAGGCCTTCTTTTTCACCACCGAAAAGCGCATCAGGGTTTTGTGTCTTGCCTGGTCATGATCGACCACCGGCATCGGATAGGTCTTGCCCAAGACAATCCCGGCCTCCTTGAGGACAAGGGGAGGTGCCATCCACGGGGCATGAATGGTCCGGTCGTCAAGCGCTGCAATCTCAGGCACATATCGGCGAATAAAACTTCCGCGCTCATCGAATCGTTCGCTCTGGCTTATCGGATTGAAAATTCGAAAGTAAGGCTGCGCATCACAGCCTGTTGATGCGGCCCACTGCCAACCCCCGTTGTTGGCAGACAAATCAAAGTCGTTGAGTTTCCAAGCGAAATAACGTTCGCCACGTCGCCAGTCGATTCCGAGATCTTTCGTCAGAAACGAGGCGACGACCATGCGCAGGCGATTGTGCATGTACCCGGTTGCATTGAGCTGCCGCATGCCTGCATCCACGAGCGGGTAGCCGGTCATACCGGCGCACCATGCGGCGAAATGGTCATCGGCCTGTGGTCCCTCAGCCCAGCGAATGGCGTCGTATTCCGGCTTGAAGCTGCGCGCGACGACATGGGGATGGTGGTGCAATATCTGCATATAGAAATCTCGCCATATCAGCTCTGATAGCCAGGTTGCCGCCCCTTCGGCATGGCCAGCAGCGGACTGAGCACCGAGGGCAAATCTCACGAGCTCTCGAATGGAGATCGACCCGAACCGAAGATGTACCGAGAGATAAGAGGGTCCCTTTGCGCCAGGATAATCCCGCGCAGCTTTGTATTGCCCGATGCGTGGCTGGAACTCTTTCAACAACATCTGCGCCCCTGATTCGGCCAGCGGAATCTTGAGCGCATGGAGATTGCCGGGTTCAAATCCGAGTGCTGTGAGCGAGGGAGGTGGCGAGCGCATGTCTTTGGGCAGTGACATCTTCGGCACAAGCCGGCTGGCCAACGCCTTACCGATCGATCTATTGGATGAGGCGGGTCCCGCACCCGTTGAACGGACTGCCGCGTCCTCGGTCGAGAATCTTTTTAGCCACGCATTCTTGTATGGGGTGAACACAGAAAACGGGGTGCCTGCACCCGTCAAGACTTCGTGACGTTCAAAAATGCACTGGTCTTTGACGGATACTGCTTCGACGCCGAGCGCCTTGAGTGAATCACGTACAAGTTGATCCCGAATAAGTGCATCAGGTTCGTCGTCATGGGCAAAAATCACGCGGCGTGCCTGGAGCTGTTGCGCGATCTTTGGGATGAGTCTGCGTGGATCACCATGCTGGACGATCAGATGGCTGCCTGCCGACTCGAGTCGTTGGCCGATCTCCGAGATTGCCGCATGAATAAAGGCAACCCGACGATCCTCGCACGGCACCTGTGCTCCCGCGCCGGGCAGGGCGGAGAGAATCGTCTGATCGAATATAAACACCAGCTGCAGACTTTCCGTATGTTTGAGTGCAGCGGCAAGGGCGGCGTGGTCTTCCAGTCGAAGATCTCGCCGAAGCCAGACCATCGTACAGGGCTGTGATTTGTGTTCAGACAAGGTTAGAATTTCCTCATGGGCCATCAGTCTCTTTCGCATCATTATCTCGTGGCAATGCCCAGCCTGACGGATCCCCAGTTCAATGGTGCGGTCGTCTATCTCGCTGAGCACACCCCGAAGGGGGCCATGGGTCTGGTGGTGAACCGCCCCTCGGACATGACCCTGTCCGTCTTATTTGACCGAATTGATGTTTCCCCTCCTGATCACCGAGAGATTTCTGTCCACCGCGCCGGCCAGGGTTATGGCCCGATCGGCCATGACCCGGTATTTCTTGGGGGTCCAGTGCAGACCGATCGTGGTTTCGTGCTTCACGAACCTGTCGGCAAGTGGAGCTCGACTCTGGTGCTCAATGATGTCACTGGCCTGACGTCCTCCCGCGACATCCTCGAGGCGGCCGCCCGCGGCCAGGGCCCGGAGCGGATGTTTGTGTCGCTCGGCTATGCCGGTTGGGGCGAGGGCCAGCTAGACCAAGAGCTTGCGGCCAACGCCTGGCTTACCGTGCCCGCCACCGATACATCGCTGATTTTTGATATCCCTGCAGAGGATCGATTCGCCTATGCGTTCCGACTGCTGGGAGTGGATCCGCTTCATTTCTCGGGTGCCGCTGGGCATGCATGACCCGGCCGATGGGGGGGTGACCCTCATGGCCTTCGATTTCGGTGAGCGGCGTATTGGAGTAGCCATCGGAAATTCGTTGACCGGAGGTGCCCGGCCGCTTGCGGTGATCGAAGAAAAACGCCGGGAGTCTCGCTTTGACAGGGTTGCAGACCTGATTTCAGAGTGGGGGCCGCAGCGGCTGATCGTAGGCCTGCCGCGCCACCCCGACGGTGCGGACCATCCCTTTGCCAGTCGATGCCAGCGCTTCGCCAATCAGCTCCGGGGCCGTTTTGGTTTGCCGGTTGATTTGGTGGATGAGCGCTGGACGTCAGCGCTGGCGCCCGGGCGCGGTGACCTCGATGCTGAGGCCGCCGCAATCCTGTTGCAAGGCGTTTTGGATACACTGTCGTCTCATGCCCAGGTCGATTCAAATTAATGACAAGGGTGAGCTGGTCCATCTGCTCACCACCGAGGGCATTCCCAAGGCGCTGATGCTGCGGATCCTGGATCGCGCAAAGACCTTTTTGGATCCTGCCAATCCCAAAGAAGTGGTCAATGCCCCCTTGCTGGATGGCCGTAGCGTCTTCAATCTTTTTTTCGAAAATTCCACCCGTACCCGAACCACATTTGAAATCGCTGCGAAACGGCTTTCTGCAGACGTAGTCAATCTCAACGTACAGGCGTCAAGTACCGCAAAGGGTGAGTCGTTGCTGGACACCATCGATAACCTCGCCGCGATGAAGGCCGATATGTTTGTGGTTCGTCATGGTCAAAGTGGTGCACCAACCCTGATTGCAAAACATATCAATAAAGTGGCGCCGCATATTCGCGTCATGAATGCTGGTGATGGTCGTCACGCCCATCCGACCCAGGCGCTTTTGGATGCGTTTACGATTCGGCACTTCAAGGGGGAGTTTCAGCACCTTCGGGTCGCGATTGTGGGCGATATCCTTCACTCCCGGGTGGCCCGCTCAAACATTCATGCCTTGACCACACTTGGTGTGCCAGAGATTCGTGCGATTGGGCCGCGCACCTTGCTGCCACCCGGACTCAAGGAGATGGGCCTGCAGGTGCA
>Ga0255181_1000662_pt1 | contig 11212 bp, 12 predicted proteins | sample Atl_Colum_RepC_8_FD_183621 | JGI IMG/M metagenome (GOLD analysis project Ga0255181, IMG submission 183621) | Freshwater microbial communities from Altamaha River, Georgia, United States - Atl_Colum_RepC_8d | ecosystem: Environmental > Aquatic > Freshwater > River | place: USA: Georgia...
GTCGCTTAACACTTCACCGGCACGCTCCAATAAAGCCCGCAGCCTTCGCACCGACTTACGATCTAAGGCGACAATTCCAATATCCTCGATGCCCTGCTCGCGCCACTTCACAATCGTGTGCATCGCCGCCCAGGCGGTTTCCTCAACAGTCGTTGCAGTCAGCAGCGCTCTTGGCTCTCCAGGATGTGACGACGCACCGATCGCGCTGAAATCGATTGGGTCAAATCGGAACACCACGGTCCGATCATCACCAGCCTTAAATAAAACCTCCGCCATAGAGAGATCTCGCGGCGATGGTGTGCTGCCGGTGCAGAACCACACCTCTTGATCGGGCCAGATCCAATCGGCTGCTGCGAGGTTACGGTGGGCCAGAATCCATCGGACCCGATCATCGGTCGATTGATTGGCCTGATGCAGATCTCGTAAGACCTTCAGGTCTGCATTCAGGTGCTAGATTCCATTTGCCTGCTCAAAGGGGTCTCGGCCAGCAGCCTGAAGCCATTCCCATCCTTCAAATAACTCGACCCACTGCCCCGCCAATACCAACGCCGCCCGTGCCGAGCTCCCGATTGATTTTCTTAGCGTGCGGTGATCCAAGAGCTGCTGCGCCAGTTCCACACGTCGGGAGCAGGTGGCGCGCGGAAGTGACACATCATCTCTACCTGACCGGACTGCGAGTTCAAGCACGGTCCGCTCTGCGGCCTGATCGAGACTTCCGCACCACGGCAGCGGGGCACCCTCTGACCGGCCGGGCCAGTCTGCATCAGCAAGAGCGCTTTTTAAGGCAATCGCTGCCGCGGGCGACTCGACAATGAGCATCGGCGGGCGCGGCCCGGCATGCCGGGCAATGGCCTGGGCCACATGGCCGGCGAGCGACTCCGTAAAAGGCAGGGAAAACACTTTAGGCATAGGGAGGATTTATGCTATCGTTCCGAGCAAATAACCCATAGTAAACAGACCGGCAGGCTCAGCAAGTGACCTTTGCGGCGAATTCCCCGCCCTCCCTGCCCATAAGACCCAAAGACCTCGTTTAATTTTCCCGGAACGCCGTCGTTCGTTTTCACTTTTAACCATTTAACTATGAGCCAACATGTTCTCGCCGTGAGCGATGCCTCGTTTGAGGCTGATGTATTGAAATCCGACCTTCCCGTGCTGGTCGACTTTTGGGCGGAGTGGTGTGGCCCTTGCAAAATGATCGGCCCCATCGTGGAAGAGATCGCCAAGGAATACCAAGGCCGGCTAAAAGTAACCAAATTGAATGTCGATGAAAACGCCGAGGTGCCCTCGAAGCACTCGATTCGTGGCATCCCCACCCTGATTCTGTTTAAAAACGGTGCTGTGGTCTCCCAGAAAGTCGGAGCGGCAGCAAAATCGCAACTCACCGCATGGATCGATAGCAGCTTATGATTTCACTTCGGGCCGCCACAGTCCGCGGCCCGATTTCTGTCCTCCCGACTCCGGGCATCGGGGCCAACGCCCTGGTCAACACTCCCAGATTATCCATTTAAGTTTTTTAACCAACGCCGACTTTCGGCGATCACCCGCTAAACGCTTATGCACCTCTCCGAATTAAAAGCCCTTCACGTAACCCAACTGGTCGATCTGGCGATGAGCCTAGAAATCGACAATGCCAGCCGTCTGCGCAAACAGGAACTGATGTTCGCCATCCTGAAAAAGAAGGCTAAGCTGGGCGAACAGATTTTTGGCGATGGCGTGCTGGAAGTACTTCCCGATGGCTTCGGTTTTCTGCGCTCACCTGAGTCTAGCTATCTGGCCAGCACCGACGACATCTACCTCTCCCCATCACAGATCCGGCGCTTTAATCTGCATACGGGTGACTCCGTAGAGGGCGAGGTCCGGACACCAAAAGAAGGTGAACGCTACTTCGCCTTGGTCAAGGTTGACAAGATCAATGGCCAGCCGCCCGAGGCATCCAAGAACAAAATTCTGTTTGAAAACCTCACCCCGCTCTTTCCGGACGAGCCGATCGTTCTCGAGCGGGACATGAAAGGCGAAGAAAACATCACGGGGCGTGTCATTGACATGATCGCACCCATCGGTAAGGGCCAACGTGGTCTGCTGGTGGCCTCGCCCAAAAGCGGTAAGACGGTGATGATGCAGCACATCGCACACGCCATTACCACCAACTACCCAGAAGTCACTCTGATTGTGCTGCTGATCGATGAGCGGCCCGAGGAAGTCACCGAAATGCAGCGCAGTGTCCGCGGCGAAGTGGTGGCATCTACCTTTGATGAGCCCGCAACGCGACATGTACAGGTCGCCGAGATGGTGATTGAGAAAGCAAAGCGTCTGGTCGAGCACAAAAAAGATGTGGTGATTCTGCTGGACTCCATCACCCGACTCGCGCGGGCATACAACACCGTGGTACCCACCTCAGGCAAGGTGCTGACCGGTGGTGTGGATGCAAATGCGCTGCATCGGCCCAAGCGTTTCTTTGGCGCCGCGAGAAATATCGAAGAGGGTGGCTCGCTCACCATTATTGCCACGGCGCTGATTGACACCGGCTCTCGCATGGACGAAGTGATTTACGAGGAATTCAAAGGCACCGGCAATATGGAAGTCCACCTGGCCCGCCGACTGGCCGAGAAGCGGGTCTATCCAGCCATTAACATCAATCCGTCCGGCACACGTCGCGAGGAACTGCTGATCAAACCAGACGTGCTGCAAAAGATCTGGATTCTGCGCAAGCTGCTGCACGATATGGATGAGCTTCAGGCCATGGAGTTTCTGCTCGATAAGATTCGCCAGACCAAGAACAATGGCGAATTCTTTGACATGATGAAACGGGGCGGCTAAGAACCACCGGCGTAGAGGGCGTTGCTGCTAGCGCTGCCCTTGCAAAAAATGGGAGCAAAGTGTCAACCCTCGCGGGTTTGGATTTTTTGACGTCGGGCAGCGCTAGCCGCAACGCCCCCCAAGCTTGCAAAAGTTCGAATTTTTCCTTAATATTCAATCCCTTAGGCACGTAGCACCCATTTTTCGGCGGTGCCGGCGACCCTTCCCCCTCAAGGAACTAACATGAAACAAGGCATTCACCCCGAGTATCGCGAAGTCGTCTTCGTAGACCTGTCCAACGACTTCAAATTCATCACACGCTCCACCGTACAGACACGAGAGACCGTTAAGTGGACCGACGGCAAGGAATATCCGCTCTACAAACTCGATACCAGCTCAGAGTCTCATCCGTTTTACACCGGTAAACAAAAGCTTGTGGATACAGCCGGCCGCGTCGAGAAATTCCGTCAGAAGTTCGGCACAAAAACTGGAAAGAGCGCTACCAAAGGCGCCGCCAAGGCCTGAACGCAGACCCGCTTCTCATGGCGAATTCCGAGAAAGGCAGCCGAAAGGCTGCCTTTTCGTTTTTGGATGTGCAGGCCAATGCCCCGCTTCCGGGGTTGGCCGCCAGTGCAGCAAACCGGATCCCCCGCTGGCTGCTGGTTCTGATCGTGGTGCTGTATATCGGCCACGGCCTATTTCACCGCGATCCATGGCGTGGCGAGGACATGCTGGGCCTTGCCCTTGCACGGACTGCAGCCGAGGCATTACTGCGGGGTGATGTATCGCTGCTGTTGCTGCCTCAGCTTGCTGATATCGCGTGGAATCAACAGGGTGCGTTGTGGTCAGCCATCGTTGCAATCTTCATGCTGCCGGTCTATCTATGGGCCGCACTTAACCAAGCTCCCATTCCACTACATCTCCTGGATGACGTCGCGCGTGTTCCGCTGGCCCTGACCGTTGCAATGGGCCTGATCGCAGTATGGAAGGCAAGCGATCGATTCGCTCGACGTCGCGAGGCCCAGCCGGTCGATCCCTTGGGCATGGGGCCGCGATCATCGAGTTTTGGCAAGACACTGGGTGATTGCGCTTTGCTTCTGACCATCGCTGCCTTGGGTGTGGTCTATCCATGGCACCAGCTGGGCACAACGGCCATCGCACTGCTGATGCAAGGACTGTTGCTATGGGCGCTGGCGACCGCCCCCGAAACCCCGCGCCGTGCGGCGTATCAGATGGCGCTGATTGTCTTTGCAAGCCTGCTCACCTATGGCATTGGGCTCGCAGTCACGCAGATGATCGCTGTACTCTGCATCTTTGCCTGGGTCGCTCCGTATCGGCTCGCTGCAAAAGAATTTCTCGGCCGCTGGCTACTGCAGACCATTGGGCTCATGCTGCTCTGGTCTGTTATCGCAATGATGTTGTTGTCTACGGATCGCGTACTCGCCTGGTGGCAAGAGGGATTTTCTGACTGGTCCATCCTGCGTTGGATCGCCGGAGAAGCGCCGGCTCTCCATACCCTTGGGCCCTGGATTAAAGAATCACTGTGGCGCTGGTGGCCGCTCTGGCCGATCGCTATTTTTGGCATGCGCACGCTGCGGCAGACATCATTTTCCCGGGCGCCCCACTGGGCGGTACCGGTCATTGTCACCGCCACGGCCATCGCTGCGGGGCTGATCGGTCCTGAAGACTGGCGTGTACATCAGATCGCTCCAGTCGGATCACTCGCACTGATCGCGGCCTTTGGCCTGCTCTCACTGCCAAGGCCAATGATTAATCTCATTGACTGGTTTGCCGTGGTGCTTTTTACCGCCGTCGGAATTTTTGTCTGGCTGTATTGGAGCGCACTCAATTTCGGCGTACCGCAGACGCTCGCAACGCGGGTCCCATTACTGGCGCCGGGCGTCGCTGGAAATGCCAATATCTATGAAGTCGCTATTGGGCTACTCGCCACGATCGCCTGGGTATCACTCGTGGTGTGGCGGGTGTCGCGAGGCGCACCACGGCTCTGGAGACCGGTGGCACTCAGCACAGGCGGAGTCACACTGCTCTGGGTATTACTCACAACACTTTGGCTTCCCGCAATCAACCGCATTCAAGGACAACAGGCCCTGGCCTATTCGCTTGAATCCGGCTGGCTGAAAACGGCATCACAGCGACTCGGGGTTCCTACGGACCAACTGACACTTGCACTTGAGCAAAAGCATATCAAGACGCTGCCGGCTCGCGCCTGCGTGCAGCTCTCGGGTCAGTCTACGGTGTTAGATACGATGGCAGTGGCGATCACACGTCTACCCATTTCTCATCAATCTCCATGTGACTGGAAACTTGGCCTGGCAGAGCCCAACGCACAGGGCCGACTGCCCGCCGAGAGCGGCTGGCGAATCGTCTGGCAAAGTGGCAACGAGGAACGTCGCGGTCGTCAGCAATACTTACTGCTCGAACGCGCCCCATGACGCGGGCACGTGATGTATTCGTGCTCGGCTGGCCGATTCTGGTAGGTCAGATTGCGGTCCTGGGTAATGGCGTGATCGACACCATCATGGCCGGGCAACGCTCGGCAGAAGATCTCGCGGTAATCGGCCTGGGTGCAGCGATCTATATCAGCGTGTTTGTTGCCTTTCGCGGTGTATTGATGGGACTCACACCGATTGCGGCGGGCCATTTTGGCGCCGGACGTCTCTCTGAAATTGGTGATGATGTCGGTCAGGCAGCCTGGGTGGCGCTGCTGCTGGCTGCAATTGGTATTCCACTTCTGTGGTGGAGTGATCCGTGGCTCGGTCTGACCCGGCCCGACCCCAGCCTGCACGCGCCCTTGACCGGTTATCTGCAGATCATCGCGTTGGCCATGCCGTCTACCCTGCTCTATAGCGTGTTTTTCACACTCAATAGCGCCACATCGCGACCTGCTGTCACGATGACCATCAATCTCGTGATGCTCACGATCAAGTGGCCGTTAAATGGGCTTTTTATAGACGGCATTGATGGCGTCATCGCACCCATGGGTGCTGTCGGCTGCGCCGTCGCGACAGCGATTTTGTCGTGGAGTTCACTTGCGGTCGCGGTACTGGTGCTGCTCATCGACCGTCGGTATCGCGAGTTTCATGTCCGCCTGCGCAGGCCACAGACTAGAAAAATTTCCCAGCTTTTTAAAATTGGTCTGCCCATCGGGGCAGGCTATCTGATCGAGGTGACATCGTTCACCCTGATGGCCCTGCTGATTGGCCGCTTTGGCACCATCGCCAGCGCAAGCCATCAGGTGGCCGCAAACCTGGCCACCTTGGTATTTATGATGCCGCTTGCGCTATCCAATGCGACGAGTATTCTGGCCGCGCAGGCACTTGGAGCTGGGGACGAGCCGAAGGCCCGGTCATGGGTACTGGCAGGCATGCGGCTCGTTATGGGAATCGCCGTTGCGATCACGATCGTGATGCTGGTGCTGCGCGAGCCCCTGGCAGCGCTGTATGCAGAAGATGCCACCGTGCAGCAATTCGCGCGTACCCTCATCATCGGTGCAGCGGTCTGTCATGTCTTAGATGCTCTGCAATGCCTGCTCTACTCATCGCTGCGGGCCTGGCGAATTACGTTCACCCCGATGCTGGTCTACGGCGTGAGTCTATGGGGTTTTGGCGTGGGCGGCGGATGGTGGTTCGCACATGCCCTATTCACACCGGGGCCGGATGCGACCCAAGGTTTCTGGATGGGCAATTTCCTGGGTCTGGCCATTGCCTGCGTGGGGCTGGGGCTGCTGCTACGCCGACGATTTCTCAATCCAGTGCTGGCGGTAAAACTTTAGCTCGTCGATGGATTCCTGGATATCCGCGAGTGCGGTATGCGCGCCACGCTTCTCAAAGCCCTTCATGATCTGCGGATTCCAACGACGACAGAGTTCTTTGATCGTACTGACATCGATATTGCGATAGTGAAAAAATGCCTCTAGCTTGGGCATATAACGCTGCATGAATCGGCGATCCTGATGTACGGTGTTGCCACACATGGGTGATTTTCCTGCCGGCACATAGCCACGCAGAAAATCCAGAAAAATCTCACAGGCCTGGGCCTCATCGGAGGTCGATGCCCGCACCTTATCGATCAGGCCTGACTTGCCGTGGGTGCTTTTATTCCAGGCATCCATGCCATCGAGCAGGCTATCGGACTGATGAATGACCATTACCGGCGCAACGGCCAACACATTTAATTCCGGATCGGTCACGATCATGGCGATCTCGAGAATCCGATCCTTTTCCGGTTCCAGGCCGCTCATTTCCATGTCGACCCAGATCATATTGAGTTCATTTTGACCTGACATAGCCTGCAATGATCGCACAGGCTAAGATCCCGGCTATGCATCGCTTCCACGTTCCGACGCGCGCCACATGCGGGCGCGAATCCTAAGCCACCACGGCCGACAGGCCTGGGTAGTGGATACCCAAGGCGCCGAGCGCCTGTGCGTGTTCAAAGGCCGCGACCATCAGCCGGCCACCAATGACCAGGTGGAAATGGACCCGGGGCCGTCCCCTGCTGTGATCACCAATATTCTTCCCCGCCAGAATGCCGTGATGCGCAGCGAGGCCCACCGAACCAAGGTCTTAGCGGCCAATATTGATCAGGCGGTGATTGTGATCTCGGGCCGCCCCCTTTTTTCCGATGAGCTCCTCGCGCGGATGATCTGCGCCTGCTGTGCCGAAGATATCGATGTGATTATCGCGCTTAACAAAATCGATCTTGTCGATGACACCGCACGTGCGAAAGCACAGCTGGCGCCATTTACAGACTGTCTGGCACTTTTAGAGGTGCCAGTCATCGAGATTGCGGCTCAGGCATCGCTGCGCGATGCCAACACCGGAATGTTAGATCAGCTCTCCGCGATGCTGGCGAGCAAAACCACCTTGGTCATGGGCCAGTCCGGCATGGGAAAAAGTAGCTTACTGAATCGACTCATCCCTGCGTTTCAGGCCAGGACCAATGAGATCTCTTCTGCCCTCCAGACGGGAAAACACACCACCACTGCGGCCCGTATGATGGCCTATCGAGAAGGATGGCTGATTGATACGCCGGGCTTTCAACTCTTTGGGCTGCATCACTTATCCGAGCAACAAATCGCCTTGGGCTTTCCGGAGTGGCGGGCAGCCCAGGAATTGCGGGGCAGATGCCGGTTTGCCAACTGTCATCACATCAATGAACCGGGCTGCGCAGTGTGTGATGCAGCCAGCGACCATCCGGGCCAACGACGCCGGCTTGCCTTATGGCAGGATCTGATTAGAGCCAGCTAACGCTTAAGTGCCAGCGCTGCGGTTGGCCCGAGACGATACAGTTTTGAATGCTATTGCGCGTGGTCTCGAAATCGGTCACGGTCTGCTGGCTGGGTTTAAGTAGCTTACAGCCAACGCGAAAGTGATCAAGGTTATAAACCTCGCTGACATTTCGCACTTCGAGCATAAAGCTCTCAGAGGATTTTTTACCCCGCGCAAAATAACAATTCGACCAGATCGTTCCCACCTGGATGCGTTCCATGGCGCTGAATTCCAACCCAATGCCATCAAATCCGATATCAAAAATTTTCGGCTGCACCACGGCGCTAAACGATCCCGAGATCATCAGATCGAGCGTCCGATCTGCGGGAGCAGGCACACGAAAACTCTCGCGACGCTGGATGGCGATGACCTCGGTCGGAAAGTCTGTGGTCACAAGATCATAGGACCCAAATTTTGCGTTCGGTGCAATAAATTGAAGCTTGTACTGCTCAGTGGCAATCACCACCCACAGGTGTTTGGATTCCCGGATATCTTTGGGCACCTCGGTGCCCTCTGGCAGCGCAAAGGCCAGGCCCACGACCGGGTCAGCCTCGACACAGCGCAGCGCCAGGCGCTTGGTGAAGTCCTTTAAGGGCATCAGCCCGGCGGTAATCCCAGTGTTGAACTCTCGGATAACCGTGCGCTCGGCCGGCCGGGAGTCCAGTTTGAACTGTTCAATGACCTTTAGATCAAGCTCGGGGGGATAGACTCGAAACGCCACAAAGACCCTCTGGAAATCGCTTAAATAAACAACCTCTCTATTCTAGGGCATCCCGATTTACCGCTAAAATGCGGTTTTCCAGACTCCTCTGGAACGGGGCAAGCGAGTGAAGACCGGCGGCACGCCAAGACTCAAAATCTTAGTAAGCAACCAAAAAGGCGGGGTCGGCAAGAGCTCCCTGAGCGCGAATCTGGCCGCCTATTTCGCCATCGAGCGGCAGATGAACACCTTGCTGATCGATCTGGACCGTCAGGGCACCTCTTCCCTCTGGGTCAAGAACGCCACCTACTACGAGCGACTAAAGTTCGACCATGCCAGCCATCTGATACAGGGTGCCAACCGCCTGGGCATCTTTAACGCCCGCTGCCACATCCGGGATGCATCCAATGTGCACGAGGTCGTCATCACCGATGTGACCTGGTCGCCTGCGGTTGGCTACGAACTTTTAGAAATCTTTGATCTCTGGATTATTCCAACCTCGCTCTCTGAGTTGGAACTACTCTCCACGATCGCCCTGCTGGGAGACCTAAAGCCTGCCCTGGATCGGCCCCGCTCACCCCGGCTGCTGCTTGCGCCGAATAAGATCCATCCGTTTCAACGTAAATTTGATTCAATGGCGGCGCAGCGCTTCCCGGTGCCCTTTTTGCTCACGCCACCTGTGTTGGCCTCGAAAGACTTTGAGTCGCTCTACCAACGCGATTACATCGTAAGCGCCGGTAAAGATGAAGTGAAACAGAAATTCCTGACCTTCTGCGAGGCCGTCTGGAAGGCGAGTCAGATTTCCGTGCTCGAGGCCCACAGCATGCGCGCCCGATCAGACTGGAAGACGGGCTCCTCTCAGGTGCCGCCTTCCGCATTACCCGAGATCTCTCGTGTACCCGATATGATCAAGGCCGAGAATTAATTTCGTAGTCGTTCCCGAAAGACCTTTATATGTTTAAGCTCTTATTTGGCTGGCTCTTTGGCGGTAATAAAAAGAAAAAAGCAGATCCCATGGCGGCTCAAAACGACATGGTCTACGAGATGCGCACCACAATGGAAAAAGGCCTGCGGGATGCGCTAAAAAAAGCCCATGGCGATAAGTCCAAGCAAATCGCTGAGATCGCGACCAACTATGTCTTTGATTTTGGTGAATTTGGGTTTGACTTCTCTGAGGGCAAAGATCTTAAAAAAATTGTCGGTGCTGAACTCGTTAATATCTGTAACTACAACATCGTGGATCCGCTAAAGCTGCTCAGGGCAATGGTCCATCGCGCCTATCAGCTGAAAAAAACAGGCCAGATCTATGAAGACCATATGCGCGATCTGTGGATTCTGTGCCTCGTGCCTGTTGGGCCACTGACACCGCCAGATTCGTTTTTTCCGACCGTCGCCCATCAGAATTTTGTAAAACGGCTGCGCTTAATCGAGATCACCGATCGGCAGGCGGAAAATGCTGCCCGCGTCTGGAAGGATCCTCATCTCAAGGCGATTCTCGAGGCCTGGCTTACCGCCCATCACGAGTGATGCGATAAACGAGCAGTTCCGTCTGTCGCCCATCGTCGACCTGCAGTACCCGCTCCGGAGTTACGCCGGGCACCTGAAAGCTATTGGAGATCAAGACCGATCCTGGCTGCATTTCGCTGCAGGCCTTCTGCCAGAGCCGCGGCATGGGCTCGGTGGATAAGAACGCATAGACCGCAGGGTAGGGCGCCAGCGAATGCCGCCAGAAATCACCATGAATCAGCCGCGTATTAGCTAGGCCAAGGGCTTTCATTTTTGAGATCAGATACGGCATCCATGCGCCTTCGATACCATCGAACTGATGCTCCGGATGTAGCCGAGCCAGGCTGATGGTCATGGTGCCCGTACCCGATCCGATATCCAAGACCGAGACAGAAGGTCCTGACTTAAAAATCTCTGCGCTCAGAAGATCCGATACCGCCTGAACAGTCTGTTGATTCGACAGATACAAGGGAACCCGATTGCGCACCGTGGGCCCAAAAATCAATACCAACACGATGAAGGCCGCCAGATACCAGCCGCTATGAATCTCCAAGGTATTGGCAAGTGCTACCGCAACAGGAAATAGCCCGTGAATCCATAGCCACCAGGCATCGGATCGCAGCAGCCACGCAGACCCACAGGCGAGCACCGCCTGGCTTGCCACCAGAATCCATAAAGAAGGCGTCTGCCCGAGAGCACCGATGGCCATTAAACCCAACACCAGGGCCATGGCGATGACCTGTGACAGCAGTGCCTTAGAGAGTGTGCCTAGCCGATTCAAACCACAGTCTCAAGCTGGGGGAGCGTACCGATATCCGGCAGGTCGGTTTCATCCTTAGTGCCGCGCTTTAGCTCATAGGCCCAGGCGAGAATCTTAGCGACCGCCTCAAACAACTGCTCCGGCACAGGATCGCCGATT
>Ga0255181_1000671_pt1 | contig 11024 bp, 16 predicted proteins | sample Atl_Colum_RepC_8_FD_183621 | JGI IMG/M metagenome (GOLD analysis project Ga0255181, IMG submission 183621) | Freshwater microbial communities from Altamaha River, Georgia, United States - Atl_Colum_RepC_8d | ecosystem: Environmental > Aquatic > Freshwater > River | place: USA: Georgia...
TTCTTTCTTTAGTTCTTCTTTTAGAAATAGTATAATTTTATTAGCAATTTCAATTTGAGCTTCAATTTGATTCTCGGCTTTGACATAGTTTAAAGCGGTTCTTATAGTTTGAGCTAGATGCGTTGACAAAACGGAAGAAGCTTCCTGCTTATCTAAAACGGATTTATTTATAAAAAAAGCATCTTTATCAATTTGCTCTAGCTTTTGAGAAACCAATTTTGTTACCAGCTCTTCGTAAATTCCTTCATTCATAACTTTAAAAATTCGTTGAGTATCGGAATATCCGCTTCTGCCAGGTCTAAACTTGTTACCTCTTCTTTTTCTAGTAAAAGGTATTGTTTGTGTTCAGCCAGTTTGATTTCGCCACCCAGATAATTTGCAACAAAGGGTATTAATTCAATTGAAAAAGTTGGATAATCAAAATGAGAAGGAGATAACCTAGTAATCAAATCAATGGTTATGTTTAATTCTTCCAAAATCTCTCTTTTTATACAATCTTCTTCTTTCTCTCCATTTTCAATTTTACCGCCCGGGAACTCCCATTTTAAAGGCAATTTCATATTTTCACTTCTCTGAACTACCAAGATCTTCTTATTAAACAGTATGATAGCACAAGTAACTTTTATTTTCTGCAAATCAATTAAATTTTTATAAAGATAGATACTTTTTTATTAACAACTATAGATATATGTATGACCCCTTGGTCATTGGTCGATTTCTATGACTTCTCCATCATATTTTTTGAAAATGAGATATGTCCACCTTCAATGCTTCTTTCAACATAGCCCTAAATATTCGTTGTTTATCTTCTGCTATAAATCTCTTTAAATATTCATTGAAGTTCTCGTTCATTTTTTCCAATGGCTCGTTCTCTGGGCGATCATCTAAAACAATTTGAATTTGCCCTAAAGTATCAGCAATAAACTGCTTTTTAAGGATTTCATACTGGTCATTGGTGAAAGGGGTTGTTGCTTTTTTCATGGCAATTTTTTTTAGTAGTACTATTTATACATTATAAATATCGTGATCTCTGATGTTCATTTTTAACCTCCACTGGTAGGTCATATCTGAAATTAATTCTTTCAGTTGTTCACCATCATTGACAGCATAAATGGTTAAACGGGGTTTAAATTGTTCTGAAGTGATTATATTGATTATACAAAGACCAAAAAACCGCATCCATAGAGGTTCTTCAATCATAACAGACTTAATTCTAAAGTATTGCACTTCTTCTTGAGTCACACTAAATACACCTCTTCTTTCTTCTATGGTTCTTTCTAAGAAAGTATATTTCCAGTTTTCGGCGTCAAAAAATTTATACCATGCAATAATAAGGGTAGGGAAGACCAGGGGTGGAAAAACAAAGGTTAAGGCTGGTGACAAATACCATACAATATTCATGAAGTGCGATGGCTTAATGGTTTTAATAAGCTTATTGTTTTTCATAGTTCAACGATGACTTTTAATTTTCAATAGAAGCTTTTATTTCATTTATCAACTGCTCCATTGCAACGTCTCCATAAGAGTGGCAAGAACCTTCTACTATCTTTTTAAATGCTGTTAACCTTTTAAAAAATGGAATCCGTGGTGAAATGTCCCAACCATTTATTTTTACAATTTCATGCGTTTCATCTGACCAGCATGTTGCATAAAAAGTGCCACTTAATGGTGATCCTGATATTGAAACTATATATAATTTTTTAAATCCGGCAATTTCATCGTAGTAAAAATAGCCGTCTTCAAAAGCTTTAAAAAGTGCTCCCAGGGAATAGCTAAACCCTCCAATATATGCGCCACCACTTTTTAAAATGCTGGGAGCTAGATAAAAATATTCAGGATTACTCAAAACAATGTGTCTATGGGTAAAAACAAGTTTTATATTCTCCTCAAATAATTTATTCATTGCCTTTTTTGAATTATTCAGGGGGTACGCTCTGAAATGCAGTAAATACAAATTTCTGGTTAATTCAATATGATTATCCACTATTTCTAAAAGATTATCCTGGATGAGTGATACATGAATTTTACTTACCGTTTTGTGTATATCCTCAAGTAGGTAATGGGAATCTTCCTCACCAAGTATTTTGCAGCGTGTAACCAGTGAAGAACCGTTGTCATACATTTCAATATCAGGACCACTATTAAAATTCATTTATTATCTGATTTTAAGGTTTATAATTAGGAGATTATGATAACGGGACAAAATTAGAGTCCTTTTTTTAGTGTTTCGAAAATGACAAGGTTGTTAAATGATGAATTGTATTGGTAGCGTTAAGGCTATGCGCTTGGAAGTGAAGATATTTTCACAAAAAAACGTATGAGACTGGAAGTTGACGAAATTTTTCCTGGATAAGCCCCTCCGGATTCTAAATGTCGAGCGGTTAATCGTTAAAAATCCTAAAAAACACCTGGCTCAAATAGCTCTTTTAAGTGCAGTACTTTAGGGAAATGATACGCTATTAAACAAAGTTTAGAGTTTATCCAATTAACTGTTTTAAAACTAGTAAAAATTTAAATTTATTTTTAAATCTCCGGTATATTGGATAAATTATGTGCTGAAAAAACATTAGATGCTGCTTTTAAGGAGATACTGAAGCTCTATTTTTGGGAAAATCTATCCAAAAAACCTACATTTTCCCAAAGATAACGCTATACTTGGGAAAATCTACCTAAAAAACCTACATTTTCCCAAGTATAGATTTGAAGTGTTAAACCAATCCCTAATTTTTTGTCGAAATCGGATATAAAAGTTTAAATGAATTTGATACCGCTTCATGCATAATGGTACCATGGTTTTCTTGCGGCAAATAGTCGAAAAACACCTTTACATTTTTACCTCCTTTCACCTTTTCTGCCAGAAGATTGGCATCAACCTCCATGACCCTGGGTATTTTAGTTGGTGTCAGGCCTTCTTTTCCTACACCTATATAAATGGCTGTTTGTTGGTGGGAATTTTCTGAAAGGGCGTCTGTTTTCTGATGTAATAAGGAGCCATTGTCCCACCATAAACTGGGACTAATGATGATGTAATTATTAAAAAGGATCGGTTTCTTTAACAAGATTTCTGTTGCCAGCAGTCCTCCAAGCGATTGTCCAATAATTGTTTTTTCATGGGTCGTCTTATAACTTGATTCAATGAATGGCTGTAATTCTTTTTCAATAAATGAAATAAACTGGTCCGATTGACCAGAGGTAGGATATTTCCTTTTGTCGTCTTGAATATTGGTTGGAAAGGTAAAATCTCTTTTTCGGTCAACATTCGCTATGCCAACGACGATGGATTTTGGAACCTGATTTATCCATTCAAAACTAAAAAATTGAACGAGGCCTACAATATGTATAAAATCCTCATCTGCCGAACCATCCAGTAAATAAATTACGGGGTATTTTACAGTGTCATTTTGATTATAACCTGCTGGAAGATAAATGTTTAAAACTCTCTTCTCTGAAAGTTCTTTGGAATAAATCTCGTCAATTACCCCAAGTATAAATGGCTTCGAGGCTTTTGTTTCCATTGACTGGTTATTTTGCCCAAAAGTCAAAGTTATCGAAAACGCAAAAATTATGATTATAAAGCTATTTTTCATAGGTTGGGTTAGTTTATGGTATCCGTTTGTCAAAGTACAAATTTTTGAATTAGTATATTTGATAATAAGAATAAAAGAGCTAAATAAAGGATGAAACACAGACTGACATTTCCAGATTATACGAGATTAAGTATTATTGTACAATAAATTAAATATAATAAAAATGGTGATATAAATGGCTTGATTTCTGTAGCGAACAATATAAAAAACGAGTACCTTTACATTAATAAATGATAAATTAATGGTACACCAATCTATACAGCCTTTACTACCAGATATTATTACGCTTTTTAAACGGCATAAAATTACTTCTGCATATCTATTTGGTTCTGTGTTAACAGATTCATTTAACGATCAAAGTGACGTAGATTTTTTAGTAAATATTCAAGAAGATTTGGAGCCGGCAGAAATTGGTGGGCACCTGTGGGATCTGACTTATGAATTAGAAGATTTGTTAAAAAGACCCATTGATTTATTAACCGAACGTTCTTTAAAAAATCCTTACTTTGTAAAAGAAGTAAATGATACAAAATTTCCAATTTATGGATATCGAGATTAAAAAATGGCTGAAGGACTCGACGAAGCTTCCCACAAATGGGGTGTAAAGGTGAACCGTGTGGAATTGCAGGATATTAATCCTCCTATTCATATCAGAGAGGCCATGGAAAAACAGATGCAGGCGGAGCGTTCCAAAAGGGCTTCTATCCTGGAAGCGGAAGGTTTAAAGGCTTCTCAAATCCTTATTTCTGAGGGTATGAAAACAGCGGAGATTAATAAAGCGGAAGGCGATAAACAGGCCCTCATTTTAAGAGCAGAAGGAGAGGCAAAATCGATTATCTGGAAGGCACAAGGGGAAGCTGACGCTTTTCAAAGCATTACCCAGGCAGTGTCCTCCATGAACACTGATCCGGTGAATTATCTGCTTGCCATCCGTTATATAGATACCCTAAAGGAAATGGTGAGTGGTAAAGACAATAAGGTCATCTATATGCCCTTTGAGGCATCAAATGTCTTAGGTTCTATCGGCGGAATAAAGGAACTTTTAATTGGAGGTAAATCGTAACTTTACCTTGTTAAAAAATAAAAATGAAAGCAATTAAGATTAGTGTAAACAAGCAAATGGATGGATATACATTTAGCATTGCACCATCCGCCAGACAATTGATAAAGAGCTGGTTTCCAGACGCTCATCCAGCAAATAATATTTTTGTTGCTTATGATACTAAAAGTGATTTTGAACTTTATTATGAGAAACTTGAAAGCTATATTTATCCTGCATTATTAGGGGTTAACAATCGAAACGATCTAAACAAAAAGGTTGATGAAATACAGTTTGTGGACACGCACACGGGAAAAATTTTGCATGCTCATAAGGTTATCTTATGAAGAAGAATTATCATCTCTATTTAGGGAAAGCAGGACATCTGACAGTAATGTCTGAGTTTCTTACCCGTGGATGGAATGTGGCTATACCAGAAGTTGACGTTGGTGATGATATATTTGTTGTTCAGGATGACAATGGTACTTTAAGAAGAGTTCAGGTAAAAACATCAACATCCTTTGAAGCAATTAAGAAACTTGGCTAATATTCCCGTTCATTACGTTTTTATTGTAAGAAATAGCGACCTATGGACAAAACCAGTTATTATTCGTCAGGATTATCTGCTTGATTATTTACAAAATGAGAAGATTGGATCTGAAAGTGAGGGGAATTTAAACTTATATTTTTCATACTCTAATGATAAAATAGCATGCTCAGGACTTGACTTATCCAAATACATATCTGACTTTAACGATTTTCCTTTTATTGAAGAGTAGAACCGTTGAAATACTGTTCGTAAATGGTACACTCGGCGAGATGAAATTATAAGATGTATATCGAAGTTTACCTCCGCGGACGAACTTTTTTCCCTTATCTTTAAGTCAAAAGTACCCTTCTTCCCATGAACGAATCCTCTTTTTTAAGTATTGACTGGGGAACAACAAATCTTCGGATTCGTTGGATTCAGTTACCCCGGTTTGAAGTCCTGGCGGAACATTTCTCCGATCAGGGAGTGAAGAAGGTGTATCATCTTTGGCAGGCATCTGGTAGTGAGAGGGAAGCTTTTTTCCTTGATGTGTTGCAAACGGAACTTCAAACCATGAGTATCACATGGCCCGCCAAAATCAAAGTGATTATTTCTGGCATGGCGTCTTCGTCCATTGGTATGAGGGAATTACCTTATGCCTCGTTGCCTTTCTTTACCAATGGAAATGCTTTATTCGTTGATCATTGGAAGCCAGCCAGATTTCCCCACGAAATTTCACTGATTTCAGGGGTGAGATCTCAGGATGATGTGATGCGCGGTGAGGAAACCCAGCTTATTGGTTTATGCCAGCTGTTGCAGCCGTCAGGTAACACCTTATTCATTTTACCGGGTACACACAGTAAACATATTTTTTTGGAAAATGACGCAATTTCTTCCTTTCATACCTTCATGACAGGCGAAATTTTTGATGTGCTGTCCTCCCATTCCATCCTGAACGGGTCTATTGCAAAAGGTCCTCTTGATTCCAGGGCTTTAACCGCTTTTCAAAAAGGGGTGCTTATGTCAGTGGAAAAATCGTCGGTCCTGAATGCCCTTTTTTTGGTGCGAACCAATGCCTTGTTTGAGAAATTTTCCAAAAATGAAAATTATTATTTTCTCAGTGGCTTGCTTATCGGCTCAGAATGCAACTATTTGACCGATAAAAAATTAGATCAAATCTATATTTGTTCATCAGGAATGCTGTTTTCTTTATATCTTGAAGCAGCAAAAACATTGGGTATTTCCATAAGTTCGCAGGTGCTGACCGATGCAATGGTCGATCTGGCTTTGCTTAAAGGTCAATGGTTTATTAATGAATGTCAGGAGTAATGAAGAATAAGTTTAAAGCAGATCAATGGGACGAAATGCCCGTTATTGGTATTTTGAGGAATGTCTCCTTATCCGATATCGAGGCTGTTTTACCACATTATATAAAAGCGGGCTTTACCAATCTGGAGGTTACTATGAATTCCATCGGTGCGGAGGAAATCATTCGCCAATTGTCTGAAAATTATCCCACGCTAAATATTGGCGCTGGAACGGTTTGCGATAAAAATGACTTGAAGAGGGCGGTAAAAGCCGGTGCTTCCTTCATCGTTACGCCGGTAGTTGATGAAAAAGTGATAAAAAAGGCGGTAAAATGGGGGATTCCCATATTTCCCGGTGCTTTTTCACCTCTGGAAATTTATTCGGCAAATAAATGGGGAGCTACGGGCGTGAAGGTATTTCCCGCCAATCACCTTGGCCCATCTTACATCAAAGACGTGCTGGCTCCTTTCCAGCAGCTGAAATTATATCCAACAGGTGGGGTAAATCTGGAAAATATACCAGCCTATTTTAAGGCAGGCGCAAAAGGGTTAGGTATGGGCAGCACTTTGTTTTTAGGTTCTTTGCTGGAAACAAAAGACTACGAAAATTTGGAACTTCATTTTGAAAAAGTAGCCCAAACGGTCAGGGCAGCCCGAACAAAATAACCCATCGCTCGAAACCCTGCGTCTGAACTCCGCGTACCCTGCGTTAAAATCCCCCACTGATCGAACATCTCCGCTTTCAGGAAGTATCACATTTGAATAAATAATTTTAATTTTCTCCGTTATCTAATTTCTTAATTTCTTTTTTTACCTCTTCAATCAATTGTTCTTCAGTTGGTAAATAAAGTTGATACTTACTAGCTATTGTAGTGTTGTTATTTTCAGGCAATGTTATTTTCACCACTGCATCATTTTTATTAGTACACATTAATATACCTATTGTTGGATTTTCAAAATCCTGTTTTTCATATCGATCATATTAATTTACATACATCTGTAATTGACCGATATCCTGATGTGTAAGTTTTGCTGTTTTTATCTAAATGATCACAAAACACTGTAAAAGTCGATTAAAAAAAACAAGATCAACATAAAACTCATCCCCTTCAATGTTAAACCGTTTTTGTCTTGCAATAAATGCAAAGCCATTACCTAATTCCAGAATGAAATCAAGTAAATGGGTAATGATGGCAGATTCCAAATCTTTTTCGTAATAAGCAGCTTCTTACTTTAGTCCAAGGAATTCTAAAACCATTGGGTCCTTAATAATTTCTTTTGCATCCATGGGACGTTTTTCTTCACGAGCTACTGCTAAAACGGATGCAACATCATTACTCAAAAGTAGTCTTTTAAATAACTGGCTATTTACTTGACGCTCTAATTGTCTTGCTGTCCAATTATTTTTGTCAGTTTCGGCAATATAAAATGCTCGTTTATCTTGATTATCAATTCGAATAAAGGTGCGGTAATGTGTCCAACTAAATTGCGAACGCAGTGCGTTCGTATTTTGGAAAGACCTATGAAACTGCCTATTCATTTCTAATTGTCGAATCGTAAATCCAGTGCCGAAATGAGGTTGAAATTCGTCTGAAATTGATTTAATCAAATAACTCCCATAATCTGCACGAGATTTTCCTTTTTGTTCTTCTTCAAAAATAACTTTTCCAATTTGCCAGTACATGAGCACCCTTTCGTTGTCAACTGAACGAATTGCTTTAGCTCGTGAGGAATTAATAATACCGCGTATTTCTTCAATTAAAGATTGTTTTAATTACATAATAAAATAATTAAAAAATATTGTTTGTTTTGAACTTCCCTGCTCGAACCCTTCTTACTCCGCATTAAAATCCTCCACACTCCAATGCATAATATTCCTCGTCTTAGATGAAAACTGGACACCAATACCTATAACCGGTTTACCAAGCAGCCAAACCCCCTGATAATATTTCTTTTGATGAATCTGCGCAAGAGCCACCTCAGGGCTTTTATCTACCTTGAATTCCAGGATAAATACATGAGTATCCGTTTCCACCATGCTATCTATCCGCCCTCCTGCCGTACACACCTCACTGCGAATGCGAACCCCTAAGTAGCTGAAAAGGAGATGAATGGCCGCATGAAAGAAGTTTTCGGAATATTTGGCATCTAAAACATAAGGGATATTGGCAAAAACACTTTGAAGGATATGCATCACCTCATCAATATTATTTTCCCGAAAAGCATTTCGAATCCGCACTACAAGATAAGCAGATCGTTCAACATCTACATTGAGGAATCCTTCAATGAGCACCTCTAACATAGCATCACGAACCTCCTTATTGGGATAAGCCAGCTGAACCAGACCGTCATCATTAACCTGTAGAATGGTCAGATAGCCCGTTTGAAAAAGAATGGCTTCCGGTTTCAAACGGTCAAGTTCGAACGATTCAAATCCACCCGGATTAATAGCAGGCAGATTAAGATCAAAAATACCTTCCTTTTTGAGCAGATTGACTAAAAAAGTAGGGGTGCCCGTAGAAAACCAAAAATTTTCAAATTTATTACGATCGAAAAAGTTATTTATGGAAACTGGATTATAAACTTTTTCTGCATTTTCTTCAAACTTATACCCATTGTACCAAATCCTCAATTCTTCGAGTAAATTTTCCCTGGAAAGCTTTAAAACATCTTTTGCAATGTCTATTTCCTCTGAAAAATTGTTTTCCAATTCTTTTTGAGTAAAACCAAGCATGTTTGCATAGGCTGGATGCATGGAAAGATCCACCAGATTATTGAGTCCGGAAAAGATACCTATTTTAGAAAATTTGCTCACTCCCGTTAGGAAGACCAGCTCAAGTGAGGTGTCTAGGTCCTTAAGCACACTATAGAATCCTTTAAGTAAATCTCTGTTTTCAAAAGCCTTTCCAATATCTTTTGCCAGATATTCAAGAATGGGCGCGTCATATTCATCAACCAGAACCACCACTTTTCCTTTGGCAGAAAGAGATATAATTAACTCCCGAAATTTGTCTCGTGCATAAGATGATTTCAGTTCAATGCCATGATTTTGCCCTACTTCATGAACACGCTCGGCAAGAGAATCTTCAAGTCCCCGCTGCTCGAAATTTATATCTTTGAGTGAAAGACGCACTACAGGATTTTTCTTGTTCCAATCCCATTTATCTTCTATCCAAAGACCTTTGAACAGCGTTTTACTACCATTATAAAGTTCATGTATCGTTGCCACAGTGATGGACTTACCAAAACGCCTTGGTCTCGATAGGAAAAAAAATTTTCCTCTGGACGCTATGGAGTGAATATATTTGGTTTTATCAATATATTTATAACCACCTTCAATGATTTCGCGAAAATCCTGCAGTCCAAGAGGCAGCTTTTGGGACATGATGATATAATTTATCAGTAAATATACGATATTAAGCAATAAAGTCGCGAAACCAAGCCGCCAAAGTATTTGCCGATGAACTGGTAAATGTGGGCTGGGACAAAGACAACAAAGACATGGCAAACGAAACCGTAACCGCTTTTAAAGAATGGATAGAAAGCCACAAAGATGAAATTGTGGCCTTGCAGATTTTTTACGGACAACCCTACCGCAGGCGTGAACTCATTTTTGCGATGATTAAAGATTTGGTAGAGAAAATTGTGCTGGACAAACCCACCCTTGCCCCTATGAGTGTGTGGCGGGCTTATGAGCAACTGGATGCTTCGAAAAGCTCAGCACCCATTGGAAGCGCAAAAAACGAAATGGTTGCATTGGTATCACTCATCCGCAAAGTAGCGGGCATTGATGCCACACTCACGCCTTACGATAAAACCGTGGACCGCAACTTTCAGCAGTGGTTGTTCAAGAAACAGGCCGGAACACTAAAGTTTAGCAAAGAACAAATGGACTGGCTGTATATGCTGAAAGAGCAGATTGCCACTTCGGTGCACATTGAAGCGGATGATTTAGACTACACGCCCTTGATGCCTGAGGCTCTCGAAGGCACGATTATTAACGAATTAAACGAAGCACTGGCAGCATAATGAAAGGATGGATGTACATATTGGAATGTTCTGACGGCAGCTACTATACAGGAAGCACCAATGACCTTGAAAGAAGGTTGGCACAACATCTGGCAGGTGAAGGTGCTAATCATACCAAAAAGAGATTGCCTGTAAAACTGGTCTATTATGAAGAGTTTGATAGAATTGATGAAGCATTTTATAGAGAAAAACAGGTGCAAGGATGGAGCAGAAAAAAGAAAGAGGCTTTGATTAATTCCCAACATTATCAATTGCCTAAATTATCAATGGCATACAAAGATTTGAAGAAAGATGGAAATGAGGATACTGAACAATAAGAAAATGGTGGTTTCGAGAACCTCAACCACCGTTATTGTAGTGCCTGAGGCTGTGGTTTCGAGAACCTCAACCACCGTTATTGTAGTGCCTGAGGCTGTGGTTTCGAGAACCTCAACCACCGTTATTGTGGTGCCTTTGGCTGTGGTTTCGAGAACCTCAACCACCGTTATTGTAGTGCCTGAGGCTGTGGTTTCGAGAACCTCAACCACCGCTAT
>Ga0255181_1000686_pt1 | contig 10899 bp, 9 predicted proteins | sample Atl_Colum_RepC_8_FD_183621 | JGI IMG/M metagenome (GOLD analysis project Ga0255181, IMG submission 183621) | Freshwater microbial communities from Altamaha River, Georgia, United States - Atl_Colum_RepC_8d | ecosystem: Environmental > Aquatic > Freshwater > River | place: USA: Georgia | collected...
ACACCTACTCGTACGATGTGGTTGGCCGCCAAACTGCCGACGCCATCAGCACCCTGGGCAGCGGGGTCGATGGTACGGTGCGCCGCCTCACCACCGCCTACGACACCCAGGGCAACCCCTACCTCTTCACCGCCTACGACGCCAGCTCCGGCGGCAACATCGTCAACCAGGTCAAGCGGGACTTCAACGGCCTGGGCCAACTGACCTCCGAATGGCAGTCACACAGCGGTGCCGTCACCGGCTCCTCACCCCGGGTCCAATACGCCTACAGCGAGATGCCCAGCGGGGCCAACCATAGCCGTTTGACCTCAGTCACCTACGCTTCCGGCTACACGGTCAACTACAACTACGCCTTGGGCCTGGATGCCAACATCTCCAGGCTGAGTTCGCTGAGCGATTCGTCCAACACCCTGGAGGCCTACAGCTACCTTGGACTTGCAAGTGTTGTGAAACGGGCCCACTCCCAGCCCGTCGTGGATCTCAGTTACATCAAGCTCTTCACGGAATCCGTGGGTGATGCCGGCGACCAGTACACCGGCCTGGATAGGTTCGGGAGAATCGTCGATCAGCGCTGGATCAACGGCTCCAACACCGATGTCGATCGCTACCAGTACGGTTACGACCGCGATGGCAACCGGCTCTACAAGGACAACAGGGTGATTGGCTCCCTCAGCGAGGTCTACACCTACGATTCGCTGAATCAGCTCGCCAGTTACAAACTCGGCACGCTGAACAGCGGCAAAACGGATGTCACCGGCTCCCCGTCAAACAGCCAGTCCTGGGACTACGACGCCGTCGGCAACTGGGACTCCATCACCACCAACAGCACCACGCAGACAAGAACCGCCAACAAACAGAACGAAATCACCGCCGTTAGCGGCGCCACCACCCCCACCTACGACAGCAACGGCAACCTGACCACCGACGAAAACAACTACCGCTTCGTCTACGACGCCTGGAACAAGGTCGTCCAGGTCAAGAATTCGTCGAATGTGGTGATCATCACCTACGGCCGCGACGCCCTGCACCGCCATGTCACCGATACCGTTGGCTCTACGGTTACTGACCGCTTCTTCAGCAGCGATTGGCAATTGCTGGAGACCAAGGTTGGGTCGAATACCGTTACCCGCAATGTCTGGAGCCCGGTGTATGTCGATGGCCTGGTCGTGAGAGACAGGGACACCGACGCCAACGGCACTCTCGATGAACGACTGTACTCCTTGCAGGACGCCAACTGGAACACCACCGCCCTGGTCAACACCAGCGGCACAGTCCAGGAACGCTACACCTACACGCCGTTTGGGCAGGTGACCTTCCGGGACGGAAGTGGTTCCACGCTGTCGAGTTCAACCAAGGATTGGGTCTTCCTGCATCAGGGTGGCGAAAGGATTGCAGGGGGGGATTACGAGTTCAGGAATAGGGTGTACAGTCCCAGCCTAGGCAGGTGGCTCAGCAATGATCCACTGGGGTTCAAAGCAGGGGATCAGAATTGGTACAGGGCTATTGGGAATTGCCCCGCAAATAGTCTTGATCCTTCAGGATTACATATTTTTTATCTAATTCAGCCGAGTGGCGCATTTTTTCAAGGTCATGCAGCAATCGTGATTGGACCAATAAAGGGAAAACAGGAACTTGATGTTGTATGCAAGAGAAATAAAATCGACATAATAGGAGAAGAGATTGATGAAAAAGAATATTACTACTACTATTTAAGCATAGATAGGCCAAATTTCAGCAACAAAATGTGGCCAATTAGACTTCTTCCAGGAGGTGAAGGAATGCCCTATAAAGTTACAATAGCACCAATAAAGTCACGGTCAGAGGATAATTCGGGAGTTTTACCCACCGCTGTTGTGAAACATGACCTGGTAAAGTATTACACCGGATACTTGGCAATTAGATTCAGCGAAGATGACAGCAAGGACTTGCTTGATTTGGCCTTAGAATTTATTTCAGAGGATAAGGGGTATCGAATTTGGTTTAGAAACTGTTCTGATTTATTTGTCGCTCCAATGCTCGCTGCTGGCTACCTTAAACCCCGATTCATTGACGCAATTACACCAGATCCCAACACAAAATTTTTATCAATTCCGACAATGTTGTCCGTAAACGGTAGGCCCTGGTCCTATTTTAGAATGTGCCAAAATGGCGATTCAATTCAGTACAAAAGTAATGAGCTTCGCAATTTCCCCATTTTTTGGTACAGCCGACCGAAATCCTCACAAGGGACCACTCGATAATGAGGAAGGAAGAATGATACTATTAATTTTGTTGTTTTCGGCGAATCAGAGCGCCATTTTTGAGTATGAATTTGGAATAAAAATTCGTTTTTCCAAAGTAATACTAATCTCTTCAACTGAAGCAATAGCTGCGATTCACAGTCGAGATGGAGAAGATCGTGTTTATTTCTTAAAATTAAATGATAATAAAATTGAAGGCGAAATAATTTACCAAGGAATTGATAAAGGAAAAATTTGGCCCGCTCCTCGACTTGAATCCAATTTAAATAAAACTAGTTTTGGCTATTTAAGCCCAAAAGGAAGATTTTTATTAATAGAAAAAGAGTTGAATAAATTTAAAATAAAAGCTAATACAATTCTTAAAAAGCCACCACATGCCCTTGCTTTTGAACCAACCAAAAATTTTTTAATCTTCGGATATTCGGAATATCTTGAAAAAACCAACAATTATTTAAATGAATTAACTACTTTATCAACTCCCGATTTAATAATTAATGAAGAAAAAAAAACCTGTCAAAAAAATGGCTTTGAAGATTTTGGTTTTTTTTCAGATTATTTTGTAATTTTTTACGACGGAAAAATAACAGTGCATGAAACAGGAAAAAAATGGCAATTAGAGGAATTAGACAAAATTCAAATATCAAATTTTTCATTTAATGGGCCTTTGCCTGGAAATCTTTATCGCTCAATTGTTGGCAGGCGTGACTACTTTGGACTGCCAAGCCAAGGTATTCTAGGCTATTACTTTTCCTATGTGGATTTTAAAAAAACTAAGGTTTTATCCGAGACCACCATAGTAAAGGTAAAGGATGCCGATTCAACCTTTCACTCACTTTTGTATGCCGATAAAGATGTACATCTCGAAAGACGTTCCAAAAAACAAAGCAATTTTGAGTTTTATGTAATAGCAAAAAACAGTGGGTCAATTTTGGATACTATTGAACCAAAATTAAATCGCAAAGGCGAGGGTACATTGTCTTTGGTATCAAATCTGGATAGGGATTATGCATTTATATTAGAATCGTCAAGTCCAAATCCCTCGAAGTTGATTTGGATTAAGAACTCAAAAATTCCCTAGAGATTCTGTATTCAGGGTCGCGTGTGTCAAGTTGCGCACATTTGTTTTGTGACCTCTTGAAGTCAGGGTCGTTCTGAATGATCAGGGCCTATCTAGGCCCGACCACCTCAAGAGCCTCCTTTCTTGGGCTTTGGTTTTGAAGTTTGTCCATATCCAGGTAACGCCTCGATCCCCACTGGGTCGCCGCGACATGCCTCAGCCTGGCGGATACCAGCATCAAGGCGGACCGTCCGTCAGGGAAGTTGCCAACCACCCGGGTTCGCCTCCTGATTTCACGGTTCATCCTTTCCAAGGCATTGTTGGTTCGAATCCTAGTCCAGTGATTCCTCGGGAACGCCATATAGGTCAACGATTCATCGATGCCTTCCTTCAAGGTTTGGGCCGCCGCCCGCAACCGCATGTCCACCAGCTTGGCTATTACCTTCTCGGCTTTTTCCTTGGCGGCTTCCTTGCTCTCCTGAGCCTGGATGGCCTTGAGCATCGGGGCAACTTCACCGATCTTCTCTCGGGGCACCTTCGCCAGGATGTTCCGGTGGAAATGGAAGATACATCGCTGCCAGTCGGCACCTGGCAGGCATTGGTGCACCGCCTCCACCAACCCCAGGCATTTGTCGCTGATCACCAGCCGGACCCCCGAAAGGCCCGCGAGCTTAGCTGAAGAAGGCACTCCAACTAGCCTTCCTTGTCTTCCTGCATGCACTTGCAAACACGTAGAATTTCTCTGAATCCGTCGGAATTCACGCTGATCGCTGCCAGCAAGGCAACCTTGCAGACTTCGCTTTCCAAGGTCCGCTTAGGCCAGATCCGGTCCAAGTATAGGAGGGCCTTCAAAAGAAATCCTAAACCTGACCTAACAAGGAATTTAAAAAAGCTTCCCTGGCAGCCTGCTCCGGTGACGGGCCAGAAACACCGGGCATCTTCTTGGCAACCTCTTTTGATTCCTCAAATGCTTTTGCCGCCTTTTCAACAGCCTTTTTGAATCCACCACTGTTGATCAGCTTTTCCGGGAACTTCTTGGGCTCTGCAAAAAGATCATCCAACCAATGACGTTGCAACATCTTTTAAACTCCTTAGGAATCAACTAACCCACACTAATACTATTATCGTAGTACCATGTCGGCAAGACTTGCCCTGGGAAATCTGTAATTCAAGACCACCTTGTCGCATTTGACATCGGGAGATATCAGGTGCTGCCAAGTTGAGGCCTATATTTCCAAAAGACGTGGTATCATGTACTATTGGCTCAGTCGAAAGGATTACCGCTATGAAACCTGATGATTTTGAAAAACTGGGTGTTTTGCAGTCCAAAGTCATGGATGTGCTGTGGGAACTGGGTGAGGCGACGGTCCATGAGGTCCGCGATGAGCTCGAAAAAATCCACAAGGATATCGCCTACACGACGGTACTATCCACCTTCCAGAAATTGGAGAAGGCCGGTTGGGTCAAACATAAGACACAAGGGCGCATGTATGTGTACAGCGCCGTGAAGGGTAAAAAGCAAACTCTGGCAACTTCCATCAAAAGGTTGGTGGGGAGAGTCTTCCGGGGCGACCCTATGAATCTGGTGCACCATATCCTAGAAGCTGAAAATTTGAGCGACGAGGAGTTGGCTACCCTGCGGAAAATCCTCAACTCGAAATCCGGCAAAAAACCAAATGCCTGATCTCTTACTGGATCCCTGGGTCCAAATCGCGCTGGGTGTTTCTTTTATTCTTGCGATTGGACAAGCATTCGCCTTCTTCTGTTCCAAGACTCCCGCCACTGCCCACGCGATTTTGGTCCTGGCTTTGACTGGGAGTCTGGTATTTCCGTTATTTCATGTCACGGTGGGCTTGGCCGATTGGGGCCAATTGCCTGACCTGGCCCTTTCGCCTGTTCGAGCGCATTCAAACACCGATCAGGATGTAACCGGCCAGATAATTCCCCCTAAAGAAAACAATCCGTTTTCCGAAAACCTGACCCCCAAATCAGCCAATAATGAGACAGGCCAGTTCACATTACCGCACGAACCAACCGCCAACCTTCCACCACCTGAATCCACCGGTATTTTGGAAAATCTTTACACCGGGGTGCGAAAGTTTCTGAATTCCCAAGGAAAGTCCCTCAACCCAGGGATTTTCCTTTTTCTTACCTTCTTTCATTGGGTCTTGGCCCTTTTGACGGCAATTTCCTTTTTATTGTTGGCCAGAACATTTTGGGCTAACTTGAGGCTGGTCAAGACTAGCAAACCGGTGGATGAAGTTTCCGCCCAGTTCCTGAAGGGGCTTGCCGAAAAAATCGGGTTATCCCAGGTTCCACGCCTGCGCGAACACTCCTCCGTAAGAACGCCGGCAGTTTTGGGGATTGATCGAGTCTGGGCCACCATCCTTATTCCCAAAGGGGTTACCCCCCAAAGCTATTCCAATGCCATTTACTTTCACGAACTGGCCCACCTCAAAAGATACGATTCCCTGTGCAGGCTTTTAGCAAACATTACGACCGCCCTCATGCCCTGGAATCCGCTGGTTTACACCGTACGGAAAAACATTTATTGCTATGCAGAAATGGCCTGTGATGATTGGGCGGTAGTCTGCGGCACCCATCCGGAAGAATTCGCTCAGGAATTAGGAACCCTGGTCAATCCTGATGCTTCCCCCTTCCCTGCGCTTTTGTCAGTTGCTTCCGGTTTTAAGGAGCTATCCCAAAGGCTGATCCGCCTGAAGACCGGTGCAACGGCTTCACCCCATTTGCAAAAGACTTGGGTCATTATCTGGACTATTGCTTCATCCTGTTTGATGGCCATGGCTTTTCTGCAGCCGGGGGCCAAGCCCTTGAACGCAAAAGAATTGGAGCCAACCAAGACAAAAGACCTCACCCTTCTCCCACCAGAGAAAAAATCTCCGGACACTATTCCAAGTTTCCAGGCCACTGTAATCCGAGCAACAGTTGGCGGTAAACCGTCACCCGACACCAAGGTGTGGGTGGAGATCTTGGATCAGGACCAGTTTGTGTTTGTGGGCCCCGCCTTGACTGATCAGGAAGGGATAGCCCGTTTTCAGGTTTATTCCGCGAAAATCCAATCGGTCCTTGCCTTGGATCAAAAAGGATTTCAGGCATGGAAAACATTGGCACCCGGTCCAAAATCCGCGGACGATCTCCAGGTAAATCTGGAACCCCAATCCAAAACAAAAATCAAGTTATTAAAGGAGGGGAAACCCCTACCAGGAACCAAAGTGGAATTGGCAGGTTTTGACCCGCATCGTTTATTCGAAGGATATCAGCAAATACCCGTTGGTTTTCCAAAACCCAGCGGGATTTCCGACGAGAATGGCTTGGTGGAGCTCGAGCCAGTTTTTGCCAACAGTCAAATTGGAGTACGAGTTGTCGATGGACTAAATCAATGTTTTCAAATCCACACCAATCCCAAATCTGTTTCGACTATCAGTTTAGATAAACCGGGTGCCTTAGAAATCCATTTTAAGGGAGAAGGACCGATCCCTACTTTAGGTCAACTGAATTGGGAAATTTTTGGAATAAATCATGAAAAAAACCTGCAAGGAATTCCCATCCTCGACCATAAAGCCGGGACCAGTAATTCAAATGTTACGGGCAATCAAATTACTAACTTGGTCCCTGGTTCATACTCCCTTTCTTTTCTCAATTTGACCAACACACCTTATGTTTTGGAAAACAAAAGCGAAATAGTGATCAAGCCCGGCAAAGTAACCCATATCGACATTGAATACAGCAAGGCGGCGTCCCTGCGTGGTCGCGTAGTGGATGCAAAAACAAGAAAAGGGATCCCCGGACTGTTTTTGGCTGTCCAGACTTTCAAAGACAATCAAGCTGATCCCATCAAACAGGAATTAATCCGATCGGATTCTGATGGGAATTACAAATGTTATGTCCGTGGTGGCGGCAAATATAATATGTGCCTGCTAAATCATCTTCATGATTCAGAAAGGTACCAGTTGCCAAATACTCAAAAGCCACAGGACGAACAGAAACCATGGATCCAACTTCTTGAAGGAGAGGAAAAAATACTCCCGGAAATAGTTTTGACCCCGTCGACCAAAATCCACGCGAATATCCAAAATTTTGAAAACCTAGCAGCCAAAGAAACCCTACAAGTCTATTGCCCAGTGCTGCCATCGCGAAATCTTGATTCCATGGCAAATTTTAAAGTTTTTGGTTCCCAGTTAGAGATCGTTGGGTTTCCACCAGAGATTCCATTAAAAATCCGGGTTCGGCAAGGCAAATTAGTGAATTTACCAATCCTCCGTTCACCAGACCAATGGGCTCAAAAGCCTGAAATTGAAATCAAGGAAGAAAATGGTGTCCAACTTTCAGGGGCCATCCAAAACCAGCAAGGTGCTCCTATTCCCAATGCCAAAATCAGCCTATTTTGGTTTTTTCCGGTTCCATCCAAATCAGGAAGCATCTTTTCTCAGCGTTTGATGGAAACAGTCAATACAGCCGAAGATGGCTCCTTCCAATTTTCAGGATACTGGGCTGGTGAAAGGTATTACATCGGGGTGGAATCCCTAGGGTTTTTGCCTGTTATAGACAATCTGAATCCAAGGCTTTCTGGCGTGCCCGGAACAACTCTGGATTTCGGCATCAAAAAGCTGACCCCGATTCCCAACAAGCAAAAACAAGGTAATTGATCCCTAGCACTTCGCCTGATTTTTTAATTATCCACTATTTCCAGCCTCAAATAGCGACTATCTAACTAACCCAAAATAGCCCCTTCGCCATTTTTTTTGGCCAAGCCTATTTCTTCACAGGAATATCATTCCTTTTGCTGATTCTGTAATTCCTAATGAAAATCGTTTGACTGGACTCGCTGCCAGTCGCCGCTAATTTCCTAGATCCCTGCCAACCTGATAATACAACCGCCACGATTTTCTCCGAAATTCAAAAATCATTCTCTAAACACAAAAACCTTGGCAAACAGAAAAATTCCGAAACCTGTGCGAATACCTCATTGTCCAGTGATGCATGCAAGGAATTTGGCGGAGGAAAAAAATGTATTCGCGCCTTTTTGGACTTCTTGAAACCGCAGTAATGCGAGCCCTGTCCAGGATAAAGCCGGAGGGCAATGTTCTCAAATCCTTGGTGATTTGTGGCCTCCTTGGATCCGCGGCATTGACTGGAACTTTTGCGGCCAGGCTGAAGGGTAAAGAGATGCCTGAAAGTGGCCTTCATGCCTTACCCGAGGTCCTGGACTTCGGGACTAAATTGCAGGGGGAAAAGCCCCACGGCACCTTTCTATTGACCAACCAGTATCCCTTTGGAATCACGATCTCCGACATTTGGACCAGTTGTGGCTGCACGGTCCCATCCGGCTACGCCAAACAGTTGAAACCTGGGGAAAGCACCAAGGTTCATGTGGATTGGTCCCTGGGAAGCAAGCGAGGAAATGTATCGGACAAGATTACCGTGGTTTACTCGCAGCCCAAGGAGATCAGCTCCAAGGCTGGCCTGATTCCATTACAAATCCGGGCGAACGTTCTTCCTGAAATCCAGGTCGACCCTGTCAGTGTCGAATTCACCAGGGACAAACCTGGCAAAGCCACCATCCATCTCGCGGCGGGAACCAAGCAGGATTTTCAGATCAAAAAGGTGTACGCCAATGTGGATTTCATCCAGGCAGTCTGGCACCCGGAAAGTGGTGCCATCGAGTGCATTTATGAGCCACCCCTGCACAGGGGGAGGGACCTCTCCGGGGTTCAAGTTCTGATTGAAACGGAGAGTGAGGTTGAGAAGTTGATCCGAGTCCGGGTCAATGTGTTGAGTGAGTCCGATCGGGGTGTTTCCCTATCGAAGGAGTTTTAGCCATGCAGAATTGGAAATCAATGACCAGGAAGTTCCTCCGAATTTCCACCGTCCTTGGGGCCGGGCTCCTTTGCCTGAAACCCTTGCTGGCAGATGTGAGTCCGCCCATGACTGGCCCCTGCAGCAATACCAAGGCAAATACAATCCTATGCCCTTCCGTGACGCCTACTGCAGGTTGCGACACCTATTTACAACCCGTTTGCGCAGGAAAAACGTATGTGAAACGAATGTCCAACGCATTCGGCACAACCAATAACGAGGGCTGGAACAGCACTGTGGCTAATTCCTTTGCCGAATGTGCTTACACCGTCACGTGCTACTGGGACCCGATGGGGTCCCCATCCGGGACATGCCGGGAATCAGGCGTAAAAAACACCGTTTATTACGCCGAAATTTATGACTCCAACCTCTGTCCAACCCCCTGATAACGGGTTTCATTTCCGGAGCTGAAGCATGTTTCCCCTTTTGTCTTTTTCCACGGCTTTGATGGTCTTTGGCCAACCGTTCTCCCTCGAGAAATCCAGAATCCTGGAGGCGCGGGAGAAGGCTATCTCGTCAATGTACTGCAAATTCTCGGTGGATGGCCTGAATACCCACCTGCACCCGAACAGCTCGTACAGCCGGGCGTATCAGGTGTGGTATTCAGGTGGTCGCACCCGGGAAGATCTGGTTCAGCGGGATGGCCAGTTGGCCGGGGAACGTCAAATCTCCTGTGAAGGATGCGAGCAGAAGGACCTCTTCCTGGAGTTCTTCACCACCAAATCGCGTTCCTTCGCTTTGGAAAAGATAAAAGGGGAACTGCCGGAAAGCTCCCGGCCCTCGGACCCGCGGAAGCTCGGGTATGTCATCAACGATTACTTTGGGCTCCGCTATGTCCGCATGGACGCCATTTTTAACCTGCCCGGAATGGGTGAGCCGACCGTGGACAAGGTCCAACTGGACGGGCTGGAATGCCAGCGGTTTTCCTGGGTGGAGTGCAGCAATCATTGGAAACCCACCGTGTGGGTCTCTCCTTCCCAGGGAAACAACATCACCCGGATTGAGGTGATTGCACCGGATTTCCAGGGGTTGGTTCGGTCGGAACTGGCCCTGGATGCCGCCAGCGGCATCTGGTTTCCGAAGAAGACCCACTTTGAACTGAAAGAAAAGGGCACCCTGACCCGCAGGGAAACTATCCGGGTGGAAAAGGTGCTCTTCAATTCCCCGGATATTGATGCCGGGTTTTACCTGGACAACATGAACCTGCCAGAGGGAACCCTGGTCAATTTCCCCGAGGAAATGGGGGATGCGATCATCCGGGATGGAAAAATGAGCCGGGGTGCACGGACGGCCCTGCGGGATGAACGTCGCCCCAAGCCCCCCGTGCCGATCCATGCTCCGGTCAACCGGACCTGGATGTACTTTGCCATCCTCAGCGGATTGCTGGCCCTGTCCACCGTCGGCGTGGTGTTCTGGCGTCAAAAATCACCCGTGCACTGAGGAGCCAGCGATGGGATTCTCTCTACGGCGAAAGAGGATCGGGTTCTCCCTGCTGGAATTGCTGATTGTCCTGGCGATCCTGGCCGTTTTGTTGGGGCTTCTTTTCCCAGCAGTCCAAACAGTCCGAAACGCCGCGTTGGGCCTAAGCTGCCGGAACAATCTCAAGCAGATCAGTCTGGCCCTGCACCAGCATCACGAGGTTGTAGGTACCCTGCCGTCCGGGTACCGCAATCCAGCCAAGTCCGAGCCTTACCCGCACCTGAGCTGGCGGGTGTTTCTGGCGCC
>Ga0255181_1000687_pt1 | contig 10896 bp, 7 predicted proteins | sample Atl_Colum_RepC_8_FD_183621 | JGI IMG/M metagenome (GOLD analysis project Ga0255181, IMG submission 183621) | Freshwater microbial communities from Altamaha River, Georgia, United States - Atl_Colum_RepC_8d | ecosystem: Environmental > Aquatic > Freshwater > River | place: USA: Georgia | collected...
AACTGGGTCGACGCCCAGGTCGATCCCCGGACCAACATCGACATCGAGAACGCGATCCTCACCCGCGCCCGCCAGCTGCGGATCGCCGGCGGGTCCTGAGCCGGCCCTTCCGAAGGACGGGAGGCTTCCTCAGTCTTCGGGCGGCACGAACATGTAGCCGGCGCTGCGCACCGTGCGGATCGATGTCGGGCGGGCCGGATCGACCTCGATCTTGCGACGGATTCGCAGGATCCGGATGTCGATGGCGCGATCGAAGGCTTCCAACTCGCGGTGGCTGGTCGTCTCGAGCAGCCAGTCGCGGCTGAGCGGCCGGTTCGGATTCTCGGCAAACAGCTTCAACAGCTCGTATTCTCCCGCGCGCAGGGGAATTTCCTCGCCGGACAGGGCGACGAGCCGGCGCGACTGCAGATCGAGCAGGCACCTGCCCATGCGCACGCGCTCACCGGTGGTGGCCGCCTCGGCGCCGCCGGCCCGGCGGAGGACCGCCTTGATGCGCGCGAGCAGGGCGCGCGGCTCGTAGGGCTTGGCGACATAATCGTCGGCGCCGGTCTCCAGCCCCACCACCTGGTCGATCGTGTCGTCGCTCGCCGTCAGCATGATGATCCCGGTCTTGCGGCTGCGCTCGCGGAGGAAGCGGGCGAGCGCGAACCCGTCCTCGCCGCCGGGCAGTCGCAGATCGAGCAGCACGAGGGCGGGTGGATCCTTCTCGACCAGCTTGCGCAGCGCCGCGCCTGAATCGACGCCGGATGCGCGATACTGATTGCCGCCAAGGAACTCGATCAGCATCTCGCGCTGAAAGGCCTCGTCCTCGACGACGATGATGTGCGGTCGGGAATCTTTCAGCTTCGCCACTGCAATAAGTTAGCGCAGGACCGGACGGGATGAAAGCCCCTCAGAAGGTCCGCGACCAGCGTAGGCTGCCGGTGAGGAGACCGACGGAGCCCTGGTCGAAATGGTAGCGATGGGCGCCCAGTCCGACCGAAAGGGTTCCGCCCGACACGTCGGAAAGCGCATGGCCGATCGAAACGCTCGTGAGCCTGGCGGTTCCGACGGTGTAGCTCGGCAGCACATACTGCGCGTAGTCCATGTGCCCGACCGAAACGCCCACGTAGAAGCCGGCGCGGGACCATGAAAGACCGACCGTGGCGAGGCGCGTCATCGTCAGTCGGTCCCCGGAGGGATTCTCGGCCAGCGTGCTGTCGAGACCGGTCAGGCCGATCGCGAAGCCGTGCTGGCTGCCGAGGTCGGTGATATGGGCGGTGGCGCCTTCCGGACTGAAGGCCTGCGCCTGTCCGGCAAGCAGCAGAGCGAGGAGGGCGAGGACGAGAGAGCGAAGCATGGGGGCCATCCTTGTTCGACGACGCCGGCGGGACGGGTTCAGCGCCTGGTCTGATGCGGGAACCGCGATCGGCCGGACGCCGTCCGTCGATGGCCAGACGATAGGACCGGCGCGTTTCCAGAGAACTGCTCGGACGGGTCGTCCCGTTTCGTGCGTTGCGCGGCTCTGGCGAATCGGGAGGCCGGCGCTCGCAGAATGTCTGACCCGCGCTCCACAAACGAAAACGGCGCCCGCGAGGGGCGCCGTTCCAGAGGTGCCGGCGACGAGCCGGCGTCTGATCGGGCCGTTCAGCGCACCGGCAGCCTCGACGCGGTGCCGGAAGCCGGCTGCTGCGAGGGCACGTTCATCGTGCCGGTCGGCTTCGGGACGGACGGGACGTTCATCGTGCCGCTCGTCGGCCGTGAGGGCAGCGACACCGGGGGAGCGGGCGTCCGGTCCGGCATGGTGGTGGAGTTCTGCCCGGGCTTCATGACCGGCGGCTTGGCGCTGGCGGGCAGGGCGATGGCGGCGGCGAGAACGGCGGCGGTGGCGGCGATGGCGAACCTGGTGAACATGGAAGTCTCTCCCCTTTGAAGGTGGCGGGCGGCGGGATGCCGTCCGTCGATGGGAGGAAGGTAGTCCCCGCCGGTTTCCCGCCGACTGCGCGAACCGGCCGGTTGGTTTCGTGCGTTGCGCCACCAGGACGGGCGGCGCCTCGCGAAACACACGAAACACTTCCCGGCCTCCGCGTTACAAGCGGGAAACGCGGGAAAGTGTAGAACAAGTCATGTCAGACACCCGCGAAACGATCAGCGGCGATTCCGCCGCCATCACCGAGATCGCCGACCTGCAAGCCGAACTCGCGGCAACACGCGGGCAGTTGGCGGCCCTGCAGGGCCTGATGCAAACCATGTGCGAGGGTATGACGGACGGCATCGCGCTATTCGACGCCGACCGCCGGATCGTTCACGTCAACCGGGCCGCGCAGGACTTCCTCGGGATCGGACCGGTGCCGCCCGGCATGAGAGGCGAGGACATCCTGCTGGCCAGAGAGGCCGCCGGGGACGTCGCCATCGTCGAGGGCGAGACCCTGACGATCGATCAACGCATGGCGCTCATCTTCGTCGCGGGAGGCAGCCGGTTCGAACGCGCGCTGCCGAACGGCCGGCACGGCGAGATCGTCTTTCGCCCCCTGGGCGACGGGCAGACACTCTGCATCTGTCGCGACATCACAGACCTGAAACAGCGGGAAAGAGAACTGGCCGAGGCGCACGCTGCGACGCAGGAAGCCCGTGATCTGATGGAAGCCGTGCTCTGCAGCATGCGGGACGGCGTCGCCTTGTTCGGCGACGGGCGGATCCTGTACGGCAACACGGCGCTGGCCGAACTCTTCGACTTCGCCGGCCTTTCCGATCCCTGCGGCATGAAGATCGTCGATGCACTCGCCTGCCTCGACGCGGCCGGCGATCGAATGGTCGAAGACGGCGTGCCACTTTCCGCCGAGGAGCGCGCACGGCGCATCCTTTCCGGCGAACCGGCCAGCTACGAACGGGAACTGCCGACCGGCCGGCACATCGAATACCGCTTCGAGCGACTGCCCGATGGCCGGACGGTCGGCCACTACCGCGACATCACCGAACGCAAGCGACGTGAGTCCCGGCTGGAGCAGGCGCACGCGGAGACCACCGCGACACGCGCCCTGCTGAGCGAAGTCCTCGACAGCATGACCGACGGGCTCATGCTGTTCGATGCCGACCTGCGCCTCCTCTATTCGAACCACGCGGTGCGCGATTACTTCGGTGTCGCGGCAGCGTCGATCGAGGGCAGGACGCTGCCCGAACTCCTTGAGATGCAGCATGCCTCGGGCGATCACGTCTTCATCAACGGCAAGCCGATGTCGGTCGAGGCCAGGCTGGCGCAGATCGTCGATCCGCAGGCGGCGCGGACCGAGCGCGTGCTGCGATCGGGCCGGCACATCGAGCGATTCTATCGCCCGCTGAGCGATGGAAGGCGGCTGGGCATCTACCGAGACATCACCGACATCAAGCAGCGGCAGGTCGCGCTGGAACGGATCCTCGACAAGGTGGAGGCCGGCGAGCGCCTGATGCGCGTCGTGCTCGACGCCATGCCCGACGGGGTCGGCCTGCTCGACGGCGAGAAGGTTCTGTATGCCAACAAGGCGATGTCGGAGCTGTTCGGCTATGCCGGGCTGACCATCCGGCCCGGCACCACCCTGTCGGATGTCGTGCGCGCCCAGGAGGCGGCCGGCGACCACGTGTTCGTCGATGGCCGGCCGCTCACGGTCCAGGAGCGGGTATCCCGGGTCCTGGCGCCGGGCGGCAGCCGCTTCGAACGCAGGCTCCCCTCGGGGCGCCACGTCGAGTTCCTCTTCATGCCGGTCGGCGACGGTCGGACCCTGTGCGTCTATCGCGACGTCACGACACTGACGGAGAAGCAGACCGAACTCGAAAGGGCGCAGCACGAAGTCAGGGCGACGCGCAACCTGATGTCCGACATCCTCAAGGGCCTTCCCATAGGCATCACCGTGTTCGATTCCGAGCGCCGCTTCATCTATGCCAACCGCAAGATTTCACCGAAATCGCTCGGGCTGGCGACCGATGTGCTGCCCGACCCGGTCAGGCTGGACGACATCATCCGCGCGCAGATCGCGGTCGGCGACCACCTCTATGCCGACGACGGCACGCAGCTCACCCTCGAGCAGCGGATCGCGCTCTGCGTCGATCCCAAGGGCAGCCGCTCCGATCGGAAGCTGCCGAACGGTCGCCACGTCGAGTTCGCCTTCCGGCCCGTGGGCGAGGGCAACACGATGGTACTCGTCCGCGACATCACCGACCTCAAGCGCCGGCAGGCCGAACTGGAACAGGCGCGCGACGAAGTCGCCGCCGCCCACAAGCTCACGGTCACCATCCTGGAATCGATGACGGACGGGTTCAGTCTTTTCCTGCCCGATGGCCGCGTCGCCCTCATGAACAACACCGTTCGAAAAGAATTCGGTATCTCGGAAGATCAGGCGCGTGACATCACCCTCCCGGAGCTCGTGCAGATGCAGATTGCAGCGGGCGACCAGGTCGTGATCGACGGCCGGATCCTTTCGGTAGAGGAGCGGATCGCCCGCATCCTCGATCCGGCCGGTTGCCAGTTCGAACGCATTATGCCCTCGGGAATACATATCGAATTCAACTTCCTGCCGTTGGGCGATGGCCGGACGCTGGGCATCTACCGCAACATTACCGAGCTCAAGCGGCGGCAGACTGAACTGGAACTCGAGCGCGACAGGACCGCCGCGGCACGCCAGCTCATGAGCACGGTACTGGATGGCATGACCGACGGTGTGGCCCTGATCGATGCCGAGCAGCGGCTTGCGCTCTTCAGCAGAGGCGCGCGGAACATCTTTGGCTTTCCGTCGGAGTCATTCGGGCTAGGCGAGAAACTCGTCGACCTCCTGCGGGCAGAGGTTGCCGCCGGCGATGTCATGATCATGGATGGCAAGGTCCTGTCGGTCGAAGATCGAATGGCATTGATCTTCGATCCCAACGGAAGCCGCTTCGAGCGCGAGCGGCCGGATGGACGCCATATCGAGTATTCCCACATACCGTTGAAGGACGGCAGCACGCTGGCTCTCTACCGCGACATCAGCGAGCTCAAGCGTCGGCAGTCGGAACTCGAATCCGCGCGCGATGCTGCAGAGGCCGCCAACCAGGCCAAGTCGACCTTCCTCGCCACCATCAGCCACGAGATCCGCACGCCGATGAACGGCGTCATCGGCACCGCCGAGCTGCTCGAGCGCGAACCGCTCGACGAGCGCCAGAAGCGGCTGGTGCGCACGGTGCGCACGTCCGCGACCACGCTGCTACGCATCATCGACGACGTGCTCGACTTCTCCAAGATCGAGGCCGGCCGAATGGAGCTCGAGGACGCGCCGTTCCAGCTGCGCGCCGTCATCGAGGGCACCGGCGAGACCTTGTCCGTCCAGGCCGAGAGCCGGGGCCTCGCGGTCACCACCGTGATCGAGCCCGGCACGCCCGAACATCTGCGTGGCGACGCGACCCGCGTGCGCCAGATCCTCATCAACCTGATCGGCAACGCCATCAAGTTCACGGAAGTGGGCGAGGTTCGCATCCATGTCCGGACCGAGTCGGTATCCGGCGATCGCGTGCGCCTCGCCTTGTCGGTGAGCGATACCGGCATCGGCGTGAGCGCCGAGCAGCTGGCCCGGTTGTTCCAGCCCTTCTCCCAGGCCGACAACTCGACGACCCGGCGTTTCGGCGGCACGGGCCTCGGTCTTTCCATCGTCCGCCGCCTGGCGGAGTTGATGGGCGGCGGGGTCACGGTCGAGAGCGTGCCTGGCAAGGGTTCGACCTTCACCGTCACGCTCGAGCTCGCGCGGGCGGACGAAGCCGGCACCAAAATGGCTCCCCGGCCGATCGCCACCGCCGAGATCCCCGATGGCCGGGTGCTGGCGATCGACGATTATCCGATCAATCTCGAAGTGCTGACCGGGCAGCTCGAAATCCTGGGCGTGCCGGTCGATACGGCGGCCCACGGCATCGAGGGCCTGACGAAATGGCGCGAACGGCGTTACGCCCTCATCCTGACCGACATCCACATGCCGGACATGGACGGCTTCGAACTGACGCGCCAGATCCGTGCCGAAGAGGCGACGCGCCCCGGCAGCCGCCACACGCCGATCGTCGCCCTGACCGCCAATGCATTGAAGGGCGAGGCCGAGAAGTGCCTTGCCGCCGGCATGGATGGCTACCTCACCAAACCCCTGACGCTCGACCGGCTGCGCGAGGCGGTGGGCCGCTGGATGAGCCCGGCCGCCGAAGGGCCGTCCGGAGAGACGGCCGGCGGCACCCATGCTCCCATCGACCGGCGCGTCGTCGCCCAGATGTTCGGCGAGAACCCGGCCATGATCGACCGCGTGCTTCTGCGCTTCCGCGAGGCCGGCGCCGGCCTCGTCGCCGAGATCGCGGCGGCGGGCGAGGATGCGTCCCGGCTGGTCGATCTCGCGCACAAGCTGAAGGGCGCCGCGCGCGCCGCGGGCGCAGTCCGCCTGGGCGACCTGGCGGCGGCCCTGGAACAGTCCGGCGACGCTGGCGCGGCCGCCGCGGTACAGGCGGAATGGCAACGGGTCATCCGGGTCCTGCCCGGGTCGGCCTGACGCTCCGCCTTTCCTGCCGCTTGACGTGAGAGGCCGCAGCGGGCATCCGCTGCGGCCTCTGTCTTTTTCGGACACCCTTTTTCGGGAACATCTCCGTGTCGCCGACGCAAGCCGCACCCACCGTGCGCTACAATTTCACCGAAACCGAGAGCAAGTGGCAGAAGGTCTGGGAAGAGCGCCAGACCTTCAGGGCCGCGATGGACAAGGCGCGCCCCAAATACTACGTGCTCGAAATGTTCCCCTATCCGTCGGGGCGCATCCACATGGGCCACGTGCGCAACTACACGCAGGGCGACGTCATCGCCCGCTACAAGCGCGCCCGGGGTTTCAACGTGCTGCACCCGATGGGCTGGGACGCGTTCGGACTGCCGGCCGAGAACGCCGCCATGGAAAAGAAGGTCCACCCGAAGAAGTGGACCTACGAGAACATCGCCACGATGAAGAAGCAGCTGAAGTCGATGGGCCTGTCCCTCGACTGGAGCCGCGAACTGGCGACCTGCGATCCGTCCTACTACCGCCACCAGCAGAAGATGTTCCTGGACTTCTGGAAGGCCGGCCTCGCCTACCGCAAGGAGGCCTGGGTCAACTGGGATCCCGTCGACAACACGGTGCTGGCCAACGAGCAGGTGATCGAGGGCAAGGGCTGGCGCACCGGCGCACCGGTGGAGCGGCGCAAGCTCACCCAGTGGAACCTCAAGATCACGCATTTTGCCGACGAGCTGCTGAGCCGCCTCGACACGCTCGACCGCTGGCCCGAGAAGGTGCGCCTGATGCAGGCGAACTGGATCGGCAAGAGCCGCGGCGCGCGCGTCTACTGGGAACTGACCAACGCTTCGGGCGCAGATCACGGCAAGCTCGAGATCTTCACGACCCGTCCCGACACGTTGTTCGGCGCCTCGTTCATGGCGCTGTCGGCCGAGCATCCGCTGGTCCAGGGACTCGCCGCGCACGATCCCGGCCTGCAGAACTTCGTCGCCGAGTGCCGCAAGACCGGCACCGCGGCGGCCGAGGTCGAGACCGCCGAGAAGCAGGGCTACAAGCTGCCGCTGCTCGCGAAGCATCCGCTGATTCCAGGCCGGACGGTGCCGGTCTACGCCGCCAACTTCGTGCTGATGGAATATGGCACCGGCGCGATCTTCGGCTGCCCCGGCCACGACGAGCGCGACCACGAGTTCGCGACCAAGTACGGCCTGCCCATCCTCCAGGTGGTGGCGCCGGCCGACGGCAAGAAGCTCGACATCGCCGCCGCGCCCTTCGTCGAGGACGGCGTCATCGTCAATTCCGAATTCCTGAACGGGCTGGGCGTCGAGGAGGCGAAGGCGAAGGTCATCGCGCGCCTCGAGGAGATGGGCGTCGGCAAGGGCACGACGCAGTATCGCCTGCGCGACTGGCTGGTCTCGCGCCAGCGCTACTGGGGCTGCCCGATCCCCGCGATCCACTGCGAGAGCTGCGGCGTCGTGCCGGTGCCGGACAAGGACCTGCCGGTGCAGTTGCCCGACGACGTCACGTTCGATCGTCCGGGCAATCCGCTCGACCGCCATCCGACGTGGAAGCATGTCCCTTGTCCGACATGCGGCAAGCCCGCGCGTCGCGAGACCGACACGTTCGATACCTTCATCGATTCGAGCTGGTACTTCGACCGGTTCACCTCGCCGCATCTCGAGACCGCGCCGTTCGATCGCGACGAGAACCACTACTGGATGCCGGTCGACCAGTATATCGGCGGCGTCGAGCACGCGATCCTGCACCTGCTCTATTCGCGGTTCTGGACGCGCGCGATGCGCGAGGTCCAGATGACCAGCCGCGACGAGCCGTTCGACGGTCTCTTCACCCAGGGCATGGTCTGTCATGAGACCTATCGCGCGAGCGACGGCACCTGGCTGACGCCCGAGGAGATCCAGCGCGATGGCGGCAAGGTCGTGCGCGTCTCCGACAAGAGCCCGGTGGAAGTCGGCCGCTCGGAGAAGATGTCCAAGTCGAAGAAGAACGTCGTCGACCCGGACCAGATCATCCGCGACTACGGCGCCGACACGGCGCGCTGGTTCATGCTGTCCGACAGCCCGCCCGAGCGCGACCTCGAATGGACCGAGGCCGGCGTCACCGGCGCGTGGCGCTTCCAGCAGCGCCTGTTCCGCATCGCCTCCGAGGCGATCGCAACGATGCCGGCGGTCGGCACGCCGAAGCCCGCGACCTTCTCGGACGCGGCCACCGCCCTGCGACGGGCCGCGCACAAGGCGATCGCCGGCCTGTCGGCCGACATCGAGGCCTTTCACTTCAACAAGGCGGTCGCGCGACTCTACGAGTTCGCCAACACGATCGATGCGGTCGAGGCGAAGGACGATTCGACGCGCTGGGCGCTGCGCGAGGCGCTGGAGATCTTCGTGCGCCTGATCGGGCCGATGACTCCGCATCTCGCCGAGGAACTGTGGCACGCGCTCGGCCACAGGAGCCTGCTGGCCGATGCGCCGTGGCCGCTGCCCGAGGATGCACTGCTGGTCGACGACACGGTCACCGTCGCGGTGCAGTTGAACGGCAAGCTGCGCGGCACCATTTCACTGGCCAAGGATGCGCCCAAGGACGTGGCGGAAGCCGCGGCGCTGGCGCTTCCCGAACTCGTCCGCGGGCTCGACGGCAAGACGCCGAAGCGGGTGATCGTCGTGCCCAACCGTATCGTAAACGTCGTGGTGTAGGGCTTCAGAGCCAAAGCCAGGAAGGGTCCGAACATGGCACGCAAGCCGAACTACGATTTCGAGCGTCGCGAACGCGAGCGCCTGAAAGCCATCAAGGTCGCCGAGAAGGCCGAAGCCAAGCGCGCCGCCCGCGAGCGCGCCAAGCTGGGCGAGGGCGCCGACGCCGCGAGCGGCGACGGCGAACCCCCGGCCGACAAGGGCTGAACCCGCGCGAGCGGCGGCCGTGCTATAGAGGCGCGGTGAAGATCGAAGCACGCCAGGTCGAAGCCTTCCTGAAGAAACCCGACCCCCGGGTGCGGGGCGTCGTGATCTACGGCAACGACGACGGGCTGGTGGCCGAGCGCGCCGTGGCGCTCGCGAAGTCGATCTGCGAGGACCTCAAGGACCCGTTCCGGGTCGTCGACATCGCGGGCGATTCGCTGAAGCAGGATCCGGCGCGACTGGCCGACGAGTTCGGCGCGATGTCGATGATGGGCGGCCGCCGCGTGATCCGGGTGCGCCCGGCCGGCGAGGAGTCCGTCGCCGCCCTCGAGAACCTGGTCGAAGCGGCCGCCGGCGACGCGCTGATCATCGTCGAGGCCGGCAACCTGACGCCGCGCTCCGGCCTGCGCACCCTGGCCGAGAACGAGGCCACGCTGGCCGCCTTGCCCTGCTACATGGACAACGAGATGGCGCTCGAAGGTCTCGTCGAGAGTGCCGCGCGGGCGCAGGGCCTGACCGTCGAGCCCGATGCGCTGGAATGGATCGTCGAACGGCTGGGCGGCGATCGCGGCCAGACACGCGGCGAGATCGACAAGCTGCTGCTCTACAAGGGCACCGATGCCGGCAAGTCGATCACGCTCGACGATGCGATGGCGGTGCTGGGCGACACGGCCTCGATCGGCATCGACGACGTGATCGCCGCGACCTTCGATGGCGAACTCGTGGCCCTCGATCGCGCCCTCGATCGCGTCTTCGCCGAAGGCGCCAACCCGGTCCAGCTCGTGCGTTCGCTGCAACGGCACGCCGACCAGCTGCATCTCGTGTCGGGCCACGCGGCAAAAGGCGGCAATCTCGAAGGCGCCATGTTCAAGGCACGCGGCCTGCCCCGCGGCGGTCCGGTCCGCCAGCGCTTCGAGCGCCACCTGCGCACCTGGCCGCTGCCGCGTCTCAGCCTCGCCCTGACGACGATCCTGGAAGCGGAAATCGAGTGCAAGCGAACCGGCCTGCCGGACGAGGCGATCGCCCGCCGCCTCTGCATGCGGCTCAGTCAGGCCGCGCGCTCGGCGAAGGCGCGACGCTGAGGATCTACTTTCCGGTCGGGGTCAGCGGGATCGCCGCCTGCGGCGACAGGACGAGGAAGGTGAAGCTCTCCTCGATGTAGAGCCGCACGCGCTCGGTATCGTGTTCGAGATAGCCGATCGAGAAATCCTGGCCCACCGTCAGCTCGAAATCGCCGCCTCGCATCGAGATCACGAGGCCTCCTTCGAGACCGGGGGCAGCATGCACCTCGCCATCGATCAGACGCTGGACATGGCTCAGGATCGGATAGCCGCCGTCGGTGCGCGCCTGGAGATCCTCGTAGAGCCGTTCGCTCAGCACGACCGCGAAGGGACCTTCGACGCCTTCGTCGCGCAGCTTCTTCAGCGCGGCGGCGACAGCATCGGGATAGTCGGCATGGCTGGTCCCCAGCGCGACGGACTGGCCCTTCTGCGCTTCGCAGA
>Ga0255181_1000736_pt1 | contig 10456 bp, 9 predicted proteins | sample Atl_Colum_RepC_8_FD_183621 | JGI IMG/M metagenome (GOLD analysis project Ga0255181, IMG submission 183621) | Freshwater microbial communities from Altamaha River, Georgia, United States - Atl_Colum_RepC_8d | ecosystem: Environmental > Aquatic > Freshwater > River | place: USA: Georgia | collected...
CGCTTTCAGACTGTTCAGCAATTGCGCGCCCCCTTCACGCTCGGCAAAGGCGAGCTTGAGTGACAGGCCGGCATCGACAACGCTCTCCACCGCTGTCAGCGCCCGGTCAGCACACCACGCACGCAGCACCGCCTCCTCCCGGGCAAGCGTGCCAGGCACGCCGGTCAGGGCATCGCGCGCCTCGCACTCCGCTTCACGTGGCGAGCTGCGCCAGTAGATCACCGTTCTCATCATTGTGCCTCTGCATGAACAATGCCACACCTTGCCGGCAGTGTACGCCTGCCTGTCACGCAATCGCAACAAGGGCTTCAGGAAACTCGCCAGGTGTTTGAATTAAAAAGTATTTGCTGATATATTCGCCGGGCCTCGCAAAACGACAGCCACACTGGCACGCGCCAGGGCATGACGACGAGACAGCATCTGCACAGCCGACCCGCAATGACAAGCAAGGACGGGGCGAGCGTGACGACGCAGCAAGGATATTCGGGCGCCGACGATGTCGAGCCCGCGACAGTGTTGAACAACGATTTTGAATAGTGGAAACAGCAGGAACAACGCCTGAACGTGGCGTTGCAATTACACGGAGTGACGACCTTGGCGGTCGTCATGAATGGATAGTCAATACAGCCGGAAGAATCCGGGACGTATCAAATTCAGTCACGCTCTGCCGACGCAAACAGCGACAACGGCAGAACGGCAAAGCAGTCAGGTTTACTTGAAACTACCCGGCGCAGCCCGCAGGCTGCCGGCCGGAGTGCAAAGAGACAGTCAACGGATTACTCGATTCCCGAACCACCAGGTACAGCGATGAAGTTCAGATGTCACCATGGTTTTCCCGAAATGAAAGCTGATCCGCTTTCGGTAACTTACTGCCCGCAGGTTTGATGGCCCCGGGTTCACCTTTCTGGCAACCAACAGAGAAGTGAACCTTACATGAAGAGAATGTTGATCAATGCAACTCAAGAAGAGGAGTTGCGTGTTGCCCTCGTTGATGGCCAGCGTCTGTACGATCTGGACATCGAGAACCGCTCCAGAATCCAGAAAAAGGCCAGCATCTACAAAGGCCGCATTACCCGCGTGGAACCCAGTCTCGAAGCCGCCTTCGTCGATTTCGGCGCCGAGCGCCACGGCTTTCTCCCGCTGAAGGAAATCTCGCCACAGTACTTCACCAAGCGCGGTGCAGGTGCCGAAGGCCGGGTCAATATCAAGGAATCGGTTGCCGAAGGCACCGAAGTCATCGTCCAGGTGGAAAAGGAAGAGCGTGGCAACAAGGGCGCTGCCCTGACCACGTTCGTCAGCCTGGCGGGCCGCTATCTGGTGCTCATGCCCAACAATCCGCGTGCCGGTGGCATTTCCCGCCGCATCGAGGGCGATGATCGCTCGGAACTGCGCGAAGCGCTCAACGGCCTCGAGATTCCCGACGGCATGGGCATGATCGTGCGCACGGCCGGTGTGGGCAAGCAGCAGCAGGAACTGCAGTGGGACCTCGACTACCTTCTGGCCCTGTGGCAGTCGATCACCGATGCCTCCACCTCGCGCGCCGCCCCCTTCCTGATCTATCAGGAAAGCAATGTCATCATCCGCACCATCCGTGACTACCTGCGTCAGGACATCGGCGAGGTGCTGTTCGACACCCGCGAATCCTATGAAGAGGCGCTCAGCTTCGTGCGCCAGGTGATGCCGCATTATGAAGCGCGCATCAAGCTCTATCAGGAGACTCTCCCGCTGTTCAACCGCTACCAGATCGAGGGCCAGATCGAAACGGCCTTCCAACGGGAAGTGAAACTGCCATCCGGCGGCTCCATCGTGATCGATCCGACCGAGGCCCTGGTGTCCATCGACATCAACTCCTCGCGCGCCACCCGTGGTTCCGACATCGAAGAGACAGCCCTGAACACCAATCTGGAAGCGGCCGATGAGATCGCGCGCCAGCTGCGCCTGCGCGACATGGGCGGTCTGATCGTGATCGATTTCATCGACATGAGCTCGGCCAAGAACCAGAAGGAAGTCGAGAACCGCATGCGCGATGCGCTGGAAGCGGACCGTGCCCGCGTGCAGGTCGGCCGCATTTCCCGCTTTGGCCTGCTGGAGATGTCACGTCAGCGCCTGCGCCCCTCCCTGGAGGAAACCAGCACCATCGTCTGCCCGCGCTGCAGCGGCCAAGGCGCCATCCGCGACGTCAAGTCCCAGGCACTGTCCATCCTGCGCGTGCTGCAGGAAGAGGCCAACAAGCGCAAGAGCGTCGAGATCCGCGCCATCGTGCCCATCGCTGTGGCCGCCTATCTGCTCAACGAAAAGCGCGCTGCCGTGTCCGCCATGGAGGCGCAGAGCGGTACCAAGCTCGTGATCGTCCCGAATGCCGACCTGGAGACTCCGCATTACGAGATTCAGGGGGTCAGCCAGGCCGACGCCACGCCGATGGCCAGCTACGAAATCGAGATTCATCCCGAATCCCACGAACCCAACCACCGGCACGCCCGCCCCGCCCCTGCCCCGCAGCAGGCCGCGGTGCAGGCTCCGGTGCTCTCGCAGCCGCCCATTCCTGCACCAGCTCCCGCGCCTGTTGCGGCAACAGTGCAGCCCGCGCAAGGCAAGGGTCTGCTTGGCAGCCTCTTCTCAGCCATCGGCAGCCTGTTCGGTAGTGAAAAGGCAGCCGAAGCTCCAGCACCGGAGGCCCGTGAAGAACGCAGTGGCCGCTCGCGTGATCGTGGTCGCGACCGTGGTGAGCGTGGTGAGCGCGGCGAGCGCAATCGCGGCGGCAAGCAAGGCGGACGTCGTGACGGAGGCCGTGAGGCGTCGCGCGATGAGAATCGCGCCGATGGCGCAGACACCCGCAACGAGGAACGCGGCAACACAGCGGAAGGCCAGGCAGCCCGTGAAGGCGGTCAGGGTCGCCGACGCGGCAATCGCGGTCGTGGCGGTGACAGCTCTGGCGCACCCCGTGACGAGCAGCGTCGTGACGGTCGTCGCGAGGAGAAGCGTGAACCCCGCCGCGAGGAGCTTCCAGCAGACGAAGAGACACTGAACTCTGCCGAGGCGGTTGAGGCAGGTGACGGCGAAGGCCGCGCCCAGCGTCGCAGCGGCAATCGCCGCCCGCGCAACAACACCCAGCGACGTCGTGGACCGCGCCCGGACGAGACAGGCGTGCAGACGCCGGAAGGCCAGGCGCTGGATGCGGACAGTGCGCTTCCTGTCGCCGACGAGATTGAGCAGAACGATTCCGGCATTCGATTCGTCGACAACATTGCGGTGGATGCCGGCGAAAACCAGGACCTCGCCCTCGACATGGAGATCAACGGCAATCTGGCCGAACCGGCCGCAGCGCAGAGTGACGACCTCGACGGCGACGAGGCCGGCGGCGAAGCCCCACGCTCCTCACGTCGCGGCCGTCGGCCTTCCGATCGTCGTCGTGGACGCAGCAATCGAGGCGGCAATGCAGCGGCAAGCGAGCAGGGAGATGCCGGCACCGCCGAAGAGATCGCGCCAGAGGAGAGCGCCCTGGAAGCGGCCGCAGCGGATTCCGCGGATGCGCCGGCTCCAGGCGTGAACGAAGACGTTGACGCGACGCCCGCGCCCGTTGAAGCCGCTGTCGCCGAGACGCCAGCGATCGAAGTGGTCGACGTGGTCGAGGTGCCAGTGGCGGCAGCCGAAGCCGTCGAGCTTCCTGTGGAACAAGCCTCGATTCCGGCGGTTGAAGAGGCCGCCGAGCCGGTACCTGCAAGCACCGAAACGGCCATCGTGGCTGAGCCGGTCGCCATCGCGCAGGAGCCCTCTGCACCGGCTGCTGCAGCTGCAGCTCCGGTGATCCCGGCCCTGTCAGGCCGCGCGCCGAATGATCCACGTGAGATCAAGCGTCGCCAGATGCTCGAGGCCGCACAGCAACAGCAGAACGACACGCAGGCATAAGCCAACAGCAGACCTGCAAACGAAAAGGCCCGTGATTCCTCTGGAGTCACGAGCCTTTCTCTTTCGGGCTGGCTTCAATGCCAGCGGGTGTCAGCCAACCGGGATCAGAGCTTTTCCGCCAGCTCCGGCAGCACCTTGAAGAGATCGTCCACCAGGCCGTAGTCCGCCACCTGAAAGATCGGTGCTTCGGCGTCCTTGTTGATGGCCACGATCACCTTGCTGTCCTTCATGCCGGCCAGATGCTGGATGGCACCGGAAATGCCCACGGCGATGTACAGCTCGGGCGCGACGATCTTGCCGGTCTGCCCGACCTGCATGTCATTGGGGACGAAGCCGGCATCCACGGCCGCACGGGAGGCGCCGATGGCGGCGCCCAGCTTGTCGGCCACCTTCTCGATGAGCACGAAGTTCTCGCCACTCTGCATGCCACGCCCGCCAGAAATGACCACGGAGGCGGCCGTCAATTCAGGACGCTCGGAGGTCGACAACTGCTGCCCCACGAACGTGGACAACGCCTGTTCCTTGACCACACCGAGCGACTCCACAGCGGCGGCGTTGCCCGCACTGGCGGCCTCGGCAAAGGCCGTGGTGCGCACGGTGATCACTTTCACCGGGTCCTCGGATTGCACGGTTGCCAGCGCATTGCCCGCATAGATGGGGCGCACGAAGGTGTCGGCGGATTTCACCGCGATGATGTCGGAGATCTGCGCCACATCCAGCAGCGCCGCCACGCGGGGCAACAGGTTCTTGCCCGTCGTGGTGGCCGCAGCGAGGATGTGGGTGTACTGGGTGCCGATCTCGGCCACCAGGGCGGCGATGCTCTCGGCCAGCTGCGCGCCATGCGCGGGATGATCCGCGACCAGCACGCGGCTGACGCCGGCCACTGCTGCGGCAGCGCTGGCCACGCCCGCGCAGGCGGTGCCGGCCACCAGCACGTCTACAGGCTGACCGATGGCCAGGGCGGCTGTCACCGTGCTCAGGGTGGCGGGCTTCAGGCTGAGATTGTCGTGCTCTGCAATCACCAGAATCTTCATGTGTTGTCCTTCTGCTTGAATTCGTGTGGCGGGCGCGGCCCGGGCGTCAAATGACCTTGGCTTCCGTCTTGAGGCGTGTGATGAGCTCATCGACGCTGCCGACCTTGATGCCGGCGCTGCGCTCGGGCGGCGGCTCGACGCTGAGAGTGCGCAGACCCGAGGCGACGCTCACGCCAAGATCGGCGGGCGTCAGCGTGTCGATCGGCTTCTTCTTGGCCTTCATGATGTTCGGCAGCGAGGCGTAGCGCGGCTCGTTCAGACGCAGATCCGTGGACACCACGGCTGGCAGGGACAACAGGATCGTCTGCTCGCCGCCATCGATCTCGCGCACCACCTTGAGCTTGCCATCCTGCGCCTCGACGCCACAGGCGAAGGTGCCCTGGGGCATGCCGCCGAGGGCTGCCAGCATCTGGGCGACCTGGTTGTTGTCGGTGTCGATGGACTGCTTGCCCACCAGCACCAGGCCGATGGCCTCGCGCTGCACGATGGCGTGCAGCAGCTTGGCCACGGCCAGCGGCTGCAGACCGTCTTCAGCCTCGACATGAATGCCGCGATCGGCGCCCAGCGCCAGGGCTGTGCGGATCTGTTCATGGCAGGCCTTGTCGCCGACGGACACCACGATCACCTCGTCGGCCTGGCCCTTCTCCTTCAGCCGGATGGCCTCTTCCACCGCGATCTCGCAGAAAGGATTGATCGCCATCTTGGCATTGGTCAGATCGACACCGCTGTTGTCAGCCTTGACGCGCACCTTGACGTTGGCATCGACAACACGTTTGACGGCCACCAGAATCTTCATGGATTCTCCACCTGGAAGTGAGTACTGAGACGGATGAAACGGAGCGCACAAACCACAGATCACGACAACAAGTTGTCGATATGCGCTGCAGCCGGCCCCGAAAAGGCGCCAATGATGCCGGGTTTATCCGGGAGCGTCAATTCAGCGGCCTGACGCCTTCTTTCGGCACGGAATTTGCTGAATAGCAATGAATTCGCTTAGCCCCTGCGGGCCCGGAGACTCTTCGACATGTCCAGGAACATTCTGATCAGCACCCTCGCCTTCGGCCTTGGCCTCACTCTCAGCGGTTGCGGCTTCATTCTCGCGCCCGTGGCTGGCACTGCCGCGACAGCGGCTCAACTCAGCGTGAAGGGAGCAGACAGGAGCATCGAATACAGCAAACAGGCTGCGGACAAAGGCATGGAATACGGCAAGCAGGCCGCCGCCATCAGCGCGGAACTGGGCCGTCAGGCCGCAGGAGGCGTCGCCGCAGCGGCAAGGACTGTCGCCGCGACGGCAGTGGATGTCACCGGGGCGGCAATCACCGTCCTGCGTCCCGCAACTGCCGCAGAAGCCGCCGCCCTCGAACAGCGCGCCTCACAACCTTGAAACCCTCAGTCAACCGCGCCGAGCTCGAACACTTCGCCCTGGCTCGATAGCGCGAGCACCACGCTCTTGTCCCGCTCCACCACACTGGCGTGCGCCGCCAGTTCGTAGAACACCGCACGCGCCACACGCGCGTGGAGGCCCGGGCGCACTTCGAGCAGAGGCCGCGGTGCGCCGTCCCGCTCCTCGACCCACAGCCGGTGCTGCGGCCCGGCCACCACCTCGTCGCCGGTATTGAGCGTGAAGCGCAGCAATGTCGAGTCCGCGTCACCTTTGATGTCCACGAGCACCGCGACAAACGGGCAGTCGTCCACCTGGATGCGCAGCTTCTCCACCGGCGTCACGAGATAGAACTCACCATCCTCCTCACGTCGCAGAATGGAGGCGAAGAGACGGACGATGGCGGGCCGGCGTATGAGCTGCCCCTCGTGGTACCACTGACCGTCGGCGGCGATGCGAATGGCGATCGTGCCGTTGCATGGGGGATTCCAGGCAGCATCAGGCCCGGTCGAGCGGCGACCGTGCGTGCTGCCTGCCAGGTTGTCGGCGAGAGAAAGAATCGGCTCTGTCATGGCACCTTACGGTACCAGAGTGTCCACATAGCGACCAAGAGCGGCCACCAGCAGGCGGTCCGGGGAGTCCTCGTACAGGCCCAGCAGGCCGGCACGAGTATCGATGTTGACGACATCGACCACACGGCCGGTGGTCACGTCCAGCACCGTCAACTGGATGCGGGCGCGATCCAGCCCGAAGGCATCCTGCAGTGCCTTGCCACTGCGATGCCGCAGGGTGTCGGCCATCTCGCGCCAGGTCCCCACGGTATCCTCCCACAGGAGGATGCGCGGATAGATCATGAAGTCGATGCGGTTGCGCACAGCTGACTGCCGTGCGTCAAACAGCGTCTCGCTGCGCTCTGCACGCAGCACCCGGGGAAACTGACGGCGGAATTCGCCGCTGAGCAGCACGGACAGACTGTCCTCCGGCATGGGCAGCGTCGACGGCAGGTCCTCCGGCTGAGTGGTGCGTTGCAGTGGGTATTGCTCAAGACCGCTCAGGGCGATGTAGAAGCTGACGTCCTGGGACAGCACCCAGTGGGAGCTGCGAGTGACGGCGTGATCATCGAGAAGGCCGGCGCTGGAGGTAAGCGCGAGCCCCTGGTTGTACAGATGCGCCACCTCACTGCGCAGCGACTGGGTATTGCTGCAGGCGCAAAGCGTGGCAAGCAGGAGTATGCCGATGCAGGCACGGATCATCATGGTCAATCCTCGCGAAAGTGTCCGGGGCGGCAAGAATCGGCCACTCCGGCCGCATTCAGCGCTTTCGCACTCTGCAAGCACATAGCTTGCCAATTACATCTCGCGCACACGCGAACAGCGGCGACAGCGATAGACATGATCCACTCCGGTCAGCACCATGATCTGCGGAGGCCAGGTGCACTTGCACAGCAGATACCCCAGTTTCAGGGCCAGTTCGACCTCCTGCAGGCGTTCCTTCAGACTGGCGGCTGGCGGCAAGGCATCATCCTGCGTCGCCGCTGGATCCTGCCGGCGTGGCACCAGCTTCACCGGCGCGCCCTCCTCCCCCCTCGGTTCCGCGCTGGGCTCCGCCTGACCCTGTGTCAGCAGACTTTGCAGCTCATTCAGGTTCATGTGACTTTCTTCCACAGCGGCAGCGGGCTGAGTTCGAGGGGCTGGGTCCTGTTCATGACAAGGTGGATCGGCCCGAGGTCGGCCATGTCGAGCTTGCGCAACTGAGTTCGCGTCTGCTCCAGATCGCCGCTGCCGGCGGCCAGGACATAGAGAATGTCATCGCTCAAGGGGCCCAGCAGCATGGCATCGCTGCATTGTGCCAGGGCGGGCGTGTCGATGAGGATGGTGTCATAGCGCCGCTGCAGCGTTTCCAGCACCCGACGCAGGCGCTTGCCGGCCAGCAGCTCCTGGGGATTGGGCGGCAGGACACCCGCGGGAATGACGTCTATCCCCAGCTCCGGGCAGGTGTGAACACAATCGCGCAGCTGGGCCGCACCAGCAATCAGATGCGACAGACCGGGGGCGCGGGCAGGCAGGCCCATGAACTCCTGGCTGTTGCGCAGATCGGCATTGATCAGCAGGACGCGTTCCGAACGCCCAAGCGTGAGCGCCAGACTGGCTGCCAGAGTGGACTTACCCTCTGCGCGCTGAGTCGAGCAGGTCAGCACTATGGAGGCCCGAGGGAATTGCGCCAACGGGTCCGGGGCCGGGCGGCGCACCTGCAGGCGCGTACGCAAATCCGCGAGTGCCTGCGCAAACGGGCGGTCTGCCAGGAATTCGGCGACGGAGACGGCAGGCGTCAGCGGCAGACTTGCCGCACAGGGACGAGCGAGTTGCGTCGGGACATCGCCCGGAAAATCCAGACTGCCACGCCACTTGAAGCGCGCAGCCAGTACCAGGGCCGGCACGGCGACGGACCCGATATAACCAAACAGCACCCACCAGAACTGTCCGGTCGGCAAGGGCGCATCGGGCAGATTGGCGGCTTCCAGCAGTCGCGCATCGATCATCTGACCCAGCGTCGCTTCGTAGCTGCGCACCAGTTCAGTCACCAGCGCCGATTCCAGTACCGGGCCCAGCACACGCTGGCCGGCGGAGCCTGGTCCCGAGAGTCCATTGTCAGGAGGCACAGTCACTACCGGCGGAATGAGATCCACCAGGGGATCGGCGCTCAGCGCCACCAGAGGCGGCTCCACTTCCCCGACGTCCGGCTGTATGGGCGCCGGCAGGCGTGTCAGGCTGTCGAGGCGGGCGATGAGCAGACTGGCCGCTCGGCGCATCTCCTGTACCTGGGAGCTGGCAGTGAAGTCCAGATACGCCTGCGCCACGGCAGTGGCACCGGATCGCGCAGACTCGGCATCAGCGGCGCGGTAATGCAGAGCAAGCAGGAATGTCCGGGGTACCACTTCCACCCGCAAGTCGGGGGCCAGTTCGCCTGCAACCGCAGCGGAGCTGACAATGGCCTTCTGCGTCTCCATCAGCATTGGCAGACTGGTAGCAAGCTGCGCGTCCTGGGCACTGGCCATGAATGCGGGAGCCTGCACCTCCACCAAGGCTCTGGATTCGAACTGAGGTTCACGCAGAAAGCCGATCAGGGCAATGATCACCGCCACTGGCAAACCTGCTGCCAGCAGATGGCGGGCGTGTATCAGCAACGGCCACCACCACCGAGGGCTGTGCCCCTCGGGGTGCATGCGGGATGTCACTGGTCTTGCTTCATCGTGAGTCACAATCTGTCCATGTCCGGCTGCAGGGTCTGCCGGTTCTGTGTGCAACGGGACGGTGTCCTTGTTCCGGGATTGCCATTCATGCAATATCGGCCGCTCTTTCAGGAGCTTGAACACCTTGTCGGTCCGGGGAACGTAACTTTGCAAGAAGCAGACCAGAATCTATTTCGCACATTGCTGCTCAATAATACTCCATTAATGGACGTCAGAGCCCCCGTGGAATATGGACGCGGTGCCTTTCCCTGTGCCGAGAACCTCCCGCTGCTCGAGGATATCGAGCGTCAAAGAATCGGCACTTGCTACAAACAGGAAGGTCAGGATGCCGCCATCGCGCTGGGCCACCGGCTGGTGCAGGGCGAGATCAGGCAGGCGCGACTCGAACGCTGGCAGGCCTGGCTGCAGGCCCATCCCGGTGCCTGGCTCTACTGCTTCCGCGGCGGCCTGCGTTCGGCCATCGTGCAACAGTGGCTGGCCGAGGCCGGCACGCCCTGCCCTCGTGTGCCGGGCGGCTACAAGGCCATGCGCCAGTTCCTGGTGGAAGCCATCGAGCAGGCCAGCCAGACACGCCCGCTGCTGGTGATCGCCGGCGCGACGGGCTGTGCCAAGACCCACCTGCTGCGTCGCCTTCCCGATGGCGTCGATCTGGAAGGCCATGCGCGGCATCGCGGCTCAGCCTTCGGCGCCCTGCTCGGCGGCCAGCCCAGTCAGATCGACTTCGAGAATGCGCTGGCCATCGACCTGTTGCGCCTGGAGCAGCGCCAGGGCAGCGGCCGCGTGGTGCTGGAAGACGAGAGCCATGCCATCGGCTCGCTGTCCGTGCCCTTCGTCCTTTACAGCGCCATGAAGCAGGCGCCCATCGCCCTCATCGAGGAACCCGTG
>Ga0255181_1000737_pt1 | contig 10452 bp, 12 predicted proteins | sample Atl_Colum_RepC_8_FD_183621 | JGI IMG/M metagenome (GOLD analysis project Ga0255181, IMG submission 183621) | Freshwater microbial communities from Altamaha River, Georgia, United States - Atl_Colum_RepC_8d | ecosystem: Environmental > Aquatic > Freshwater > River | place: USA: Georgia...
CACCAAAGCCGCATTGCATCAATTGCCCTGCCCAGAAGGCCTGCGGATTTGATGGATTCAGCTGCGCTGATCGGTACCTGATGGACTTCGGTGTTACCCCACCAGATGCGTAGTCGTCCAACAGATTGGCCAAGCGATACAGGGGCAAGTAACGCACTGGGCCGCTCAATCTGGGTTCGAATTCCCTCGGCCTTGCCACGCGGTACTGCAACGAGAACATCACGAGGAAAGTGCAATCGTGCCGCGCCCGCGGTGCCCTTAAATACCGGAATCATTTCACTGCCCTCATCTGCCTTAAAGAGCCGCAGGATATCGAACTGTTGAAACCCGAAATTCAGCAGCTTAAGCCCTTCCTGTGCCCGCGCCTCTTCGGTCGGTGCGCCGGCAATCACGGCGATCAGACGCCGTTGCATCCGATCACGAGTTCCGAGCGGCTGCGGCCGATGCGCGGTGACTGCGAGCGCAAATCCTTCGGACTCGCTTCGTCCTGTCATTAGGCCATCAACAGAGTTGTCCAGCCAAAGAAGCCGGTTGCGATTGACCTGACGTATGCCGTTGTAGGTGAACTCGCGACGGCTGAACTCGCGCAGATGCTCGGGAAATTCCTGGATAAGGTAATTGGCCAGCTTCATTATGTCGGCAACCGTACTGATATTTTCTGGATGGGGCACGCCGGTTGAGTTGGCAAAGCTGGTGCTGGCCATGCCCAGTCGCTGGGCGGTTTTGTTCATCGACTCCACGAAGGCGGTCTCGGACCCTGCGACCGCTTTCGCCAGGGCGATCGCCGCATCATGGGCGCCAAGGGTAATCAGCCCCTGCATAAGTTCACTGACCGATACATTTTTTCCCGGCAGCAGAAACATTCGCGACCCTTGAGGCACTTCCGCCTCCGTTGGTGAGGCGACACTCTGATCTAGACGGATTTTGCGCTCGCGTAGTGCGGTAAAAGTGAGATAGGCCGTCATCATTTTAGAAAGTGACGCTGGACTGATTCTGCTGTCGGCGTTAGAAGATGCGAGAATCTGCCCCGTCGTTGCATCCATGAGCATCCAGTTCGGTGCGGCGATTTTTGGTGTGACAGGCCAGGACTGGGCAAAGGCTGACGAGCAGGACATGAGGGTCATGGCAACCACGACTACACACTGTGCAAGATGCCGACTGAAATTTATAGTTCGATGCATGCGGGTTAGTCGTTCAGACAGCGAATAATGCAGTCTTTCAGCAGCGGAAGTTGGCCGTGAAAAAAGTGTCCCGCTGCAGGCATCACCAGCACAGGATGCTGCTGTGGTGCGGTCCAGTCCATCACGGTTTTTAGAGACACGACCTCGTCGAGCTCTCCGTGAATGAGACGTGCGTTTGGGGTTAATGCGGCAGCGGGACGACGGTCTTCAGCGATTCCAAGCCCTACCAGAATAATTCGATCAAGCGGCGGTTGGCCCTGGGCGACTGGGTGCTCGGGCCACTGCTGGGCGAGATGGGTGGCCATGACGGCTCCAAACGAAAACCCGCCAATCCATCGATGGCCTGCGACCTCAGGATGATGTGCGATCAGCCAGCGCCAGGCAGCCCAGAGGTCTTCGACCTCACCCTGACCGTGGTCGTGTTCAGATTCGCTTTTGCCGACACCGCGAAAGTTCGGCCGCAGCACAATCATGGATTGACTGACAAAGGCCCGTGCAATGGTCTGGGCTACTTTGTTGTCCAGCGTTCCGCCAAATAGTGGGTGGGGGTGCGCAACAACTGCGAGACCCTTTGGCGGCTGGTGGGGTGCAGGCCGATCCAGTGCCACTTCCAGATGTCCTGCCGGCCCTGGGATTACAAATCGCTCGGTTGCAGAGTTCAAATTTTCAGTCGCTCTACAGGGCGATCGTGAAGCAGATGCTCCTCGATGATCTCATCGATGTCTTGGCGATCGACATAGCGATACCAGACTCCCTCAGGATAGACCACCATTACCGGGCCCTCATCGCAGCGATCCAGGCACCCGGCGCGGTTGATGCGAATTTTTCTAGGCCCATTTTTTTTTAGAGACTTGATGCGCTCTTTGGCGTATGCCTGGATATCGGACGCGCCGCATTGGGCGCAGCAGGCTGAGCCGTCATCGCGCTGATTAATGCAGAAAAAAACGTGCTTTTCAAAGTAAGACATAGCAAGATTTTATATGGGCTGACGGGGGATCCCCGGCGGTCGGCCCTGCCGTTCATAGGCCCGCTCAAGGGCACGCACTGCGCGGCGTGACAGCACCTGATAGAGCCAGCCCATGGCAAGAAATGGCCAGATGACAGCCGACAAATTAGCCAGCAGCTGCAGATTAAGCCAACGGCCACGGGACCAGTCGGAAAGTCCACCGGTCAGGTAATTGTTATCCGGCAAGGTGTTGGCCAGCATGAGCGTCACTCCCAGCCCGCAGATCGCAGCCAGACGTTGATGACTGAGTCGCGCGCCAGCAAGCCCATAGGCGCTGAGCAGGGCGAGAATCACGCCGGCCTGGGTGCCGGCAGTAAGCCAGGCGGTCAGGGTGGAAGGCGACAGCAGTGATATCCATATTGCGCGAATGGCCAGGGTGATTGCAACAATTGTCACCAGTGTTCGGGGCCAATGTTCGGGCCGATATCGTGAAAACCAGCGTGAGGACTCGAGCATGGTGAGATGCAGGATGAGTGCACAGCTCGTGATGGCGGCGCCAACACAGAGCGCTTCGGCGAGAATGCGCTGGGCTGCAAACACCTCCTGAACAACGGAGGGGGTTGCCGCAGCTGCTCCCATTAGCCATGCGGCGCCAAGTCTTAGTTCATCGCGCAGCCCAATATCCCCGAGTGCAAGCCAGATCTGCTGTGGGGCGGCCTGGGCGATAAGCCATACACCCAGCAGCATGACTCCGCCGACCTCAATTGGACGGGCCTCGGTGATCTGTAATCTGGAGGCGCTTTGGGCGTAGGCGGTGGTGATAAATGCACCGATCATGGCCCCTGCTGTATTCGAAAAGACGTCCAACACCGAGGGCCGTCGGCTTGGCAAATACGTCTGAAGCCCCTCTAGAACGATCGACCAAAGCAGACAGATTGCAATCGACGCACCAAATGAGATGAGTGGACCCCAACTCATATCGCGCAGCTTGAATAGAGCGGCTCGGCTGACCAAAAGGCCAAGGGGAATATAGGCCAGTGTATTCACCAGCACATCAAAGCCAGTCCAGTATTTTGGCCAAGGCTGCCCTAAAAAACGCCAAGGCGCCTCTGGGATAAATTGCCAGTCTGTCAGGGGGGATAGCGTAATGAGTGCTAGGCCGCCTGCATACAGCAGGGCGGCAATCACGAAGGAGGCGGCGCGGTTTACACGCATGGGAGGCACCTGACCATCCGGCTATGATGCCAAGAATGTGGCCATGCGAGAGGCTTTCGACCATTGATTCGACTCAACGGGAAGTGCTCCGGCGTCTGAGCGGGCCTGGGGCGCAGTCCGGCGGCCCGTTTGGGCTATGGACAACCGCACAGACCCAGGGAATCGCCAGTCATGGCCGTCGGTGGGTGGATAGTCCTGATGGGCTTGCATGTTCATTGGGATGGCCCGAGACGTTGTGTCCTCTTGGTATTGAATCCGCCTGGCCGGTTCGTCTCAGTCTGATCACAATACAGGTGCTTGAGCATTGCTTTCCTGGTGTGCGGGGGCGGATCGGCGTCAAATGGCCAAATGACATGATGGTCGGGGATAAAAAACTGGGTGGCGTGTTGGTATCGCGTCATCATGTTAATGGCGCGTGGTGGCTGGTTGCGGGCATTGGTGTGAATCTGGCTTGGCCGACTGTGCCCGAATTGGATCGACCTGTGACTGCGCTGATAGATCTAGGCGTGCGCGATCTGATGCCTGAAAATATTGTCGCGGGATTGAGTACAGCTATCGCCCAGGTCTGCAGTGTCTCAGCGCAGACAAACTATGTCGATGGTTTGACTGAGGAATTTCGTCGTCGGGATATTTATGCAGATCAGTCGGTCGTGGTGGTGCACCCGGTTTCCGGGGAGGCGCTTGCCCGGGGGATCAACCGGGGATGCTCTGCCAATGGATCCCTTCAGCTTGAGGTAGACGGTATGGTGCGGAGCATTTCTGTTGGAGAGCTTTCATTGCGACCTGCACCGATTGTTCCTCTAGAGAGCCGCTAATGGATGAACAGATTTTTCTTCTCGTTGATGCAGGAAACTCCGCTGTCAAAGCGCAGTTCTGGAGATATCCGGGTGGGGTCCAGAAATTTTTTTGTGAGGATCGAGCCCCATCGCTCTCGGGCCCGATTGAGCGGATTGACAATGCAGAGTTAAGCGTTGACAGACTGGTTTCCGCCTGGCGGGCACACCTCCAAGATAATTTGAATATTCTGGATCCGAAGCAGTCCCAGATAGAACTTGCCTGGGTATCTGTGGGACCGACCCGTGCCCGTGATGTCATTGCTCAGGCCTATCGCATACTCACGGATAAAGACCCTGCCCAGCCGTGGACTGGTCGTTTTCGGCAGATGCTGCCATGGCGTCGTCAGTATTTTGAAAATGCATATCATGATCCCGCACAGCTCGGCGCCGATCGTTGGGTATCTGGGCTTGGTATTGCAGCGCTCGGCGTGATGCAACCGGGTGAGTTTCACCTGGTGGTCAGCGCAGGTACAGCGACGACGTTTGATTTGCTCCACCAGCGGGATGATGCGACATGCGTATTTATGGGGGGATGGATCATCCCTGGACTTCGCCTGATGCACCAGGGACTACGCCAGGGCACACGTCAACTTGACTATGGTTTATCAGACGCCCCAGGCCGGGATATCGGCATTCCGCGCGATTCTCAGACAGCGATTGAGCAGGGTATCGCGCTGGCGCAGACAGCGCTGATCGATCGGATATCTGTGTCATACGCTCTGAAACGGCTTTGGTTACATGGGGGTTGTGCAGCACAGTGGGCCAGGTTTTATCACGGAGCCCGACAAGATCACCCTGGTCTTGCGCTCAGCCAACGCCAGGATCTAGCGTTTATTGGCCTGCTTGCGACCGCGGCTTAGATCGCTAATAAATTCACGAAAATTTTTTTAAATCGAGGGGTGTCGGATTTTTTCTAGAACTTTGCTGGTGGATTGCAGGTGTTCAAATGCGATCGAGAATACCTGCCCACCGCGATCCATTACCCAGTCGGCTCCGACAATATTCTGAATCGGCCAGTCTCCCCCTTTCACCAGGATCTGTGGTGATAACGCCTGTATCAGTGACAAGGGAGTGTCTTCTGTAAACCAGGTCACCAGACTTACGGATTCAAGCGCGGCAATTACGGCTGCCCGATCGGCAAGGGTGTTAATGGGCCGGTCGGGAGCCTTGCCCAGTCGTCGGGTGGAGTCATCATCGTTGAGTGCAACGATCAGAGACTGACCAAGCGCCCGGGCCTGGGCAAGGTAGGTGACATGCCCCCGATGTAGCAGGTCAAATACGCCGTTGGTAAAGACTATTGGACGTACAAGGACCGCTGCCTTGCGCACAATCTCCTGGGGCGGCGTGAGTTTTGCTTCGAAGGCAGGAGCCGCAGACACAGGACTCAGACTACTAAAGATTTCCGGTAACGATTGAGCTCTTGAACAGAGGCAAAGGTCTGGTCAAAGAGCAGGGACAAATTGTGCAGAATCCGTTCGGCGACCTTGCTCTCCCAGACCGAGTCGAAACGAATCTGTTGATCCAGCCAACGCTCTAACCAGCCCGGCTCAGGTGTACGGCTCTGGACCGTGTCATTTGGGAAAAGTGACTGGTTGACATGTAGGTTGGTGGGGTGAAGCGCCTGGGATGTTCTGCGGGCACTGGCCATGAGTACGCCGATTTTTGCAAAAGCCGAGCGGGCTGCATCGCCCGTGGTGACCAATGCTTTTTTCATATAACGCAGATAGGCTCCTCCATGCCGCGCCTCATCCTTGGCGATGGTTTCATAAATCTGACGGATCACAGGCTCGGTGTGCCATTCGGCTGCACAGCGATACCAATGATTCAGACGAATTTCACCACAGAAGTGCAGCATTAAAGTCTCAAGGGCAGGTGCTGGATCAAATTCAAATCGAACCGCATGTAGTTCTTGCTCAGAAGGCAGCATGTCGGGTCGAAATCTCCGCAGATATTCCATCAGTACGAGCGAATGTTTCTGCTCTTCGTAAAACCAGATCGACATAAACGCCGAGAAATCACTGTCATGACGGTTGTCCCGCAGAAACATCTCTGTTGCCGGTAGGGCGGCCCACTCGGTGATCGCATTCATTTTGATGGTCTGGGCCTGCTCGTCCGAGAGCCGCTGGGGATTAAAGGCATTCCAATCGATGTCTTTCTCTAGATCCCAACGGACCCGCTCGAACGCCCGGAACAGTTCCGGATAGAGCATTTCAGAGGCATGGGGTGTACGCATGATGGTGGTATAAAAATCGAGACGCCTGATTGTAAGGTTAATGATCTTTGGGATGGCCGATTTTTTGTCTAAGCCAACGAATGACCGGGCCGACAATCGGAAAGGCCTGCATCAGTTGGGAGCCGTCCCAGAAATCCTGGTGATCAAGGATCTTGCCCTGCCCATCAAGCCGCAGCCGGCTGCAGCCCAAGACCTGCTGGCGAGGTTTTTGATGCCCTATTGAGAATTCAAAGCACCATGAGATCACAAGTTCTGACTTTGCATGATCGGGCTGCGCCATGAGTTCAACGTTTTTAAACTGGGGCTGGTGCAGATGGGAAAACATATCCTGATAGACCCGTCGAATATTGGACCGGCCGTATACCGTCTGAAACGGATCGGTGAACCGACAGTCTTCGGCATAGAAGTTGAGCAAAGCCTCTAGTGAGTCTGGACCAAGAGATTCGGCTGCTGTAATAAAAGCGTCGATATTCATTGAGGCGTTGCTAAGACCGGTCTGGTAGGGCTTTTTTCATGAGACGGAAATATAGGCTATAGGGCAATAGCCGCAGACATTTAAGCCATAGGGTAAATCGTTTTGGGTAGTGGATTTCAAAATCCCCTTTTGCCAGTCCATCAAGACTTGCCGTGGCCGCCTGTTCAGGCGTGAGGATTGCCGGCATTTGAAAGTTATTTTTTGCAGTGAGTCGGGTTTCTACAAAGCCAGGCTGAATCACTGAGACTGCGATTCCGCGCGGCTTTAATTCTAGGTGACTGACTTCGGCAAGATAGGTCAACGCTGCCTTACTGGCGCCGTAGGCCGCTGCCTGGGGCAGGCCGCGATAGCCCGCCACGCTTGATACCCAGCTCCAGTGACGGGCGGCCTGTGGCGCCGACGCCCAGGCCTGTAGCATCTGGTGCAAGCCTGAGTAAGCCGCCAGCGTATTGATCTGAAATGTTTCGCGAACAGCGTCTAATTCAAGCGCATCACAGGCCATTGGGTGATAGACCCCTGCGACCCAGAACACGACATCGGGCAGCATATCTCGAGAGCGCATCTGAGCAATGACGGCGGCGATCGATGTCTCGTCTTGGATATCACAGACCAGCGCGATCTCTGGCGGCGGCGTGATCTCGGCAAGTGTCTGAGCACGTCGGGCACTTACGATTACACGGGCTCCCCTTAGGGTAAGCGACTCTGCAAGCGCCCGGCCAATCCCCGAGGAGGCCCCAACCACCCAGACCTTCAGGCCACTCCAGTCTTTGATCTTTGGATTAAGTGACACGTTTTTGTGGGTTGGTTTATTTGCTAAAAGAGAGGATCACTTCGCCTGCACGAATTCCCCATTTGCTGAAGGTGGCACGATTCAACATGACCTGGTCATCAATAAGGAACATCCAGTCATCAAAATCCAGGTTGATGGTGCTGCCCCGAAAAGGCACACGCAGCGTATAACGCCAGCGCAATGCATTACCGCTGATTTCCCCAATGGCCTGGCCCTCGACATCTTCAGCCGTGCCGATGTAACGGTTTGGTCCGATGGCTTTCAGCTTCCAGATACGGCGTTGCTGTTCACCATCCGACCAAACGAAAGACTCATCGAGCACGCCTTCATCTCCACTCCAGCTTGCCTTGATCGTCACTACAAATCGTCGATCGACCTGGCCGATACGGTTTTGCACCATGCCCCAGCCCTTGATTTCTCCGTTGAAATACGTTTTGAGATCCAGCGCGGGTTTCTGGGCTGCATACTGCGTGGGATCAGGTCCGGCGCATCCGTTTAACAGGAAAGCGGCGAGCACAAGTGGCAGCATGAACCACCGGCCCGAGGCCATGCCCATGGATAGACGTGACAGAGTTGGCAGAAGCGGCATGTCTTATTCCTTTTCGTCAATGATGCGTTGTGTTGAATTATCCCGATAACGCCAAAGCATTCCGATCGCAAGACACTTCAGCAGGCAGGGGATGCCGGCATAGGCCCACTGCAGTGCGACCGTGTTGTTGTCTAAACGATTCACGCCAGGTGTGAAGTCAAGCGCTGCCAGAATGGGCAGTGAGAGTCCCGCCGCAAGGGCGAGGGCAAGTTTGAGTACGAGATTCCAAATGCCGAAATAACTTGCCTCGAGTACGCCTCGGTGCTGCTCAAGATCGATGCGCCGGCCGAGTAGGATTGCCGGACAAACCAGCTCGGCCCCCAGGGCAAGTCCAGTGACCACGCAGATCACCGCAAATGCGGTGATCTCGCCATGCTCAAGCGATAGCGTCCAGGCGAATGCGGCCACTGCAATCGCCATGGCCATGATCCATACCCGTTGTGGATTAAAGCGGTGGACTGCCCAGGACCAGGCGGGCACAGCGATCGCTGCCGCGATGAAATAGGTCACCAGTAGGCTGCTGGACTGCAGGGCTGTCGCACCCAGCAGGTCTTGAAGAAAAAAGAGAATGAGCGTGGGCGGAATGGCATTGGCCAGGGCATTGGTGCCAAGAACCAGGAGCAGCTCGCGAAGTTTTGGCTGCCTAAAAAGCCGTGACCATTCTGTGTTCTGTCTGGCAGATGGATTTGGCCTCGCGCCAGAGGCACGAATCCCGAATGTGAGCACTGCCGCTATCAGGCCACTTGTAATTGCAATGGCCCCGAGAAGAGTTCCAGACTGTTGGCCTGCAATGGCGGCAGCCGTGATGACACCGATAAGCCCGCAGGCCTCGCGCGCACCAATCAGTCGTGCCTGTCCGGAAACATCCGCAGTCCAGGTAACCGCCCAGCCTTGGTGGGCAAGTGTCGCAACGCTATTTGATAAAGAGACAACGAGAGTGCAGACCACCAGCCAGGCGGCAATGGTGAATTCGTGCATTGTTGAATCAGACGAAAATATCAGTCCTGGGTTGGTCAATAGGGCTAGCCCCATCGACATCGTGAGTAAGCCGGCAGATAGCCAGATCCAGGTCGGACGCGTGCTTGCATCAATCCACTTGCCAATAAACGGATCGGCGATGGCATCGGTCAGTCGGGTCAGCATCAACAGCAGGCCAATCAACCCCAGATGCAGGCCGAATTGCTGTGCGTAGAGCGCCGGCGTGACCAAATAAAGCGGAAGCGCAGCAAAGGCCAAGGTAAAACCCGGTAGCCCATATCGCAGGGATTGACCGAGACTAGGGGGCATCAGGGCTGTGCCGAGGGACTCAGGCCGAGGAGCTCTTTTCGCAGCGATGGTTTGGCGGTTTTTGGATCAAGCCAGATCGCAAAAAAAGCGCGCGCAAAATCAATGTCATTGATGCTGCCAATCGGGTTGTCATTGTGAAAGAACAATGCCCCCTCTCCGGGGCGGTAGACGCCACGGATTCGGTCACCGGCTTTGACATCCGGGAAAAGGGTCTGCATGCGGAGATACCAGGACTGACGTTGGCTAGCCGAACCCATTCCCAGGCGCTTGATTTCATCCATGCTGCGCTCGGCAATACTGTTGCCGCTGAAATCCCTGGCATAGGTCAGCTCAAGGGCAAAAGGCTGTTTTGCGAGCTGCTGCGGATCGAGTCGATGCGGGGTAAAGAGTCGGGCATCGTAGATCTTGAGCCCCATCCAACGCAGGGTTCCGGTGCCTTGAAGCTGAAAACCTTCGATATTGGCCTGCAGTGGCTTCATCGCAGCGGTCATAACCATAGAGGCTGCGGCCAGGCCCATGAGGAGCCTCCGGCCAACGGGCGGTGAAGATTTTTTACCGATCATGATCCGTGGCGCAGCGTGTACTGAACGACATTGATATCTCCCTCGCTGAATCCCGCCTCGCAGTAGGCCAGATAGAACTTCCACATACGGATGAAGCGTTCATCAAAGCCGAGTGCGGTGATCCGGGTGCGCTGACGATCGAATTCTTTGGCCCATTCGGCAAGGGTTCGGGCATAGTCCTGTCCGAACGATAGTGATTTTTCGACTCGCAGCCCCTGTTTTTTCGCCCGGTGCTCGAATTCGGTGGACGATGGAAGCATGCCGCCTGGAAAGATATATTGCTGAATAAAATCTGTGCCTCGCCGATAGCGTTCAAACAAACGGTCTTCGATGGTGA
>Ga0255181_1000760_pt1 | contig 10238 bp, 12 predicted proteins | sample Atl_Colum_RepC_8_FD_183621 | JGI IMG/M metagenome (GOLD analysis project Ga0255181, IMG submission 183621) | Freshwater microbial communities from Altamaha River, Georgia, United States - Atl_Colum_RepC_8d | ecosystem: Environmental > Aquatic > Freshwater > River | place: USA: Georgia...
GCCGCCATCGCCGGTGCAAGTGTGGGCAGACGTCGCGCTGTAATATGCGCGGCCGTAACCGCCAGTTGCCAGGACAACAGACTGGCTTTTGAAACGGTGGATGCTGCCATCGTCCATGCACAGAGCGATCACACCCCGGCACTCGCCGTTTTCCATGATCAGGTCTAGCGCGAAATATTCGATGAAGAAGTCCGCATCATATTTAAGGCTCTGCTGATAGAGCGCATGTAGCATGGCGTGGCCGGTGCGGTCGGCGGCGGCGCAAGTGCGCTGCACCGGTGGGCCTTCGCCCATATTCTGCATATGGCCGCCAAAGGGGCGCTGGTAGATGGTGCCATCGGGGTTGCGGCTGAAGGGCACGCCGGCATGCTCCAATTCGTAAACCGCAGCAGGCGCTTCGCGCACCATATATTCGATTGCGTCTTGGTCACCCAGCCAGTCCGACCCCTTTACGGTGTCGTACATGTGCCATGTCCAGTGGTCAGGCGAGTTGTTCTGCAAAGAAGCCGCGATGCCACCTTGTGCCGCCACGGTATGCGAACGCGTCGGGAAGACCTTGGTGATGCAGGCGGTTTTGAGGCCGGCTTCAGCCGCACCCATGGTTGCGCGAAGGCCCGATCCCCCTGCCCCGACGACGACGACGTCATAAGTGTGGTCGATGATCTTATATGCTTCGGACATCAGGCGGGAGCTCCTGTAAAGGCATGCTTGGCGACCATGAAAATGCCGAATGCGGCGGCGCCAATTACGTAAAAGTTCAAAAGGGTAAGCGTGGCAAATTTGTTGCCCTCGTCATGGACATAGTCTTCGATCAGCACTTGCAGGCCGAGGCGGACATGCCAGAAAATGTTCGCCAGCATCAGGATCATCGGCACAGCGACAGAGGGCTGGGCGAGCCAGGCAGCGACGGTTTCATAATCGAAGTTGGGAAGCCACAACAGCGAAAGGACCAGCCAGGTGGTCAGCAAAAGGTTTCCGACAGCGGTCAGCCGTTGATCAAGCCAGTGCTTGCCTCCATGTTTGGCCGAGCCAAGTCCGCGAACGCGCCCTAATTTGGTTCCGTTACCCATCTCAAGCCCCCATGAAACGTGCTGCGACGAGCATCGCAACCAATGCGGTTGCGGTCAGCGCTGCGATATAAACGGCGATCGACCAAGTGCGCACCGTCTTGAGTTCATACCCCGCGCCAAGATCCATCAAAAGGTGACGGATGCCGGAGAACATATGCTGGAAAAAGCTGTAGGTTACGCCAAGCGCAAGGAGTCGGAAAAACCAGTTGATCGCAACCTGTATTCCCGTTGCCTCTTCGCCCGCCGAAACGACGTAGGATTGGAAGGCCGCATAACTTTCCGGACCACCCGCAATCGAAGCGAGCCACCACAACAGCGTCAGCATTCCTGCAGTTGCCATCACGAAACCGGTCGCCCGGTGAAAAATGGACACCGCCATGTGCGGACCCCAACGGTAAATCTGCAAATGCGGCGAAATTGGCCGGTTCGGATTTTGCGCCATTGGCTAAGCTTCCCTGTTCGAGTTTGCGTCGCTCTTTACCGCTTTGAACCGACTACGCAAGGGTATGGGATACGGAATTTTCCCTGCCATGGGAAAGACGGCATTAACCATTCCCGGTTAGGAATGCGCACATTGCCAAATTGTAAACGCGAAGATCGGATTTCGGGGGTTCTCAATGTCAGACATGGAAAAATCGCTATCGGCGGAATTTGACACAATTGTCAAAGCGTTCGATTTCGATGGCTGCATGGCGGAAAGATGCCGGGATTTGCTCGCTGTTGTCGACAGCGAAATGGAATCATTCTCGGCCCATTATTGGGAATATTGGACTAAATATGGATCGACCGCCCAGCTGCGCGATCCAGAATATATCGACCGAATGGTCAAATCGACCGCTGGCTATATTCGCAACCGCATGCGCGACATCCATAGCGGCGAATGGCGCGAATATCTGAAATCGCAGATCATCGCTGCATGCAAGGATCGCGTACCGCTGGGACACCTGCTTGCAGCATCGACCCGCGCCAGCTTGCGCTATTTCGACATTTTCGATGCGAAATTGGACGGATCGGCTGCAACGCGCGACCGGTTGACCAAGACCGTTCATGACTTCACCTCGATGGAGTTGGCCGTCACATCCGCCTGCTATGTGCATTATCAGCGGATCGTGGAGCACACGAAAAAAGAAGGCTTCACCAACCAGTTCGAAAACGACATTGCTTCCAGCACAGCCGACATATCCGAACAGGCGAATATCCTGCGTCGACAGGCCGCCGCGAGCACGGCCGTGGCGCAAGGAATGCTGAGCAAGGCATCTGAAGTTGCAACCGCATCCGAACAATCCGCGGTTGCAATGCGTGAAGCCGCACAGACAGCTGCCGGCCTCATTCGCGCAATTGAAGATACGCGAACCGAGGTCGAAACCGCAGCCGATGTTGCCAATCGCGCAACCGAACGGGCGCAGGAAGCGGTCGAAGCAACGGACACTTTGTCTGAACAATCCAAATCGATCGAATCGATACTCGGCCTAATCCGCGATATTGCCGGGCAGACCAATCTGCTCGCCCTCAACGCCACCATCGAGGCGGCACGCGCAGGTGATGCCGGTCGCGGTTTTGCAGTTGTTGCGCAGGAAGTGAAAAGCCTAGCCAACCAAACCGCCGAAGCGACCGATGAAATCGCCGGCAAGATTACCGCAATCCAGAATGCCACCAAGGCATCGGTCGAATCGAACGTCGCGATCAAGACTGCGGTGGAGGATGTGCAGCACAGCGCCGAGCGCATCCGGCATGCGATGGAAGAACAGGCGCAGACCGTCACAATGATCACAGCTTCGGTCGATGAAACCGCATTGGCGGCCGACCTCATGTCCAACACCATCGCAGCGATCCGTTCCGACACCGAAAATGTGGTTTCGGAAATCGCTCAACTTGAAGCCGGTTTTGGAGACGTCGAGGGCAAGATTTCCGCGTTGCAGGCCAATGCCGGAAAATTTGCAGCCAATCTGGTCCGGTAAAGCACTCCACCGCTAAGCATAGTTGAATTTCATCGTCCGCTGTGGAAGGCAGCGGACATGACTTTACATATTCTTGTAACCGGTGGGTCGCGCGGTATCGGCGCAGCAATTGTTGACGAACTCAGCGACGACAATGTGCTGGTTTACGCGACCTCCAGCGCCGATGGCGATTTAAGCGATCCTACCGTGCCCTCTGCCATCTGGCATAATGCACTCCAGGAAATGGGCGGCAGGATCGATGTGCTGGTCAATAATGCCGGTGTTTTCGAACCCAATCCGATTGATCGCAGCGATATTGAATGGCTCGATGGCTGGGAACGCACCATGGCCATCAACCTGACAGCGTCTGCGCAGCTATGCAGGCTCGCTATCCTGCATTGGCAGGCGCTGGGCCAAGAAGGCCGGATCATCAATGTCGCCAGCCGCGCTGCTTATCGCGGCGACAGCCCCGCACATTGGCATTATGCCGCATCGAAGGGCGGAATGGTCTCGATGACCAAAAGCATCGCGCGTGGTTATGCGGCGCAGCAAATTTATGCTTTTGCGATTTGCCCCGGTTTCACAATGACAGGAATGGCGGAAGATTATCTCGCCAGTCGTGGTGGAGACAAATTGCTCGCCGATATACCGCTTGGGCGCGTTGCCATGCCGGAGGAAGTGGCCACTCTGGTCCGTTTCTGCGCATTGGAGGCACCTCCATCTATGACCGGAGCCGTCCTCGACATCAATGGCGCCAGCTATGTCCGCTAAATCGGTCGCTGCATACTTTTTGATTGCAGCAGCTTTGTCGGGATGCACGACAGGCGGTTCCAGCCCCGCTACTCCGGTGGCTAAATCCGAATCGATCGCAAAGGCCTGCGAAGGTCGGGACGGCTGGGGCGATCCCGCTCCGCCTGCGCATGTTTTCGGCGACACTTATATGGTGGGCACCTGCGGTATTGTTTCGCTGCTGATTACTACTCCGCAAGGTCATTTCCTGATCGATGGGGCGGTTCCCGAAGCCGCAACCGAAATCGAGGCAAATATTCGTGAACTAGGCTTTGACCCAAAAGATGTCCGTTATCTTCTCAACACGCATGAACATATTGATCATTCAGGCGGGTTGGCGGGCCTCAAGCGGATTACCGGTGCGAAGATGGTTGCGCGCGCCGAGGCAAAGGTTGCACTCGAAACCGGTACAGTGCACCCTTCCGATCCTCAAAAGGGGCTGTTCGATCCGGTCGAAGGCGTGAAGGTCGATCAATTGATTGGCGATGGCGAAATTCTGAAGATTGGACGGCAATCATTGACCGCAATCGCAACGCCCGGTCATTCCCCCGGCGGTACCAGCTGGACGTGGAAATCGTGCGAACGCAGGACTTGCCGTCAGATCGTATTTGCCGACAGCATCAGTGCCGTCTCCGCTGACGATTACAGGTTCACTGACCATCCGGAATATGTTGCGCCACTCCGCCGATCGATTGCCAAAATTGGAGCGTATAAGCCTTGCGACATCTTGATCACGCCGCACCCATCGGCGAGCGCATTTTTTGAAAGATTGTCAGGCAAAGAACAATTGGTCAGTTCGACAGGATGTTCCGATTATGCCGCAGGCGCGATGACGCGACTTGAAAACCGGCTAGCCAAAGAAGCGGGCAAATGAACTGGAAAGCCACCCTGCCTTGCACACGTGCCATGGCCGAATCGCTGCATGAGGATGACGACTGGCTTGAACAGTTCGAAAACCTGCCCACGCTCGTGGCGGACGAGCTGGAAGCGTTCAATGATGCAAAATGGTCAATCCAGGCTTATTTCAATGCAAAGCCGGGCAAACACGACGTCGCGTTGCTTGAAACACGTCTGGGCACCAAAGCACGGCTGGAAAAATTGCCCGATGTAGACTGGCTGACCCTTAGCCAGCAGAGCATTGTACCGGTCGAAGCCGGCCGGTTTTATGTCCACACGTCGACTAACAAGGGTGCCGTTCCCAAGCACGCAAAGACATTCCTGATTGAGGCTGGCCAAGCCTTTGGCACCGGCGGGCATGAAACAACCAGCGGTTGCCTCGCCATGATCGATCGAATGGCTTCGGCTGGCCACCGATTTCATCACATCGCCGATATTGGCACTGGAACCGGCTTGCTGGCATTTGCCGCCTTGCACCTTTGGCCGCGGGCGTCCGTAACAGCATCCGACATCGACCCCGTGAGCATTGATGTGACCCGCGACAATGCGGCCGCTAATGCTGTGCCTTTGGGACGGAAACAGGGTCAGGTGGCGCTCTTTGTCGCCACCGGAACCGATCATCCTGCGATAAATGCACGCGCTCCCTATGACTTGCTGATTGCCAACATACTTGCCGGGCCTTTGGTTGAACTTGCGCCGAGCTTTGCATCGGTCATCGCCGAAGGGGGCAGCCTGATACTTGCCGGGTTGCTGAACACCCAAGCCCAAACGGTGGTTGCCGCTTACCGCCGCAATGGTTTCGTGCTGGTCGAACGCAAGGATAATGGCGATTGGCCTTGCCTGCGTCTGGTCAAGCGCCGACGTTATGGTCATCGTCGGCCAATCCGCGCATCCGGCCGGACCAGCCAGCCACCGGGGGATTTCGGCACCTGGTAGTGACTACCGGCCAAATCCCGTTTTGCGCTGCCATGGTTTCGAGCCGATATTCGGGACATGAATGCGCAACCCGACGCAAGCCAGATGGCCATCGCACGCGCCAATCGTGAACGCGAATTGCTGAGCGATGCGCTTGCACGTGTGGGTATCGGCGATCGGAAAGCGTTCGAATTTCTATATCGTCGAACGTCAGCGAAACTTTTTGGTGTTTGCCTTCGTATCTTCGGCAACCGGAATGAAGCCGAGGAAGCATTGCAAGACGCCTATCTGACCATTTGGAACCGTGCCGCCGCGTTCGATCGTGACAAGGCGAGCCCGATCAGTTGGCTGGTTGCAGTCACGCGCAACAAGGCGATTGATCGCTTGCGCGCCCACGACAAAGGCAAGGCCGTGGACCTGGATGAAGCGCTGGGCATCGCTGATACCTCACCCAACGCCGAGGCGCGACTTACGGAAAAAGATGATGCCAAGGTGATGGATCGTTGCATCGATCGGCTCGATGATCGGGACGCGAATTTCATCCGGGCGGCATTCTGGAACGGACGCACCTATGCGGATCTTGCCATTGCAGAATCCACACCCCTGCCGACCATAAAAAGCAGGATCCGGCGCGCACTGATAAAGCTGCGCCATTGTCTGGAAGGCAGCGAGTGATGCGCCTGACAGATGATGATATCGCTACTGCGGGCGAACTTGCCCTTGGCTTGCTCGATAAGGCCGAAGCGGCGCAGGCGCGTGCTCGAACGGCAAGCGATCCCGATTTTGCGGCGGAGCATGCCAAATGGAATGACCGGATGGTCGCAATGGAAGTGATCGAAGAAGCAGCGCCCTCGCCCGCGCTTTGGGCGAAGATCGATGCTGCGATTTCGGAAAAGCCGCGTCAGGATAACAACAGTGGCAATGTGCGCATCTGGCAAGGACTGACGGCAGCGTCCTTTGCAATAATGTTGGTGCTCGCCACAATGTTGTGGCGTCAGCCAGAGGTCACTTCTACGCCGCAACAACCGCAAACCCTGGTGGCGGCCATAGGTGCCGAAGACGGAACCGAAAGCGTTGCAGCCAATTACAATCCGCAAACCGGGGCTTTGCAAATCATCCCGATCTCGCTCGAAACCGGGAAGTTATATCCCGAACTGTGGATCATCCCTGAAGACGGTATTGCCCGTTCGCTCGGCATGATTGATCCGTCAAAACCTGCGGTCCATTCCGTTCCTCAAGCAATGCGGCCGCATCTGCACAAGGGTGCCTTATTCGCGATAACGCCCGAGCCTGCGGGCGGTGCCCCGGGAGGCAAAGCGACTGGCCCGGTGATCGCCAAAGGCGCGATCGACACAATCTGAAATTTTTTTCGCCGGGGATGCATCCGTTTCGTGCATCGATCCGTAACTGCGTCCGACATGTATTCCCCCACATGTCTTGCAGAAGGAAAAACCATGAAAAAGAACCTTTTCAAGATTGCACTCGCCTCCGCAGCACTGGCTTCAACCGCCACCATCGGCTATGCCCACAACCATGGGCATAGCCATCATGGCATGGCGGCTCCCAAAACCAACATCGTTGAAGCCGCAGTTGCAACGCCCGATCTTTCAACCCTCGTCACCGCAGTCAAAGCTGCTGGCCTTGTCGATACACTCGCGAGCCCAGGGCCTTTCACAGTTTTCGCGCCGACCAATGCTGCCTTTGGCAAGCTTCCAGCTGGCACTGTCGAAACCTTGGTGAAGCCTGAAAACAAGGGCACGCTGACCACAGTGCTGACCTATCATGTTGTGGCCGGCACCTTCGACAGCAAGGCGATCGCGGCAGCGATCAAGAGCGGGAATGGCAAAGCCACGTTGACGACCGTCCAGGGCCAGAAACTGACCGCGTCGATGTATGGTGACAAGTTGATCGTTACCGACGCCAAGGGCGGCAAGTCGACAGTTGCGCTTGCGGACCTGCGCCAGAAGAACGGTGTCGTGCACGTTATCGACAGTGTTTTGATGCCCTGATCGATATTGGCGACCAGGCATTCCGATCCCCCCTCCCATCGCCTGGTTGTCGCTGGCCCCTTCCTTCACAGGAAGGGGCCTTTTATTTGGCCTTTGCGTTGGCGTAAGCCTGCGTGCCTCGGGTGAGGACATCATCGTCGGGAAGGATATCGGCAATCGGGATATCCGGTAGCGATTCAAGCTGTGCATAGAGCGGCGCGAAATCGGTTTCGACCGTGACCTTCAACAGATGTTCGAGCGAGGGAATCACGAAATAATTCTGCTGGTAATCGTCAATCCGATACTCAGTGCGCATCAGGCGCAACAAATCAAAACGGATACGATTGGGGCTGGGATCGTCGAGGCAGAAAATGCTCTCACCATAGCTGGATACGATACCCGCGCCGTAAATACGCAGCCCCGCTGGTTCCTCGATCAAACCAAACTCGACCGTATACCAGTACAGCCGCGCAAGCTTATGCAATGCGCCAAAGCCAAGGCTGCGCAATCCGCCCTTCCCATAAGCGACCATATAATCGGCGAAAACCGGGTCCGCGAGCATCGGGACATGGCCGAAAACATCGTGGAACACATCGGGTTCCTGAAGGTAATCGAGTTGTTCGGGCGTGCGGATAAAATTGCCTGCCGGAAAACGCCGATTTGCGAGGTGATCGAAAAACACATTGTCGGGAACAAGCCCCGGCACCGCGACGACTTGCCAACCCGTTGCTGATATCAGGCGTTCATTCAGTTCGCGATAGTCGGGTATTCCCGGCTTTTCCAGTTTCAGTACGTCGATGCCGCGCATGAAGGCGTCGCATGCCCTCCCCGGCAGCATTTCGGATTGGCGTACAAAGAGCCGATCCCACATCGCATGTTCATCGGCGGAGAACGCGTCCCATTTTTGCGGGACTGTCCAATCCGCATTTGCACCCGGTGGCGGGGCATCATAGACATGAGTGAAATCGGCCATGGAAGATAGTTACACTTGAAACTGTTTCACATCAACAGCGCAGGCAGTGCCCTGCGGGCTTTGATAGGTTGGCCATCGCTAGTTATCGGCGTGTTTTTCCTTGCCGCCCTTGGGGGCAGCTTCATTCCCGCCAATGATAATTGGCGAGAGCCAGATCGGGGTATACCCATTTTTGTCGAGACCAACGGCGTGCATGTCAGCCTGATTGTGCCAATGTCGGCTGCGGGTGAGGATTTGTCGGACCTGATCCGACCGGAGCATCTTGCAGACAGCAATCTTTATGGAACGCACGTCATGATCGGCTGGGGCCACCGCCGCGTCTATCGCAATGCGCGCACTTGGGGTGATGTCAAAGCCGCAGATATTGCATCCGCCATCATCGGCTCCGACGAAACGACGCTGCACATCTACCATTTGGTTGACCCGCGCCCTGCCCCGCACCGCAAGCGCTTCCTCGTCACGCAAGCGCAATTTCACAGCATCATGTCGTCAGTTAGAGCGACATTCCGTCTAACCGCCGATGGCCGGAGCACGGCCTATCCGGCCTATAGCGAGAACAACCTGTTCTATGACAGTGTCGGCCATTATTCGGCCTACACCACCTGCAATGAATGGACCGGCGCGGTGTTGCGCAAAGCGGGTGTTCGCATGGGTATATGGACACCAATGCCCGGCGGCGTAATGCGCTGGTTCGACTAACCAGCGGCGGCTACGATCGCTGCCCATGCGGACTCGTCGATCACTTCGATACCCAGTTCCTGAGCTTTTTTGAGTTTCGAACCGGCGCCGGGGCCTGCCACGACCAAATCAGTTTTTGCTGAAACCGAGCCTGCGGCCTTCGCGCCCAATGCTTCGGCCTGCGCCTTCGCCTCGTCGCGGCTCATCGTTTCGAGCGCGCCGGTGAAGACCACGGTCTTGCCCGAAACCGACGATGCCTTTACCGCAACGACATAATCGGGCGGCGAGACCTGCTTCAGCAGGTCTTCCCACACCTCGACATTGTGCGGTTCGTGGAAAAATTCGCGCAAAGCTTCCGCTACAACCGGGCCAATCCCGTCTATTTGTGTGAGTTCAGCTTCGCCGGCATCCGACGAGGCGATCTCGCGCAAGCGCGGCAAGGTCTGGAAATTCTTGAGCAGGTCTCGCGCGGTGACCGCGCCTACATGCCGGATACCCAAGCCGAACAGCAAACGCGCTGCGTCTGGCGTTCTTTTGGCCTCAATGGCATTCAACAGGTTGTCCACAGACTTTTCCTGCCAGCCTTCGCGGCCCAATATCTCAGCGCGATGCTCTCGAAGCCGGTAGATGTCTGCGGGTGAATGTAACCAGCCGAGGTCGAAAAACTCCTGGATGGTCTTTTCACCCAGCCCTTCGATATCGAGCGCTGCGCGGCTGACGAAATGCTTCAACCGTTCAACCCGCTGCGCCGGGCAGATCAGCCCGCCGGTGCAGCGGACATCAACTTCGCCTTCCTCGGCGACTGCTTCGCTGCCGCATTCGGGGCAGTGATCGGGAAAATGGTAATCGGGTAGCGCCGCATCGCGGGTCAGGTTTTCGACAATCTGCGGGATGACATCCCCTGCCCGCTGCACCTTCACGCGGTCGCCGGGTCGCACGCCCAAGCGGGCAATTTCATCGCGATTGTGCAGCGTCACGTTTGAGACAACCA
>Ga0255181_1000763_pt1 | contig 10218 bp, 5 predicted proteins | sample Atl_Colum_RepC_8_FD_183621 | JGI IMG/M metagenome (GOLD analysis project Ga0255181, IMG submission 183621) | Freshwater microbial communities from Altamaha River, Georgia, United States - Atl_Colum_RepC_8d | ecosystem: Environmental > Aquatic > Freshwater > River | place: USA: Georgia | collected...
TAAAATCACAAATCAAGTAACAGACAATTTCAATATACCTGCTAGTCTATCATCAATCAATCAGTTGACTGAAGGTATGGCTACAATTTCAAGAAATTTTGATATTCAAAATTCAAGTATGAATATGTCTGGAAATGCAATGACTCATACAATTAATAACAAATCATTTGACATCAACAGAATAGATGAATTAATTAATAATGGTGCAATTGAAATTTGGACATTTGATAATACCAATGGGAAAGAACCTCATCCAATGCATTTGCACGGAGTTCAATTTCAAGTATTAAGTAGAACTGGTGGCCGAGCTGCACTTATGTCAAATGAAAGTGGATGGAAAGATATGGTTTTATGTATGCCAGGTGAAAAGGTAAAAATAATCATTCCGTTCAATTCATATTCAGGAAAGTTCTTATTTCATTGTCACAACCTAGAACATGAGGATAATGGAATGATGGGGCAATATAAAGTAAATTAAATAATAAAATGAAATTCCTAAAATGGATATACGGGCATATAAAGAATCTCTTTCAAAAAAAGTGTTGCCAATAGCATTACTTTTTTTATTTATTGTCAATAAAGTAAATGCTCAAAAAACGGTTCACTACGATTTATATATTCGTGATACAACTGTTAAATTTACTGGAATAGCTAAAAGAGCCATTGCAGTAAATGGTCAAATTCCTATGCCCACACTTACTTTCACTGAAGGAGACACAGCTGAAATTGTTGTACATAATGAACTAAATGAACAAACATCGTTGCATTGGCACGGATTATTCCTACCCAACAAAGAAGATGGAGTGCCATACCTTACACAAATGCCAATTGAGCCACACTCTGTTTACACCTATCGGTTTCCTATCATTCAAAACGGCACACATTGGTATCATTCTCACAGTGGATTGCAAGAGCAAATAGGTATGTATGGTAGTTTCGTAATGTTAAAACGAAACGACGATAAAACTTTTCGCAAAGGCATTGATGATTTGCCAACAATACCAGTAATATTAAGCGAATGGACTGACTATAAACCTGAAAACATACATCGAATGTTGCACAACGCAACAGATTGGTTTGCTATAAAAAAAGGGACAACTCAATCATACAGCGAAGCTATTCAACAAGGCCATTTTAAAACCAAACTCAAAAACGAGTGGAAACGAATGACAGCAATGGATGTAAGTGATGTCTTTTATGATAAAATTTTATTAAATGGCACCAACGAATCTAATGTTCAGAATTATAATCCAGGAGATAAAATTCGACTTAGAATTTCAAATGGCGGAGCCTCCTCATATTTTTGGCTAACTTATGCAGGTGGAAAAATAACAGTTGTTGCCAATGATGGAAATGATGTTGAGCCAGTCGAAGTTGACAGACTACTTATTGCAGTCAGCGAAACATATGATATAATTATAACATTACCAATTGACAACAATTCATATGAATTCCTTGCTACGACAGAAGATCGACTTTATTCAGCTTCACTATATCTTGGCAATGGACGCATCCAATTAGCCAATCCTTTACCGAAGCTTAAATATTTTGAAGGGATGAAGATGATGAATGATATGATGAAAATGAATGGAAGACTTGATGATATGGGAATGAATATGAGCCTTAATAAAATGGACATGAACGTAGTAATGTATCCTGAAATTACAGGCACCGGTAAACCTATTCAAAATGACAATGACCCAAACAGATATAATGCAAATTCTTTAGCAAATATTACCACGCTAAATTATGCGATGCTCAAATCAACCGCAAATACAAGTCTTCCACAAGATGCTCCAATAAAAGAATTACATTTTGAACTCACGGGAAATATGAATCGATATGTCTGGAGTTTAAATAACAAAGTAGTAAGCGAAACAGATAAAATACTCATAAAAAAAGGGGAAAATGTACGAATGATTATTTATAATGGCTCTATGATGCGACATCCTATGCATCTTCACGGACATGATTTTCGTTTATTAAATGGAAATGGAAATAACGCTCCATTAAAGAACATTGTAGATATAATGCCAATGGAAACCGACACGCTTGAATTTAATGCTAATGTTGAAGGCGATTGGTTTTTTCACTGTCATATTCTTTACCATATGATGAGTGGAATGGGTAGAGTATTTACTTATCAGGATCAAACACCAAATCCATATATTCCAAATCCAAATTATGCTTGGCGTAAATTAAAATCAGAGGACAAGAAATTTCATTTAATGGCAGAAAATGATTTTGCCACAAATGGGAATGATGGAATATTAATGTTTCAAAATACAAGATGGAGTATCGGCTCTGAATGGCGTTTAGGTTATAATGATATGCATGGATACGAAACAGAAACACATATTGGCCGTTATATTGGAAGAATGCAATGGTTTATGCCATTCATAGGTTTTGATTGGCGTTATAGAAACCAAAAAATTGAAATGAATTTTCAAGAAAGAAACATTTTTGGACAATTAAATACCAAAGACAATAGAGCTTTAGTAAGTTTCGGATTTAACTATACATTGCCAATGTTAGTGCGTTTTCAAACAGAATTTTTTATGGATGGTAGTTTTAGATTACAACTAGCTAGGGAGGATATTCCTATTTCTAAAAAAATAAGAGCAATGTTCATGGTGAATTCCGACAAGGAATATATGGCAGGGTTTGATTATATTTTAAATAGAAATATTCGCATTCGTTCTCATTATGATAGCGATATGGGATTAGGGATTGGTTTGTTCTTAAATTACTAATCAGGGCTCTCCTAAATAATTGACAATTAATTCAACCTGTTTAGGTGTAAGTAATTTTTGACCATTTTTAAATCCATAAACACAAAGGTTTTTACTCAATTCTACATTTATCTTTAACCACCGAGATAATTGAATGGAAGCACTTTTTTTACTAATATTTGGGAAATACATTTGTGCGAGCTCTCCATATCCGAAAGCTCGCACTTTAAATTTTTCTTCTTGCATTGCGTGTCGGTTTAAATGTGACACAGCAACTTTAATTTGTGACGTACATTGAGGCAGGCAATTGTTGACTTAATTTCTCAGCCAATATTTTCATGTCACTTCCAACTTTCTCATCTACAATCCGAGCATAATGCTGCGTACTGGTGATGTTCTTATGGCCGAGCATTTTACTTACTGATTCAATCGGTACGCCATTCATCATGGTTACTGTGGTTGCGAATGTGTGTCGTGCAATATGGTAAGACAATTGTTTTGTGATGCCACAGAGGTCAGCGATTTCCTTCAAATAAGCATTCATCTTCTGATTGCTTAAAATTGGCAACACCGGGTCGTTAGGGAATAGCAAATCCAATTTTACATACTTATCGAGTACTACTTTTGCCATTGGCAGAATTGGAATGTTTGCTCGTCCTCCAGTCTTTTGTCTTCGTGTACGAATCCAATATCCATAATCTTCGCTTCCTTCAATTTCCAAACGCTTTAATTTCTTTACATCAATGTATGCAAGTCCAGTATAGCAGGAAAAAATAAAGAAGTCACATACACGATTTAGACGTTCGTAAGGAGAATTAAACTCTAACAACTTATTGAGTTCTTCTTGAGTGAGGTACGGTCTATCGACTTCTTTTAGCGTAAGGCTAATAGATGCAAATGGATCCTTCAAAAGCCAACCATTTTTAATACAAACACAAGTAATGCGCTTGAGATTTTGCAAAAACTTAGTGGCGGTATTGAAGTTACAGCCTTTCTCCGTTTTCAGGTACAGGTTAAATTGCTGTATCATGTGATAGTCTATTGCTTTAATAGAAACATCACTGGTACGGTAATATTTCAGCAAAAAGGCCGCAAAGTGGTTTTTCGCTGCTCTGTACTTCTGATAGGTAGTATAGGTGTTCTCCTTACCAATCAACTTTCGAAGATTCTCAATGTAATCTTCCCACTGTCGGATAATGGGTCATGTTATTTATCGGGGGAGTTAAAATCCTATTTATCCAAAAGAGGCGTAGAACACACTCGTGGCAAGCCCATGCACCCACAAACCCAGGGTAAAATTGAGCGTTATCACAGGACCATGAAGAATAGAATCTTACTTGAACACTATTATTCACCAGAAGAATTAGAAAGGGCATTGGATGCGTTTATTGATTTTTATAACAATAACCGCCTACATGAGTCCTTGGACAATCTAGCCCCTGCCGATGTATACTTCAATAGGGGTGAGAAAATCCTGAAACAAAGAGAAGAAATCAAGCAAAAAACCATTTTACAAAGGCGGATAAATCACCTATTGCAAATTCAAAATCAATCACTTAGTTTTGTTTAACACTTGTCCTAATGAACTTGACGACGTACATTATCAGCAACCCTAATACCCGACCGTGCAACCATCAACCTACAGACATAACCCGACAGTCAGTGCAATTTTCGACAAAGCTGTTTGGTTATCCCTTCGCAAAATAAAAAGAGCTGCAAAGCCACGCACAAGACGACCCACTTTTGCAACATATTTTATTTTGCCAAACCGCACCAGTGCCACCCGACAGTTTTGTGCTAAACCGACAAATTTTTTCCCTACATTCGCCCCGTGAAACAAATTTTGACACTCATATTCAGTTTTTACATTTTGGCTTTGTCCTGTATGCCGTGCAGCGACAAGGACGACTGTAATTATATGAGTGCCGACCAATCAACATTTGCCACTACCGACCACTCAGAACACGACAGCGACACCGAGAATTGCTCACCTTTTTGTATGTGTGCTTGCTGCGGACAATCTTGCAGTTTTGCACACTTTCAAACCGACTTATCGCAAAATTTCCCGACACTAGGACAAATGGTTAGTGTTTATAAGGCATTCTTTTCTTCCGAAGTATCCTTTTCCATTTGGCAACCGCCAAAAATCAGTTAATGAATTTCTGATGTTCCGCTTGTAGCGGAACAAAACAAAACTACTTACGGTGCTGACGCACCGCAAGTAATCTTGTATTCATTCATTAAACTGATTAAAAAAATGTTAGACAATATAATTGCATTCAGCATAAAAAATAAATTCATCATCGCATTGATGACACTTGCACTCATTGTTTGGGGAGTGTGGAGTGCAACCAAACTGCCCATTGATGCAGTTCCCGACATCACAAACAACCAAGTGCAAATCATAACGGTTTGCCCAACCCTTGCAGGACAAGAGGTTGAACAGTTGGTAACTTACCCAATAGAACAAAGCATTGCCAACCTTCCCGACTTAGAAGAGTTGCGGAGTATTTCCCGTTTCGGGCTTTCTGTAATTACCGTTGTGTTTGACGACAAAGTGGACATCTACTTTGCCAGACAGCTAATTAATGAACGGTTAAAAGAAGCTGAAAGTAAAATCCCAAAAGGCGCTGGCACACCCGAATTAGCACCTGTTAGCACAGGTTTGGGCGAAGTGTATCAATACATTATTCACCCCAAAAAGGGCAGCGAAAGCAAATACACAGCTATGGATTTGCGGACTATGCAAGACTGGATTGTAGCTCGACAACTGTATGGCACAGCAGGAATTGCGGAAATAAACAGCTTTGGCGGACAACTCAAACAATATGAAGTTGCCGTAAATCCCGATCGCTTAATTGCAATGGGAATAACCATTCCCGAAATTTTTACCGCATTAGAAAAGAACAACGAAAACACAGGTGGCGCATACATTGACAAAAAGCCAAACGCCTATTTCATTCGTGGTGTGGGTTTGATAGGTTCGTTTGACGACATCAAAAACATTGTTGTGAAAACAAATCCAAACGGCATTCCCTTACTAATTAAGGATGTTGCCGAAGTTTATTTAGGTAGTGCTGTCCGCTACGGTGCTATGACTTACAATGGTGAAGTAGATGCAGTTGGTGGAGTAGTAATGATGTTGAAAGGTGCAAATAGTGCCGATGTAGTTAGCCGAATAAAAGATAAAATGGCAAACATTCAAAAGTCATTACCAAAAGATGTAGTTATAGAACCATATCTTGACAGAACCGATTTAGTAAACCGAGCCATCAGTACAGTAGAAAAAAACTTAATTGAAGGTGCTTTAATTGTAATCTTCGTTTTAGTGCTTTTTCTCGGAAACCTTCGTGCAGGGTTGATTGTAGCTTCTGCTATCCCTTTATCCATGCTGTTTGCATTGGGCCTGATGAATGTGTTTGGTGTAAGTGCAAACCTTATGAGTTTGGGAGCAATTGACTTTGGTTTGATTGTGGATGGTGCTGTAATTATTGTAGAAGCCACCTTGCATCATTTAGGTATGCGAAAAGCAATCGGCAAACTTACACAACAGGAAATGGATGATGAGGTTTTTCACTCCGCTTCTAAAATCCGGAGCAGTGCGGCATTTGGGGAGATCATTATCCTGATAGTTTATATTCCTATTCTTACTCTTATTGGTATTGAAGGCAAAATGTTCCGCCCAATGGCTCAAACCGTTGGGTTCGCCATTTTTGGAGCACTGATTTTATCGCTTACCTATATTCCAATGATGTGTGCAGCGTTTTTACCCAAAACCATTTCACACAAACAAACTTTAAGTGATAGAATGATGAATTTCCTTCAAAGCGTCTATTCTCCACTTTTAGAAAAAGCAATTCGTTTCAATAAGGTAATTGTAGGTATAACCGTTGTCATTTTTGTGATTTCTGTTTTTCTGTTTTCAAAAATGGGCGGAGAATTTATTCCAACATTAGCAGAAGGCGATTTTGCTTTTCATTGCATCCTTCCGCAAGGCACATCACTTTCGCAAAGTTTGGAAACTTCTATGCAAGCATCAAGGCTAATCAAAGAATTTGATGAAGTAAAAATGGTTGTAGGCAAAACAGGAGCAGCCGAAGTGCCAACCGACCCCATGCCACCAGAAGCAACAGATATGATGATTATATTAAAATCACCTGATGTATGGAAACGTGACATTTCCTACGATGAACTAGCAGAGGAAATGGAAGAAAAATTAAATACAATTCCTGGGGTTTTCTTTGAGAAAAACCAACCCATACAAATGCGGTTTAATGAACTAATGACAGGCATTCGCCAAGATGTTGCCGTTAAAGTTTTCGGTGAAAACATGGACACACTTTTAAGTTATGCCAATAAAGTGAATTCAGTTGTGCAAAGTGTGAACGGTGCAACCGAACCAAGTGTTGAAAGAGTAGCGGGACTTCCACAAATAGTAATCAAATACAACCGTTCGCAAATTGCCAATTATGGTTTGAACATCGAGGATATTAACCACATTGTAAGCACAGCCTTTGCGGGTGGAGGTGCAGGTGTTGTATATGAAAACGAACGCAAATTTGAATTGGTGGTTAGGCTTGACAGCACCCACCGAAACAACATTGAAGATGTGAGCCATTTGTATATCCCAACTGCCAATGGAACACAAATTCCATTATCGCAAGTAGCAGAAATAAAAATGGAATTGGGTCCTGCACAAATCAGCCGAGAAGATGGTAAACGAAGAATTGTAATCGGCTTCAATATAAAGGGTAGAGATGTAGAAAGTGTTGTAAAAGATATCCAAAAACAACTCAATGAAAAAGTAAAACTCCCCGAAGGATATTATTACACTTATGGAGGTACATTTGAAAATTTGCAAGCAGCAAGTAAACGCCTAATGATTGCTTTGCCTGTGGCTTTAGCTCTCATTTTTATGCTACTCTATTTTACATTCAATTCTGTAAAACAAGCAACCCTAATTTATACAGCAATTCCAATGAGTGCAATAGGTGGCGTATTTGCTTTACTCATTCGTGATATGCCTTTCAGCATTTCGGCAGGTATTGGTTTTATAGCATTGTTCGGTGTAGCAGTATTAAATGGAATTGTGCTGATTGGAACTTTCAACCAATTGGAAAAAGATGGAATAACCGACATCATCCAACGAATAAAAGAAGGAACTAAAATCCGTTTGCGACCCGTGTTAATGACAGCCACCGTAGCTTCTTTGGGTTTTTTGCCAATGGCACTTTCTCACAGTGCAGGGGCAGAAGTTCAAAGACCTTTGGCAACCGTTGTAATTGGTGGATTGATTACTGCAACATTCTTAACGCTGTTTGTTTTGCCATTACTGTATGTTTTGTTTTCTAAAATCGAAAAAGCAAAAAAGAGTATTTCTACAACAGCTATTTTAGTTTTTGCCCTGCTTTCAATCAATACTATCAATGCCCAAACGCCAACAACAAAAACAATCTCTGTTGAAGATGCAATCAGCACCGCATTGAAAAACAATTTAGAAATCCAATCACAACAACTCAATGTGCAATCTTCCACCACATTGAAAAAATCGGTGTTTGAATTGCCTAAAACAAATGTCAACTTCCAATTCGGGCAATACAACAGCATCAATCAGGACAAGGCGTTTCAGGTTACACAAAGTATTCCCTTCCCTACTTATTACACCGCAAAATCAGGTTTGTATAAAGCTGAATTGCAAAGTAGTGAGTTGCAGCAGCAAGCCACCGCCAACGAAATAAAAGCACAGGTGCAATACTGGTTTTATCAGTTGCTGTATTTACAAACATCAAAAAAGCAACTGCAATCTTTAGACAGTTTGTATAACGATTTTGTGAGTGCAGCAGCGTTGCGATACAAAACAGGCGAAACCAATTTGTTAGAGAAAACCACAGCCGAAACCAAGCGGGGACAGCTTTCTCTTTTGCTTAAACAAAACGAAACAGATTCTGCAACGGCTTATAATTCGCTGAAAACGTTGATGAATACAAGCGAAGATTTTACAATTACAGTAAATAGTAATTGGCAACCGCTTGTATTAAGCAGTTCCTTTGACACAACACTACTTGCAAATAATCCATCTCTTAAAGTTTTGTATCAGCAAGCTATAATTGCAGAACAAAATAAAAAGTTAGAAACTGCATCTACCTTGCCCGATTTTAATGTGGGTTATTTCAACCAGTCGTTAATTGGAGTGCAAAACATAAATGGAGCAGATGTAAATTTTGATGGTAGCAAACGCTTTCAAGGTTTTAATGTAGGTATCAGTATTCCAATTACTTTTTTTAGCAACGCTTCAAAAATAAAATCGCTTGAATATAAACAGCAAGCATTGCAAAAAGAAGCCGACAACGGAAAACTAATTTTACAAAACCAATTGCAAAATGCTTTTCAGCAATACAACCAAAATTTGTCGCAATACAATTACTACAAATCCACCGCTTTGCCCAATGCCGATATAATTATTAGCACCGCAAAAGTTGGTTTCAAAAGTGGCGACATAGGTTATATTGAATACTTACAATCCTTGCAAACCGCTACCGATGTGCAGTTAAGTTATCTTCAATCGGTTAATCAAATCAACCAATCCATTATCAACATCAATTTCTTAATCAACAAATAAAATTTCAAAAGATGAAAAATATAATCTTCATAGCAGCCATTGCAACATCAATAGTATTTGCATCCTGCAACAGCAATAAAACGGAAACGCACGGGGAAGAAACCGAGCATCACGATGAACACGAAAACACCAATACTGCAATGCTTACAGCCGAGCAAATGAAATCTATAAAAATAGAGTTGGGAGGCATCGAAAAAAAGCAATTAACCGCTTCACTTAAAGCCAATGGGATTTTAAAAGTGCCCAATCAAAACAAGGCAAATGCAACAGCATCATTGGGTGGAGTAATCAAATCTATTTTGGTGCAAACAGGTAACGCAGTTCAAAAAGGACAAATCATTGCCACCATTTCAAACAATTCTTTCATAACAATGCAGGAAGAGTTTTTAAGCGTTTCTTCAAAAGCAGAGTTAGCACAATTAGAATTTGCTCGACAAAAAGAATTGCAACAAGGCAATGCAGGAGCATTGAAAAACTTGCAATCAGCCGATGCGGAGCTGAAAACCCTGAAGGCACGAAAAGCAAGTTTGCAAAAACAGTTAGAATTGATTGGTATAAATACAACTTCACTCACCAGTGAGAATATCCATTCCGTTTTAAATATTACAAGCCCCATAAACGGAACTATCAGCAATGTAATGGTAAACATTGGTACCTATGTAGATGCAAACAACCCCATTGCCGAAATAGTGGACAACAGCCAACTGCATCTTGATTTATTTGTTTATGAAAAAGATTTGCAGAAACTTAAAGTAGGGCAAACAATACATTTTACACTAACCAACAATCCAGGCAAAGAATACGATGCAGATGTTTACGCCATTAGCAACACCTTTGAGCAAAACACAAAAGCAGTTTCAGTTCACG
>Ga0255181_1000764_pt1 | contig 10215 bp, 8 predicted proteins | sample Atl_Colum_RepC_8_FD_183621 | JGI IMG/M metagenome (GOLD analysis project Ga0255181, IMG submission 183621) | Freshwater microbial communities from Altamaha River, Georgia, United States - Atl_Colum_RepC_8d | ecosystem: Environmental > Aquatic > Freshwater > River | place: USA: Georgia | collected...
TTCCAGGCGATGCTGCCGCCGGCGAACCCCACCCCCATGCACGCCCCCGCCACGTAGAAGAGCCACAGCTGCTCGGTGGACGCCGCCAGCCACATCATGCCCGCCGCGGCCACGAACGCCCAGCCGTGGATCGCGCGGAACCGCACGATGTGCACGCGGTCGAGGAGCTTGGCCCACACCGGGATGGCCACCGGCATCGCCAGCAGCGGGATCACCGTGGTGGCCAGGATGGCCTGCAGGTAGCTTGCGCCGAGCTTGTCCTCCAGGAAGATCGCCTGCGGTGCGCCGATCATCAGGTTGCCGAGCCCGAAGACGAACATCCACGTCATGAAGGTGCGGTAGGCGCGGTCCTCGACCAGCACCCGCCAGTTGGTGCGCAGCGCGTCGCCGGTCATCGCCGCGGTCCGGGCCGGGTTGGCGGAGACGCGCACCGTGCCGCCCTCGGCGCGCTCGCGCTCGGCGAGCCGCCGGCCGCCGCGAAGCCGCACGCCGCGGAAGATGCTGTTGCCGTAGACGCCCACCGCGGCAAGCACGGGGAACACCACGTGGAAGCTGACCGGGCTGAGGTCCATGCTCGCGCCGACCACCCAGCCCGCCAGCGCGAGCATCAGCGACTGCACCGTGGCCATCTTGCCGGCGATGCTCGCCCGGTTGGCCTTCGGGTAGTTCTGGCGCCAGATCGCCGCGCGCACGGTGATCACGCCGGTCCAGGTGGCACGCGCCGCCAGCACCAGCACGCACGTGCCCACCAGGCCCCACTCGTTCACCGGCATGGCCGCCACCAACGCCACGCACGCGCAGGTGGCCAGCTGGATCCGCGAGATGAACGCCACCTTGTCGCGCCCGGCGCTCACCCGGGCCCAGATGAAGCTGGTGAGGTTGGCGAAGTTGGGCGCGGCGCTCACGAACGCCACGGCGAAGTCGAGCGTCCCCGGCGAGACCCCCGGCACGTCCGCCCAGGCCTTCTTGACCAGCACCGACATGGTGCCGCCCTCGATCGCGCCCAGCATGATCGGCAGGAACGCCCACGACACCAGCTCGCGCAGGTAGTTGGCGCGCTGCATCGGGTGCAGGCTGCGAGGGTGGAAACTCCACAGCCAGCCCGCCAGCAGGTCAAGCAGCGAGCGGGGGTCTGCGGCGTGCCTCATCGCGGCCTGCGATCGTGGCGGGAACGGGGGAGGGGGAACCGACGGGAGGGATCGACGGAGCCCGGCCCCACCCGGGGCCGTTCGGCGCGAAGCCCGAACCCCAAGCGTAGGTGGGTTCGCCTGCCGTCGATCCCGGCCGTCCACTCAGAGGAGGCATGGCCATCGTCGCAGCGATTGGGTGGCGATCCCTTGGGGTTCGCATCGGTTCGAGCACATAGGCGCCGAACCAGCTCCCGAGGGGGCCGGGCCCCGTCGAATCCACGGTCAGTCTAGGTTCCGGGGAACCCGGTTCGCGAACGCGATCCGGCCAGTTCGGCGCGATAGGCCTCCCAGGTCCGCTCGAGGGCGTCCGGGATCATCCGCACCTCGCCGATCACGCTCATGAAGTTGGTGTCGCCGGCCCAACGGGGCACCACGTGGCCGTGGGCGTGCTCGGGCAGGCCGGCACCCGCCGCCCGGCCGAGGTTGAGCCCCACGTTCAGCCCCTGGGGACGGAACGTGGCTTGGCAGAGGTCCATGGCCAAGTCCACCAATCGCCAGAAGTGCGCCCGGTCGTCGGGGTCGTAGTCGGCGATGCTCGGTCGGGCGTCCCCGAGCGCCACCAGCAGGTGGCCGTTGGTGTAGGGGTAGCGATTGAGGAGCACCATGCCGCGGGCGTCGCGGTGGATCACCAACTGGGCGTGGTCGCGCTCGGGGTGCGCCCAATACTCGGCCAGGAAGTTGGTTGGCCCGGTTGGCTGGCCCGCCTTGGCCTCGGCGGAGGCGGCGTCGAGGCCCCGGATGTACGCCATTCGCCAGGGTGCCCAGAGGGAGGGGTGCATCGGGGGTCGAGTGTAGGTGGGAGAAAATCTGCAAGTCGGTGATCCGGTCGGGTCTTGAATCACGCCTCTTTGGGTGCGGATGTGCTCGGGCCGCACGCACGGCCCACGCACGCCAGTCCGCGACATTCGGCGACGTGCCCCGCTTCCAGGGAACCAGTGAAGCACGGGCAAAGCAACCGTCGCCTTCGCAGCATGTTGGCGCAGGCGAATCGCCGTGCGCTGGCCGGCCGCAGTCCTGACGTGGGAACGCAGGACAGCGGCCGTGCTGTTTGTGGCCGATAATAAAGTGTTCCTGTGATGCGATCGCCAAGGTTGTGTGTAGATCTGTGCGTAGATCGCGGATTGCGGTGACTATCCCACGGGCATTCGTTGACTTGCGGCGGAGCCGGGCTATGGTCGTCGCATCACAGGAGGGAAAGCCCGTGAGTAGTAACAACAGAGCGGAAAGGTCGGGCGATGCCGTTGGTTCGGTGCGCCCCGCTTCACATCTTCGGTCGGTCGCGGACGGCTTCGGCGAGATCTATCCGCAACTGCGCTCGATGGCAACGGCCATCATGCGGCAGGAGCGCGCAAGCCACACGCTGCAGCCCACCGCCGTGGTCAACGAGGCCTTCATGCGCCTCGCCAAGCGCGACCCGAGTGAGTTCCAGACGATCAACAACCTCCTGGCCGTGTCGGCCAGCACGATGCGCTGCATCCTGGTGGACCACGCCCGGTCGCGCTCGGCCGTGAAGCGCGGCGCCAACCGTCGCGTCGGCGATGCCGCGCTCGCCTTCGTGGCCGAGGATCGGCTGTCTCCTGCGGACATCCTGGCGGTCAACGAGGCGCTGGATGAGTTGGGCGACGTGGACGCACGCCAGGCCAAGGTCGTGGAGTGCAAGGTGTTCGCCGGCATGACGGTCAGCGAGATCGCCGATGCGCTGGGGGTTGCCCGCGTGACGGTCAATCGTGACTGGCGGCTCGGACGGGCGTTCTTGGCGCTGAAGCTGGGCATCGTGATCGGCGCCCTGGACGACGTCGAGGGCCAGGCGGCGTGATCGGTGTCGCGGGTCCTCCCGCGCGGTGACGGGTTGTTCGTGGGGAAAGGTCAAGAGATGGATTTCAGTGTCGAGAGCAGTGATCGGCAGGTGCAGCAGACGCGTCTGCGTCGTGCACGGGCAATCTTCTCCTGCGCCTGCGAGCTGCCGGCCGAGGACCGGGCCGAGTACGTGGCGGACTCCTCCGGGGACGACGAGGCCTTGCACCAGTTGGTCGTCCAGTTGCTTGCCATGGATGAGGAATCGGGCTCCGTGTGGGATTGCGAGGCCGGCGAGGCCGACGCCCCGGCGGCCGTTCCGGTGTCCGTCATGCCGAACCTGCCGGAGTGCTACGAGCCGGTGCGCGAACTCGGCCGCGGCGGTGCCGGCGTGGTGCTCCTGTGCCGCAATCGCCAGAGCGGCCGCATGGTGGCCGTGAAGTGCGTCGATGCCCGATCGGGGCGCGGAACCGTCGCCCGCTTCGAGCGCGAGTCACGCCTCCTCGCGCGCCTGCGGCATCCCAGCCTCCCGGTGTTCCACGCCAAGGGCCGCACGGCCGCGGGCTGCGTGTACCTGGAGATGGAGTACGTCGAGGGCGCCGACATCCGCGCGCACTGCCGCGAGGCCCGCGTGCCGGCTCGCCATCGGTTGGCCATGTTGGCCACGGTGGCCGAGGCGCTGGCGGAGGCCCACGGCTGCGGGGTGGTGCACCGCGACCTGAAGCCCGCGAACATCCTGGTGGGGGCGGGCCGCTGCCCCAAGTTGATTGACTTCGGCGCCGCGCGCGTGACCGGCGGCGACCTCCGGTCGCAGCACGAGCACACGGTCACGGGCCACATCGTGGGCACGCTGAGCTACCTGAGCCCCGAGCAGGCGGCCGGACGGTCCCGCCACGCCGATCACCGCTCCGACCTGTACCAGCTGGGGGTGGTGGCCTACGAGTTGCTCGCCGGCCGCATGCCGTACGACTTCGGCGGCCAGACGGCGGCCGAGATGCTGCGGACCATCATCGCCGAGCCGGCCATGCCGTTCTCGTCGGCGTCCGGCGTCGATGCGGGCCATCCCGCGCACGAGTTCTTCGAGCGTGCCTTGGCCAAGGACCCTGACGACCGATTCCAGTCGGCGGCGGACATGGCGGCGGGGTTGGTGCTGCTCTCCCAGGCGTTCGGATCGGCGACGCGTCGCGGGTGAGAGTGCGCCGGGGGCCCGTCGAACGGATGTGTTGATCGTGCAGACGCGCGCGGCCTCACGCCGCGCGCGTGCTGACTTGGATCCGGGAGCCGCGCTCGAGCTTCGCCACGATGCGCAGCGGCGCCCCGGCGCGGATCGGCAGTTCGATGGCCGCATCGCCGGATCCGGGCTCGGCGACCGCCACGGGCTCGAGGAGCGAATTCTCCACCTCGATCACGCTGTCTCCGGCGAGCGCGTGGCGGATCATCACCACGCCATCCGTGCCCTCGGATGCCACCATGAGCACCACCTCGATGGAGGTCTCGCTTGCGATGGCCGTGCATCGTCCAGGCAGCACCCGCATCTGTGCATCGCGCTGCTCAAACCCGGCGGCGTGGTCGCGGTCGAGGCGCAGCCACTCGTGTTCCGCCGAGAGCTCCGGCCCGTATCGCACGGCCGCGAAAGAGAAGCCGACGGGGTCGACCTCGGAGCAGGAGTTGTCAGGAAGAAGCAGGGACATGATGGTCACACACCTCGATCCATCGAAAGGGGTACAGGGAACAGACGAGGGTCACCGTAGAGGCGCAGGCCGGGGCCGAAGTGCGTCATGAACTCTCGCTAAGAAGCGTTATTCGGTCCCCGTGTCCCCCGCCGCACCCTCACGGCGTCGCCGGCATCGTCCACTGCGGCGGTTCCGGCGCGGGCCCGGCCCCGAACACCGACCGCGCCGGCCACTCAAGCAAGCCGGCCCAGTAGCCGCAGGCGCCGCCTTCGGGCGTGCGGGACAGCCCGCGCAGCGCGATCGGTCGGAGCCCGCGCGCCCGGAGGGTCCAGCCGTCGAGCCCGACGGGTTCCCCGGCGTGGTCGGGGTGGGGCATCGGCAGGGACTCGGCCAGCGCCGCGAGCGCCGGGAGGTCCTCGGTGACCACTTCGCTCCCGTACTGCTGGACCGGGCCCGAGCGCCAGAAGTCGACCGCGCGCTTCACCTCGCCCCGGTGGAGGAGTTCGAGCCGGACCCCCAGCACGATCCGCGCGAGCCCGTCGCGCGTCTCGGGAACGACCCGTGGGTCGAACGTGAAGGTGACCGGGCGCGTCGCGCCGGGCCATACCGACACCGGAAAGTCGAACGCGGCGCGGATGGCGGCACGGAGCTCGTCGTCGTCGAGCGGCCCGGGCTGCGCATCCGGCAACGGCGCGAGCGTGCGGTCGACCACGATCGGCGCTTCCGTTCGCCACGGGCCGTCGCCCGCACGCGACTGCACCTCGAGCGTCGCACGCCACCGACCGTCGGCGTCCGGTGCCGGCAGGTGCAGCACGCCGACGCGCCCGCCCCACGGCAGCCATCGCTCCGAGCTTCCGGCGACCCACGGCCCGTCGCCCGCCGGTCGCACCCGCCACAGGCGGTCCGTCCCCGGCGCCCAGGCCTGGAACGGCACGTCGACGGGCGTGGCCGCGGGCCACTCGCGGGGCAGCTGCAGCCCGATCCACGCCGGGACGCGCCGCGCCATCCGTTCGCGCTCGGCGATGAACTCGCGCCGGCGGGCCTCCACCTCGGCGTGGACGGCGCGCGGGCGGTCGTCGTCATCGACGAGTTCCGTGGGCATGGCGCGCATCAACCCGTTGACGATCCGCGCGCGGCGGTCGCCGGCCGCGATCGGCGCACCGTCATCGGTCAGTGCGTCGAGGATCCCCAGCTGCCGCGACGGCGACAGCCACCCGATGGCCGCGCGCGTGCCGATCTCGCTCCAGGCCCAGCCCGGCACCGAGTCCGCCGGCAGGACCTCGACGACGAGCTCCAGGCCGGCATCGGGCACCATGGCGGTCCACCGCCCCTCGATCGCCTCGAAGTGAACCCATCCGGCGACGCCCAGCGTGAACGCGACGGTGGCCGTGGCCATGGGCCAGCGTCGGCGGGTGGCGAAGAGCGCCGCCTCGGCCGCGGCAGCGTGCCCGCACTCGCCGCACGTGAGGCCCGGGGTCCCGGAGAGATCGTGCCAGCACCGCGGGCAGCGCCGGCGCCCGCGCGCGCGGTCCCCGAAGAGCGCCCACCACGTGATGGTTGCGCCGCCGAGGCCGACGACGGCCACGATCGCCAGGGTCGCGATGGCCAGGGCAAGGTCGGTTCCCACGCCCGGACTGTACGCCGCGCGCCGTCAGGCCATGCGGATCCATCGCAGGAGTTCGCGCGGCGTGGGCGGCTTGCCCTGCATCAGGACGCCGACGCGGAACACCTTGGCGCCCGCCCACAGGAACGCCGCCACGCAGGCGAATCCCCAGACGATGCTCGCCGCCACCTGCCACGCGGCGATCGGCTCGCTGCTGGCCGCCACGCGCAGGGCCATCACGAACGGCGTGGCCGGGGGCACGAAGCTCATCACCACCGCGAGCATGCCGTTGGGCTGCTCGCTGATCGGCAGCCAGAGGATCAGCGGCACCATCAGCACCAGCATCGCCGGGGTCACCAGGCTCTGCGCCTCGCGGAGGTCGTTCACCGCGCTGCCGACGCTCGCCATCATGATGGCCACGAACGCGTAGGCCATCACGAAGTACACGCCCAGCAGCACCAGGAGCCCGGGCGACACCAGGTCGCCCATCGATGCCGCCTGCAGGCCGGCGATCCCGAGGCCGCCGTACATGCCGAGCATCACCGCCGACACGGCGGCGAACCCGAGGATCTTGCCGCCCAGGAGCTGCATCGGGCTCACGGCGCTCAGCACCACCTCCATCACCTTGCTCGACTTCTCCTCGATGGTGCTGGTCAGGAGGTACTGCCCGCTCGTGAACGTGCACACCCACAGCAGCATCATGAAGCCCATGGGGAGCAGGGTCTTCGCCACCACGCTCTCGGCGGCCTCGGTACCGTCGGCGCCCAGGCGGCGCACGTCGGTCGAGGGCGGGTCCATGATGGCGTCGAGCGTGGCCCAGTCATTGCCCGAGGCCTGCACCCGCGCCTTGACCACCGATCGCTCCAGGCCGCGCTCGAACGCGGTGGTCAGGCGAGGCGGGCTGTTGGAGGGCACGATCAGCGTCACCCGGGCGTCTCGCGACGCCGGGGGCGGCTCCACGGCGGCCGGCGGGACGATGGCCAGGCCGAGCAGGGCACCGTCGCGCACGCGTGCGCGCAGCGCCTCCTCGTCGGCGGGGTCGGTGGAGAACTCCAGGGACAGGTCGATCTTGGGCGCGAGCGCCGCGGCCTGCGCCATGGCGTCCTCGCCGCCCGGCAGCATCGCCGGGGCCTCCTTGCCGCCGTCGTAGGGCAGGAGCCGCGACAGCCGCTGCGACGAGAGCTCGTCGCGGACGAACGGCTCGGCACGGCCGCTCCGGTCCAGCACGGCCAGCGTTCCCGAGATGGGCGCCATGGTGCTCTTGGCAAGCCATCCCACCGCAAGGAACGCCACGAACATCAGCGCGGGCACGGCGATCGCGCCCAGGATGAATCCCTTGGTGAGCACCGTGTGCCGGAACTCGCGGGCGGCGATCGCCAGCACCTTGCGCGTCGCGCCGTCAGCCATTTCCGCTCTCCTCGCTGGGCGGCAGGTGCTCGCCCACCAGTTCGACGAACACGTCGTCGAGCGTCGTGCGGCGCAGCGACACGTGCCGCACGCGCATCGCGCCGATCGCCGCCGCCATCACCTCCTGCGGGTCCGCGCCGGGAGCCACCGACAGCTCCGCGCCGCGTCGCTCCTCGACCCACTGCGCCGCCGTCACGCCGGGAAGCCGGCCGAGCGCGTCGGCCGCCGCGGCGTGCGGTTCCGCGGGCTCGACCAGCACCGATCGCGGGTCGAACCGCGCGTGGATCTCCGGCATGTCCGCGTCGAGGATCTTCTCCCCGCGGTTGATCAGCACGATGCGGTCGCACAGTTGCTCGGCCTGGTGCATCACGTGCGTCGAGAAGAGGATCGTCCGCCCGGCGCGGTGCAGGTCGCGGATGAGCCGGTTGAGGAGCCGCGCGTTCACCGGGTCGAGGCCGCTGAACGGCTCGTCCAGGATGATCAGCTCGGGCTCATGGATCACCGCGGCGATGAACTGCACCTTCTGCTGCTGGCCCTTGGAGAGTTCCTGGCAGCGCTTGCGCGCCGCCTCGCCGAGCTGGACGCGCTCGAGCCACTCGCGCACCGTGGCGCGCAGCCCGCCGGAGGGCATGCCCTTCAGCGTCGCCATGTAGCAGAGGAACTCCATCACCCGCATCCGCCGGTAGAGGCCGCGTTCCTCGGGCAGGTACCCGATGCGGTCCTTGGCGGCGATGGCGTCGGCACCGAGCACCTCCACCGTCCCCGCGTCGGGGTGGATGATCGACATGATCATCCGGATGGTGGTGCTCTTGCCGGCGCCGTTGGGGCCGATGAAGCCCGTGAGCGATCCCGCGGGCACCTCGAGCGAGACGTCGCGGACCGCCTCGGTGCGGCCGAAGCGCTTGGTGACGTGGCTGAGTCGGACGGCCGCGGTCATGGGGCCTTCGGGGCCGGGGCCGTGGCCGGGGCCGCGTCGCGGAGCGCCTTGATCTCGGCGGGCAGGTCGAAGTCCGAGTCCTTCGCCGAGTTCCACTCCACGGCGTCGATCGTCATCACCTGCACCTGGCCCATCACCTTCGTGGTGGTGCGGGTGGCCAGCTTGATGCCGCCGAAGTCCTTGTACTCGTCGGTGACGACGGTGACCGGCAGCTCGCCCATCGGCGTCGAGGCGGTCATCGACATGCCGCGCATCAGCCCGGACTCGCGCTCGTAGTAGTTCTGCGTGGCCGCGGCGCCGTCGCGGCCGGGAACGGTGACCGCCCAGCACGGCTTGCCCTCGAAGTCGAAGAGGCCGGTCACCTCGCCCTCGGGCTCCTCGGCCAGCCGCAGGTCGCGGAGGAAGTCGCCGTCGCGGCGCACCTGGGCCACTTCCTTGGCGCCCATGATGGACGGGCCGCGCATCGGGTCCACCGTCCAGCCGGTGGTGCCGTCGAATCCCGAGCTGGTGGCGCCGATCCCGGGCAGGTCCATCGCGATCACGACGCTGGCGGGGACGCGCGCCACGGTGCGCATCGAGCCCTTGAGCTGCGCGGCGGGGATCTCCATGGATCCATTGGCGACCATGCTCTCCTTGGACTTCATGGCCTTGGCGCCGCCGATGGCATCCAGGTGCTTGGTGAAGATCTCCTTGGCGGACGGCTTCTCGCCCTCGAAGGCGATGGCGCGCGGGCCGGCGGGTGCGGCGGGCGTCGCGGGGCGGGCGGGCGCCGCCGGGGCCGCCGGTGCCGCCGGCGTCGTCGGCGCGCTCGGCGCCGCGGGTGCGGCGGGCGGCGCCTGCCACGCGAAGGCAGGGGCGGGAAGGGCGATGGCCACGAGGGCCAGGGTGCGGCGGATGTCGAAGCGGTTCTTCATGGTGGGGTGCTTTCCTGTGGAAGGTCGATCAAGGCGTGGCGGCCGGGGGGGAATCGTTCGATGGAGCGGTGGATGACGCGATCCAGCGGACCGCCTCGGCGAGCGCGGGGTCGCCCTCGCGAGCGTAGTCGGCCGCGTCGTAGGGTCTCGCGTTGTCGGGGCGGACGCCGGTAGCCTCGAGCGCCGATCCGTCGGGCAGCCGGTAGTCGGCGATCGCGTGCAGGAACACGTCGCCGTTGGGCAGCGGCGTCATGATCGCGGGAAGCGCGGCGCCCGCGGTGCGGCGCCCGAACACCTTGGCGCGCCCGAGGTGCTGCAGTCCGCCGGCGAAGATCTCGCTGGTGCTCGCGGTGGACTCGTCCACCAGGATGGCCACGGGCCCGGCGAAAGGCTCGACGGGCTGCCCCGCGGCGCCCACCCGGCGGGGGTTGGTGGCGAAGTTGAGCGTGGCGTCGCGCGAGCGCATCTCGCCGAGGTTGCGGGGCTCGGCGGTGAAGTGGCCGGCGACGCCCATGGCCATCGCGCCGATGCCGCCCGGGTTTCCGCGCAGGTCGATGATGATGCCGTCGGACTCGCGGAGCGTGTCCATGGCGGTGTCGAAGGGCTTGGCCACCGGGATCAGCCAGACGCTGAAGGCGATCAGGCCGATCTCGTGGTTTCCCGCACCCCAACGCTCGCGCTCGGTCTCGTCGAGGTG
>Ga0255181_1000777_pt1 | contig 10132 bp, 7 predicted proteins | sample Atl_Colum_RepC_8_FD_183621 | JGI IMG/M metagenome (GOLD analysis project Ga0255181, IMG submission 183621) | Freshwater microbial communities from Altamaha River, Georgia, United States - Atl_Colum_RepC_8d | ecosystem: Environmental > Aquatic > Freshwater > River | place: USA: Georgia | collected...
ATGTATATGTGGATAATAATTCGACTTGTATTTGTAAATCTGTAATTATGGCATCTGATTTTCTCATATAGTTTATGAGCATATCAGAAGTATCAGAAACATTAATCTTTGAATTAAACCTATTCAACAGATTCAAAGATGTTGTATCCGTTTTACTGGCATACAATGCATGAGGCACACTCATTAATTCCTGGGTTCCCAATACAACAAAGTTGCTTCCCCCACTGAAATCAGCTTCCAGTTTGAGGAAATGAGCAGTACTTCCCCAATCAATACTGGCAAATATTCCACTTAGTACCGTTCCATTACCAATCTGCAAACTGATTAAGCCTGCTGGATCCGTTGTTTTGGAGTGGGTTTCTGTATAGACTGAACTTCCATTAATTGATCCTGAAAGTATGGAGATTTTTAGACTAACCGCTTTATTTGCAATGATCTCACCATTGGTATTCCTTAAAATAGATTGGAAATTGATTTTCTGCGGAGCCTGTCCAAAACCAGCCAACGGTAGTAATAAGATGAATAAAAATCGTAAATACATATTAATTTTATTTGTATGTATAATATCTTATCTGTTTCCCGAAATTAATCGACCTGCTATTTTCCAATCTGACGTAATTAACTCATAATTCCATGCTGAACCTATGGGTAAGTTATCTACCTCAACCTCATTCCATCCTGCATTTCCTTCCAGTTCCTGGGTGCGCACCAATCGTCCTGAATAATCAAAGAGCTGTAGCTTCACCCTGGCATTGGCAGGCAGATAATAAGGAATGTTCACTCTGTCCACAAATGGATTAGGATATGGGTCCAGTACCCGGAGTGAATTACCTGCTTTTTCAATAAAGGAAATATTTACGGGTAAGGTTCTTTCTTCTATGTAGGCCTCCGCCCGGGTAATTCTGTCTCCTATCACCAGCATGTCAGCGATTTCACCTCTTTCTATGGCCCTAAATGGGAGCGATAACAGCATTGCACCCGCTTCCATAGTTTTGGTCCAGCTCAGTGTCAGCATGCCTTCCTTCTCGAATATGCCCATCATGGAAAGTAAGGTGCTGTCTGCCAAGGCAGATTCAAAGTGTAACTTTTTGGGGTCATACTGTAGCGTAAATTGCATCCCTTCAGCCGAAAGGACTGGATCGGCATATATTAGGAGGGGATATATTTCTCCCGCCCACAATGCCTTATTTTCTGCCTGTAACACATAAGCCTGCTGGTCGCGGGTGCCCCCAAGTCCGGAACCATTTGCAATGGCATTACCATTGATATCGCCCGTTTTTACCCCTATAAAATTCGCTTCAGCCGATCCATTCAGGTCATTGATGTTCACAATTTCCGGAAACAGATATGGACTGGCATCCATCTTAAAGGTGAAATTAGCATCAACGAATCGCCAGCTTTTGTTTTCCTTGAATTCCTTATCGATACCCAATATGATTTTGCGCAATGCCAGCATATCCAGCATGGATATATTTCCCGATTTATTGACATCGGCGGCAATGAGCTCGTAAGGATTTTCTATTTTCTTACTGTTCAATATATGCTTCTGAATCAATAATAAATCGTAGGTTGAAACTCCATTGAGCGGATGTTTATTCAACTCCGGATAAACCGTATAGTCTCCCCCTTTGTCAAGCCCCGAAAATTTATACAGACCATCATTGCGGGTAATCCCGATTTTATCCCCTGACAGTCCTGAAACCTGAACTTTCACCCCTTCGATAAACTGCTTGTTCATCGTTTTGATAATACCGGCCAGGGTAGCTGCACAGGGTCCAGCACCGAAAGGCAACACGGCTATGCGGATAGAATCATAGGCACGGTAACAGGTCTTTGTCCCGGGTATATACGACTGCAATGTATAGTTAACAGTCACCGCTGTATCCTCCTCATGAAACAACCGCTCCTGGATAGCTTCCCTACCAAATGCATTGACAGCCCTGCCCTTTAGTCCACCCTGAACCAAACCATAACTTGCTTTCCAGCTGAATTTCGCAGATGCGTTGTCAGGAGAGGCCAGGACACTCAATACCAGCGATTTGCCGGCACAAATATCGTTGGCAAGGATATTGAGCTGAGGCGGAGCTGCCTGAATATTTACCCTGATGAATTCGATGTTACTTTGTCCGCAAATGGAACTTCGGGAGATTATCCTGATAGAATCCGATAAAATACCTCCTGTCTGATTATTCCAGACCGCTTCTATCTTACCATTTCCTTTTCCGTTCTGATATTCCCAGGTACAGGTGATGTCCTTTGAAGCATAAACAGGATCAAAAGAGAACTTTTCATCGCTGCAAAGGAAGACAGAGGGTACCGGATTTATCAGCTGTGGCTGACCCGACTGCACCATGGCAGGTAAAATAATACTACATGCGCCATTCAACGGCTTCAGCCGAACAGCATAAGTGCCGGCTGTAACTTTTTCCGGATTAACCGCATCCTCAAAGGAAATGGCATAGGCAGCTCCGAAAACATCTGTCATTTTTGCTTTCAAATCGACTGTCAGCGGAGGACAGGATATCAAAGGGGAAATGGCAGGGACACTCAATTGATGCCTGACACTTATTCCTTTTGACGTTTTGCAACCTTTCGCATCTGCTCCTTCGATCCGATAGGTTCCCTGAATGCCTTTTGAGATGTCAACCACGGGAATATCATTCAGGAAATAGGAAAAACTAAGGGCAGGCGCCTGCGATTTGATCAAGGTATTCAGATTTATATAGGCCTCACATATCATGGCGGAATCTGCGAGTTCAAAAGAAGGACCCTTTGTTACTTTTACCCTGAAGGTTCCCACACTGGCCTCACAGCCTGGGACACCAACGGAATAACCGTATAATAATTCTACCTCAGGTTCATCATTTCGCAAGGTCAATAATTCCCGAATACCCCCCGTACCTGCATTTGCTGAAAGACCCAAAGCACTATTTACATTTCTGAACCATTTAAAAGTAGCATCCTTCAAGGTGGGTTCAAAACTAAAAACCTGACCACTACAAACCGACAGGTCAGCGGGAGGTGCAATTGATTCAGGCAAATAGGCTTTTATATTTAAGGGCTTAATAATGACGCAAGTACCAGATGCTGCCTGCCCTTTAATATAGTAGGTTCCGGCTCCAACTGACTGAGTATTAATTACAGGTATCGTGGCATCTGCATTGGTCCAATACGTTAAGGATAAACCAGGAGAACTCCCTGCTATGTCCACATAAGTCGTTAAATCAATCTTTTTATCAGGACAGATGGTTTGAGATTCAATCAATTTTAATTTCACCTGTGAGCGAATGGAAATGGACCCACTGGCAACACATCCAGCCAGTTCTCCTTTAATAAAATACGTCCCATGGCTTACTTTCGTTGCATCAGCTATGGGCATGGTCAGATTGGCATCCTGAAAATATTGAAGCTGAATACCAACTGTGGATCCTGCCGTAATATCTTTTTTTGTCAAATCGGTAAACGCATCGCATAAGGCAGGTATCTGTCCGATATTTAAAACAGGTTTAGGTAAAATAGTTACCGAAACCGATTTGGTGACAACTTTATTACAAGCATTTAATTCCAGGTCATACCTAAGTATTTTCACCTGGTTACCTGTATTTTCGGCAATATCCTGGATATCTCCTGTACCTAAAACACCATTATCCAACCTTTTCCATTTTACCACTTCCCCGCCTGTGGAAATCACAGGGACCTTTATAACCGTACCACCACAAACATCAGGGATACTGGCTGGAATAATGAGCTGTGGGGCTGGATTAACGGTCACCATAGCAATCACCGGATTCCCTTTGCAGGCTGGATTAGTTAAGATGGAAGGTGTTAATTCATAAGACACCATTAAGGGGTTATTCCCGTTATTTATCAATGTTTCCCGCAGAAAACCAACAGCAGTTCCGGCGCCAGCTCCTCCTGTTACGCCATTATAAACGGCTTTCCAGCTGACGGAAATATTAGGGGAGGAACTAAGGGACAGCGAAAAAGATTCATCGCTGCAAGCCGAGCTATGTACTGTTGTCAAGGCAGGCTTCTGATCGACCCTAAAAGGAAATGCCACCGGTGTACCAGCCTGACAGCCCGATAAAAGAGAGGAAATATTACTTACGGAAATGATACCATCGGCCGTTGTGCCCTGAAAGGAAATAACACCGGAGAGATTCGTTATGGTACTTTGAACGGCCGCACCCGTCTGGTTGTAGGTGAAACGAAGGGGTTCACTGCTGATATAATTTAATTCCAGCAAATCGCCGGCACAGGGTATTTTAGTCTGACTAAAGGTGATGGATGGATTGGGAGATACCGGTATGGGCAGCGTTGTAGGGATAGTATTGATACAACCCGAAGTGACTGATTCTACAGAGGCAATAGAGAGAAAAGTACCCGGGCGCGCATCGGAAAGTGGCACATTAACGGAACCATTTGAGATGTTAATCCGCTGAAAAGTACCGCCAGACAAACTGACACTGGCGAACACCTCTTCGGCAGCTGTTAACTGGATACTGGTATTTTGACCCGTACAAATGGCGGCGGTAGGTAGGGTTACGGTAACACGGGGAGCAGCCTGAAGGGTAAGCTGTTGGGACATATCGATAAAACAAGCCTTTCCCGGATAGCTGGCACTTACCGTATAAACACCTGCCTCGGAAGCATTTGCCAGATTCAGCGCATTTCCAGTGCCTATTATGCTATCACCAATTGCGTTTCCATTTAATTTTAACAGGTAGCGGACATTAGGTTCTGAACTATTTAAAGCCAGGGAAATACCACCCCCTTCCGGAATACACAAATTATTTAAAGATTGAAATGCAAAGGCTTTTGGAACAGGACAGGCCACCGCAAACGATTGAATGACACCTGCTTTCAAGGCAGCATCAGAAGCGTTAAACAATTGATTGACTGTCTCTCCCAGGGAAAAAGTCAGAACCTGATTTCCTTGAGTAAAAAAGCCTCCAGCTGTATTATTTGTTTGCTGACCCCTGGCAGTAAAGGACACAAATAGAAATAGAAGCGCAACATGATAATAAGCTTTCATGGAAAAAATTGAAATAATTGTTAAATAGACTATTTAAATCGACGAGATAACTCAAAGATAATCTATTTCATCAATTAAAAAGCTATCTAAGTATTATTTCAATTCCAATACATCGCAGTAAATTAAAGTGGTTTTATTTAAAAAAAACTAATTCATGACCATTACCGTAGCTGCCTTTTTTATCATTTCACCTTTGCACTCATGGATAATGAGAACGCGATAGACACCGGAAGCTACAGACTGACCGTTAAAAGTGCCGTCCCACTGATCCTTTACATTACTGGTTGTGAACATTTTATTTCCCCATCGATCCCAGATTTCAAAAGAGATAAGTGACGTAATGATTCGCGGATTACTAATGCCGAACAGGTCATTTAACCCATCTCCATTGGGCGTGAAGGCCTTGGGTATAAATGCTTCCTTACAATTTAAGGCATTGGGATCGATGACAACCAATCTGAAAGAATCTTCGGCTATACAGGGAGTTGAAGCATCTTTCAAGGTAACCTTATAGGTAAAATTCCCCGAGGCTGTTGGGGTAATGACCGGTTCCTTTGCCGTAGGATTGCTAACCCAGGCGTTGGGTGTCCAGTTAAAGGTCGTTGCACAGGTAGGATATAATCGGGTTACCACTTCATCTCCAACATAAACAATTTCATTATCATTAATAATCTGATCAACAGGCTGATACAGTTTTTCAATTTCCGACTCCAGCAAAGCCCTGTTATAAAATCGCAGATCATCCATAAGTCCATTGAAGCCGATTTCATTAGCTCCATAGCAGGTACTTCCTCCAACCACCAGATTTCCATCATTCAGCACATTGACCCGTGAAGCAGCCGTTTGTTCACTTACCAGAGATCCATTATAATACAATCTGATTTTCGATCCGTTCCTCACCAGGGTAATGTGATGCCAGCACTGACCTTTTGGCAGTTCATAAATGATATTCGTTTGTTTGTTAACCCCTTCCGTTAAGGTTACATTTAAATTTCCGGTTAAGGGTCTGAAACGGATAACGAAAGAATTATCTACAAGACAATCCCTTCTTTTTTTGGAAAGGAGATATTGGATCCCCTTATCATTTCCCGTTTTAAAATAGAAACTAACAGAAAAATCCTCGGTATCGAATTCTGAATTCACTGCGCCAATGATATTAACCAGTGAAGCATTTCCAGAGAAGCGAAGTGCCTCATTTAATGGCCCGCATACATAATCAATTTCGTTATTCCCTATAGCATCATTGGACAGATTACCTGTATCATCTTTTAAATTTTTATTAAAAGGATAATAGGCCACCAAACCCGCTTTTGTTTGAGCAATAACTGTGGTATAAAACAGAAAGAGAAGCGATCCTAAAAAGAGACGCATAATAAAAAACATTACGAATTAAAAATCATTGAAAATCGTCAAAAATAGTTGGGGTGAAAGCATCCATGATTCTGGTTGTTTCTCTATCCTGTGCTTCCAAAGACATATCCAGTGCCTTATTTACTGTTTCTGTCAACAGGGCTGCTACCTCTGGGAGGGTATGCTTACTGAGTAATTCCTCATTGATATGTATAGCACTGATTTTCCTGTTACCATCGGCTACTACTTCAATCATCTGATTATCAGATATTGCTACAATAGAAATATGGTTCAGATTATCAAGGACAGATTGCTGTACCTCCAATATTTCATCCAGTATTTGTTTTGACTTAAGTGATTTCATTTTTCCAGGTTTGTCAATGATGTTAAATTAAAAAGACGACTCAATCATTTGTAATGTTAAACGAAGTTATTTGATTTTTAATGTAAACCCACTAATTATTCTAAAACTTTAGGGTAAAATTTAATAGATTTGTGATTGCGAAATAAAAAAGAAGTGGTAAAAAAGAAGCAAGAAGAAAAAGACATGTCTTTTTTCGACCATCTTGAAGAACTAAGATGGCACATAATCAGATCTCTGGTCGTTGTTATTTCCTTAGGGATTGTATTATTCATTAATAACGCCTGGTTTTTCGATGTGGTTTTATTCGGGCCCACGAAGCCCTCGTTCATTTCATACAAATGGTTTTGCGACATGGGTCAGGCGGTAGGTTTTGGAGACAGTATTTGTTTCTCCCCGCCCTATATAAAAAAGCAGGCCATAGGATTTGCGGAAGCTTTTACAACCAGTATCTCTGTGTCCTTCATTGCAGGCTTTATCATTGGATTTCCTTATGTATTCTGGGAATTCTGGCGTTTTGTCAGCCCTGGTTTATATAAACATGAGAAGAATGCAGCACGGGGCGTCGTGGTTATCTGTTCTTTTTTATTCTTACTGGGTGTCAGTTTCGGTTATTTTATTATTGCCCCATTTGCTGTTAATTTCTTAACCGGATTTACCATTCCCGGGGTTGAGAATACCCCAACCCTCGACTCTTATCTGAATTATATCATCATGTTCACCCTACCTACCGGACTGGTTTTTGAATTACCTGTCGTTGCCTACTTTTTAGCTCAGATAGGTATCCTTGGCCCGCAGTCCATGCGTGATTTCAGAAGGCATGCCATTGTGGTCATTTTGATTGTTGCTGCTATCATCACGCCTCCGGATGCAGTTAGCCAGTGTTTAATAGCTATTCCGCTTTATGGTTTATACGAGATCAGTATATTGGTTGCAGCACGGGTAACGGCAAGAAAAGAGAAGCAGGAACGGGAAGAGGAAGAAGCGTATAACCAGGAAACCAACTCATAATTGATACCTTAATGGAACGACTATCGTCAAATGCGACCTTATTTTTCAACTTATTTCTTCCTGTGTTCTGGAGTGTATTTTTTGGTGCTTTTACCCTCGGGGTATTTTTAGCTGATGAGATTTATATTAGCTTTCTCCCTATTGAATCTTTTCGCTGGGCTATGTTATTTTTTTACCTGACTGGTTTATCTGTCATTTTCCTTACCTTCCTCAGATTAAAAAGAGTGGAGTTAGATGCTGACTATGTATATATTACGAATTATTTCAAGACCGCAAGATACCCCATCGCCGCTATTTCACATCTGGAATGGCGGCGATGGTTTGTTTTATCTTTAGGTATTTTTCAATTACAAGCCAAAGGAATCTTCGGTCAGCGAATCATATTCCTCGCCAGGAAAAAGCATATTGAAGACATACAAAAGCGGTTTCCCCAATGGATGACGCCTTCCTAGCCTTTAGACCTTAGGTACATCACGGGACAAATCATTTCTTCCAGGGAGATTCCCCCATGTTGGAAAGTATTTTTGTAGTAGTTCAGATAATGATTATAATTATTCGGATATAGGAAAAATCCGTCTTCTCTGGCAAAAATATAAGTAGAACTTACATTGGGTCTGGGCAAACCAGCTTGTGCAGGATCTTTCAGTTCCAGGACATTCTTTTTATCATACTGAAGATTTTTTCCAACCTTATATCTCAGATTACTGGTGGTTTCCCGGTCTCCCACAACCTTGATCGGGGCATTGACGCGTATGGTGCCGTGATCGGTCGTAATGATTAATTTAACATCTTTTTCAGAAACCCTTTCCAGCGCTCCCCACAGAGGAGAATTGGCGAACCACGATTTAGTTAAAGAACGATAAGCCTTTTCATCACCAGCCAGCTCTTTCAACACTTCCATTTCGGTGCGGGCATGAGAAAGCATATCTATAAAGTTATAGACAATTACCGTTAAATCATTATTCAGGCAATTGAAAATATTGTCCTGAAGCTGTCTGGCGGCCTGAACCTGGGTAATCTTAAAATATTCGTGTTTAATATCCCGTCTGAATACTTTTTTAATCTGAGCAGCCAGTAATTCGGCTTCAAAATTATTTTTCCCCCCTTCTTCAAAATCACCTACCCAATACTGAGGAAACTGCTTTTCAATGTCGGCGGGCATCATACCTGCAAAAATGGCATTTCTGCTATATTGCGTTGCGGTAGGCAGGATACTGAAAAAATAATCTTCGTTCTGGAGTTTAAATCGTTCCAGTAAAATGGGTTCAATAACCTTCCACTGATCAAATCTTAAATTATCGAGTACCAGTAAAATAGTTGGGCAATCAGGTTGTACCTGAGAAAAAACCTTTTCCCTTAACAGATTGAAAGATTTAACCGGGCCTTCTGCCGGATTTTTCATCCATTGCGGATATATACCCGTTATATATTTACAAAAGGCAGCATTGGCCTCTTTTTTCTGCTGAGACAGAATATCTGCCATTTCACTGGAATTGGAATGATCAATTTTCAATTCCCAGGAAATAATTTTCTGATAAATTTCAACCCATTCGATGTAATCCATGCCACTTTGCAACTGCATGAATATTTGTCGAAATTCCTGCTGATAATCAGAAGAAGTTTTCTCACGAACCAGTCTTTTGTTATCCAGTATTTTCTTCAGGGTCAACCATATTTGGTTTGGATTAACGGGTTTAATGAGATAATCGGTAATCTGAGAACCCAGCGCCTCTTCCATAACGGTTTCTGCCTCATTTTTGGTTATCATAACCACAGGTAGATTAGGATTTACCTGTTTTATTCTGGTGAGCGTTTCCAGGCCATTAATCCCTGGCATACTTTCATCCAGAAAAACAACATCAAACTCATTTTCAGTGGTACATTCATCAACGGCGTCATGACCATTCGTAACCGTAACAACCTCATAACCTTTTGATTCAAGAAACATTATTTGTGGTCTCAATAAATCAATCTCGTCATCTGCCCAAAGAATTCTAATTTTATCCATAATTTCTGAAAATAAGTAAATATATAAAATGAAACAAAAATCGTTAATTTCCCGTTAAAATACGGATAAAAACGGCCCCGGATCATTAAATATTGCCTTTAAAAAAATTTCTCCAGCGAATGGTAACATCTAAAATCATTAATGATCCAGTCTATGGATTCATTCAAATACCAGAAGGCATTTTGCTTGACCTAGTCAATCATCGCTTTTTCCAGCGCTTGTCGAGAATTAAACAGGTTAGTTTAGGTCATTACGTTTATCCGGGTGCCCATCATACCCGCTTTCATCATGCTTTGGGTGCTTTACATCTCATGCAGGAAGCACTAACTATTTTAAAATCAAAAGGTATTGCGATTACGCAGGCTGA
>Ga0255181_1000787_pt1 | contig 10062 bp, 5 predicted proteins | sample Atl_Colum_RepC_8_FD_183621 | JGI IMG/M metagenome (GOLD analysis project Ga0255181, IMG submission 183621) | Freshwater microbial communities from Altamaha River, Georgia, United States - Atl_Colum_RepC_8d | ecosystem: Environmental > Aquatic > Freshwater > River | place: USA: Georgia | collected...
GCAAGGCGGCCGACAAGCGGCAGGCGATCGCGGCCCGCGAAATGAAGCGCGACATGGACCGGGCGATGCACGGGCGACGCTGAGACCGCGCCGCCCGGGCACTTCACTTGCGGATCACGATGGCCTTGCCCCGGTCGGCGTTGCGGCGCCCCTCGATGCAGTCCACGATGAGCGCGGCCACGGCCTCCGGATCGAGCGTGGCCGAGTGCGGCACCACGCGCTCCGGGAAGTTCTTCCTCAGGAGCGGGGTCTCCACCGCGCCCGGGTTCACGCAGAAGGAACGGATGCCGTGGCGCGCGCCCTCGACGTGCATGCTTCGCGCGAAGCTGTCCACCGCGCTCTTGCTGGCGGCGTAGGCGAAGAAGCCGGGGAACGGGTCGGAGCTCGCGATCGAGCTCACGTTGATCACGCAGCCCGCACGCCGCTGAAGGAAGTGCGGCCACGCGCGGACGATGAGGAAGGCCGGCCCGAACACGTTGTTGAGGAACGCGTCCTCGAGCACGTCCTCGTCGGTGTCCGCGACCGGCACGTGCGGCGCCACGCCGGCGCAGTTGACGAGCGCATCGATCCCGCCGAGCTCGGCGATCGAGCGATCGATCACGCCATGCGCGAAGGCGCTGTCGGCGAGGTCCCCGGGCATGACCAGGAACCGTCCGCCGGGCGCGGCGGCGGCGCAGGCCGTGGCCGTGCCGTGCAACTTCTCGGGGTTGCGCCCGACCAAGCCCAGGGCATGGCCGCGCTCGGCGAGCATGATGGCCAAGGCGCGGCCGATGCCGCTGCCGGCGCCGGTGACGATGGTGACTGGAGCGGTGGTCATGGTTCAGCCGCCGGAGACGAGGCGGGCCACGTCGTTGTAAAAGGTCAGGACGAACAGGGATCCCAGAAGCGCCAGGCCCACGGCCGTGGCCGCGCCCTGGAACCTCAACGACGGCGGTCGGCCGGTGAACTTCTCGTAGAGCAGGTAGAGGAACAGCCCGCCGTCGACGATCGGCAGCGGCAGGAAGTTGAGCACCGCCAGGTTCACGCTGATCATCGCCAGGAACGTGACCAGGTACATCGCGCCGCGGTCGGCGACCCGCGCGCCCAGGTGCACGATGCCCACCGGTCCGCGCAGCTGGTCGACGCCCACGGTGCCGCGCACCAGCCGATCGATGGTGAGGTAGGTCATCGTGACCATCGTGTGCGTCTGCTCGAAGCCCATCGCGATCGCCCGCAGCGGGTTGCCGTGGGCCGAGAGCGTGGTCATCAGCGGCTCGAAGAGGGCCGGAGGAACCGGCGATCCCCAGCCGAGAGTGGCCACCTCCGCCACCGCTTCCGGGGGCAGGGCGAGGGTGGCTTCGATTTCCTCGTGGCCCGGGGTGGGCGAGCGGAAGATCACGCCGACCGACGCGGCCTCGCCGCGGGCGTGCGGCTCGCGCACGGCATCGACGAAGGCTGCGCGGATCGCGGGCCAGTCGGCGACGGCCCGTCCGTCCACGGAGACCAGGGTGCTGCGCGCAAGGATGCCCAGCCCGGCGGCCGGAGTGGGCGTCACCGCGCCACCCGCACCCTCGGCTGCCTCCACGATGCTCCCCACCATCGGCAGGTCCGTGGCCTCGCGCAGCATCGCCCCGAGGCGCCCCGCGCCGTCGACCCGCACGTCGAGGTCGACGGGTGCTCCGTCACGCAGGACGGTGGCCGGCACCGAACGGCCCGCGAAGGGCGTGATCGCAGCGCGCAACTGCGCGAATCGAGGACCCTGCGCACCGGCCACGGCGAGCAACACGTCGCCGGGAAGCAGCACGCCCTGGTTCGGCGACTCATCGACCAGCCGGTCGACGCGCAGCAAGGGCACCAGTCCCGCGATGCCGCGCGCCACCTCGGCGCCGGTGCCGCCGTCAGCAGGGACGCGGATGGCCTGGTATGCGGGAACGGGGACCAGCTGGCGCTCGACCGTCCGGCCCGATCGCGTGATCCACTCGGACCCGAACGCCTCACCGCGGGACGCGCGCGCCGCGTCGTCGAGTGCGGCCGTCACGAGGGCGCCGCTCGCTTGGGTGTCCCACGCATCCACGACCGGCAGCGCCGTGCTTGCGCCGTCGGCGCCCAAGACGCGCACCGCCACGAGCCGCTCCAGCGGATCGACGCCTCCATCGGGGCCAGTGGCCGGTTCCAGCCCGGCCTCGCGCATGGTGGCATCGAACAGCGCGCGCTCGCGCGCGGCCGGCACCCCGACCTCGCCGGAGAGGGCCGGGGCGATGCCGACCGCGAGCAATCCCGTTCGATCATCCTTGCTGGGCTCGATGCTGAACCGCCGCTTCTCCGCGGCACCGGTCGCCGGGTCGCGCCGCTCGACCTCCACCACGAGCGCTCGGCCCGGGCGCGCCATCGCCGAGGCGATCTGCACGTCGGCGAAGGTGCGGATCGCCGCGCCGTCGATGGCGAGGACGGTGTCGCCCGCCCGCAATCCATCGGGCCCGCCGTCCAGCGCCCGTGCCTTGGCGGCCGGCATGTCGGGGACCACGGCCCCCGCCACCGGCGCCTCGAACCGCACGCCCACCATGAAGGCGACCATGAACAGCAGGACCGCGAGCACCAGGTTGCAGAGGACGCCGGCCGACACCACCAGCATCCTCCGGCCGATCGGCGTGCGCTGGTAGCTGCGGCGCGAAGCCGAGACCTTGCCGGGGTCGAGGTCGTCCTGGCCCAGCATCCGCACGAATCCGCCGAGCGGCAGGAGGCGCAGCGACCACTCCGTCTCGCCGATGCCGTTGCGGCTCAGCTCCTCGTCGGTCATCTCGATCGCCGGCTTCCCGAACCGCGCGACCGTGGCCGGGTCGGTGGAGCCGGCGCGCCAGCCGATGCCGCGCCTCCATGCGGCGACCACCGGCCCCATCCCCACGGCGAAGCTCTCGCATCGGATCCCGGCCCACCGCGCCGCGAGGAAGTGCCCGAGCTCGTGGACGAACACCAGGAGCCCGAAGCCCATGAGGATCAGGACCATGTTTCGACCGTCTGCCAGGGCTTCCATGCGGGCAAAGCGTAGGCGATCGCCCCGGGCCCGGCGCCCGCGTTCAGGACGCGGCGGCGTGGCGCGCGGCGACCGCCTCGCGCGCGAAGGCGCGCGCCTCGGCATCGGCCGCCAGGACGTCTTCGAGGGTGCGCACGGGCCGCAACGCCACGCCATCGAGCACCTCGCCGGCGATCGAGGCGATGTCGCCGAACGGGATCTGCCCGTCGATGAAGGCCTGCACCGCCACCTCGTTCGCGGCGTTGAACGCCGCGCCCGCGGATCCCCCGGCGTCGATCACCCGGTGCGCCAGGCCGATGGCCGGGAACCTCGCATGGTCCACCGGCTCGAAGTCGAGCGATCGCATCGCCTCCCAGGCGATCGCCGGGCTGCATCCCTCGTCGCGCTCGGGCCAGGTGAGCGCGTACTGGATCGGCAGCTTCATCGAGGGCGGGCTCAGCTGGGCGATCGTGCTGCCGTCGCGGAACTCGACGAAGGAGTGCACCACGCTCTGCGGGTGGACGATGGCGTCGATCGCCGTGGAGGGGAGGTCGAAGAGCCAGTGCGCCTCGATCACCTCCAGGGCCTTGTTCATCAGGCTGGCGCTGTCGATGGTGACCTTTCGGCCCATCTGCCACGTGGGGTGGCGCAGCGCCTCCGCCAAGGTGGCGTTGCGGGTGCGTTCGGCGCTCCACGTGCGGAACGGCCCGCCGCTGGCGGTCAGTATCACGCGGCGGACCTCTCCGAGCCGTCCGGAGCGCATGCACTGGAACACCGCGCTGTGCTCGCTGTCGACCGGCAGCAGCTCGACGCGGCGCCGCGAGATCGCCTCCCGGACCACCGCTCCGGCGGCCACCAGCGTCTCCTTGTTGGCCAAGGCCACGTTGCACCCGCGTTCGATGGCGGCGAGCGTCGGGGCGATGCCGGCCGCGCCGACGATGGCACCCATCACCATGTCACCGGGCTCGGCCACCCGTTCCACCAGTTCGCGCGCGGCATCGGGCCCGCGGAACGCTTCAAGTCCCGAAGGAAGCGCCGCGGCCGCCGCGGGGTCGGTGATCGCCACGTGACGTACCCCGAAGGCCGCGGCCTGGTCGGCAAGCAGCGCCGCGTTCGCGCCCGCGGCCAGGCCCACCACTCGGTAGCGCGGCCCGCCGCTGTTGGCCAAGTGCCGGATCACCTCCAGCGTGGCGGTGCCGATGGAGCCCGTGCTGCCCAGGACGATGATGCGACGCTCGGTGCTCATGACGTGGGTCGCGCGGGGTTCAGCGGTCGTCGGGGCCGGTGGAGGGCGACTTCAGGCGCCGCATCCAGCCCGTGACGCTTCGAATCGTCTTCTTGGCCGCGGCGATGGGCGCGGCCTCCGGTTCGGCCGGGGCCGGCGCCGCGGGTTCAGGATCGCGCCGGGGCCGATCGGTGGACCGAGCGGCCCGCTCCGGTCGCTCGCTGGACGCGCCCGAGGATTCGGGGGCATCGCCGCCTCCGCCACCCTCGCCATTCGCGCCGCCTTCGCCGCCGTCGGCACCGCTGCCCTCGCCGTCGCCGCGGCGCTTGCGCCCGCGACCGCCGCGCCGCCGTCGGCGCTTGCGCTTGCCGTCGCCGGCCGTGCCATCGGGTCCGGCATCGCCGCCGTTCGCATCGCCGGCGTCCGAGTCGGGCTCGGTTCCGTCGCCTTCCGAGGACGCGCCGGCTTCGCCGGAGCCGCCGGTGGCGTCCGATTGGCCATCGCGCCCGGCGCCGCCCTTGCCGCGACGGCGACGGCGGCGGCGCTTGCGCTTGCCGCCGTTGCCTTCCCCGGACGAGGCGTGTCCGGCGTCCGACGAACCTTCTCCGTCGGCGGAGCCCGCCTCGTCGTCGCCTTCTTCGCCGTCGGCGGATTCGCCGCGCTCGGCGCGCTCGGCGGCGCGACGGGCGGCCTCCTCGCGGCGGCGCGCCGCGGCCTCGTCACGCTTGCGGCGCTCCTCGTCGCGGCGCTGGCGCTCCTTCTCGGCATCGGCCTGGCGGATCATCTCGGAGACGCTCGGCTCGTCGGCCATCGGCGTCGGCAGGTCGTCGAACCCGCCGGCCAGGGCGATCGCCGTGGCGTCGGCGGGCGCCGGCTTGCGCCGACGGCGCCGGCGGCCTCCTCGGCCGCGCGAACCCTCGGGCGCGTCGTCATCGTCGCCGTCGGCCTCGGGCACGTGGTCCGGCAGCTCATCGAGCCGCGGGGCCGGCGGGCGTGGCAAGCGCTCGAGCTCGATGTCCGCGCCGCGGTCGTCGTACGCGTAGAGGTCGACGCGATCGGCGGCGAAGGCCTCGCTGATGCGCATGTCGACCTTCTTGCCGGTGCGCTCCTCGAGGTCGTGCAGAGCGTGCCGGCGGCTCGCCAGGAAGACCGCCGCCACCTTCGAGCTGCACACCACCTCGGCGCGGGCGATGCGCTCGTAGGAGAAGAGCAGGGCGACGCGGCGCAGGATGTCCGCGGCCACGGCGTCGGGCACCCGCACCTCGCCGGCGCCGGCGCAGTGCGGGCAGTCCATGTACATGCCCTTGTGCAGGCCGGGCCGCATGCGCTGGCGCGTCATCTCCACGATGCCGAAGTCGCTGATGTCCAGCGTCGTGGTCTTGGCGCGGTCTCGCCGGAGGTTCGACTCCAGGCGCGCCTCGATCTCGCGGCGATGCTTCGACGACCGCATGTCGATCAGGTCGTTGACGATGATGCCGCCGAGGTCGCGCAGGCGGAGCTGGCGGGCGATCTCGTCCACCGCCTCCTTGTTGGTGTTGAAGGCGTTGGTCTCGCTGTCGCGGGCGCTGCGGCTGCGGCCGCTGTTGACGTCGATCGCCACCATGGCCTCGGTCTGGTCGATCACCAGGGCGCCGCCCGACGGCAGCGGCACGTGCCGGGCGTGGATCTGGTCGACCTGCCGCTCGATGCCGAACGAGTCGAAGATCGGCGTCGCGCGGTCCCAGTAGAGGAGCCGGGGCGCGTTGATGGGCGCCACGATGTCCAGGTACATCCGCGCGTTTGAGAAGGCCTGCTCGCTGTCCACCACGATGGCATCCACCGAGTCGTCGGCGATGTCGCGGATGGTCCTGAGGAGAAGATCGCTCTCGGTGTACAGCTCGCACGGCGCGCCGGTGGAGGACATGCGCCGCTCCATCGCGCCCCAGATACGCTGCAGGTACAGCGCGTCGCGCTGCAGCTCGGTCTTGGTGCGGTCGAAGCCCGCGGTGCGGAGGATGAAGCCGAAGCCCTCGGGAAGGTCCAGGCTGTCCAGGATGCGCCGCATCTCGCGCCGCTGGTCCTCGTCGTCGACCTTGCGGCTGACGCCGACCTTGTCCATCTGCGGCATCATCACCAGCAGGCGGCCCGGGATCGAGATGTAGCTGGTGAGGGTCGGTCCCTTGGTGCCGATGCCCTCCTTCAGGACCTGGACGATGATCTCCTGGCCGCGCTTCAGCGCCTCCTGGATCGGCGGGCGGTCGCGGCGCGCGATCTTCTTGCCGACGCGCTCGGTGCGCTCGCCGCCCGGGAAGTACTGCGGGTGCAGGTCGCTGATGTGGAGGAACCCGTTCTGGCCCTCGCCGAAGTCGACGAACGCGGCCTGGATGGCGGCCTCGACGTTGGTGACCCGGCCCTTGTAGATGTTGCCGACGTTGGTGGCGGTGCTGGCGCGCTCGGCGAAGATCTGCTCGAGCCGGCCGTCCTCGAGCACCGCGATGCGGCACTCCTCGCCGGGTACGTCGTTCACCACCATCAACTGGCGCCGCTTGGGACCGCTGGGCGCGGACTGCTGCGTCTCCTTCTTGCGCCCGCGACCGCCGCGCCGGCGCCTGCGCCGTCGGCCGCCGCCGGACTCGCCGTCGCCATCCTCGGCGTCCGCGCCATCGTCGCCGTCGGTCGCCTCGTCCTCGGCGTCGTCGCCTTCGCTCTCGTCGACCGCATCGGCATCGTCCTCGGACGCGGCCTCGTCGTCGACCTCGGCCTCATCCTCGTGGTCCTCGTCGTCGATGGCGCGGACCGGCAGGATCAGGTCCTCGACGTCGCGATCGAGCGCCTCGAGCGTGGCGTAGGCGGCATCGCCGTCGTCGAACTCCACGGCATCGCCCTCGTCCGTCGCCGATGCCTCGGGGTGGGCGGCGGCACGGTCGCCGGGCTGCCGTGCCTCCTCGTGTTCGTCCCGGTGCTCGTGCTGTCCTTCGTCGCCCGCGCCCGCGCCCTGGCGCCGTGCGGCGTCCTCGGCGCCCGGGACCGGGTTCGCCTCGTTCGCCAGATCGGCCTCGTTCTCGTTGTGCTCGTTCGTTGCCACGACCGTTCCTTGCCGCATCAAGCGGCGGTTCGTGGCGGAACGGGGGTGTCTTGCCGGGCACGCGTCAGCGATGCAATGACGCCGCGCCCGGTGGTGCCGCTTCTCGCGGCTCCGTTCCGGGCGACGGATGCGTCGCCTGCAATCGCTGGTTCGTGCTCGTGTTCGGCACCGTCTGTTCCGCCTGGGTGCCGCCGAATTGGGCGCTCCGCTGTGGAGCGCGTGTGCAGGTCCGCCACGCCGCAGGTCGGGGGTCGACGCCGGAAGGCCATCGTCCCGCTTCGCACCGTGGGGCGGGCCGCACCGACCAGTCGGCGGGTCAACCCGTTGTCCTTGCTCCGCACCGGCACGCGCCGGGTGCGCGACCCACGCTCACTCGGCAACCCATTGGCCGAAGACGTCGGGGTCGAGTTTCCTCAGCTCGTCGCGCAGGGCCGTCTCGACCTGGCGCTCCGAGTCGAACGATCCGACCCGTCGGGCCAGTCGTTCGCACTGTTCCATCGTCACGGACCGGATCACCCTCTTGATGACGGGGATCTGGTCCGGAACCATGGACAGTGTACGCAAACCCAGGCCCAGCAGCAACATGGAAAACAGGGGCTCGCCGGCGATCTCGCCGCACAGGCTGCAGTCGATCTGCGCGCTCCGGGCCGCGCGGACGATGTTCTTGGTCAGGTAGACGACCGCCGGATGGGCCGCTTGGTAGAGGTGCGCGACCCGCTCGTTCCCGCGGTCGACCGCCAGCGTGTACTGCACCAGGTCGTTGGTGCCGATCGAGAAGAAGTTCGACTCCGTGGCGAAGGTCCGGCACATGAGCGCGGCCGACGGCACCTCGATCATCACCCCCACCGGCATCTGGCGGTCGAAGGCGACGCCCTCGTCCTCGAGCTCCTCGCCCAGGTCCGCCAGCATCAGCTTGGCCTGGCGCAGCTCCATGAGGTTGGACACGAGCGGGAACATCGTCTTCACCGGCCCATGCGCGCTGGCGCGCAGGATGGCGCGCATCTGTGCCTTGAACTCCGCCGGGTGCGCCAGCGAGTGGCGGATCGACCGCAGCCCGAGGAACGGGTTGCGCTCGGGCTCCTCCATCTGCTCCTGCGTGTACTTGTCCGCACCGAGGTCGCACGTGCGGATGGTGAGCGGCTTCCCGCGCAGCAGCTCGATCGCCTGCATGTAGGCGCGGTAGTGGTCTTCTTCGGTGGGGGGACGGTCGCGCGTGAGCCACAGGAACTCGGTGCGGTACAGGCCGACCCCCTCGCCGCCGTTGGCCAGGACCGACGCCACCTCCTCGGGGAACTCGATGTTGCCCAGGAGCTGGACGTGCACGCCGTCCTTGGTGACGGCCTCGAGTCCCGAGAGCTCGCGCAGCGCCTCGCGGGACCGCCGCGACCGCTCCTGGCGGCGCCGGTAGTCCTCGAGCGTGCGGGAGTCGGGACGCACGATCACCAGGCCCTCGTTGCCGTCGACGATGACCTCGTCGCCCTCCTCGACGATTCCCGACAGCCGCTGGCAGCCGACCACCGCCGGCAGGCCGATGGCGCGCGCGACGATCGACGTGTGGCCGGTGCGGCCACCGAGGTCCGTGGCCACGCCGACGACTCGCGTGCGGACCATCCCGGCCGCCTGGCTCGGCGTCAACTCGTGGGCGATCACCACGGCGTCACGGTCGAGCTGCGCCAGCCGGCTCTCCTGCTCGCCCATCAACGCGCCGAGCACGCGGCGCTCGAGGTCGAGCACGTCGTTGGCCTTCTGCTCGAAGACCTCGTTGCCCATGCGGTTGAACTGGTCGACCAGCAGCCGGAACTGGTCGGCCACCGCCTGCTCGGCGGTGACCAGCGTCCCCGTGATCCGCTTCTCGATGGCGCCGACGAGCGCCCGGTCGCGCAGCAGCCCCGCGTGGAACTCGAAGATCTTCGCCGGCTCCTCGCCCAGCTCGAGCCGGGTGCGCTCGCGGAGGGCGCCGATCTGCTCGCCCGCAACGATCAGCGCCTGGGCCAGGCGAGCCAGCTGCTCCGGGACCTCGTGCGACCCGATCGTGCGGTGCGGGACCACCTGTTCGGCGGTACCCACGAGGAATGCGCGCCCGATCACGATGCCGGGGCTGACGGCGATGCCTTTGATGCGTTCCATGTGCATGCGCGGCGCGGCGCCCGGGTCGGCGCGCCGCGCGACGTTGCGCGGCGGGCCGTGCGGAGCGGTGCCGAAGGGTTGCACGGTATGCGAAGCAGGGCGGGGCGCAAGACGCGGATAAACGCGCGGTGCGGGGCGGTGCGCTCCCCGTCCGGTGCGCGAGGTGCGCCGCCCGGTCCGAGTCAGCGACGTCGGCGCGGGACGAGCGCACCGGCGACGCCGGCGAGCACCAGCACGCCCGGGGCGGGGACCGCGGCCGAGTAGATCGTCATGAATCCGTCCTCGACCGCGACCTCGGTGCCGAGCGTGCCGGTCACGGGCCCGCGGGGCCCGAACCCGGACAGCAGGAGCAGTCCACCCTGGCTCGCGGCGAGCCCGTCGATGTTCACCGTGAACGACCGTCCCGTCAGGATCGTCTTCATCCCGCCGACGGTCTGGAGCTGCACCGCGGTGCAGCCGAGCTCCGCGACGGTCTGGTTCATCTCGAACGTGAAGGTCCCGGAGACCTGCTTCGAGACGATCTCGTCCCACAGGGCGTTGGACGCCTCGGTGAGGGTCGCGTACGAGCGCTGCGCCGCGCCGCGGTACAGGCTCGACGTGTCGAATTGCTCGGTGGAGCCGTCTTCCCGCGTGATGGTCCAGGTGCCGCTGATGCTC
>Ga0255181_1000790_pt1 | contig 10051 bp, 11 predicted proteins | sample Atl_Colum_RepC_8_FD_183621 | JGI IMG/M metagenome (GOLD analysis project Ga0255181, IMG submission 183621) | Freshwater microbial communities from Altamaha River, Georgia, United States - Atl_Colum_RepC_8d | ecosystem: Environmental > Aquatic > Freshwater > River | place: USA: Georgia...
ATCTTCAGAATGGCAACAAATAAGTAATCAGTTAGATACTTATTTTCAAAAGGAATTCCCGGCGGACCAACCTGGCGGAGCTATATTGGTGATGAAAAATGGGAAGGTTTTATTTGAAAAGGGTTATGGTCTTGCAGATTTAAATACAAAAGAGCAAATAACTCCGATTACCTCATTTAACACAGGGTCCATATCAAAAACCTTTGTTATGAATGGAATCATGATATTGGAAAAAGAGGGAAAACTTTCTTTAGAGGATTCGCTGGAAAAGTATTTTCCAAATTTTAAAAATCCGGAAATAGGTCGAAAAGTGAAGATTGTTCATTTATTGAACCATTCCTCCGGATTGATTGATAGTCGTAAGGTGCGAATAGATTCGGTATTTTACCTGACAGCAAAAGATGTTGAAAATTTTGCTCCAGTGCTGGCTAATGATTCTACGGCTTTCGAGGCAGGTTCCCGTTTTGAGTATTCAAATCCTGCGTTTAATGCTTTGGCACTCATCATTGAGCAAGTTACGGGAAGTAGGTGGCAAGATTTTATTATTCAACGTATTTTTCAACCATCAGGCTTAAAGGACAGTAAAATAACGGATGGTCCCTACCCGCAATCCGGGGTTGCTCATGCTTATGTGCTGGACGACGGACAATTTAAAGAAGATGATTACGGAGAAGAACCAACTTTTCCTGCTGCGGGTAATGGTGGTGTCTGGAGTTCGGTTCGTGATTTGTACAGATATGAACAGGCATTACAAAAAGAAATCTTTTTATCTGAGGACATTATAATGAAAACAAGGACCGTTTATCAACCAGAAAATTGGAACAGTTCTATCCCTTCATTTATTGGTTATAGTTGGTTTATTGGAAATTTCAACGGAGAAAAAATGATATATCACACAGGAGATCAGGGAGGATTTATTGCCGATTATGTATGGATTCCATCAAAGAATATTTTTTATACGATTTTGTGTAATACACCTAAGCCTACTGCACGGTACAGGAAATTTGTTTTGGAGAAAACATGGGGTCTTAGGGAATAAAATTGTGTTGAACCTTAGTCAATTATGTACTAAAAACATAGTAAAAAGAGTATTTACCATGACATGTAGTATATTTATTTGCTATTTGTTCCGGAGTTATTTTTTCTTCCTGGTGTCTTTCAACACTTGCTTCCCATCACTGGCCAATTTACGTTGAACTTTTTTTACATCTTCCGCGGGGGGAAGATTTTCTGGAACAATACCTCTTTTAGTTAGCACATCTCTGACAGCTATATTGTTATCAACATGCTCCATTTCAATCGGATTATGACCTTTCAAATTCTTGTTTTGTACATTCAGGCTGGTCATTTCCGCAGCAAGGTCTTTAGCTTTAATACTAATGGTAGGCAGAAAGTCTGCCACCGGCCTGCCATCAGGAACTTGCATTTTTTTCTTTAATTGTTGTGTAGTCAACCTAAACAACGCCTGATCACCTTTAGAGCGAATAATTCCAAATCCTTTTTCATCAACACCTCGTTCAAATAAAACACCGGATAACTGCTTTTCCGTTTGGCTTAGTTTTTCACGAGCTTTCACACGCTCATATTCTAATAATCGCTGCTCTACCAATTCAGCCCGACGGGTTTGCACGGCAAAATAGTTCTGTGCAAAAGCGATTTCCTCCTTGCGGCTATCGCCATTCTGAGCTATCAGGTAACAGGCATATCTTGAAAGAAGAATATCATCGATCTCTTTTTCAGCTCCAGAGCCAATTGGAACCATCTTCCTGACGTCAGGAAGATGGTCGGAAATCTGCTCACCTGCATTTTTGCAAGACTCCTTTGCTTTGTCTATAACCTTCAGGAAATTCTCCCATTTGGAATATCCCAACAAATGTTGGAGCTCCCTGGCACTCCAGCACTCAATTCCCTCATATTCAGAAGCTGTGGCTTCATATTGAGCAAATAATTCTTTAATCTGTTCAGCTTTCATAATTAAATTGGTTGATGTTTATTGAATTAATTCGAAAAGTTTATTTCAAATCAAATATTCAAAACTATTCCTTCAATATACGACAAATAAAATGGATATGAGGTAAAAATGAAAATGCTACTAAATGATTAAGGTAAGCTGCTGTTGAAATGGGTTTCTACCTTTAACTTTTCTTTTCAGGGAAACAAAATGAACTTCATTGTTATTATTATGAAAAACATATCATGAGTTTTCATTTTGATAACAGCTACGGTAAGCTACCTGAATCCTTTTATATTCCTACAAATCCTACTCAGGTGCCTGATCCTTCTGTTTCGTTATTCAATGACAACTTAGCCAGGGAATTGGATTTATCCCCGGAAAACATGGACATGGAAGAAGCGGCTGCCTTGTTTTCAGGAAATAAAATGATTCCTGGCTCATTTCCAATAGCCCAGGCCTACGCCGGACATCAATTTGGAAATTTTACTATGCTGGGTGACGGAAGAGCTATCTTATTGGGCGAACATATTACAAAAGCGGGGAATCGATTTGATATTCAGTTAAAAGGATCAGGTTATACTGCATTTTCCAGAGGAGGCGACGGACGTGCTACCCTGCGTGCTATGCTTAGAGAATACCTGATAAGTGAGGCCATGGCAGGACTGAAAATACCCACAACAAGAAGTTTGGCTGTTGTAAAAACAGGCGCCAAAGTGTACAGAGAAGAAGTGCATGAAGGCGCTATTTTAACCAGAATAGCCTCTTCTCATGTCAGGGTTGGAACTTTTGAATTTGCCAATAGGTTTGTCCCTAATGAATCATCAATTCTATTGGATTATGTCATTGACAGACACTATCCCGAATTGAATTTGTCAAAATCGAAGGCCAGAGATTTATTGGAGGCTGTTATGTTAAAGCAGATTGATTTAATCGTGCATTGGATGAGGGTTGGTTTTATTCATGGGGTTATGAATACCGATAATATGTCCATTGCCGGGGAAACCATTGATTATGGCCCTTGTGCCTTCATGAATACCTATCATCCGGAAACCGTTTTTAGTTCTATTGATACCCAGAGAAGATATGCTTTTGGAAACCAACCTTCTGTCGCGCAGTGGAATATTGCCTGTTTTGCTGGTTCGTTATTATCAATGATTCACGAGGAAAAGGAAGTGGCTATAGAGATGACCAAAGAGGTTTTAAATTCATTCCCAGCTATTTATCAAGAAAAATGGCAGGATATGATGTTTAAAAAACTAGGTTTTTCAAAGGAGACAGATCAGCAACGAAGAAAAAATAGCCTGTCCAATCTATTAGATTGGATGACTAAAAATAAAGCGGATTATACGAATACTTTTTTGGTTTTACAGGGAGATATGCCCATGGAAGGTATCTATTTGCAGGATGATTTTCAGTACTGGTTTACTAACTGGCAAGACATGGAAAGGGGGAATGAGGTAGCCCGATTAAAAAGAATGCGTGAAAATAATCCCTTATTCATTCCCAGAAATCATCTGGTTGAAAAGGCCCTTGATGAGGCTTGTCTGAATGACGATCTTCGCTTTTTTAAAGAATCACTTAACATTTCTGTCAATCCATACGTAAAAAATGAAGCAGCTACCTCATTCATGAAAGTTCCGGATAATATCGACACAGGGTATAAAACCTTTTGCGGCACATAGAAAAATCTATTTAATGGGCGGATAAAGCTTTTTGAGCAACCAGCATTCGGTCTGTTTGCATTAAATCTACGCCTATTTCCCTTGCTTTAATATAATTGATTTCCGTATCGAGAGGTCCCAATAGGTCCGTAAATACTTTGACTCCTAACTGATGAATTTCATCAACTATCTCTTTCGTTAAGGAAAGCCAGGACGCGTCAAAGGCATAAGGTTTCAGTTTATTGAATTTTGACATGATGTCCGTTTTATTTTTGAGTGCAGGAAGTAATTTAGCACCCTCAAAAACTGATTTCAAACGCCATAAAAAATCGTCAGAACCATAATATACGGCGTTTTCATGTAGTTGATATTGTTTTAAAATAGCTACAAGTAGTTGAGGATTTGCGTCTTTGGCATCTATATAAAGGTGGGTTTTAAGTTGGTGCGTTGCGTTCCAATCGGAAATAAGCTGACAGGTTTCCTCCAGGGTAGGAATTTTTTCATTACTAAATTCATCAGTAAATCCTTTTCCAGCAGAGAGTGTCTTTAAGTAGTTCGCATCATAAAATTTGAATTCTCCTTTTCCATTGGTCGTACGTTCCAGATCAGCGCCATGCATGATCATCAGGACACCATCATTTGTCGTTCTGACATCCACCTCTATATAGTGAGCACCTGCCTGGAGCGCATTTTTAAAAGCTGCTAACGTATTTTCAGGAGCTAAAGATGCATTTCCACGATGCGCAGAAATCAGCAGATTATTTATTTGATTGTTCTGGTAAGATATATGTTGGGCATTACTTTCAAAAGAAAAATAAAAGGATGTTGCGCTAAAAAAAATCCAGGTTAAGTGCTTAGTTAATGTCATTTAAAAGGTTTTTAGTTTTCAGAAAGAAGTATTAAACGAAATCTATTTATGAAATTCGTATTAACAATGTCCAAAAGGAGGGTACTTCACCACTTTAAAGAAAGGAAAAATAATCATTTTTTATTTGGTATCATCCAGTTATACTTGCACCTTTTCTATTCCAGATTTATGCTGTAAAAACAGTTCCATTCAATGATATTAAATAGGTTATTCAATCCATCATATAGTAAGCAACTTTTGAAAAATTAACATTTTGCTTAAGGGTGCATATTCGGGTGATATTGCCCCCCACTTGATATTTTGGAAGGTTTCCTTAATCATGAGTGCGGAGGAAAGGAAAGATTTACCACATCCTGTGGTACCTGTTATGATGACAGAAGAACCTTCTTTGATAAAATCGCATGAGGCCAGGGAAGTAATCATCGATTTGTCCAAACCACTGGATGGGTCAAAACGAAGTTGTTCAATACTTGCATGATAGCGGAATGCGGCATTTTTCATAAGTCTGTCAGTACGGCGACTGCTACGTTTTATAATCTCGGCATCCAGCAGCATGGTTTTTCCCTCCACCAGGTTGAGTTCATGTTGTCTGCGTGTGTCTAGCAGAGCCTGCCAGGATTTTTTTCATACCAGACGGATACCTATCAATCAAACAAAAAGTATTTCCAATGTAAGTGCCCTGTTTCCCCTGAAGCATACCATCCTTGACTTGGTTCTGCCTGATTAGTTGGAAGAAGCCATGCTGTATGACTGTAAACACTGTTTTCGTCTAACGGATTGTAAACGACCCATTCCCTTGTGCCAAACTTGTCAAGAAGAAATCTTGGTTGTTCAAATGAAAGATTATAACTTTTTTTATGTGGTGCATATAGATATTTTTCAACGCCAACAACATCTGAATAATAGTCCTTGTTTTGTGCTTGAAGCGTCAATGGATATAGTCCTTGTTGAGTATGGTATTCTTCAATGTGTCTTATAAAACGGTAAGCATTTTCAATGGCACGATTCCTACTTAATTGTGTCAAAGGTTTTGCCATCGTCAATTGTAATAAAAGCGTAAAAACGGGAAGATAAATCAAGTAAACTGGTAGCCAATTGTATTTGTTTTCTGCATTTAGTTTTTCTGATTTTATTTTTGGCATTAGGAGAATTATACTAAACGTCCAAAGCAAAATAGTCAGAACTCCAAAAGATTTACCAACACTCAATGTAGCAAAAAGAGCAATAATGAGGATAACAAAAGTCCCAATAATCAATGTCGTTATTGCAAAACCAAATTTATATTTTGGAATTAATAGTCACAACGACCCGACAGGAACTAATCCAAGTCCTACAAGACCAAAAACCTGTATCATTGTTGATATAGGTACAGCCAAACGGTCGTAATCTCCTGAAAGAAACGGATAAGCAATTCCCAAAGCAATCAAAGCTGTCAGTACAAGTAAAAGTATTATGTTCGTGCCAATTTTTGTCATTCAAAACGGTACTTTATAAAGAACAATGATAGCTTATTATAAAACATAAAAAGCTTATACTATAAAAGTATAACCTTTTTATCGGTATTGCACCCCTTACACACGAAAGATGTAGCTATAATGCGATGATTGAGCAGGATAGATTCAGGAAATTATTCTTTAAGGCCGTCCTCATCAATCTTAAATAACCACTCTTGATCGTAACAATCATTGGATACATTAAATGTTGCACAAATTTGCTTGGTGGCTTCTATTTGGTAAAGATTATCTTCTACTATAGAAATCCTATATCCATAATCGTTTAAAAATTCCCCGTAGGATTTTTGCCAAAGTAAATCACCATTTGAACTAATTTTTGCAACCAAGACATCATAATTCCCTTTGCCGAAGGAACTTGTAGAACCTACAAGAATGTAGCTACCGTCGGTGGTTTTAACAACCGGTCCTGAGCTATCATAATAACTACGATTATTAGTTCTGTTTGCCTGCGCTACTTTATCATAACTCGTTCCACCTATAATTCGCTTCCATATAATATTTCCCTTAGCATCCTTTTTGACAAGTTCTATATCGCATTCATTTTTAGTACCACAATTTATTGTTGAAACCGAAATAGAAGAATTATCTGAAAGGGTAAAGAAAAATGATTTCAGATCTTTGAAAAAAAGTATAACCAACAAGAACAAGCTAATCACAAATAAAGCTTTCCAATTTCTTTTAATTAATATTCTAGTATCTACAAAAAGATTATTCAAGTTGGAAACGACTATTTTGAACTCAAATTTTCCGTCATTTTCAACAACCGGAACCTCATTCAATTTTACATCCATTGCAGTTCCAATAGCATTTAGAGAATAAATACTTGGAGACACTTCAGCATTCTCGATTCTTTGAATGGTTCTAACCGCAATTCCACTCTTTTCAGATAGTTCGAGTTGAGTAAGCCCTTTTGAAATTCTAATTTCTTTAATGTGTTCGCCAATTTTCATCTTACAAATGTATAAGGAATAAAAGGAAGAAAAAACGACTTCTACACGCCATTTAGGTGACAGGTTATAATCGGTAAATACAACTGCACCAATTTCGGTAAATAAGAATGCACCATATTTGGCAACAAGAATGCACCACCAATGATCCCTTAGGGGCATGCCCCTAAGGGATTTTGAACTATTTTGCTAGTGTACCAAAACTAGCATTTTATGAACGTGTATTTGAACAAATTTATGGTTTATTTCGAGATTCACCGCCTCTACTGGATAATCCGGTCGCCATTGTGCCACCTATTCCGATAATATGATGCCAGTTATTCCGGTTATACTGTGCCATTATTAAGTGCTTATTAAATTAGCGGCTTTTATGAAAGTAGCCTACAACGGTTTAAAGTTAAGTGCCGTTTCGTACTTTCACCCAAAAAGGCCACCTCGAATTTTTATTATTTTTAAATATAAGAAAATATGGAAGATTTGAAAATCAAGCGTTGGCGCAGATAATATCTTCGAAGCATATTTTCGGAACAGAGCATGAGCCGCTGTTATGCAGCGTTTCCTTCCATTGGTTTTATGTTATTTAATTCTTTCTCCTTTTGATTTTTCTCTTCTTCAAGATCATAATCATCTTGTAAGCCCAACCAAAACTTTGCGCTTGTTCCGAAGAATTTGGCAAAACGTAACGCAGTATCAGCGGTTATTCGTCTGTTGCCTTTGATTATTTCAGATATGCGTGTTTGTGGCAGAAAAGTAGACTTTGCCAGACGATAAGCAGAAATTTCCATTGGAATTAAGAATTCCTCAAGTAGTATTTCACCAGGATGTATATTGCTCAACTTTTCCATAACTTCTTTTTTAATGGTAATAAATTATTTTAACATCGTAAGCATCATTATTAAGCCATTGAAAGATGATACTCCATTGATTATTTATTCGAATACTATAATAGTCTTCAAGGTCACCTTTCAATTTTTCCATTCTGTTTGCAGGAGGAATTCTTAAATCATTTACATTTTGTGCATTATTAAGCATCCTTAATTTTCTGCGCAATACATCCTGAATTTCATTTGGCAATTTTTTCGACCGAATTCCATTCCAAATTTTTTCGGATTCTTTATCGCCAAAAGTCTTTATCATTAATATTGATTCACGTTACTAACGTTAAAAGTAAGTAACTTAATATAATTGTGCAAATTTTTCTTGATGAGTAAGTTTAGCGGGAGTTGTTAATATCATCGTCCTGCCTTCGCATTGAGAACCATTGAAAATCAAATAAGCTAAAGGATATCCATCCTGGCTAACCAGTAAACCCAACACAATTTGGGGCTGACTATGTTTGCCATATTTTGAAAACTAACTTTCACGAAGCTCATCCAGTTGATCAGTCTCAAAATAAAGGGTCGTGACACCATAAAACATCTATCCTATTCTTCCTCATAAAATTCTTCGAGTGTGTTCTACGCTAATTTCCTGTACTTTTTTTCTTGCTGGGTATTATGAAGGGTATCCAGGTATCGGAAAATCTTTGAAAGCGTTAAATCCTCATCAAAATGGGATTTCAAATATTCACCTGCTGACGCTTTACTCATAGGTTGGCTTAACCTGGCTAAGGCTAAATGTTTCAAGACTTATTCGGTCTGCTTGATGTTCAGAATAGGATATAGTGGAGTTATTCAAATACAAAAGGGTCACACCATACAAGTATAACCCTTTTATCTTTTATATGCTCCCCTTCCAGACGAAAGATGCAGCTATATGAGTTAATTGTTTATGTGACAATCAGGAAATTGAAAGAGTGAACTTCGTGTAAATTTGCAGAAAGTCTATTTGTCATTCAAACCAATGCCAAATCCAAACATCGCTGCAACAAATGCCAAATGAATAATCAGAACTGCCTTTTGCCAATTAGGTCTGTCATTCCATTTTTGTTCCGTATCAAAAGGATCAAAAGCTAATCCAATACCTAGTGAGGAAGCGGCTTGGAAATAATCTTTAGAAAATATTGCTTGAAATAATCCTAAGATTAAAAATCCACTGTAAAGAAATTTGTTAAATGGTGTTTTCATAATTTTTAAATTTTAGTCGATTAATAAACTTTTCCAAATAGTTGGTGGTACGATCTCTTTAAATTGACTCAGGTTATTTTTAATTGTAAGTACCTTCTCTTCATCACCATTCTCTTCAAAATACTTTAATTCATAGTAGTACCCCAAAAATTGGATAATTGGCTCTCCATCTGATTGAATCATTTTTAAGTCTTCCAGGGAGATGTTTTTATAATGCGAATCAATTAACAATTGGCTAGTGGTTTTAAGAAAAGAATATTCAATATCGCCAATCCTCTCTTTATCTAGTAAACGCTGCATTCTTTTTCTATCTGTAAAAAAAACTCCGGACTTTGATGGCAATGTAGTTGCGAGAAATAACCCTGAAGAGATGATACCTGTAATTCCAAGGCTAGCATTGAATAACGTATCCGTGAAAATAAATAAAAGCAGAAACAATGCTCCAAAAATCAGTGAAGATAACGGTCCAGCAATCAGAATATAGGCAAATTGCTTTTTAAGATTATTAGTGACTTTAGGGGGAGAAGTTGCAGCAATCCCGCCAAAAAATTGAATTTCCTTGTTGAAGTAAAATTTAACTTTATCATCTTCTCTTTTAATTCCTAAAAAAGCCACTACGAATAATTCCAATTTAAATCCTTGAATTAAACCGGCAATTAAATGTCCTAATTCGTGTAAGAAAATAGCAAAGAATGGACATAGAATGATTGAAAAGAAAAAAACAAAAATTTCAAGATCGGAGTTGGGAAATATCTTTAAAATAGATTCTTTAGGAATTAAGTAATAGGCCCCCAACATGATTGTCATACCTAAAAAAAGTCCGACCAGGCTATCTTTTAATGTTTTAGAATTCATTAAATGAGGAAGATATTTAGCTCAAAATTAGATCATTCCCATTACGCAAAATTGTACTTTTAGGACACTATTTAACTAAAGTTTCGGAGTTGCTAAAAAGCTGATTATCAGCAAAATAAAATCAAAAAAAAGTTGCATTTTTGAGCATAACTTGTTAATTTTGAGTGTGTTAAAGGAAAATTTCCA
>Ga0255181_1000849_pt1 | contig 9523 bp, 10 predicted proteins | sample Atl_Colum_RepC_8_FD_183621 | JGI IMG/M metagenome (GOLD analysis project Ga0255181, IMG submission 183621) | Freshwater microbial communities from Altamaha River, Georgia, United States - Atl_Colum_RepC_8d | ecosystem: Environmental > Aquatic > Freshwater > River | place: USA: Georgia | collected...
GCCCGGACCGTGGCGTTGACCCAGTCGGGGGCCGTGGCCAACGCCAGCACGAACAGCGCACCGATCGATCCCATCGCCACCGCCAGCCACTGCGACAGCAGCACCGGCCACGCCGTGGACCGCGCGACGAGTGCCAGCCCGCACCCGATGCTCCACGCCCCGATCACGCCCAGCACCGCGGCCGATGTCTCGAGCAGCCGAGGCGGATCCGGCCACCCCCGGCGGCCGTCGATCGCCAGCAACACGAACGCGAGGGACGTGGCCAGCACCACGGACCACGACCCCACGGACATCAGGGGTTGAAAGCGACCACGGTCGGCCACCAGCGCGGCCACCAGCACGGCCAGTCCGCACCCGAAGGTCGCCAGGCCGACCGCCACCGCGGTTTCGTCGATGGCGCCCGCCACCGTCAGCAGCACCGCACACGCGGCAACAGCCACCGCTCCCAGGAAGGCCCGCATCGCCACGCGCACCGACGGCACCGGCCATCGGCCCGCGGTCAACGCAGGTGCGACGCGATCGCCGCTCATGGCGCGTCCTCCGCGACCGGCATGGGGGCGACCGCCGCAGGCGGCGGCCCCGCGGGCGTCGGAGGTGCCCCTCCCGCCTGGATCGCGCCGGTGATGCTCATGACCACCGACGCCACCGCCACCGCCAGGCCGCCGAGCACCAGCATCACCGCCGCGCCGATCGCCACCATCGCCTTCCAGCCCGGGACCAACGCGGCCAGGCCGATCCCCGCGACGATCGCCCACCACACCAGGGCGGGCGTCGAGCCGCAGTACGGGCCCACGCACGGCACCGCGAGCACCAGCATCGGGCCGGACGTGTATGCCGCCACGGCCCAGGCCTTCGCGAAGGGCAATCGCTCGCCCGCCAGCCGAAGCGCACACCACGCAAGCGCGGTCAGCCCGAGCGCCGCAGCCAGCAGCGCCGCGAAGGCCGCCACCGCGAAGGCCGTGGCCACGGCCATCTCCTGAATTCGTTGCCCGCCGATGCCGCCGCCGCGGATCCCGTTCAGCGCCATGAAGGCAAGCCCCGCGACCCAGGTGGGAACCACCACCCACGCCGCCACCCACATCGCGAACACGGTGGCCCGCCGCCCCGAACAGGACGACGCCACCGCCTGCCCGAGCATCACGGGCCGCACCATGCCGTCGCGCACCGTCCCGAGAAACCGTGCCACCCGGCTGCGGATGGCCGGATCCTCGTACGGGACCAGCCGCCGTTCCGTGCGGTCCGGATCCACGCCCGGGGCGGCGCGCAGGAGCATCGCGTCCAACTCGCAGCGCACACCGCAGCGCACGCAGTCGAAGGCGCGCGGCTCCGGAAGACCGGAGCCATCGGTGCCGAAGTACTGCTGCCCGCACGCCGTGCAGCAGAATTCGACCGCGTTCGGCCGGAACTCGAACTCGCTCGGCAGGAAGGGGCGCCCGCACTCCGGGCAGGTGCGGCCGGGCTGGTTGAACAGCGAGTACCCGCAGCCCTTGCAGCGCATCAATCCTCGGGGGCGCCCGCCGCGATGCGGCGGCGGAACTCGTCGACCAGCCGCGCGGTCACCTCGCCCACGCGGCCCGCGCCGATCACGCGGTCCCCGACGGCGCTCACGCCGATCACCTCGGCGGCGGTGCCCGTCAGGAACACCTCGTCCGCCGACAGCACGTCCGGGAGCGACAGCCGCCGCTCCTCGACCCGCACGCCGATCGCCGGGGCGAGCGTCTCGATCACGTACTGCCGGGTGATGCCGTGCAGGATCCCGGAGTCGGTCGGCGGGGTCTCGATGCGGCCGTTCCGGACCACGAAGATGTTGTCCCCCGTGCACTCGCTGACGTCGCCGTCGACGTTCAGCATGATCGCCTCCAGCACGCCGGCATCGATCGCCTCGATCTTGGCGAGGATGTTGTTCAGGTAGTTGAGGCTCTTGATCGCCGGGTCGAGGCACTGCATGGGGATCCGCGGCCGCTTGGCGACGATGATCCTCATTCCGTCGCGGTAGAGCTCGGGCGGATACAGTTGGATGCCGTCGACGACGATGAAGCAGCCGGCACGCGGGCACTTGAAGGGATGCAGCCCAAGCGTGCCCTCCCCTCGCGTCACGACCAGGCGGATGTACCCGTCGGGCATGGCGCACGCGTCCATCGTCTCGCGCATCGCCGCCGCGAGCTGCTCCCGCGAGAACGGGATCGACAGCCGGATGCGCGCCGCGCTCTCCTCGAGGCGGCGCAGGTGCGACTCCATCTTGAAGATCCGTCCCCGGTAGCAGCGCAGTCCCTCGAAGACGCCGTCCCCGTAGAGCAGGCCATGGTCGTACACGGACACGGTGGCGTCGGCGGGATCGACCAATCGGCCATCCATCCAGATCTTTCGGGGACGCGCGGGCAGCGGCGCGACGGCGGTGGAGGCTGCGGCCTGGGACATGGCCCGGAGTGTAGCCCGGCCTCGTTCAGGACCCGTGCGACCTGCGGTGCCGCGCGGACGGGATCCCCATCTGCTCGCGGTACTTCACCACCGTGCGGCGGGCGATGGTGACGCCGCGTTCCTTGAGCCGGGCCGCGATCGCCTCGTCCGAGAGCGGCCGAGCGCGGTCCTCGCGCTCCACCTCCTCTCGCACCATTCCCCGGATCGCCTCCCAGCTCGCCGAGTCGCCGGAGGCCGTCTCCACGCCCCCCGAGAAGAAGCGGCGCAGGTCGACCATCCCGCGCGGCGTCTGCATGGACTTCCCGCTCACCGCACGGCTCACGGTGCCGACGCTCAGCCCGAGGGCACCGGCAACCTCGGACATCTCCAGGCGACGAAGCGCCTGCGGCCCCTCGTCGAACCACGGTCGCTGGCGCTCGATCACCTGCTCGACCACGCGCAGCAGCGTGTTGCGCCGGTTGTGGATCGCCTCGATCAGCCACTCGGCGCTGCGCACGTTCGTGCCGACGAACTCGCGCGCGGCGGCATCGACGGCAGGGTCCTTGGCCATCCGCCCGTACTCCGGACTGACGCGCAGCACCGGGAGGTGCCCGTCGGCCAACGCGGCCACGTAGCGGTCGCGGTCCGCGTCGTACTCGACCACCACGTCCGGGACGATGGGGCGCACCTCCTGCGGGGCCACGTCGCCGCCCGGCGCCAGGCGCAGGCGCCGGAGGGCATCCCGCGCGGCGTGAATGCGCGCCATGGGGAGCCCGGCGCGCTGCTCGATCCGCGGGAGGCGGTTCTCCAGGAAGTCGCTCCAGTGCCGGCGCAGGATCGTCCGCGCGTCCTCGAGCGCGGCGCGGGGCGCACCGTCGACGGGCGGGCCGTCGCGGCCGTCGAGCAACGCGTCCACCTGCAGGAGCAGGCACTCGCGGAGGTCGCGGGCGGCGATCCCCGGGGGATCAAGCTGCGACTGGACCGCGGCGAGCGCGCGCTCGAGCTGCTCGGGCGTCCACGGCGGCCGACCCGCCGCCGGGCGAAGCGACTCGAGCGGGACGTGCAGCAGGCCGTCCGCGTCAAGGGCCTCGATGATCGCCGCGCCGGGCGCGCGCAGGGACGCCGGCACCTCGGCCATCCGCCAGTCGTGGAGCAGGCGCTCGGAGAGGTTCTCCGCCCGGCTCGGCGCGTTGGCCATGGCGTCCATCTTGCTGTCGCGCTCTCCATCGTGGCGGCGCACCCGCGGACCGTCCCCGTCGAGCATGTCCTTGTAGGAACGCTCGAAGTGGCGCAGCCGCTCGAATGCCTCCGCGGAAGCATCGCCGCCCGCATGATCACGGTCGTGCGCCGGGCGATGCTCCTCGGCGGCGATGCGAGGCTCGGCGGCCTCCAACGCCACGTTTCGCTCGAGCTCGGCGGCGATCCGCTCCTGCAGCTCGCCGACGGGCATCTGCAGCACCTCCATCGACTGGATCAGCCGCGGCACCATCCGCAGCTGCTGCCCGGTCCGCAGGCGTTGACTGGCCTCGAGCCGCATCGATCAGAGGTCCTGCCTGCAGGCGATGGCGTCGGCAAGGACCGCCTTGCTCGCGTACTCGATCTGCCCCCCGGTGGGCAGGCCGCGGGCGAGCCGGGTCACCCGGACGCCGCGGCGGGCCATCTCGGCCGCCACCTGGAGACCGGTGCTCTCGCCCTCCATGTCGGGGTTCATCCCGAGGATCACCTCGCGCACCGCCACGCCGCGCGCGTTGCGCGCGGGGTCATCGACCCGGCGCAGCAGGTCCGCGAGCGTGAGGCTGTCCGCGCCGACGCCGTCGAGCGGGTCGAGCCTGCCCATCAGCACGTGGTAGACGCCGCGGAACATCCCCGTCTGCTCCAGGCTGATGAGGTCCTTGGGCTGCTCGACCACCATCACGGTGGACGCATCGCGCGCCTCGGAGGAGCACACCGGGCACGGGTCGCGGTCGGTGAGGTTCCAGCACACCGAGCAGTGGCGGATCCGCTGCTTGACGTCCTGGATGGCGCGCGCGAGCCGCAGTGCCTCCGGCTCGGGGCTCTTCAGCACGAAGAACGCGAGCCGCTCGGCGCTGCGGCGGCCGATGCCCGGCAGCCGCGCGAACTCCTCGATGAGGCGCACGACGCACTCCGGATACGCGGAACTCGACCGGTCGGCAGGCACGGCTACTGGAGGTGCGCGAGGAGCTGGGCCGGCACGGGGAGCCCCATCTCCCGCGCCACGTCGGCGATGCGGGTGGTGGCCTCGCGCCGGGCGTGGATGATGGCGTCGTTGACCGCCTCGGCGATGGCCACCTGGAGGTCAGCGCGGGCGGCAGGCGTGGCCGCCTGCGCGAAGCCGGGATCGATGTCCACGGAAAGCAGCTCGACGCGGGCGTTCATGATCGCCCGGACGCGCCGGCACGACGAGTGCCCGGTGCACTGGATGCGCCCGAGCTCTTCCTTGGTCTCCACGAACTTCGCCTGCATGCGCGGCAAGTCCTTGAGCATGCCCGCGACGCCGGCGGCGGCCTTCAACTTGTCAAACATCCGTGCCTCCGTCCTGGTCGGGGTCGTCCATGGCCGCTGCGGGACCGTCATCGTCGACCGGCCGGGAGGCGGGGGCCGCATCCGGGGCCGACGACGTCGAAAGCGTACCCAAGGGAGTGATGCCGACGATCGTGGCATCGAAGAGTTCGGCCAACTGCTTCACCAACGCGTTCGACGCGGCCGCCTCGTCGGCGCGCGGGTCTCGGGCGCCGGGACGGGTTGCCATGGGTGCCGTCGCGGCGGCAGGCGCCCCGAGGGGAGGCTTCGGCGTCGCGGCGACGGGCGCCGCGGCGGGAAGGCTCACCCGGGGCGCGACGCTTTTTTTGCCGGGGGCTCCGCGGCGCCGGCGCTCGAGATCGCCTCGGACACCGGCGCGAACCGGGCCGCCAGCGCCATCCGCACGATCGCGGCATCGAAGAGCGTGCGAGGCGCCCCGCTCTGCTTGGCGGAGCGCAGCACGGCATCGCACACGGCCACCAGGTGGGACAGCGTGGCCGGGTCGAACGCGCGCGCGTCCCGGGCCGCGTCGGCGCGCTGGTCGTCGGGAAGCTCCACCAGCTCGCTGGCCTCGCCGCACACCGCGGCCACCATCAGCGTCCGGAACCGGTCGGCGAGCAGCTCCAGCGCCTGCTCGATGCCGGTGCCGGCCTCCAGCAGCCGCGCGGCCGACTCGAGCGCGGCCCGCGGATCGCCCGCCCCCACGGCGGAGGCGATCGACGACACCATCTGCGCGTCGGGAAGGCCGAGCACCTCCTCGAGGAGCTGCCGGGTGATCCCGGCATCGCCGCCCGCCGCGACGAGGCGGTCGAGCAGGCTGAGGCCGTCGCGCATCGAGCCATTGGCCAGACGGGCGACCTGCAGCACCGCCGCCTCCTCCGCGGGAATCGACTCGCGCCGCAGCACGTCCTGCAGGTGCGCGGCGATGCGCGACGCCGGGATGTTGCGGAAGTCGAAGCGTTGGCAGCGCGACTGGATGGTCGCCGGCACCTTGTGCGGCTCGGTGGTGCACAGGATGAACTTGACGTGCGCCGGCGGCTCCTCCATCGTCTTCAGGAGGGCGTTGAACGCGGGCACCGTCAGCATGTGCACCTCGTCGATGATGTAGATCTTGTACGCACCGCGCGCCGGGGCGATCCCCGCGCCGGCGATGAGCTCGCGCGCGTCGTCGATGCCGCGGTTCGACGCACCGTCGATCTCGACCACGTCGATGTCCTCGCCGCGCATGATCGCCTCGCCCACCTCACCCGCCTGCGCGAGCCCCTTGGCCGCATCGCCCTGCGCGTTGAGCGCACGTGCCAGGATCCGGGCCATGCTGGTCTTGCCGACGCCTCGGGTCCCGCAGAAGAGATACGCGTGCGCGGTGCGTCCCGACGCGATCGCGTTGCGAAGCGTCCGCGCGATCGGCTCCTGGCCGACCACCTCGTCGAAGTCGCGTGACCGGTAGCGCCGGGCGAGCACCGTGTAGTGACGCGGCGCCGCGGGCTCGTCCATGCCCGGGATCAGCGAGCCTCCGGCGGCCGGGGCGTCGTTCGCGGGCGCGACGTCGTTCTTCCTCTTGGTCGTCCGGATCGCCACGGTCACCTCGTCCCGCACGGCGGGGGCAAGAACTGGAAAACGGGACGCGGCGGCTGGGGAGGACGGCCAGGCGGACCGGCGCTCGGCCGACGCCGCTTATGGCTGCTGCGGTCAAGCCCTGACCAGGTTCACGGGCCAACCGACGACGGGACCCGGCCGTCCTCCCCGCCGCCGCGAGAGCGATCATGGTAGCGCATCGGCGCCGGGGGCCGATGCACGCAGGGCTACACTCAAACCCAGCATGAGCGACGCACCTTCCCGTGCTCCGGGCGATGCCCCCACCGCCACGCCCGGCGCCCGGCGCAACCGGCTGGCCGCTGCCGACGAGCGTTCGCAACGGATGCTGCTGCTGGTGCTCCGGGCCGTGTTCGTAGTGCTCCTGATCTCCGTGGTCGTGCTGACCGCGGCGAGCAACCGGACGGGCGCGCTCGATTTCGGATTCAGCACCGTGCTCGGGCTGCTGCTGGCGTCGGTCGCGCTCGGGCTGATCATCATCACCGTCGACGCGCTGACCCCGAACAAGCGGCTGGCCTGGGTGGTCGGCATCTTCGTGGGAACCATGGTCGGGCTGGCCGGCGCGGTCGGCGTCGGCAGCGTGATCGACCTGGTCGCCACGTCGTGGGACCTCAAGGAGTCGAGCGCCGTCTACCTGGGGCTCGCCAAGGTCACCATCGGCCTCACGTTGGTGTACCTGTCGATCTCGGTGGTGCTGACGACCCGCGACGACTTCCGCCTGGTGATTCCCTACGTCGAGTTCGCCCGGCAGGTCCGCGGCGCGCGGCCGCTCCTCCTGGACACGTCGGTGCTCGTGGACGGCCGCATCGAGGAGCTCGGGCGCACGGGCATCATCGATGCGCCGGTGCTGGTCGCGCAGTTCGTGATCGACGAGTTGCAGGCGCTCGCGGATTCCGAGGATGCCGAGCGCCGCCGCCGCGGCCGTCGCGGGCTCGACGTGCTGCAGCGACTGCAGTCGAACCCGTACCTCGACATCGAGATCGAGGACCTGCGCGCGGAAGGACGCTCGGTCGATCGCGCGCTCGTGGACGTCGCCAAGGAGGAACGGTTCCGCATCGTCACGCTGGACACCGGCCTGGAGCGCGTGGCGCAGATCAACGGCGTGGCGGTGATGAACCTCACGGCCGTGGCCTCCGCGATGCGGTCAGGCGCCACCGCGGGCGACGCGCTCAGGGTGGCGCTCGTCAAGCGAGGCGAGTCGCCGCACCAGGGAGTCGGATTCCTCGAGGACGGCACGAAGGTGGTGGTGGACCACGGCGCCGCCCACATCGGCGATGCCGTGCCGGTGGTGATCACCAACACCGTGCAGACCGCCGCGGGCCGGCTGCTCTTCGCGCGGATGGCCGAGCCCGGTGCCGCCGCGGAGATGAGCGCCGGCGGGTCGCCCCGCGACGGTGCGCCCGCGGGCGTCGAGGCGGGCCCCTCCGCCGACGCCGGAGCGAGCGCATCGGCGTCCGAGGCTGCCGACGACGCTCCCGACGCCGAATCGGCGGCGCGGGCGGCCACCGAGCAGCCGCGCATTCCGCCACGACCGGGGCACCAGCCGACGTCGTCGCGACGACCGCGCAACCCCCGGCGCTGATCGGATCCCCGAAGATCAGGTGTCCCGGTGCCGCTTCATGCGGCGACGGGCTGCGTCAGCGCGGTGTCGATCACCACCTCCGCGAGCGGTCGCCCGCGGCGCCGGCAGCACTGCACGATGCCCTCGACGGCGCGCTCGACGGCGCGCGCCGCCTCGGGCGTCGCCGTCAGCACGCGAATCGATGCGGTTGCCCCGGCCACGGCGCAGTCGATCCGGATCTCCCCGCCGCCGGCCAGGCGCGCGAGCATCGTTCCGCCACCCTGCCCCAACACGGCGCGGACGGCGCGCTGCAGCTGGCGCGCGGCATCCACGGGCGCCGCCGTGACTGCAGTGCCTGGTTCGATCCCGGCAAGGGCGAGACGATGACCGAACGGTTCCGCGTGTCGCATCGGTGGTGGCACCCTTCACGTCGGCGCGGCATGCGCCTCCATTGACATCGGCCATTGCACGCGTGAATCCGCAATCGGAGCGTCACTCGCCCGGCGGAAGTTCACGGGGGCCGCGGTCGGGTCCGGGATCCACCCGTTCGCTGCCGGCCGCCACGCCACGCAGCGCGTCGCGCACCGCACGGACCGCGTCACCGACCGGACCCGGCCGCGACACGGATCGATCCGCCGCCTTCCGAGCCGCGTCAAGCCGTCGACGCAGCTCGGCGAGCACGGCGTTCACCACCTCTTCCTGGCTCTCGGGCGGACGGGACTCGCTCACGCCGCCTCCGGGATCCCCGAGGCCGGGTGCGTCTCGCCAAGCTCCAGCTCGGCCAAGAGCAGTCGCTCGGCCTCGGCCAGGTGTTCCGCCGTCGGTCCGTCCAGCACGGACAGCGCCGCGGTCACGCGCTGCACGTACGAGGCCGGCAGCGCGCGCAGCACCAGGGTGGCGGCCGGCGCATCCAGGACGACCACCGCCAGCGCGGCCCGATCGGCACGGCCCGAATCGATCCACGACCGCAACACGCCCGCGGCCTCCACCGTGGCCTCGCGCACGGCCGCCGATGCCTCGGCCCCCGCGGCCGCGTCCGGCTCGAAGGCATCCACCGAGGCATCCGTGCCGACGGCGGCCACGGAACCCCGCGAGCGGATGCGCAACCACCACCATGCAGCCACGGCCACGAAAGCAGTCATGGCCACCCACGTCCACCACGCCGACACCCGTTCACCGGCGGGGCCAAGGGGAATCGCCCGCTCCGGATCGACCGGCTGCGCACGGGGTCCGACGCCCGATGCGGTACCGAGCGCCGGCTCCGGCAACCACTCGGCCACGCGCTCCGCCGGAGCGGGATCGGACACCACCACCGCCACCGCACCCGCGCAGGCCGGATCATGCGATCCGGGGAGGAACGGCTCGATTCGTGACACCAGGTCGCCGCGGAGTGCATCCATCCACGCAGCGGCGTCGCCGGATGCCTCGGCC
>Ga0255181_1000855_pt1 | contig 9514 bp, 6 predicted proteins | sample Atl_Colum_RepC_8_FD_183621 | JGI IMG/M metagenome (GOLD analysis project Ga0255181, IMG submission 183621) | Freshwater microbial communities from Altamaha River, Georgia, United States - Atl_Colum_RepC_8d | ecosystem: Environmental > Aquatic > Freshwater > River | place: USA: Georgia | collected...
GAGATCGACTCCACTCGCCACAGCCACAGGTCGGGCCGGCCGTCCTCGTTCTCGTCGTGCAGGAAGGTGGTGAGCACATTGCCGCTGGAGCGCAGCACCTGGCGCGGCTGACTGAAATCCATGCCGGTGGCGGTGCCGGGAAACAGCGAGACCTTGCCGCCTTCGCGCAGCACGAAGTCGTCAATGCCGTCGCCGTCGACATCCTGCAGCAGCTCCTCGTGGGTCAGGGCCAGCATGCCGGTCAGGTTGGAGAAATCGAGCTGGTCGAAGTCGAAATTGCCCAGGCGTTCCCGAATCTCCAGCCGGTCGATGAAATAGCTCGGTGTCTGCGGGAAGTAGTCGCCGCTGCCGCTGGCCAGGAAGACATCGAAGCGCTCCTCGGTTTCCGAGATCAGGTCGGGCCGGCCGTCGTTGTTCACATCGCGCAAGGCCACCAGCGGAATGCGCAGGGCCTGGCCGACATCGCGCTCGATGCCCTGGCGCACGAACAGATTGGTGCGGATCTGCATGTCCGACTGCACGGCCAGTGGCGCCTGGTAGCTGGCATCGGCGTTGCGGATGTACAGCTGCAGGGTGCCCGCGCCCGGAATGATCAGGTCATCCAGGCCGTCGGCGTTGATGTCGCGGGAGAAATGCAGGCGGTTGACTCCCGCCCCGGCGAAGGCGCTGAGCCCGCCCAGCACTTCGCTGGGCTGCGCGAACTGCCGTTCGCGAATCGGCCACTGCAGCACGCGGGCACCATCGACCAGGGCGAGCAGGGAGAAGCGACTCGCGCCCGCGGCATCCGGATAGTTCTCGCTCAACTCCCACCCGATGCTGCTGCCTTCGAGCTGGATGGCGGTATCCGGCGCGCTGAAATCGAAGCCACCGCCTGCCGCAGCGGTGCGCTGGAAATACAGGCTGAAGCTCGAGGGTGCCACCGCCAGCACATCGGTGAGGCCGTCCTGGTCGGCATCCACCAGCAGCAGGCGCTCGGTGTCGGCCGGCAGCGTGAAGGGCAGGCTGCGATAGCCCGGCAGCGTGTCGCCCTCTTGCGCCAGCAGCGCGGGGCTAAAGGTCAGCGGGAGCAGCAGGGCCGGCAGCAGGCGGGTCAGCAGCGTCATGGCGTCGATACCAGCAGGGTCATGGCGGTGGAGTGATACAGCAACAGATCGGCCACGCCATCGGCGTTCATGTCCTGCACATCGAAGCGCAGCACCGAACGGGTAGGCACGTACTGCCAGAAGGGGGTAGCGGCAAACTGCAGGCCTGGGTCGATGGCCCGCGCGCTCAGCGTGCCGTCGGGCGCCAGGGCGATGGCATCACGCCGGCCGTTTCCGTCGAGGTCCGTCTGCAGATTGATCTGCGCGGAAAGGCCCCGCACGGCCTCGGCAGAGAAGTTCTCGTCGAGCCGGAACGCCGGCCGCGGGCTGAAGACTTCGCCAGGCGCACTGCCGGCGGCATACAACAGCTGCGAGCGCACGATGCTGGCGTTGCGCACCGCATTGACCACCGGAATCGTGTAATAGCTGATGCTCAGCGCCGGGCGGCCGTCACCGGCGATGTCGGTGACGCTCAGGGTCAGGTCATAGCCCGAGAAGCGCATGACCTGATCGGGCCGGTCGAGGCGGAAGCTGCCGTTCTGGTTCAGATGGAACTGCACCGTCCACTCGTTGGAATTGTCGAGAATGCGCAGCACGTCCTGGCGGCCATCGCCGTTGACATCCAGCAGCCGGATGTCGCCCCGGGTGTCGATGGGCCCGCGCCAGTCGGGCGTCGCGGCGAAGCCACCGTCGGCACCCTGCTGCAGGATGTTGATCTGGCCGTACAGATCCTTGCCGATGTTCATGAACACGATGTCCTGCAGAGTGTCGTCGTTCATGCGGGCGGCCACCGCCGCCGGCTGCCAGTATTCGGCCTCCAGCAGTGTCGTGGACTCGCTGTCCTGCCAGGATGACAGGAAGCCTTCGAAGGCACTCGCCCCAAGGGCGCGCACATTCAGCACGATGCCCTGGCGTTCGTTGATCGCCAGCCGGGTATCGAGCCGCGTGCCGCCCAGTGGGACCTCGCCCGGGTCCAGTTCCTGATTGATCGTGCTGAAACGGTGCGTCAAGGTGAACTGCTCGTCCGGCCCGCCGCTGAACAGCGCGTAGCCGTCACGGCCGGGCAGCAACAGGTCGACATGGCCGTCGCCGTTCATGTCGGGCAGTCCGGGGATGTGGAGCACACGGCGGCGGTCGGGCACCGAGGCGGCCAGCGGCCAGTCGAAGAGCGGGCGCAGATTGTCGGTGTAGCTGGCAATGGCAGAAGAGAGGCTGAACACGCCGGTGCCGGCGAACAGCAGCAGCTCGCGACCGGGTTCCGGACGCAGATCCGCCAGGGCGAACGCGATGATCTCGGGCTTGATCTCGACGCGGCGCGAGGGTTCGGCCGGGAAGTGACCGGCGGAATCCTGCAGATAGATCAGCAGCTCGCGGCCGGCATCGGCACTCCAGTGCGGCACGATCAGGTCCAGCCGGGCGTCACCGTCCATGTCTTCCAGCAGCACGTCATCGGGCCACTCGCCCAGGGCAATCTCCGAGGCCACGTGATTGAGCTGGGCCTGTGCGTGACTGCCCAGCAGCAGGGCTGTGAACAGCACGCCAAGCGGGCGACGCGCGGCGCTCATCGCTGCGCCTCCTCGACCAGCTCGCCATAACCGGTGGCGAAGCGGAACAGGCCGAGCAGGCTGTATTCCTTCTCGCCTTCCTCGTGCCGGTAACGCATGAGCGAGAACAGCCACAGATCGCCAATGGACAACTGGGTGCGGGCCGGGCTCAGACTGGATTCATATTGCAGCAAGGGGCCGAGGGAGAGCCGGGAGAGCCGGCGCCCGGGGCTCCACAGGCGCACCTCACGCCCGAAGCTCTCCAGCGCCAGCGGGGTGTCGCGAGCCACGCTCAGGCGGACCTTGTCTCCCAGGGCATGTTCGGTGTTCAGGCGCGTGATCAGGTCCTGGGCAGAGGTCACGGGGATGTCATCAAGCGCGAGGATGGTGTCGCCCAGCTCGAGCCCGGCGGCGGGCAGCGGGCTGTCAGCGAACAGCTCGACGATGCGGGCGCCCGAGCGAGGCGCGCCGCCGGCCGTGTCGTAGATCTCGGTGACATAGCCCGCCCGGGTAGCCACCGGGTCGGCCCGGTACAGCTCCACCAGCTCGGCGCGTCCGTCGGTCTGCGGACGCGCGTTGAGGGTGGTCTGGAACACCGTGGTCGCCCTGCGCACCTCCAGCACGAAGGCGCCGGCAGTGTCGCTCTGCTGCGCCAGGGCCTCCACCAGATCGGGGTGATTCACCTCCCGTTCGTCGATGCGCAGGATCACGTCGCCTGCCCGCAATCCGGCCAGGTCGGCGGCACCGCCGGGGGTGACGGCGCGAATGCGCACCCCGGGCAGCACGGTGATGTTGCTCAGCGAATCGCTCTCGTTCAGCGCCGTGCTCATGCCGAAGTTGAGACCGCGACCGACCGGTTCGCCCGCGCTCAGGCTGACGGTTTCCGGCGACAGGGTGATGCTGGGCACCAGCGCACGCGGCTCGGTGCTCAGGCAGCCGGCCAGCAGCAGAGTACACAGGCCCAGAGACAGGGCGCGCAGAGCAGGACTCACAGGGGTTTCCTCCTCACGGCCAGCAGGGCCAGCACCACGAACAGCAGCAGCTGGGGCAGCGGCACCCACTCATTGAGGGCCAGCACCTGCGGGTCGATCATCACATCGGAATAGCCGCGCACCAGCCGGCCGACATCCTGCAGATAGGACTGGTCGATCAGCGAGGGCTGGTAACGCGCGTAGAGATAATGCGCGGCGTCGCCCAGTACGCCCTTGAACACATCCAGCGCCAGGCTTATGCCCAGGGCGGCAGTCACGGCCTGGGTGGCGGACTGGGCCAGCACGGAGATCAACACGCCGAAGGCCAGTGCCGTGGGCAAGGGGATCAGCGCCAGCCTCAGGCCAAGCCACACCTCTTCGCGAATTTCCTCGCTGCCAATCAGCTCATAGCCGTCTTCCACCACCGGGCCGAAATCCCACAGCACGGCACAGATGGCGCTGGTGCCCGCGGCCAGCAGCACCAGCGCGCACAGGGCCAGCAGCCAGACGGTGCAAAGCTTGGCCAGCACCAGGTGCATGCGGCTGCTGCGGCGGATCAGCACATGGCGCAGGGCGCCGGTGTCACGGTCACTGGCGAAGGACCAGGCGGCCCAGGCCACCAGCGACAGACTCAGCAGGGTGAGCCCGGTGGCGAAGCCATCGACGAACTGGCCCCAGGCATTGCTGGCCACGAGCCCATCGTTGCCCCCGCCCAGCAGGGCATCCCGCGCCGCCTGGCCCGACTCGGCCAGCTTGACGATGGTGGCGCGCAGCACGACGGCAAAGGCCGGCAGCAGCACAAGCAGCCAGGCACTGGTGCTGCGGCGGGCCACATAGAGTTCGGCCCGGAGCGTGGCGAGGAAGGCGCTCATGCGGCACCTCGCTCGGCAGATGACTGCACCGGGTCGGCACTGGTGATGGCATGGAAGAGCGAGGTGAGCGAGGGGCGCTCCGGTGCCAGTTCACTCACCAGGATGCCCTTGCTCACCAGTGTCTGGTTGATCAAGGCCGGATTGGTCTGCCCGATGCGCAGCGTCAGCACGCCCGGCTCGCGGGTGTCTTCCACCTGCACGCCGGGCAGGTCCTGCACCAGGGTCAGGGCACGCACCACGTCGTCGCAACGCACGCGCAACCGGGTGTCGCCCGCATCGAACAGTTCGCTGACAGCGCCGCTCAGGGCGATGCGGCCCTTGTGCAGCACGGACAGATGGGAGCAGACCCGCTCCAGGTAGGGCAGTTGATGGCTGGAGAGCAGGAAGGCCGTGCCTTCCTCGCGGTTGAGCCGGGCGATCAGGTCGAGCACGTCGTCGACGCCGCCTGCGTCCAGCCCGTTGAAGGGCTCATCCAGAATCACGAAGCCCGGGCTGCCCAGCAGGGCCTGGGCAATGGAGGCACGCCTGCGATTGCCCAGCGAGAGCTCCCGAATGCGGTAGCCGCTGTACTTGACGATGCCCAGCAGGGCCTCGACCTCGGCCGGTGAGCGCACCGGGTGCTGGCAAAGCAGTGCGGCGTGTTCCAGCACCTGCCGGACGGTGAGATGTGGGTGCAGACTGGGGCTGTCGAAGATGCTGACGACAGCGCCTTCGCTGCGGTACAGCGCGTCCGGGGCATGGCCCAGCACGCGGATCTCGCCGCTGTCGAAGGGTCGCATGCCCAGGATGCATTCCAGGGTGGTGGTCTTGCCGGAGCCATTCAGCCCCACCAGGCCATGCACAGCGCCGGGCTCGACGCGCAGCTGCAGGTCATGCAGCACGGGCGTCGCGCCATAGCGCTTGTTCAGCCCCGTCACGCGCAGCGGCACGGGGGTGTTGAGCTGGGACTCGGACACAGCGGCCACCCTCAGTCCACGAACAGGTCGTCGACCTGCACCTGAGTCACGGTGCCGTACTGCGCCAGCGCAGCGACATCGATGCGCGACAGATCACCGACAATGGAGATCAGCTTCGGCTTGCCGGCGATGTTGTCGCGCTGGAAGGCCAGCATGTCTTCCAGGGTGGCGCTTCGCAGCTGCTCGAAGCGGGCGGGACGCGGATCGCCGTCCAGGCCAAGTCGTTCCCACGAGCGCACCGAGCCGATCACCTGACGGAAGCCCACGGTGGAGGTGCGGTAGCGGTTCTCAAGCGAGCTGCGTGCTTCCTCGAAGCGCTCACCCGAGGACGGCATGTTGTCGAACAGGTCGAGGAAAGCGGCGAGGGCATCCACCGTCTTGTCGTTCTGCGAGCCGATGGCGCCGATGGTGAGGTTCTCGGCATTCAGACGACCACCCTGGGCGTACTGGGCCTGGGCGGAGTAAGCCAGCGCCCGCGCTTCGCGCAGCTCCTGGAACACCACGCTCGACATGCTGGTGCCGAAATAGGTGTTGTAGAGCGAGGAAGGGATCACCAGCGCCTCGTCATAGGTGCCGTCGGGGAATTCGATGCGCACCTGAGCCTGTGCCGTCGCCTGGTCCACCACGTAGATCTCGTTGGCGTCCACCACCCGCGCGGTGCGGAAGCGGTAGGGCGGGGTGTCCTTGAGCTCGGCGGGCACCTGATAGAGTCGCTGCAGTTTCTCCTGCAGCTGCTCCAGTGACAGCGAGCCGGTATAGCTCAGGGTGTGCTTGTAGGTCAGCAGGTTGCGGATTTCGTCCTGCAGCTGGGGCACGGTGGACGCGGCGATCTCGGCCGAAGTCAGCGTCTGCAGCATGGGCGAGTCCTCGCCGTAGCGGTTGTAGAGGAACAGGGCCTGGCTGATGGCGCCCGGGTCCTGCTTCTGGTCTGCCCGCGACTTCAGGATGATGGCCTTGAGCTCTTCCAGCGTGGCCTCGTCGGACACCGGATGGCGCAGCAGCTCCAGCATCAGGCTCAGGGTGGGCTCGAACTGTTCGTCCAGCCCGCTGACGCCGATGGAGGACTCGTTGGCGCCGGCGCTGATGCCGAACTCGCTGCCCAGGCGGTACCACTCTTTCTGCAGGTCGGCGGCGCTGAAGCTGCCGGCACCGGACTTCTCGAGCAGGGCGGTGGCCAGGCCGAGGCGATCGTTCTCCTCGGTGCCCGTCTCGACGCTGATGGAGAAGGAGAACAGGTCATTGAGCGGATTCGGCGCATAGTAGAGCGGCACGCCGGGCGCGAATTCGACCACGCGGTAGTCCTCGCTGGCATCCACGAAGGTGGGCTCGATCTCGTCGTAGGGCATGGCAAGGATATTGGCGGCGAAGGCGGACTGCCGGCTCGGGTCGATGTTGACCGGGTCGATCTGCGGCTTCTCGACGTGCGGGATCTCGTGCTGCTCGTTCACGCGGTGCACGGCCACGTAGTTGTCGCCGAAGTACTGATTGGCCACGCGCACGATGTCGGCCTTGCTCACCTGCTCCAGGCGCGCCATCTCTGCGACGTAGTGATCCCAGTCCTCGCCGGCCATGAAAGCCTGGCGCATGGTCGTGACGCGGGCTGTGTTGGATTCCAGCGCCTGCTTCTGGCTCTTCTTGAAGTCGTTGACGATGGCCGGAATGATCCAGTCCTCGAACTCGCCGGCCTTGATGTGGGCGATCTGGTCCACCAGCAGCTGCTCGACCTCGGCCAGGGTCTGTCCCTGCTTGGGCACGCCCCACAGGCGCTGGGAGCCGTAATCGTTGAGGAATTCCGGCGACGAGCCGGCTGCCTGCACGGCCTGGGCCTGGTTCAGGTTGATATTGATCAGGCCGGCAGTGCGGTTGTCCAGGATCATGTCCAGCAGCATCAGCGCTTCCTTGTCCGGGTGGCCGTTGGGCACGGTGCGGTAGGCGATCTGCACCTCTTCCTCGCCGAGGTACTGCACGGTCACACGCTCGACCTGCCCGATCGGGTCCTCCACCCAGGGCCCGACCTCGGGGACTTCCTTGCGTTCCCACTTGCCGAAATGCTGGGCGATGGTGGTGATGGTCGCGTCGATGTCGATGTCGCCGCTGATGAAGATGGCCATGTTGTTCGGCACGTAATAGGTGTCGAAGTAGTTCTGGATGTACACCAGGGACGGGTTCTTCAGGTGCTCGGAATCCCCGATGGTGGTCTGCTGGCCATAGGGGTGCTTCTTGTAGAGCAGCTTGCCCATGGCGTAGTAGGACACGCGATCGCGGTTGTCCAGACTCTGGTTCTGCTCTTCATAGACGGTTTCCAGCTCGGTGTGGAACAGCCGGAACACCGGGTCGACGAAACGGCTGGACTCGATGGCGGCCCACTGCTGCAGACGATTGGACGGCAGGCCGACCTTGTAGACGGTCTCTTCGTGCCAGGTGTGGGCGTTCAGGTTGGAGGCGCCCATGGCGTTGTAGAGCTTGTCCATCTCATTGGGGATGGCGTACTGGGCCGCCTGCTGGGACACGCGATTGATCTCGGCGTAGATCTCGGCCCGCGCAGCCGGGTCGGTCTCGCGGAAGTGGCGCTCGTACAGCTCGGTGATCTGGTCGAGATAGGGCTTTTCGGCGGCGTAGTCCAGCGTGCCCAGCTCCTGTGTGCCCTTGAACAGCAGGTGCTCGAGGTAGTGCGCCAGTCCGGTGGCGTCGGCCGGATCGTGCTTGCTGCCGGCCTTGACGGCGATCTCCGCGTAGAAGCGGGGCTCCTCGTGGTTTTCCGTCAGGTAGACCTGCAGGCCGTTGTCCAGCTCGAATATCTGCGTGTGCAGGGCGTCGTCCGGGTTGGGAGAATTGAGGCGCCGGTAGCCGGCACCGGCCACTTCCTGCACAGCGTCGGCAGCCGGCGAAGCTGTCTGCGTGGGCGTGCCTTGCGGACTGCAGGCGAACAGGGCCGAAAACAGCACCAGGACGCCCAGCATGGCGCGGGCTGACCCGGAAGTCGGGATGTGTGGCATAGGTTTCTCCAGAAGGAATCGGGCGCGGTCTCTCATGCCGAGACAGATGGCGGCTAATGTAAAGAATTCCACCCCGAAGGTCACCACAAAGCTGCCTCGACTCCAGAGACCTCGCGGGGCGGCGCTAAATTGCAGGCGTTGGGCAGGGGAGTTCAGGGCGCTGTCGGCGTGATCATCTGGCGGGCCTCCTGCAGGCTGTTCGACAGCTCCAGCAGCTGGGTCGACGAACTGCGCAGGCTCTCCTGCAGCTGTTCGATCTGTGCCTGCACGCTCTGCTGCCTGGCGTCACTCTCGGCGAGCCTGGCCGCGCTGGCGTCGGCCTGCCGCTGGAGGGCCTCGCGGGCGGCTTCACTGTGCTGGAGACTGTCGCGCAGGGCCTGGGTCTGCTGGAATTGCAGGAAGGCAGTCGCCAGGGCGGCGAGGGTGATCAGAGTCATGGCGAGCAGGGCTTTCATGAACGTTCCTTTGGCATCTGTGGAGCGCCGACACGCATGCATGGGGGCCCCCACAGTCTACTGCGCTGGCGTGCTGCCGGCGACTCCCCCACAAAAGTTGATTTACATCAAGAAAAACGATCGGACAAATCTTGAAGCCGGAAAAAGTTTCACTATATTCCGTCTCGTAGTCTGCACGGTTGACTGTTCGATGTCAGAGCGGCAATCGGGTCCAAGAAGAACCACACCGGAGAGCTGTGCGCACTGACCGTTACACCCAGTGCGTCGGCGTTCTGCCCATTTACAAGGTAAGGAGAGGATCATGAAGTTGAAGCAGCGTTTGAGCATCAGGCATACCGGGAAGGCAGCGCTTGGCTTCGCCGTTCTGGCGGTGCTGGGTGTTGGCGCGCAGGCGCAGGCGCAGTCCGGCCTGGGCATCCAGTCCGGCGAAGTGACCTATGCAGATCACGTCGCCCAGATCATCACCGACAACTGTGTCGTCTGCCACCGCGAAGGCGGCATCGGCCCGATGCAGCTCACCAATTACGAACAGATTCGCCCCTGGGCGCCGCTGATCGGCGTGCGCGTGGCGAACAAGGAAATGCCCCCCTATTCCTACGATGACCACATCGGCATCCAGGACCTGCAGGGCGATTGGC
>Ga0255181_1000859_pt1 | contig 9482 bp, 7 predicted proteins | sample Atl_Colum_RepC_8_FD_183621 | JGI IMG/M metagenome (GOLD analysis project Ga0255181, IMG submission 183621) | Freshwater microbial communities from Altamaha River, Georgia, United States - Atl_Colum_RepC_8d | ecosystem: Environmental > Aquatic > Freshwater > River | place: USA: Georgia | collected...
GCAAAAAGGTAGTGCTCCTTGAAGCCCTTCCGTGTGTACTCGCGCGGGTTGCTGGCCCCGAACTATCCGCCTTTTACGAAGCCGAGCATCGCGCGCATGGCGTCGATTTGCGCACCGATGTGGCGATTGAGGCCTTGGAAGGCGCGAATGGGATAGTGAGCGGCGTGCGGCTTGCCGATGGCAGCGTCATTCCTGCGCAGATGGTGATTGTCGGCATCGGCATCATCCCTACGGTCGAACCATTGCTCGCGGCGGGGGCTAAGGGCGGCAATGGTGTTGAAGTCGACGAATTTTGCCGCACCAGCCTCCCCGATATTTACGCAATCGGTGATTGCGCTGCGCACGCGAACGCCTTTGCGGGTGGCGCGACAATCCGGCTGGAATCGGTGCAGAATGCCAATGACCAGGCAACTGTCGCGGCGAAGACGATTTGCGGCGCAGACGCTCAGCCCTACAAGGCGACGCCATGGTTCTGGTCGAACCAATATGACCTGAAATTGCAGACTGTCGGCCTATCGAGCGGACATGATGCAACCGTGTTGCGCGGTGATCCGGCGACCCGCAGTTTTTCGGTGATTTACCTGAAGGACGGCAAAGTCATCGCGCTCGATTGCGTGAACATGATCAAGGATTATGTCCAAGGTCGCAAGCTGGTTGAAGCCGGCGCCGCCATTCCCGCCCAACAACTGGCCGACGCGACAGTGCCGTTGAAAGACCTTGTGACGGCATAATTGATATTACCGCTTTGGCGCCAAGGGCAATTGCACTAAGGCGGCTGCAACGAGTCTAATGAGAAGAGAGACGATATGCGTCAGATAGATCATTTCTTGGTGGGCGGTGCGCCTGCGGCATCGCGGTTCAGCGATATCATGGACCCCAATAATGGCGGTGTGCAGGGGCGCGTGGCTCTGGGCGACAAGGCAGTGCTCGACCAGGCGGTTGCGGCTGCACAGGCGGCACAACCGGCATGGGCAGCGATGAACCCGCAGCGCCGGTCGCGCGTGATGTTCGATTTCAAGGCGCTGATCGAAAAGCATATGGACGAGCTGGCGCACCTGCTCTCGGCCGAGCATGGCAAGGTGATTGCCGACAGCAAGGGCGATATCCAGCGTGGGCTCGAGGTTGTCGAATTCTGCTGCGGCCTGCCGCATGTGCTGAAGGGCGAATATACGCAGGGCGCGGGTCCGGGCATCGACGTCTATTCGATGCGCCAGCCATTGGGCATTGGTGCGGGTATCACGCCGTTCAACTTCCCGGCGATGATCCCGCTCTGGATGGGCGCGGTCGCCACCAGCGTCGGCAATGCCTTCATCCTCAAGCCATCGGAGCGCGATCCCAGCGTACCCAATCGCATTGCACAGCTGTTCCTCGAAGCCGGAATGCCCGAGGGAATTTTCCAGGTCGTCCATGGCGACAAGGAAATGGTCGACGCGATTTTGGATCATCCCGCGATCAGCGCGGTCAGCTTTGTCGGCTCGTCCGACATCGCCCATTATGTCTACAACCGCGGTGTTGCTGCGGGCAAACGCGTGCAGGCGATGGGCGGGGCGAAGAACCATGGGATCGTGATGCCCGATGCCGATCTCGACCAGGTTGTGAATGATCTGACCGGCGCGGCCTTTGGCTCGGCGGGTGAACGCTGCATGGCGCTTCCGGTCGTCGTTCCGGTGGGTAATGATACCGCCGAGCGGCTGAAGGAAAAGCTGATTCCGGCGATCCACGCGCTTAAGGTCGGCATTTCGACCGACAATGAGGCGCATTACGGCCCCGTCGTCACCGCACAGCACAAGGCAAAGGTCGAAGGCTGGATCCAGAAATGCGCCGATGAAGGCGGCGAGCTTGTCATCGACGGGCGCGGCTTCAAGCTGCAAGGGCATGAAGAAGGCTATTTTATCGGCCCGACCCTGTTCGACCATGTCACCACCGATATGGAAAGCTACAAGGAAGAGATCTTCGGACCCGTGCTGCAGATGGTGCGCGCGAAGGATTTTGAGGAGGCATTGAGCCTTCCGAGCAAGCACCAATATGGCAATGGCGTCGCGATCTTCACCCGCAACGGCCACGCCGCACGCGAATTTGCCTCGCGCGTCAATGTCGGCATGGTCGGGATCAACGTGCCAATCCCGGTACCGGTTGCCTATCACAGCTTTGGCGGCTGGAAGCGCTCGGGCTTTGGCGACACCGACCAATATGGCATGGAAGGGATCAAGTTCTGGACCAAGGTGAAGAAAGTCACCGCTCGCTGGCCCGATGGCGGCGGCGATGGGTCGAACGCCTTCATCATTCCAACCATGGGGTAAGCGATGACCACCCAGTTTGACCTTACAGAGGACCAGCTAGCCATCCAGGATATGGCGCGCAAGTTCACCGCCGATCGCATTACGCCCTTTGCGAGCGAGTGGGACGAGAAAAGCCATTATCCGGTCGATGTCTGGAAGGCTGCTGGCGAGCTTGGCTTTGGCGCAATCTATATCTCGGAAGAAAATGGCGGGATTGGCCTTGGGCGGCTTGAGGCGGCACTGATCATGGAGGCGATGGCCTATGGCTGCCCCGCGACCAGTGCCTATATCTCGATCCACAATATGGCCGCCTGGATGATCGACAGCTTCGGCACGGCAGAGCTTAAGGCGCGCTACCTTCCCGATCTGGTCAGCATGGAGAAGATTGCCAGCTATTGTTTGACCGAACCCGGTTCGGGTTCGGATGCAGCCGCGCTCAAGACCAGCGCGCGGCTGGATGGTGACCATTATGTCTTGAACGGCACCAAGCAGTTCATTTCGGGCGCGGGCTATAATGACATCTATGTCGTGATGGTGCGCACCGGCGATGAGAAGGCGAAGGGCATCACTTGCCTTGTCGTTGACAAGGATACGCCGGGCCTCAGCTTTGGCGCGCCGGAAAAGAAGCTCGGCTGGAATGCATCGCCCACCGCGCAGGTGATCTTCGAGGATTGCCGCGTGCCTGTTGCCAACCGTGTTGGCGCAGAGGGTGATGGCTTCCGCTTTGCAATGGCGGGGCTTGATGGCGGGCGTTTGAATATCGGCGCCTGCTCATTGGGCGGCGCGCAGCGCTGTCTTGATGAGGCGGTCAAATATACCAAGGAACGCCAGCAATTTGGCCAACCGGTGGCTGATTTCCAGAACACCCAGTTCATGCTTGCTGATATGGCGACCGACCTCGAGGCGGCCCGCGCGCTGCTTTATATGGCGGCGTGCAAGGTCAACGCCAATGCGCCCGACAAGAGCCGCTTCTCCGCGATGGCCAAACGTCTTGCGACCGACAATGGCAGCGAGGTGGTGAACAAGGCGCTGCAGCTCTTTGGCGGCTATGGCTATTTGCGCGACTATCCGATCGAGCGTTTCTGGCGCGACCTGCGCGTCCACTCGATCCTCGAAGGTACCAACCAGGTGATGCGGATGATCGTCGGAAGGGATTTGTTACGCCAATGAAAATAGCCTTTATCGGTCTCGGCAATATGGGCGGCGGGATGGCTGCGAACCTTGTGAAGGCGGGTCATGCGGTCAATGCGTTCGACCTGTCGGCCGAGGCACTGGCGCGCGCTAAGGACAATGGCTGTGCGCCCTTCACCAATGTGCGTGAGGCGGTGGCCGATGCCGAGGCCGTTGTCTCGATGCTGCCCAATGGCAAGATCGTCGATACCGTCTATGAAGGCGATGTCATCGGTCATGCGCCCAAGGGTGCGATCCTGCTTGATTGTTCGACCATCGATGTCGCCACTGCGCGCAAGGTAACCGCGGACGCGACTGCAGCCGGCTATGAAATGGTCGATGCGCCGGTATCGGGCGGCATCGCTGCGGCCAATGGCGGCACGCTGACCTTCATGGTCGGCGGCAGCGACAGCGCCTTTGCGCGCGCTGAGCCGATCCTTGCCGCGATGGGCAAGGCGGTGATCCATGCAGGCGCGAGCGGTGCAGGGCAGGCAGCGAAGATCTGCAACAATATGCTGCTTGGCGCATCGATGATCGCGACCTGTGAGGCGTTCATGCTGGCAGACAAGCTGGGTCTCGACTTGCAGACCTTCTACGACATCTCGTCCAAGGCATCGGGCCAGAACTGGTCGATGACGAGCTATTGCCCCGTCCCCGGCGTTGGCCCGCAATCGCCTGCCGACAATGGCTATCAGGGCGGCTTTGCCACCGCATTGATGCTGAAGGATCTCAAACTGGCGATGGAGGCTGCGGCCTCGGTCGATGCCGATGTACCGATGGGTGCGAAAGCGGCTGCGCTCTACGAAGCCTTTGAAAAGGCCGGACAGGGCGGTCTCGACTTCTCGGCGATCATCAAGACGCTGTAAAAAGGGCGGCCAATGAATGGCCGCCCCCCTTTTTAAGACTTAGATCCGTTCGATGATAACCGCCGGGGCCATGCCGCCCGCGGCGCACATGGTGATCAGGCCATAACGGCCGCCCGAACGCTCAAGTTCGTCAAGCGCCGTGCCGATCAGAATCGAACCGGTGGCGCCGATCGGGTGGCCCAAAGCGCAAGCACCGCCATTGATGTTGACCTTGTCACGATCGAGATTGAGGTCGCGGATGAACTTTTCAGCGACGACGGCAAAAGCTTCGTTGATTTCCCAGACGTCGATATCGTCCTTCTTGAGGCCAGCCTTTTCGAGCACCTTCTTCGCAGCCGGGACCGGGGCGTTGAGCATCAGCGTCGGACAATCGCCGATATTGGCATAGGCGACGATGCGACCGCGCGGCTTGAGGCCGTTCTTGTCGGCATATTCTTTCGACGTGATCAGCAGAGCAGCCGCGCCATCGACCACGCCCGAGCTGTTGCCGGCATGGTGGAAATGCTCGATCTTCAGATCGGGGTAGCGACGGTTGATCTGCTTGCGGAAGGTGTTGCCGCCACCAAGGTCGAAATCGGCCATGCCTGCAAAGCTCGGCTTCAATGAAGCCAGGCCTTCAGCGGTGGTTTCGGGGCGAGGAAACTCCTCATGATCGAGCGCGACGGTGCCATCTTCGTTGTAAACGGTGACGACCGAACGGTCGAAACGGCCTTCGCGAATGGCGCGGGCAGCCTTTTCCTGGCTCGAAAGCGCGAGCGCGTCGAGCTCCTCGCGGGTGATGCCTTCCATGCTGGCGATGGCATCGCCGCAGACGCCCTGGTGGCTCTGCGGATGCATGGCGTCGAGAGCCGCATTGCCCGAGCCCATGCCAAGCGGCTTGATGCCGGCATTGGCAAGTTCCGCGCCATAGGCCGACGTAAAGCTCATCATTTCGGTGCCACCAGCGATCACGCAATCTTCCATGCCCGACATTACGGTTGCCGCAGCAAGGTTCACAGAAGTGATGCCGCCGCCGCAGAAACGGTCAAGCGTGGTGCCCGATGCCGAAATGTCATAGCCGGCAGCCAGCGCCGCCATGCGGCCCATGTCGCCGCCCTGCTTGCCATTCTGGCTCGAGGTCGACCAGATGATGTCATCGACGGTCGAGGTGTCGAGATTGTTGCGATCCTTGATCGCCTTGAGCACGGTTGCGGCCAGATGCTGTGGGTGCAGGTGCGACAAGGCACCCTTGCCGGGCTTGCCGACCCCGCGCGGGGTGCGGACGGCGTCAATGATATAGGCTTCTGCCATGGGACTATCCTTTCAGTGCAAATTAGCGGGGGGCCATCCGAATTGCCCCGTCGAGGCGGAGGCACTGGCCGTTGAAATAGGTGTTGCGGTTGAGCTCGAGCACCAGGCTGCCAAATTCCTCAGGCTTGCCGAGGCGCTTGGGGAAGGGCACTGATGCGGCGAGGCTGTCGAGCACATTTTGCGGCGCACCGAGCATCAATGGCGTTGCGAAAATGCCGGGCATGATCGAGTTGCAACGGATGCCAAGGTCCATCAAGTCACGCGCCAGTGGCAGGACGAGGCCGTTCACGCCTGCCTTCGCCGAACCGTAGATGACCTGACCGATCTGCGCATCCTGCGCCGCGACCGATGCGGTCAAAGTGATGCACCCGCGCTCGCCATCTTCCATTGGTTCGAGTTCGCTCATGCCGAGTGCCGACAAGGAGGCGAGGCGATAGGAGGCGACAAGGATGCCTTCGACGCCAAAGGCATAATCCTCGGTCGGAGTGCGTTTATATTTTCCGGTAGTCTTGTCGAAGGACAGCGTCTTGCCGCGCTTGGATGTCATCGCGCAGTGGACGAGGATGCGTTCCTGCCCATGTGCGGCGCGCGCCTTTTCAAAGCCGGCGACAACGCTTTCTTCGCTGGTGATATCCACCTTGCAGAAAATGCCGCCAACCTTGGCCGCGATCTCTTCGCCTTGTGCCTCGTTGATGTCGAAAATGGCAACCTTTGCGCCCGCCGCGGCAAGTGCCTCTGCACTGGCCCGGCCAAGGCCCGATGCGCCGCCGGTAACGACCGCGGCGATACTGCTATCGATCTTCACGTCCTTCTCCCGTTATCCTGTCTGCTTTCGTGATAGCGCCAGAATAGCCATGAAATTTAATCGCGCAATTAAATTGAGTCCACGCGCGTAAGTTTTTCGGCAACGCTTGTCGCCCGCAAGGCGGGTGCACTGAAGGCAAAATCGGGAAGGAAGGTGGTGAGCCCTGCTGGATTCGAACCAGCGACCTACTGATTAAAAGTTATTTTTCCGGCTTCCGATAGCGTTCGAGAAAATTCATTAAGCATTGTATATACTAGATTATTATTCCGGCTATATCCGAAGACTTCCGATAGTATTTGACCTGAAGTGTTACCTAAGGTAACAGATGGGGCGACCCACTGATCCTGGTGGGCGACCGGACCAAGGGGCGCCAACCCCAAGGCCCGGCCTAATCGAAACCCTGTTAAGGAGGGCACGACTATGAATGCTGTTACCACACAAGAAGCCAAAGGCCATGTTTCCGGTTTGGACATTGAACTTGCCGGCGCAAACGTTGATCAGTCCCGCGTGATGGTCGAATCTGCGCAAATGTTTCTGAATAGCCTTTTTGCGACCATGGAATTCATAAGTGTACCGCAGGCAAAAGAATATGTGCAAAGCGAACTGCAAAAGGTTGAACTGCTTTTAGGGGCTGCTGACGAGCGCATGGAAAACGCCAGCAAGCAACTCGAAGGTCTAGCACAGCAGGCCTATGGTAATGAGAAAGAGGCCGCGTGAGCGCGCCCATCAATTTCACTGATGCCAAAATCTCGGGCCTGAAAAGGCCCTTGAAAGGGCAGACTGAATTCAGTGATGCCAAAGTGCCGGGACTTCGCGTGCGGATTGGTGCCAGCGGTAAGCCAAGCTTTATTGTCCGCAAGCGCATAGGTGGAAAAATTAAGGTAATAACGCTGGGCACCTACAGCTCGCGATTTGGCTTGGCGGATGCTCGTAAGAAGGCGCGCTCCGTGTTGAGCGACCTTGAAGCTGGTAAGCCGGTCTTAGCAGTAACAAAGCGTGCGCAGACTATCAGCAATCTTTGGCCCGAGTATATTGCGACAAAGGCAACGCATCGATCAGCGCACGAAATCACCCGCATATTTGAGCGGTATATCTTGCCAGCGCTGGGCGACCGTATGGCCGACACAGTTACGCGCGGCGATGTAACCCGCTTCATTGACAGCATTGCAGCGCCTGTGATGGCGAGGGCTGTTTTCGCACAATTGAGCGCCTTTTATGGCTGGGCATTGCCGCGATTGGACGCGCTGCCCGCCAACCCCTGCATTGGCGCAGGAAGGCCAGCAAAGCCTAAAGCACGTGATAGGGTGCTAAATGATAATGAAATTGCCGCGTTATGGCGCGCTGCGGACATGGAAAGCCCACCATGGCAACAGGCGGTTAAATTACTACTGTTGACCGGACAGCGGCGATCTGAAGTTTTCGAGGCGGAGTGGTCAGAATTTGACCTGAAGGAGGCTGTTTGGACAATTCCAGCAGAGCGCGCGAAAAACAACGCGGCGCATATTGTTCCGCTATCGAATGAAGCGCTGGCAATTATTGAAAGCATTCCGAAAGTCGATGGGAGTAAATTTGTTTTTCCAGCAGCCGACAACCCCGCCAACCCCTGCAGTGGCATTTCAAAGGTTGTGGAACGCCTACGTAAAGCCATTGCCAAGGATTTAGACAGGGATGTCGAAACTTGGTCGCTGCATGATCTGCGGCGCACTGTGGCAACGGGATTGCAGAGGCTTGGCATTCGCTTCGAAGTTACCGAGGCTGTTCTAAACCATGTCAGCGGATCGAAGGCCGGTGTTGCGGGGGTTTACCAGCGGCACGACTGGAAAGAGGAAAAACGCATGGCGCTAGATGCATGGGGCAGTGAACTAGTCGGCAAAGTCATGGGCAAGAAGGCAATTAACGTGGTAACGCTTCGTGCGTGATTTTGATGAAATTGGCTGGGAATGGGCTGCTTGGTGGGCCTTGCAGGGAGACGAGGACGGCACGCTCGTGCATTCAAGCGCCGTCGAACTGCAAAAACACATCGGGGCTTTGAGCGCTCGTCTTCATGACGCGGGAGACCAAGAAGGAAGCAAAACCGCCGCTGCCGCGCAATTGTTTATGATCGCAATGGCGGAAATGTTAAACCCAGACGGGTCGTCGATGTTTAAGGTGACAATCGCTAAGCGTGGTCCAGGCAAGCCGATAAAAAAGCATCAAAGAGCGATAATCGGGCATCGTGCCGCGGCGATAGTTGAGAAATATGTCAAACAGGGATGGAAGCAAGAGGCTGCAGTTGAGCAAGCCAAAGCCGAAACAGGACTGTCTCGCGCCGAAATATTGGCTTGGCTGTCTGGTGACCGCAAGCTCCTCTCTATGACCCCAGAAGAAATTGCGGCTCGGTTCTTACTGGGACGTAATTAGCCGAATTACCAAGACTGGCTTATTGTCGCCTATCCGAAAAAGATGGTTATTGAGTGCGGCTGTCCGAAGATGGAGACAGCTAATGTTAATTCGATTTCCAGAGGTTTTGAAGCGAACGAGCCTAAGCCGCTCGCAAGTTTATGAATTGCTCAATCGGTCTGATTTTCCCCGTCCTGTAAAGATAACAGGTGCTAGGTCGGTAGCTTGGGCGGCGTCTGAAATAGATGATTGGATCGCAGCGCGCTTGGCCGAAAGAAAGGCCGCGTAATGCAAAACACCCCCGCCAAACAGGGCAGGGGTGTCGATTGTCAGCTTGGCCACGACAACGAAACTCCTAGCACAAAACCGCTTTCCCGTCAGCAAAAATGGCAATTGGAGAACCCTAAAGCAGTGTGGGCGCATAGCTGCCTGCGATCTGCAATTAGGCGTGGTTTAATCACGCCAGAGACTTGCGCCGAGTGTGGTGCAAAGCCAGCGGATGGTCACCACGACAATTACGACGAACCCATGAATGTGAGATGGCTTTGCCGTCGACATCATCGCGCCGTCCATAAGAAGGGTGATGGTCAATGAGCGCCCCTGCAATCCACACTTCACGAGACGCAGCCTTTTGGCGCGTGGGGATTCACCCAGCGCAAGCCCCGCCTGCAGAAATCCGGCGACCTGAAACCT
>Ga0255181_1000878_pt1 | contig 9374 bp, 6 predicted proteins | sample Atl_Colum_RepC_8_FD_183621 | JGI IMG/M metagenome (GOLD analysis project Ga0255181, IMG submission 183621) | Freshwater microbial communities from Altamaha River, Georgia, United States - Atl_Colum_RepC_8d | ecosystem: Environmental > Aquatic > Freshwater > River | place: USA: Georgia | collected...
ACAAGCTGTACTAGAACCATACAACTTCTCCATAAAAGATTATAAAGATGGAGTAGCATTAGATACTAAAAATAATAAAGAAATATCACTAAACAAAGCACTAACTATAGTATCAAAAAAAGAACCTAATGCTAAAGAATTGATAGACAGGTATGCAGATATAAAAAGTAAAGGTGCTACAAATAAAGATGAAGACTTAATGATTATATTTTCAAGTGCTAAGTATGACATAACAGGAATGTCTACGGGTAGAGGATGGGACAGTTGTATGAATGTTATAGAAGGAGGTAATAAACGCTATGTAAAATTAGATATAAAAGAAGGTTCAATAATATGTTACTTGACTAAGGTAAGTGATACTAATTTAAAAAAACCTTTAGGAAGAATATTAATAAAACCATATTTTAATTCAGAAAATAATAAAGATGTAATATTATATGCTGAGTATAAAACATATGGATTAAAAGTACCTAATCCTGAAAAATTTATAGATGTAGTAGATGACTATATGGAAAAAACACAAAAGTTGTCGGGAAGCTATAAAAGATTAGAATGTTTATATGCTGATAGTGAGAGAAATTCTGTTGAAAATAAAGAAACTATACAAAAAAGAGCATTAGATAAATTAGACAAAGGGAATAGTTTAACTTCTATGGAATTTGTATCTCTCCCATCAAAAAATAAAAAGATTTATATAGATGAATTGAATAAGGAGGGGAAAAGACTTTCAAAGGTAGTATATTCATTTGCTACACAAAGTCAAAAGAAATTTTATATAAGAAGACGTTTAAAAAATGAGGCAGAAATAGAAGATTATGAATTTAAATCAGCATCTAAAGAATTAAAATATGAAATAATTGATTACAAATTAGAAAATGAGGTAGGTAGCATATATCACTATGAATTAGAAGTAGCAACTCCTGAACAAAAAGATAGATTTATAGATAAACTAATAGCAAAAAATATTATAAATATACCTGACTATTATCTACAAGAATTATCAGATAAGCAACAAAAATTTTATATAGAAAAGGTATTAGAAAAAGGTAAAAGATATTTTTCAAATTTTGAAATAAAATTGATGTCAGAAGAACAATTTTTGAAGTTTATATCTAATTTATACAAAAATAATGACTTTATATATCAAGATACGGCAAGTAGTTTATCAAGTAGAAATATGGAAATTTTAGTGGATTACATAATAGAAAATCATATACATGAGATAAAAAAACGTAGTTCTCGATATAACTTAACCGAAAAACAAATTGAAAAATATATAAATAAATTAATAGAAACAGACCAATATGAAGAATTAGTAGATTGGAATAATCTTGCTAAAGCATCTAAAAAATATCAAGAGAAATATATTGATTATTTGCTTTCTAAAGAAATTAGTATACCTGATTGGGTTATGGAATATGGAACTTCGAAACAAAAAGAAAAACACATTGATTGGAAGTTAAGTAAAGAATTTTATTTAGTTAAATACGAATTCGAATCAGCAACTCAGAAACAAAAAGAAAAATACATTGATTGGAAGTTAAGTGAAGAACGGGGTTTAGATGACTATGAATTCGAAGTAGCAACAGAAGAACAAAAAGAAAAATATATTGATTGGAATTTAAGTAAAAAATATGATTTTTATGACTACGAACTAAAAGCAGCTACTTCTGAACAAAAAGAAAAATATATTGATTGGAAATTAAGTAATAAACATAGTTTATATGGCTATGAATTCGAAGCAGCTACTCCAGAACAAAAAGAAAAATATATTGATTGGAAGTTAAATAAGGAACTTATTTTTTATGACTACGAATTCGAACCAGCAACTCAGAAACAAAAAGAAAAATACATTGATTGGAAGATAAGTAAAGAACGTTTTTTACAAAAATACGAACTCGAAGTAGCTACTCCAGAACAAAAAGAAAGATACCAAGAATATGCTGAAGATTAATCATATAAGCACAGACATATACTTAAAAAGTATACTGAACATACTCACAGAAGCATACGACTACGTCAGACTTACTGAAGCAGTACCATATTCAGTAGCTAAAGAGTACATGAAAATAGAAAGAAGTCCTGAAGCCGAAGCAAGAATCAAGGTAGTATTCAGCAAACTTAAAGCATTACCAAATGCACGTCAACTAGATAAACGTGGTTGGAGAATAGCATTTCCATATGCAGAAGATTCTACTGAGTTTGAAATACAAGCTGTACTAGAACCATACAACTTCTCCATAAAAGATTATAAAGATGGAGTAGCATTAGATACTAAAAATAATAGAGAAATATCACTAAACAAAGCACTAACTATAGTATCAAAAAAAGAACCTGATGCAAAAGAACTCATAGACAGGTATGCAGCTATAAAAAGTAAAGGTGCTACAAGTAAAGATGAGGATTTAATGATAGTATTTTCGAGTGCTAAATATGACCTAGTAGGAATGTCTACGGGTAGAGAATGGAGAAGCTGTATGAATGTTATAGATGGAGAGAATATGCGTTATGTTAAGGTAGACATAAGAGAAGGTTCGATAATATGTTATTTGACTACAGTAAGTGACACTAACCTACAAAGAGCATTAGGAAGAGTTTTAATAAAACCATATATAAATACAGAAGATAGAGAAGATGTAGTATTATATGCTGAACTTAAAACTTACGGTAAAATACCAAATCCTGAAAAATTTATGGATGAAATAGATGACTACATGGAAAAGACACAAAATTTGTCTGGAAGCTATCAAAGATTAGGATGTTTATATAAAGATAGTCAAAGAAGTGAAATTGAAGGAAAAGAGACTATAAGAACAAGAGCATTAAAAAAGTTGAAAGATAAAGAAGAATTATCTAAAGCAGAATTCGTATCACTTCCTTTAGAAAATAAAAGACAATATATCGATAGATTAATAAAAGAAGAGAATAGGCTATTTGACTTTCAGTATGAATTTGCATCTCAGAGTCAAAAAAGAGAATATATAAAAATTATTATTAGTAAAACAAATTATGTAAAAGATTTTGAATATAAAGGAGCTCCTAAAGATTCTAAAGTATATATAATAAATTATATAGTAGAAAATGGATTACATTTGCCAAGATATATATTTGACGATATGACTCCTGAACAAGTAGAAAAACACATTGATATTAGAGTAAGTAAAGGAGGTATGTTAGGTGATTTTCAATTCCAAATAGCAACAAAAGAACAAAAAGAAAAATACATTGATTGGAAGTTAAGTGAAGAACAAGGTTTAGATTACGAAGAAATCAAAGCAGCAACAAAAGAACAAAAAGAAAAATTCATTGATTGGAGGTTAAGTAATGCACATACGTTATTTTTCTACGAATTCGAAGAAGCAACTCAGAAACAAAAAGAAAAATACATTGATTGGAAGTTAAGTGAAGAACAAGGTTTAGATTACCAAGAAATCAAAGCAGCAACTCTTGAACAAAAAGAAAAATATATTGATTGGAAGTTAAGTGAAAAACTTTTTTTACAAAAATACGAACTCGAAGCAGCTACTTCTGAACAAAAAGAAAAATACATTGATTGGATAATAAGTAAAGGATTTGCTTTAGCATACAATGAATTTGAAGCATTAACTCCTAAACAAAAAGAAAAATACATTGATAGTAGGTTAAGTAAAGAAGGATATATGGATAATTGGGAATTCGAAGGAGCAACAAAAGAACAAAAAGAAAAATACATTGATTGGAAGTTAAGTAAAGGATTTGATTTATCATACAATGAATTTGAAGCATTAACTCCTGAACAAAAAGAAAAATATTATGCGTATGCTGAATAAAAAATAAAATTTATATGATAAAGCTAAAAGATTTTATACCAATCTCCGAAGGGTTAAAATACCATATAGATAATAAAATACCTATTATGGAAAATGTATATAGGTATTCTTCTCAAAAATTTTTAGAATTGTTTGAAGAATGTCGTAAATTACATTTTGAAAATAAAGCAATTTTTTGCGAAGAAGACCTAGACTTACTAGAGAATACAGATATAGGTAAGTATGGTATATACGAAGGAGAAAAAGTACCTTTAGATATGCCATTACAAGAATCCGAATATCAAGGTAAAGACGTAGATTTAGGTAAACCTAAGAGAGGTGGAAGTAAAAAATTCTATGTATATGTTAGAGACCCTAAATCAGGTAATATTAAGAAAGTATCATTTGGTGCTAAAGATGGAGGAGGGAAACTATCAGTAAAGTTAAATGACCCAAAAAGAAGAAAAGCATTTGCAGACAGACATAATTGCAGTGATAAAACAGATAGAACATCTTCAGGATACTGGGCGTGTAGAATAACAAGATACTGGAAATCTTTGGGAGGAGGAAGAAACTATTCAGGATATTGGTAATATAGACATATGGTATACTCAGAAGATAAAGTATCTAGCATTGTATACACAAGATTATTCCCAGAAGATATAGATGCTTCAGAACTTGTATGGCATAGAGATGCTGAAGACAGGTTATTGAAAGTATTAGATGGGGGAGAAAATTGGTTAATACAATTAGATAACGAATTACCTAAAGTAATAGACAACACTTATGTTAAAAAAGATGTTTATCACAGACTAATAAAAGGAAATGGTTACATATTAATAGAATTAACTAAATATAAATAATATGTGGATTTATCAAGGGAAGGAAGTAAAGGATATATCAGATATGCCTAATGAGAATGTATATGGATTTGTTTATGAAGTTACACATATTCCTTCGAATTTAAAATATATTGGTAAAAAAGTTATAAAGTATAATAAGAAATTACCACCATTAAAAGGAACTAAGAAGAAAAGATTAGTTGAAAAAGAATCTAATTGGATAAACTATTATGGTTCAAATGACTCTATAAAAAATTTAATAAAAGAAAAAAAACATTCAGAATTTAAAAGAGAAATACTTATATTTGCCTATTCCAAAATTGAATTGACATACTTAGAAACGAAATATCAATTCATAAAAGAAGTTTTGGAAAAAGAAAACTATATGAATATTAACATATTAGGAAAGTTTTATAAAGGTCGAATATGAATAGTTACACATCTGAGCAGTCAGAAAAACTTCAAACAGTAAGCAAGTATTTAGGTGATTACTCTACTAAGAGTTCTACAAATGTTGCATTCTTATGTCCATTTTGTAATCATCACAAAAAAAAATTAGAAGTAGAATTAAGTAGTGGTTTATGGAATTGTTGGGTTTGCAAATCAAGTGGCAAATCTATAACTAAGCTACTACGTAAAGTATCAGCTAATAGTGTAGATATAGCAAAGATATCTAAATTAGAAAATAATAATTTTAGGCTTACTAAATATTCAGAAGATGTAGTAGCATTACCCAGTAATTTTATACCTTTTTATAAATCTAATGATAATTTTTATACTAATAGACTATTAAGTTATTTAAAATCTAGAAATGTTTCAGATGATGACATTATAAAATATAATATAGGATATATTGAGGACAATACTACTGACAATATAGTTATACCAAGTTATGATAGTTCTTTTAATTTAAACTACTATATATCTAAAAATATAGTCACTAATAAGTATAGCAATCCTAAATGTTCTAAAGACAGAGTATTTTTAGAATCTTTTATTGATTATAATCATGATATTGTAATTGTTGAAGGAATTTTTGATGCGATTGCAGTGAAGAGAAATGTTATACCATTATTTGGTAAATTTTTAAATGAGAAAGTTAAAGAGAAGATTATTACTTCATCTTCCCAAAATTTTTATATAGCATTAGATGGAGGAGAGTTAGATTCTATATTAAAAATAGCAAAGTATATATTAGAAATAGGAAAGAATCCATATTTTGTAAATATGCCTATAGGAGAAGACCCATCGTCTCTTGGGACTAAAAAAGTTTGGGAATATATAAATAATAGTGATATAGTTACTGAAAATGATATTTATAGATATAAACTGTTTTCGAAGATTAATATGTAATATGTATAAATTAAATATTAAATGGGTTTAGAATCGTATGTAAAAAACGGTGCGAGATGGGATGGAGACACTTTTTCATTAAAATATTTTAATGTATCAAGAAATTTCACTGTATTAAAGAAAGGTAAAAATACTATCACATTATCTCCTGACCCTATAATAGTTAGAGGTTCAAGCATTTCAGTAGAATTATTAGATAGAAATGGTAAAAGTATTCCTGTAGAATACCCAAATCAAGTAACTTCAGGTGGTAGCATAGTATTACATGTAGATATAAAAGACGATGTAACAAAAGGTACAGGAAAACTAATAATAGTAGGTCAAGCATATAGAGATGTAGATACAGGTAAGGCTTTAGACCAATCAGGACAGAATTTAGTGTGGAGAGGATTAACTCAAATAAATACTGCTGTTGAAGAGTTTAAAACACCTAACAATCCCGATGATATAGTATTCGAAAAAAATCCAAAAGATATATCAATAAAAATAACTCCTATAGATATATCATATAGGGATAAGTCCACAGATAGACCTTCCACAAAGTCAGGTACAGGAAAGTTAACATATTTTCCAATAATTCAGTCAAGTACAACATCAAATAATATTTTAAATAAACCATCAGTTTTATCTAATATAAATAATACTTCAATATCAAAAGTAGAAGAACAATCATCTGCTACGGGTATAAGTTCTAATATATCAACTGAAGGTAATCCAACTATTGTTAGTACAGTACCTGAGTTTTTATCAGATATGGTTGGAGGAACTATAACAGCTACCCCTATAGTTATAGATAGAGTACCACCTAATTTACAATCTAATATAGGAGCAGTTTCTGAATACTCTGGAAATATATTAGAAGTTTTAAACTCAACAACTATTGTTGTTGATACTTTATTTTTCCATAATATAACAACTTCTACTACTAGATTTGTTGTAGATTCATTTATTGCAGATGTATATTCTATAAACTATAATAAAAATGTAAAAACATCTGAAGGACAAAAAGTTACAGGATATGCTAAAATGTGTTTTGATAATGTAGCAACATCTAATGGAGTTATTGATAAAGTAAAAGTATCAGCAAAACCTGTAGGTTCAATCGGAGCACCTATGTTTATAGGTGATTTTGATGTTATGCCTCCAAACAAGATGCAAGATACAGGAAGTTACACGTTTGACCCTAAATTAGGTATAGATTACAAAAGTGTGGGAGAAGTCACATCAAGTAATGATATCTCAAATTATTTTGATTACAATGAATATAAATTAAGTAATAATCCAAATTCTAATTCATTTGATAACTATAACTTTGAATTAGTAAGCGGAGGATTATCAGTACCAAATCCCATACAAAGTAGTACAAATGTAACTAACGCTATAAGTTTTGAATCACCAATAGCTGAATCAAATGTAACAGCATTATCAGTTAAAGACCAGTATTTAGGTTCAGCTAAAGCAGGGACAAAGTATAAAATATCATTAAATGCATTTTCAAAATACGATTCAACAAAAAAGAAACCAACAGCTCAAATATATATAAACGGCCCATCTATCGAGGAAGGAGGTGATACAGCTAATTCATTTGGTACATTAATAGATACTTTGGATGGTGGAGATGGAGAAAGACAAGATAATTTAGAATATTTTTTTACAGCAGCATCAGATTCTGATAAGATAAAATTATCTTTAGTTTTAAATACAGGTATTTGGGATTTCTCAAATATGAAAGTAGAACCAGCATCACCATCAGGTAATTCTCCTAATGAATTCTGTGTTATGATTCCATTAGATAATTTACCTGTAAATAAAATAGATGAGGAATATGTATTTGTTGTTGATTTTATAGGTAAAAATGGTAATCCTACAAATTTAAATATTACTACACAGAGTATAACATTAAATAGCAATTCAACATTAGATGAAAAACTTTTAATAAATACAATTAATAGTAGTGCAAATCTTCGAAACACTATTATTGGATTAGGTTCTCAAGGAGTTCAAGGTGTTCAGGGTGCTCAAGGTGCTCAAGGTTTCCAAGGTTTTCAAGGCAACCAAGGCCCACAAGGTAATCAAGGCCCTACAGGTTTGCAGGGTTCAACAGGAGCTCAAGGTAATCAAGGCTCACAAGGTAACCAAGGCCCTACAGGGTTACAAGGTACTTTAGGTACACAAGGTTTTCAAGGTAGTCAAGGTTTTCAGGGAATACAAGGCCCACAAGGTAATCAAGGTTCACAAGGTTCAAGTACTGACGTAGATGTATCGGTAGCTAACTTAATAACTAGATTAGGTCAAATTAATACATCATATACTGTAGGTAATTCAACTAGTGTAACTGCTTCATTTTCAGGTGATATAAGAACAACTAAATTTATAACTGCTGATAATTTTATAACTACTTCAGATAGACGATTAAAAAGTGATATTACGGAATTATCAGGAAGTTTAGAAGTGTTGAAGAAATTTAATTCATACAGTTATATAAAAAATGGATATAAAGATGCAGGATTTATAGCTCAAGAAGTGTTAGAAGCTATACCATATATTATATCTGAGAGTAATGATGGTTATCTCACTATACGAGATAGAGCTCTAATGGCATATTTTCATAATGCAATAATTGAACTTTCTAATAAGATAAATTGTATAGAAGAAAGATTAAAATAATATGACAGTTCCTATTTCAGGTTCATTTAGTATGTTTGGTATACTTAATCCTACTACTATAGCAGGAGCTATCTATTCTCATGGTGGAGCTGTATCAGGTATTAATAATTTTAATCAACTAATATCACAATCTGTAGCATCTTACTTTGACCCAATATATGCAGGAGTAGTTACTAATCCTATAGTAGACATATATAATACAGAACAATTTAGAAACTATCCTGCTACAACGCCAACACCAACACCAACTATTACACCTACACCAACTATTACACCAACGCCAACACCAACGCCAACAGCTACTCCTACACCAACACCATGTCCTGCTTATGGAACATTCTTAGGAACATACCAGTCATGTGTTGGATATGATTTATATACATATTCTGTATTTGCTAATGGCTCTTGTGGAACATACCAACAAGTTACAAATATAGAATATAATTCAATTGCTTGTGGATATCCCACACCTACACCTACACCTACACCAACTATTACACCAACGCCAACACCAACACCAACTATTACACCTACACCAACGCCAACACCAACGCCAACTATTACACCAACACCAACACCAACACCAACTATTACACCTACACCAACTATTACACCAACGCCAACACCAACACCAACTATTACACCTACACCAACGCCAACACCAACGCCAACTATTACACCAACGCCAACACCAACGCCAACTATTACACCTACACCAACTATT
>Ga0255181_1000880_pt1 | contig 9366 bp, 11 predicted proteins | sample Atl_Colum_RepC_8_FD_183621 | JGI IMG/M metagenome (GOLD analysis project Ga0255181, IMG submission 183621) | Freshwater microbial communities from Altamaha River, Georgia, United States - Atl_Colum_RepC_8d | ecosystem: Environmental > Aquatic > Freshwater > River | place: USA: Georgia | collected...
GCCCTGGCGTGTGGGTGTGTTGCGTTCCAGGCTTCCCAGGGTCTGGCCAAGAGGGCCAAGCCATATTAAGACCTGTCGTTCATCCGGGCGACTGCCCGATGTTGTGCGCGCGAGCTGCAGCCATTCGAATCGACCCTGGCCGCCGCGCAGTTCATCGGGCCGTTGTTGTGAACGTGCGTGAATGATGAAGCGTCCGGTCCGCACAGCCTGGACTTCCTCGCCAGGACGATCAAGGCTGAGCCGTTCGTTTTGAGTCGGCGGGGATGTTGTCGTGCAGCCGAACCCGGTAAGAAGCAGTACACAGCAGAGCAGGCCAGCGGATAGACGGTGCCGCATGGGCTTCATGATCAGCGTGGGTGGACCCGTGCCGGTGAAATTCCCAGCCGCTTCAGTGTGTCGAGTAGTACCTCATTGCGCGGGTCTGCGCTAAAGGCCGCACGAAACACGATCTCTGCCTCCTCTTTGCGGCCGCGCACCCAGAGCACTTCACCAAGATGAGAGGAGATCTCTGCATCGGGCTGTTGACGCTGCGCCTTGCGCAGATACTGTTCGGCAAGCTCAAGATTTCCGAGTCGGAAATACACCCATCCCATACTGTCGATGATGTGGGCATCGTCTGGCGCGAGCGCAAGCGCCCGTTCAATGAGAGCCCTGGCCTCATCAAGCCGAATGTTGCGATCGGCAAGGTGATACCCCAGTGCATTGTGGGCATGTGCATGGCGCGGATCTCGTTCAATGAGGCCACGCAGGAGCCGCTCCATTTCCTGATGTTGACCCGCCTTTTCATGCATCATGGCCAGGGTGTAGATCACGGCTGGCTTCTCGCGATCGTTGTGGCTGACGGTTTCAAATACCCTCAGGCCTTGCGATTTATCGGGTGCTCGGCTGGCCAGGCTTCCCAGGTATTCATAGAACGCATCGAGTTTTTGCTCCCGCGCTGCCTGATGGCGGCGGGTGAGCAGAGAGTGGGTGAGTTTTTCGGTCTCCCCCACCATCATCTGCAGCACATCCAGTGTGCTCTGCGCCTCCGCATCATTGGGCGCGTTTCGCTGCCAGATGGCAGCAGCCTCCTCAGCACGTTGTGGCGATCTTGCCTCGATAGCGAGTTCGGTTGCCCGCCGTGCGGCGGCGGGATCCTGCGTCTGACGCGCCACGCTGAGATAGGTCGCAGCCGCAGCGCCGATATCCCCCTGGGCAAGGGCAAGCTCACTGGCGAGGATCTGAAACACGAGTGCAGCCTGCTCGCGGCCAGTATTGAACTGCTTGCCGCTGGCGGCTGTGGCAATACCTGGCGCGCTCAGCCCCAGTCCGGCGCAAAGCGCCAGCAGAATGGCCATCCTCGGTCGAAAGCGTGCGGTCATGCCTCTACACTGTGCGGGTTTGAAGAATCCATATCATGCCCGAATTGCCCGAGGTTGAAGTCACTGCCCGCGCGCTGCAGCAGGCCATCACAGGCTGGTCCTTGCGGTCGGTTTGGGTTTCCGGAAAAAAACTCCGCCATCCGTTCCCGCGCGGGGCCATCGACCAATTACGAGGTGTGCCGCTAATGGGCATTGGCCGACGCGCCAAGTATGTGCTGATGGAGTTTCCTTCTGGCTATCTGGCGGTGCATCTGGGCATGTCGGGCTCGATGCTCTGTGCCCACGGCAAAGCACCCCCCGCAAAATTGCATGACCATGTCGTGATGGAGTTTGAGTCGCCTTCATCGGAGGTCCGGACCATGATCTATCACGACCCCCGGCGCTTCGGCTCGTTTCAATGGTGTGACCGGCAGGCTCTGCACGGCACCGAGATCGGCGCAGTTCTGGGCGCAGGAGCCGCGGGTATTGAGCCGCTCGGACAATCCTTTAATGGTGCTTGGCTCTTTGAGCACTCTCGAGGCCGTCGTACACCGATCAAACAATGGCTCATGGATGGCAGCGTGGTGGTGGGAGTGGGCAATATCTACGCCTGCGAGGCACTCTTCGATGCCGGCATCCATCCGAGCCGCAAAGCTGGATCGATATCGCGGCCACGTTATGAGCGGCTTGCCGTGGATATCAAAAAAATTCTTCTCCAGGCCATTGAAGGCGGTGGAAGCACAATTCAGAACTTTCAAGGACCCGATGGAACGGCGGGTCGTTATGGCCAGTTACATCGTGTCTACGGCCGCTCGGGCCAGCCCTGCCCACGCTGTGGGCGTGCCATTCGCCGCAGCATCATGGGACAACGCAGTACATTTTTCTGTCATGGCTGTCAGCGCTAACCGGGATAGTTTTTCCCAGCGCCTGATTCGCTGGCAGCGCACCCATGGACGCCATGACCTGCCATGGCAGACCCAGCCTCCCGACCCCTACCGCGTGTGGCTGTCGGAGATCATGCTGCAGCAGACCCAGGTCACCACGGTTATCGATTATTTTCATCGCTTCATCCAGCGATTCCCATCGCTAGCGTCATTGGCGCAGGCAGATGAGCAGACCGTGCTCGCCCTATGGTCCGGCCTGGGGTATTACCAGCGTGCGCGAAATCTTTTGGCCTGTGCCCGTGAGGTGATGTCACAACATGGAGGCCGATTTCCGGAATCTGCTGTAGATCTCGCGCGGCTGCCGGGCATCGGCCCATCGACTGCGGCGGCGATTGCATCGACGGTATACGGTGAACGGGCGGCGATTCTGGATGGCAATGTAAAACGGGTGCTTGCGCGCATCACCTGCGCAGAGGCGCCATGGGCAAGCCTGACACTCGAGCGCGCCCTGGCACAAGAAGCCCAGACGCGACTTCCTGATCGCACCCAGGATATGCCGGCCTATACGCAGGCCATCATGGATCTAGGTGCAATGATCTGCCGGCCCCGTCAGCCGTTATGTGATCGTTGTCCCGTGCAGTCCGATTGCAAAGCGCGCGCACATGACGCAGTGGATCGTTATCCCGTCCCGCGAATCAAAAAGGCACTGCCCCAACGGCAAGCCTATTGGGCGATCTGCTGTGATTCCCAGTCGGTCTGGCTGATGCAACAGCCGACCTCTGGCATTTGGCCAGGCCTGTGGCTGCCTTGGCGGATTGCGCCCGAGGCCCTGCCGCGTGACTGGTCAGTCACTGTAAAAAACCTCCAAGAGATCATCGAGATTCGCCACAGTTTTACCCACTACCGTCTGCAGATTTCTGCGGCAGTGATTGCATGGCCAGAATCCCGCCGGCCGACCGGTGCGCCCCCTGAACTGCAGCCATTTTCATGGCCGCAGGCATTGGCCCTGCCCCTGCCCGCGCCAGTCACACGACTGTTGTCTAAGCTTTGCCCCGCTGGGATAAAGAACGGTGTCGCACCGAGCACGAGTAGGCGCCCTTGAATTTTCCAAACAGGGCATCTGCACAGTAGACCGATCGATGCTGCCCTCCAGTGCAGCCGATGGCAACCGTCAGGTAGCTGCGATGTTCCTCTGCATGCCGTGGCAGCCATTTTTCAAGATAGGCACCGATGTCTTGGATCATTTCGCGCACAGACTGATGTGAGCTTAAGTATTCGATGACGGCTGCATCCCGGCCATTGAGTGTTTTTAGGTTCGCGATGTAATAGGGGTTGGGCAGGCAGCGGGCATCAAACACCAGGTCTGCATCCATGGGAATGCCGTCTTTGAATGCAAAAGACTGAAAGAGCACCGTAAGTGGTGCATTTTCTAAACCCAGGATCTCCTTGACCCATCGACGCAGCACCTGTGGCTGTAGGTCGCTGGTATCGAGCGGTATGCCCAGCGGCTCTATATCGGCCAGCATCTCACGCTCCTGTGCAATACAGTCCATCAGCGTCTGGACCTGGTCTTGTCCAAATACATTTTGTGCCTTCAGCATCTGGCTTAAGGGATGCCGTCGACGTGTTTCAGAATAACGCTGCACAAGCGTCTCGTCGCGTGCGTTCAGGAAGAGCACTTTGACATCGTGACCGTCATCTCGGATGCGTTCAAGACTCTGAGAAAGCTGACTTAATGAGCCAGCCGTGCGCGCATCTACTGCGACTGCAAGCTGCGCGAGTCCACCTTGCCGCAGGCTGACCAGCGCCTGTTCGAGAAATGCCACCGGCAGGTTATCAATACAGAAGTAGCCCGAATCCTCCAGCACGTTCAGGGCAACCGATTTTCCGGAGCCTGACATGCCGGTGACCAGTACAACTTTCACGGGGCCTGATCCGGGGCGGAGGGCTGCTGCATCGCGGCCTGCTGCCGCTCAACAAATTCCTGCATGGTGTCGATACCGCGCAGGCTGAGCACCAGGTTACGCACGGCTGCTTCAACCAGCACAGCGAGATTTCGTCCGGCGGCAACAGGAATGACGACCTTGCGAATCGGCAGGCCCATGACATCCTGGGTCATCGCCTCGAGCGGAAGCCGCTCGAATTCGTTCATGACACTGCGTCGAATCAGCTGCACGATTAATTTCAGTCGCATCTTTCTGCGCACCGAGGTCTCACCAAAAATCGCACGGATGTCTAATAGCCCCAGGCCACGCACCTCTAGGAGATTTTGTAATAGTGGCGGACAGCGCCCCTCGACTGCATCGGGTGCGATGCGTGTGAACTCGACCACATCATCTGCGATCAGGCCATGGCCCCGGGTAATAAGCTCAAGTCCAAGCTCACTTTTTCCAAGGCCGGATTCACCCGCAATCAGCACGCCCATGCCCAGAACATCCATGAACACACCGTGCATCTGGGTCTGAGGCGCCAGCGTGCGGGCTAACTGTGCCCGCAGTATCTCGATGACCTGGCCCGCAGACACTGTTGTGCGCAGCAGAGGTAGCGACTCACGTTCGCAGGCAGTGAATAATTCCGCAGGGGGAATCTCGTCGTCGGCGATGATGATGGCGGGCGGATGGCCGGCGATCAGTTCGGCAGTCAGATAGTTTTTGCGTTGTGGATCAAGGCGGTTGTAATACGCCACCTCGGGCGTTCCCATAATCTGAATGCGATTCGGGTGGATCAGGTTTAAGTGCCCGATCAGATCGGCACTCTCAGTAGATGGCCCGCTGATTTTTCGGCCAGCGCCACCTTGTCCCGTTAGGAAACTGAGCTTTAACGTCTCCGCGTTTTCGTCAAAGAGCGCTTTTACGTCAAGCACGGGCGGGCTGCCAGGCTTCCAGGGCCCGGTGCAAGGCCTGCGGGTCTGTTTCTGTGCTCAGCAGATCGCGCATCTGTCGATCGGACAGCATCTCTGCAACCTCGGAGAGAATTTCAAGATGCTGCTGTGTCGCCTGCTCGGGAACAAGAAGAAACAGTAAAAGACTGACCGATTTGCCATCCGGCGCATCAAAGGGCACCGGCTCGGATAGTCGCACCAGGGCGGCGACCGCCTCTTTGAGGCCCTTAATGCGGCCATGAGGAATGGCGATGCCTTCCCCCAGACCGGTCGAGCCCAGTCGCTCTCGGGCAAACAACGAGTCAAATACCTTGACCCGGGCAATGCCTTGATTGTTTTCAAACAACAGCCCAGCCTGTTCAAAGACACGCTTTTTGCTGCTGGCTTCAAGACCAACTGCAATGTTGGCCAGGGGTAAAAGCTGGCTAATGCGGTTCATTGCTCCGCCTCGTCATATCGAGAGGCCGGATTATAGATCTTTTGTTGCGCTGCGCTAAGCCGTCTTAGGGGGAGATCCGCTGGTCGGCTCCCTGGCCACGATGCACCCCGGGCCGGTGGGTTTCCTTGTACCGGACGACCTGCCGATCCAGCTTATCGGCCAGAAGATCAATGGCCGCATACAGATCGGTATGGCTGGCCTCGCAGTGAACGTCCTTGCCGGGCAGGCGCACCGTGACTTCGGCAATCTGGTTCAGTTTCTGGACGCTGAGCACCACGTGGACCTCATTGACGTGATCGAAATGTCGCCAAGTTCGGCCAAACTTCTGATCAACATAGTGGCGAATCGAGTCGGTAATGTCGATGTGATGCCCCTTGACCGTCAAATGCATGGTCCTGCCTCCTATCAGAGTTTTTTGCGTTGGCTGACAGGCTCAATTCTGAGCGCTTCTCGATACTTTGCAATCGTGCGCCGCGCAACTTGGACACCCTCCTGGCCAAACCGATCGGAAAGCTGTTGATCGGACAAGGGTTTTCGGGGGTCTTCCTCGGCAATCCACTGTCGGATCTTGGCCTGGATGGCCGTCGAGGAGGCCACCCCCCCGCCCTCGGTCTTGACATGGCTAGTGAAGAAGTATTTCAGCTCGAAGGTGCCGCGGGGTGTCAGGATGTACTTATTGGTCGTGACCCGTGACACGGTGGACTCGTGCAATTCGCAGCGCTCGGCAATCTCGCGCAGCACCAGGGGCCGCATGGCGATCTCGCCCTCTTCAAAAAATGCCTGCTGTTCAATCGCAATGGCCTGCGAGACGCGCAGGATCGTATCGAATCGTTGCTGAATATTTTTAATCACCCATCGCGCCTCTTGCAGCTGGGCCGCCATGCTGCTGGCCCGTTCCTGTCGAATCAGTTCTGCGTAGAGTGGATTAATTGATAGTTTTGGAACGGCGGATTCATTGAGCCGCACCTGCCATTTATTACCTGAACGGGCATTGCCTTTAAAGGCGATTACGTCAGGGATGATCGTCTCGGCGGCCTCGTCCTGAAAATCAGCGCCGGGTTTTGGCTGAAGGCTTTTAATCAGGTCGACCGCAGATTTCAGCAGGTCACGATCACAGCGCAGGCGGGCACACAGTCCATTAAATTCACGCGCTCCCAGGGCCTGCAGCAGAGATTCATCGTTGACGAGCTGCTGGGCAAGGTCAATGCGGCTGAGCATCGCCTCGCCAGCCTCATTGTCTTCGGCTAAGGATTTCAGGCGGACCAGCTGGAGCTGTAGGCATTCCTGAAGCGACCGTGCACCGACACCGATGGGATCCAGATGTTGCAGCAAGGTGAGTCCAAGCTGCAGCTCGTCTGCGTCCAACCGTTCGCCGAATAGCGCGATAAATCCTTCTGCGACACTGGCCTCGAGATCTTCAAGGCTTTCGCGTAGATAGCCGTCATCGTCCAGCGACTCAATCAGCGTATCGAGCCATGCACGATCGCGGTCCGACAGGTTCATGCTGTGCGCCTGTTCACGCAGATGGGCACGCAGGCTGGTGGGCTCAGCCCGCTGGTTATCCCACCAGTCCGAGTCGTCATCGTTTCCACTTCGCGAACCACCTGCGGACCAGCTTTCTGCAGAGCCCGCCAACCCTTCGCCCGCGAAATCGTCTTGTGTGGTGCTGCTGTCGGCAGTGGTGCTCTCGGCTGGCGTGGATTCGCCCGCCGTGGAGGCGGTCTCAGAGACTTCGAGCAGCGGATTTTCTGAGAGAAACCGATCCACCTCCTGCTCGAGTTCTGCCGTTGACATCTGCAACAGTCGAATCGACTGTTGCAGCTGAGGGGTCAGTGCGAGCTGCTGTGAGGTTCGAAGGCCGAGAGAAGGTTTAATGGAGGCCATTCGAATTACATTCGAAAGTGTTCCCCAAGGTAGACCTTGCGGACACTGGCATTGGCGATGATTTCTTGGGGGACGCCGCTGGCCAGCACCGAGCCCTCGCTGATGATGTAGGCGCGGTCGCAGATGCCCAGGGTCTCGCGGACATTGTGGTCGGTGATCAGCACACCGATCTGACGTTCCTTTAGAAAACGAACAATGCGCTGAATCTCAATCACTGCGATTGGATCTACGCCTGCAAATGGCTCATCGAGCAAAATGAATCGCGGTGATGTTGCCAGCGCCCGGGCGATCTCTACCCGCCGTCGTTCTCCCCCTGACAGGGAGACCGCCATGTTGTTACGCAGATGCGTGATCTGCAGATCCTCAAGCAGTGTGCTGAGCCGTGTCTCGATTGCTGTGGCATCCAGGGGCTGGCCCTGATCATCACGCTGAAGCTGCAGGATGGCCCGAATGTTGTCGGCCACCGATAGCCTGCGAAACACCGAGGCCTCCTGAGGAAGGTATGACAAGCCCAAGCGTGCGCGTTGATGAATGGGCATTCGGGCAAGATTTTTTCCGTCCATCAGAATCTCGCCTGCATCAGACCGCACCAGTCCCACAATCATGTAAAAGCTTGTGGTCTTGCCGGCGCCATTTGGGCCCAGCAGACCGACCACTTCGCCACTCTCGATATGCATCGTCACATCCTGAACGACGGTGCGGCCCTTATATGCCTTGCGCAGTCCGCGCACATCCAGCGTATTGATCTGGCTCATGGCCGTCTGCCGGGCATCAGGACCATGCGCGATCGTGGCTGGCCTTCTGCAGAATCCACCTGGTAACGCTCGGTCAGGTTGTTATAAGTGAGCGCATCTCCAGCTACCTGATCCTTCAGCACATCGCCTTCGAGCCGGCGCAGAATGGCATTGCGGGTGAGGGTGACCACTTCTTGTTTACCGTCGTAGTCAAGCTGCGAGGCCTCGCCTTCCATGAACTCATTGACGCCCTCGCGCTTTTGACGAAATCGGGCGGGTCCGCCGGTCATGGTGCCGAAATAATTTCCAGTACTGTCCTGCCAGAGCTGCAACCGATCGCCACGCATGATCAGCGTGCCTTTGGTCAGCACCACGTTGCCTGTAAATGTGGTGATCTGCTTCTGGTCGTCGTGGTTGAGCCGGTCGGCATCGATGGTGGTGGGCTTGTCGCGATCGGCCTTCTCTGCCCAGGCAGGGCTGACTGCGAAGACCAGCATGGCCAGCAGCGGAGCGCGCAGCAGTCGTATCAGCACAGACGGAGAGCAGGGCCGCGCGCGCATCATGGCCGACGCTCCTTGGGCACAACCATTCGCGATTCCGAGACGATCTCGATGCGTTGGGTCTTTTGATCAAATCGCATGCCCACGCCCTGTAGTGTCGATAGGCCGCGCTCCACCAAGACCGGCGCATCGGTGGTGGCCTGTTCCTCGCGGACCAAGACCGTTGCCCTGCTGGTGGTGATTTTCGCTGCCGGCTGGCCATCAAATGGATCGCGCTGAATTCGGACATTGCCCTCTAGGTCGATCTGATTCTGCTGACGGGTGGTGATTGCCTGGTCGGCCTGCATGACCGTCTTCGGCCGCGATGGTTCCAGAGACACCATCACGGGACGCTCGATCACGCTTCGATCGGCCTGCTCATTAAACGTGATGCGCGCTGCATCGAGCCGATACAAGGCCTGGCCTTGCGGGTTACTGCGCGTGATGCGTGGGTTTTCGATTATCGCGTTCGGCCCTTCACCTTTCACAGCCGCAGAGTCAAGACGTGCACGCTGCAAGACCTGATTGAGCCCCCAGGATGCCGCAGCAAGAACGGCAAACAGACCGATCGATATCGTGTTACCAAGCCACTCGGGCTGCTTCATGTGCGCGCCTCGAGAATGAAATCGCAGCAATCCCGCACGGCACCCTGGCCACCCTGGCGC
>Ga0255181_1000895_pt1 | contig 9285 bp, 6 predicted proteins | sample Atl_Colum_RepC_8_FD_183621 | JGI IMG/M metagenome (GOLD analysis project Ga0255181, IMG submission 183621) | Freshwater microbial communities from Altamaha River, Georgia, United States - Atl_Colum_RepC_8d | ecosystem: Environmental > Aquatic > Freshwater > River | place: USA: Georgia | collected...
GTTCACCACCCTCGAAAACTACACCATGTCGAGCGCCGCGAGTGCCGCCGGCTACATGTCGAGCGCGGGGCTCGTCTCGGCGCTGCCGGCGCTCTACCTCACCACCGGCCGGCTGCTCGAGTGGTGGGAGATCATGCTCTGGCTGTCGGCGCTCTCGTTTCTGGGCGTATTCATGGCGATCCCGCTCAAGCGGCAGCTGATCAACATCGACCAGCTCCCCTTCCCCTCCGGCATCGCGACGGCCGAGACGCTCAAGAGCATGCATTCCTCCGGAGGCGAGGCCGTCGTGAAGGCTCGGGCGCTGTTCGGCGCCGGGATCATCGGGGCGGCGATCGCCCTCTGGCGCGACCTCTTCGCGCAGATCAAGCCGCTGGCGGCGTATGCGTTTCCGGCGGAGATTCCCTTCCTGCCGACGGCTTTCGGCCGCGACCTGCTCACGAAGTACACGATCGGCATCGAGGGCTCGCTGATCATGCTCGCCGCCGGGGCGATCATGGGGCTGCGGGTGGCGGTGTCGATGCTGCTGGGATCGCTCATCTGCTTCGGCGTGATCGGCCCGATGCTCGTCTCGCAGGGCATCGTGCAGCCGGGCTATCGCGGGATCGTGTCGTGGGTGCTCTGGCCGGCGACGGCGATGATGGTGACCTCCGGCCTGCTCTCCTTCGCCTTCAAGTGGCGGACGGTGCTGCGGGCCTTCGGCGGCCTGTCGGGCAGCCTGGCGGGGCTCTTCGGCGGCGGCCGAAGGCACGAACCGATCGACGATGCGCTCGCCCATGTCGAGGTGCCGGCGTCGTGGTTCGTGGTGGGGACATTCGTCGCGGGCACGGCCTGCGTGGTGCTCGGCCACGTGCTCTTCGGGATCACCTGGTGGATGGGCATCCTGGCGGTGGTGGTGACGTTTCTGCTTTCGATCGTGGCGGCGCGGGCGACGGGGGAGACCGACATCACGCCGATCGGGGCGATGGGGAAGATCACGCAGCTGCTCTACGGGGCGATCGCGCCGTCGAACATCACGACGAACCTCATGACTGCCTGCATCACCTCGGGCGCCGCCTCGCACGCGGCCGACCTGCTGACGGACTTGAAGAGCGGGTATCTGCTCGGGGGCAATCCGCGGAAGCAGACGATCTCGCAGCTCTTCGGCGTGGCAGCCGGCACGCTCATTTCGGTGCCGGCCTATATCTTCGTGGTGCAGGGCAATCCGGACCGGCTCGGCTCGGCGGAGCTGCCGGCGCCGGCGGCGAAGGTCTGGGAGGGGGTGGCGCGGCTCTTGGCGCAGGGGCTGCATGCCCTGCCGGCGGGGGCGCTTCAAGCGATCGTGATCGGGGCGTTGATCGGCGTGGTGCTCACGCTCCTGGAGGAGTTTGCGCCGGTGAAGTGGAAGCCCTGGATTCCCTCGACGACGGGCCTGGGGATTGCGGGGGTGATTCCGGCCTTCAACTCGATCGCGATGTTCACGGGAGCGCTCGTCGCCTGGCTCGTGGCGAAAGCCGCGCCGAAGGCGGGCGAGACGTACACCGTGCCCGTGTCGAGTGGCCTGATCGCGGGGGAATCGCTCGTGGGCGTGGGGATCATCCTCACGATCGAGATCCTCAAGGCCTGCAAGGTCTTCTAGGCCTTCAAGGTCTTCCCGGCCGATGGATTTCCCGGTCGGATGCACACATACTGGCTTCCTGCGATACTGCGGGTGGGCCAGCAGGAAGATCAATGGAACTGACCGCCGCGAACCGGGCATCTCCGGCCACGGACGCCGCCGAGAGGAGCGGAGTGCGCGCCGAGTCCATCGAGACGCACCAGCCGGCCCTGCCCACCCCGCTGCGGCGGCTCTGGGCGCACCTCTCGTCCCGGCGCCGGTGGCACCTGGGATTCCTGGCGGCGGTCATGATTGCCAGCGGCCTAGCGGAGATGGCGAGCCTGGCGGCGGTGGTGCCGTTTCTGTCCGTGCTCGCAGATCCGGACCAGCTCTGGTCGCAGCCAGCGATCCGGGAGCGGGCGCTGCAGTGGGGCGCCACGCAGCCCCAGGACCTGCTCCTGCCGGTGACGGTGCTCTTTGCGGTTACGGCGATCGTGTCGGCGGCGGTCCGCCTGTTGAATCTCTGGTTTGGCGGGCGAGTCGCCGCGGCGATCGGCAGCGACCTGTCGCAGGAGGCCTATCGGCGCACGCTCTACCAGCCGTATTCCGTCCATGTCGCCCGCAACTCGAGCACAGTGATCACGGGCGTGATCACGCACGTAAATCGCCTTATCTACCAGTTGCTCTACCCTTGCCTGCAGATCATCGCCAATGGCATCGTGATTCTCTGCATGGTGGGGGCGCTCCTGGCTCTCGACCCGCTGACCGCGGTCGGCACGATCGCCGTCTTCGGCCTGACCTATTTCCTCATCAGTTCGCTGACGAAGAGCGTGCTTCTGCTAAACAGCCGCCTGCAGGCCCAGCACAACGAAGCGCTGGTAAAGAATGTCCAGGAGGGGCTTGGCGGTATTCGGGATGTCCTCCTCGACAGGCTGCAGCCGTATTACGCAAGCGACTATCGCGCCAACGACTCTGCCCTCCGCAGGCTCTGGTCGCAGGCGGAGTTTCTGGGGGGCTTCCCGCGGTTCGTGATCGAAGGCATGGGGCTGGCGGGGATTGCCGCGCTCGCTTACGGGCTTGTCTCGCGTTCAGGCGGTCTGGCCACGGCGCTGCCGGTGCTGGGCACATTGGCGCTCGGCGCCCAACGGATCCTGCCAGCCGTGCAGCAGAGCTATTTCGCGCTCTCGCAGGTGCGGACGCAGTCGCATGATCTGGCGGCGGTGATCGCCTTGCTCGACCAACCGGTGGCCGCCGACGTGGGCCTCGCCCAGGTGGAGCCCGTATGGTTTCGCGAGTCGATCGCCCTCGAGCATGTGTCGTTTCGCTACGGCTCTGATCAGCCGTGGGTACTACGGGACATCGATATCGCGATCCGCAAGGGGGAGCGGGTGGCGATCGTCGGCCCGACCGGTAGTGGCAAATCGACGCTGATCGACCTGCTGATGGGGCTGCTGCCGCCCACGGAGGGCCGATTGCTGGTCGACGGCCGCACGGTGGCCCCGGAAGCCTGGCAAGCGAACATCGCGCACGTGCCGCAGGCGATTTTTTTGGCGGACACCTCGATCGCGGCGAACATCGCCCTGGGCATCCCGGCCGACCGCATCGATGACGCCAGGATGCGTTCGGCAGCCGCGCAAGCCCAGATCGCAGGATTCATCGATTCTCTGCCCGCTGGTTACGCGACGCTGGTGGGCGAGCGGGGCGTGCGGCTCAGCGGCGGCCAGCGGCAGCGCATCGGGATCGCACGGGCGCTCTACAAGGGCGCCTCGGTTCTGGTGCTCGACGAGGCGACGAGCGCCTTGGACGATGAGACGGAACAGGCACTCATGCACACTCTCGACCGATTGTCTCGAGATCTCACGATCTTGATGGTAGCGCATCGCCTCTCAACCCTAGCGTACTGCTCTCGCACAATTACCCTAGCCCGCTCTGCAAACAATTCGCCAAAGAGTATCGCCGACTCCGCGCCGCTCGCAGTGACTGCGCAGCCACTGGAGTAGCCGTACGCCTAAGAAGTACCGCAAATCCTCATCAGCGGGATACTCCGACTACGCGAAACAACTGGACGCTGGCCCCGCGCGTCGGCATGGAGGCTCTGTACTTTTATCGCCACTCCGCACAATTCACTTCCCGGCTCCCGTAACGTCCTATCGCAATCTCATCGCTGCCATCACCCACCCGCGCGGCAGCAACCAACGCCGTCCCAACACGCACGCATGAACACCACTCCGAGCGTAATTATTGCTCAAGCAACGCACTCGCACGAAGCAGGGATTGCTGCATTTCTACTCCGCAATGATTGCGATGCCGTGCGACGCAACTTCCATCCGTTTCCGCTGAATAGCACCACCGCGCATGAGATCGTAAATGCACCCCGCAACGAGTTCTTTCTGGTCGCATGCAGCAACGAGACTGTAGTGGGGATCGCAATGCTCAGAGGCCGCAGCCAAGGTTACACGATTCCTAGCTTTGGAATTCTGGTTGACCATTCTGCGAGGGGCCGCGGTGTTGGGCGACTGCTACTTCGGGCCGCGCTCCGCTCCGCAGCCACCTGGGATTGCGCATTCGTTCGCCTGACTGTGTTCGAAGACAACATCGTCGCCCTTCACTTTTACTCTACTTACGGTTTTGCTGAGCATTCCCGCAGCACTGAAGCAACGGACTGGGGTCCGCGAGTCAAAATAGTAATGCTGCGTCCCACTTCACTGCCCATTCCCTAACATGACTCTTCTGACCCTCTGAACGGCCGCCTATTCCTTAACGCCCTAGGGTCGCCCAACGCTGGATTACTCGCTATACATTCACCCCCAGTACATTCGGACCATGAAATCCCACCCCGGCACGCCGCCCCGCCGCTCGCTCCCTCTCGCCCAACCAGACTTGTCCGGCAATGAAGAGGCCTACGTCGTTGACGCGATCCGTTCCTCGTGGATCTCTTCCTGCGGCAGATACCTAGATCGCTTCGAAAGCGAGTTCGCCGCGGCTTGCAATACGCGGGCTTCGCTCGGTGTAACCAACGGCACCGTGGCCCTACACCTTGCCTTATTGGCGCTCGATGTCCGGCCTGGTGACGAGGTGCTGGTGCCGTCTTTAACCTACATCGCCACCGCGAATGCGGTGCGATATGTCGGCGCGGAACCTGTCTTTGTCGACGTTGACGCACACACTTGGTGCATAGACCCCGCAAAGCTTGAGGCCGCGATCACCCGCCGCACGCGCGGCATTATCGCCGTGCATTTGTTTGGCCACCCTGCCGACATGGACGCAATCAATGCCCTAGCCGCCGTCCACGGGCTGTGGGTGATCGAAGATGCCGCTGAGGCTCATTTCGCCAAGTACAAAAGCCGCTTGGTCGGCTGCCTTGCCCGTTGCGCCACCTTCTCCTTCTATGGCAACAAGATACTCACGTGCGGCGAAGGCGGCGCGGTGACCGTGAGCGATCATCAGCTTGAGATGCGGATGCGCACCCTGCGGGGTCAAGGCGTCGACCCTCAGAGACGGTACTACTTTCCTGTGACAGGATACAACTTCAGAATGACCAACATTGCAGCAGCACTTTTATGCGCGCAACTAGAGCGCAAGGAAGACATAGTCAGGAGACGACGACAAGTCTATGCATGGTACCGCGAACGACTTCGCGACCTGACGGGCATTAGTTTTCAACCTGTCGCTGATTGGGCGGAAACGACGCCCTGGCTAATGTGCTTACAGATAGAACCGGATTTCGGGAAGACGCGAGATGCCGTAGCTGCCGGACTGGCGTCCGCCGGCATTGATACACGCCCCTTTTTCATACCTCTCCATACCCTACCGCCGTTTCGGCAGCAGAGTGTCGAACGAGGAGAACATCTTCCACTCACTGCGACACTCGCTGAGCGCGGACTAAATCTGCCGACTTACCCGACGATGACAGAAGACGATGTCGCCTACGTCTGTGATGCCCTTGCCGCCATTCGCAGAACCTAGCACATTTGCTGAGTCACTACACGCGGCCTGAATGTAGCCAATGGACCCTGGCTCTGCCTAATACTCATGACAACTCCGAGACGACTTGTTGTAGGGGTACGCGCTGAGGGTTTTCTAGATTGGACAGGTGGCACTGAATTCCTCTGCAACGTAATGCGGGGCTTGCGGGCCGCTGTTTCCGACATTGACCTTAGGCTGATCGTCCCAGACCGCGGCCCACGCACATCCTTTATGGGCGTCGTAAACCGTGCTCGCGCTTGGCTGCGAGGAAATGACATTACTTACAGAAATACGAATCTTAATGACGCGCTCACCGTCGCCACTCAGGTTCACCATATTGACTTAGGAACGGCTTCACTGGTCGACGCCGCAACTCGCATTGGCATCGATATCCTGCTACCTAGCGTGGCGCCGTTACCGACGGCGCTCTCGTTTCCCTGGGTTGGCTACATCTTCGATTTCCAGCACCGCCAGTTGCCGCACTTCTTCACGGCCAAAGAGTTTCGCTTTCGTGAGCATTTCTTTTCCCAGATCATGCGCGACGCGAACTCCGTAATCGTCAATTCGAGAGACACAGCGAAGATTGCTGCCGATCTCTATCCCGCTTACGCGTCCAAGTTATTTCCGCTGCCGTTCTGCGCAATCCCTAACCCCGAATGGCTTGCCATCAACAACTGCGCCCCCAGCCGCGGGCTAAATACACCGTACTTCATTATCAGCAACCGTTTTTGGCTCCACAAAGACCACGAGACGGCCTTCCGCGCACTGGCGATGCTACCAGCACGGCATCGTGATGTGGCGATTGTCTGCACGGGAGAGACGACAGACTACAGAAGCCGTGAGCATTTTCCGCGCCTCATGTCGCTTGTAGAGTCACTCGGTCTTACCAATCGGGTGCTTGTAGTGGGATTGATCCCGAAAGCGCAGCAGATAGCTCTTATGAAAGGTAGCGTCGCCCTGCTACAACCGACGCTCTGCGAAGGGGGCCCCGGCGGAGGCGCCACATACGACGCGATTTCCCTTGGCGTTCCAGTAATCCTTTCCAATATCCCGATAAACTTTGAGATATCAGGCGAGCGAGAGACGTCTTTTTTCAAGGCTCGCGACCCCGCGTCGCTGGCGTCGTTAATGACCTCTGCGCTTGATAGCCCTCTAAATCGTGATCCGCCTGAAGCGCTGCTGGCTCGCGGCAGAGATCGTTGGCGGATGTATACCGCCGCATTACGAGACTTGATCTACCATACTATTGCCCTGCGTGGCGACTCTTGACGCCACTACACCTCAGGGTACAACCCGCATCACTGCAGGCCTTAATGTGTACGCAATACCCCAGTAGCGATGCCTCGGGAGTGCGAGCACCTATGACTGTCGCCTCAAGTGGCGGGATACCTGGCAGCACAGATTCCATTCACAAGCACCGCCCATACCCGACGCAATTGACGCCAGAGCAGTTCGCTTTCAGACGGTAGCGCGGCATTATGTACTCAGTAGCACTTGTTGTTCCGGTGCACAACCGAAAGGCGATTACCCTACGCTTTCTGTCACACGTAGCGGAAACACTTCCGCAAAACGCGCGTATTGTTGTTGTCGACGACGGATCCACTGACGGCACCTCAGCGATGATCGCTGCTTGCTTCCCATCTGTACATTCGCTGCGGGGCGACGGATCCCTGTGGTGGGCTGGTGCCACAAACGCTGGCGTCGAGTGGGCACTGTCTCATGGCTTTGACTTTATACTCACCATTAATGACGACTGCATTCCCGCAGCCGATTTTCTCGACAAGCTCCTGCAGACCGCGACCAAGCATCGCCGGGCGCTCGTCGGAGCGTTGCTGGTAACGCTTGAATCGCCAGGTCGCGTGTGGGCTTGCGGCGGGCGAATGAAGTACTGGAGCGGCAAGTTGTTCAGTAATCGATTCAGCGGCGAGTCTGTTGACAAAGCAAGAGCACCGGGAAGGGTCCATCACGTTGATATCCTCCCAGGGTGCGGCGTGCTTGTACCCGCTTCCGCATATCGCGAAATAGGCCTCTACGATTCGCAGCGTTTTCCGCAATATCACGCTGACAGCGAGTTCTCTTTACGGGCCAAACAGCATGGCTACGAGATTCTCGTGGACACCGATGCGGTTATTGCGAATGACACGGCTCGAACAGCACGATGGCGGGGATGGTACGCCGCATTCACGCATAAATCCTCGCCCTTTTACTTTCCTGCGATATGCGGCATTTTAGACTATTCACCCAGTAAGCTTGCATCGCTGATTGCCTTGCCGACCTACTACTCTCGCGTCGTAGTCGACAGGATGCTACGTATGGCGGGAGTGCGGCGTGCGGGCAATAGTCGTACCTAGCGACTTGCTTTATGGACGATCTACTTTGCACTTTACAAAGCGGGATTCGGGCAATAGCTGACGCGGGGTATCGCGGGCTTCGCACGGCTTGCCTACGGCCAGTGATCAATCACAGCCTGTTTCCGACGCAAGCCGGCACGCACTGCGACCATTCACCCGGATATACATCTGCGATTTGTCGCGCGAGCGATCTCGACAAGCCCGCATTCCTCAGATGGGCACACGCGCTACGGCAACCCTTGCAGTACAATCGGAAAGTGTGGGAATGGTGTTTCATTCCTGCAGCTCTTGACGCCCGCGGCTTGCTCTCCAATGGCGTGCGAGGTTTGGGTTTTGCGGTCGGGCAAGAACCTCTGGCTGCACTTTTTGCAGCGCGCGGCTGTTCAATCATGGCCACGGATCTTGCTGCGCACGACGTGCGATCACAACCATGGCGCAACACTGGCCAGCACGCCGAGAACCTTAGGGCTCTGAATAGCTCTGGCATCTGTCCAGATGATACATTCCGTGCACATGTCACTTTTCGTCCAGTGGATATGAACGATATCCCAGTCGACCTTCTCCAAGAACAGTATGATTTCACATGGTCGACTTGCTCATTCGAGCATTGCGGAACTCTTGAACTCGGCCTTGAGTTTGTACGACGGCAGATGGCATGCCTGCGACCCGGCGGAACTGCGGTTCATACGACCGAACTCAATTTGTCGTCGAATACTAGCACGATCGAATCCGGCCCGACCGTTATTTATCGCCTGCGCGACATAGATCGGCTCATCGACGCCCTTATCGACGATGGCCATACTGTTGCGTGCCTCGACACGCGACTGGGCGATCACCCCTTGGATCTTCACGTCGATCGCCCTCCTTATGACTTCAGCAGGCACATGCGACTGGCACTTTACGGATATGTTGTGACATCGATAGCAGTTGTAATTACCAAAGGGCCATAACTATTAAAGGTTGAGTTTTATGGTTTCTGCTATTGACTCAAGGCACTCCGCCCAGGTTGGGAGTCGCGGGCTAGTTCCGAAGATACTTGCTTTTTCACGCCCCTGAGCGGCGTACCGCGCGATCATCTGCGAGAGGATCTCCGCGTCTCCTAATGGAAAATACTCCACCAAGCTGCCGCCCACCTCGCGATGCACAGGTATGTCACTGGCAAGAACGGGGAGGCCGAGGCTGATTGCCTCGACAATTGGCAGGCCAAACCCCTCCGCCAGTGAAGGAAACAAGAGGCAGGCAGCTTTCGAGTAAGCCGCTTTCAAATCGCAATCAGTGGCATTTGCGAGGTGCAACAGTGGCCTGCCGGACTTCCGAAGCTTCCGAACCTGCGCGATGACCTCCGCAGACTGCCAACCCGGACGACCAATGATGAGTAAGCCCATAGTGCGATTT